>TARA_R110002020_G_scaffold50716_7_pt1 | contig 90672 bp, 100 predicted proteins | sample TARA_R110002020 | Tara Oceans TARA_R110002020 (sample SAMEA4396489) | marine metagenome | biome: Westerlies Biome; feature: [MES] marine water layer (ENVO:01000295) within the mesopelagic zone...; material: water (ENVO:00002006), including particulate matter (ENVO:01000060) such...
ATAGAAGAGCCCGCCATGCTATCTGGAGCCAGAACCCTTCCAGACTTCCAGATATCAGAAGGGGATTGCCTTAGAATAGTGAGAGGTATGCCAAATATTAATGCTGGCTGGAAAATAGTAGTAACTCTCAACGAAGGCGAGAAAAATGAAAGCTACGAAGTAAGCAAGATAAGAAATCAGGGCGGGATCTCTCTTCTGCAAAGACTATCTAGAGAGTATATAGCGGATCTTGGCGGTGATGAAGAAGCTGCTAAAATATTATGTACTGCTGAAAACAAAGCAGTAATGAGCGCCTCATTTTCAGAAACTTATGCTACAATAGTACATCGGCAAGTATCCCACTTAAAGGCGCTTCAAACTATGTCTAATGACCCAGATATAATGAGCGACTCCCCGGCGGCAGTAAGAAATAGGGAGCGGCTGATAAGAGATATAATTACTCGAACAGAATTAGAATTAAAAGAGGATCTGCCGAGTATGTTAGGCTATGTAGCTTTTGATATACTGTCGTCTGCCTGGGTTGCGAAAGAACCAGGTACACGTCAGGCCACACATGCTGCCTCAATTCAACCACTATTGTGACAGACTATTGTTACTTTTCATCTTTAAAAGTAATATTGTCTCATGGAAGACAAAGTACTTGGATATAAGATAAGAAACATTGACACCGGGCTTTACTCTACCTGTCTTTATAAAGACAAGTGGGGCAAAAACGGAAAAACATTTTCAAGAATGTGCGACGTTGTTAGGGCCTTTAACTTTGCATCTAAATATATAAAAACATATGGAAAGTTTGGCCAGCTATCTATTGATCAATATAACGAAATGATTCTTTCTAAAATAGAAATTATAGAATTAAAAGAAGCTGGCAGCTTTTCATTAATATACATACTCGACAGACTTAAGTAAGGCTTAAACAAAAATGTCATATGACGGCGCTCATGATTATCTAATCTTTAAAGTTCCAGAAAAGGTTAGCTTTGAATATATAAAGAAAACAAAGGACAGGGTTCGCTTTATAGATTACGACGTAGCAGAATCATTATTTAGATTTGCAAGATTGAAAATACCAGAGTCCTTTGATCCCTCAAAGCATGTTGAAGAAGAGGATTTATTCAACCTATCCAGTGATGATTTGGATAGAGTAAGTAAAAAAGCATTTGCTAAAATATTTCTTAATGAAGCAATAGATGAAGTTCTGTCGCCGCTAATGGTATCTTCCTATAATCAGAGTACAAACCTGACCAGGGCAGACCTTTCTTATATAAGCATTGAAGGCTCTATATTTATAGTAACTGGAGGCGAAAGGAAGTACACCTACTCTTCTCCAACAAGCTCTTATGATTATTTAATAGCTTTAAATATATTAAACTCAATGTAATGAATTTTTTAAAGGTATTCTTCTTTTGTATAATATGTGTTATAAACATAACACTTATGAGCATAGTGTATATATTCTATAATATATTGTTTATGAAGGAAAAGTTTAAGGAAAACTACTCAAGGATCATTTCTGATGAGATACTAAACAGAGGGGTCGCTGATTACATTGTTAAATCAAACATAAATGCCGAAAGATTTTTAATTTCTTATTTAATAGCCAAGACAGTACCATTGATTTTGTTTCCAAAAACAAGAGCAAGCGTTTGTGATTCAGTTTATGAAAGCTGCATAAGAAGAATAAAATGGATGTCTAAAGTAAAGTAGATTACTGTGTTAGAGAACACGCCGACTCTATTCTGGAATAGCCATTAATACTTATTGCTTCACTAGCAGATAGATTTCTGAAGAATGGGGAAAATTCTGCTTTTTTTACCTCGTTAATAAATAAAAGATCTATTGTCTTAACGTGGTCTGATTGTACGCTATTGCTATTTGTAACAAGTCCAACTCTATTGCTCGTTGTTGCTATAGAAGATGCCCCTAGAAGCATTATTATAGAAATAGCTATAATTAAAGATGGGATGGTATTTGATGCAAACTCGCTCATAAACTTTCCTAATGATATATTGCATATTATATGCAAAGATGATATAAACTATTAGTATAATTTATTGATTATCTAGAGTAGATTACATGATTACATTCAAATTAATATTTTTTTCGAAAATGCTATATCTTGCTAACAGGGTGTTCTACGCTCACTTCTGATATAACTATTTTTGAGAAAAAAAATGATCAAGCTCCTTGGGACGGTTCCTAAACATGCTTACATAGCTGTATCTGGCGGTGTAGATAGCATGGCGGCATTAGACTTTTTGCGTAATGGCGGAAAGAGAGAGCTTGTTGTGCTTCACTTTAATCATGGGACAGAACACGCCAAAGAAGCAGAGGGGCTGGTCAGATCTTACTGTTTAAACAAAAATATTCCAGCCGTATTTGGAAAGATTGATGAAGAAATTCCGAAAGGTGCGTCAAGGGAGGATTTCTGGAGGAAAAAAAGATATGCCTTCTTTGAGAGGGCGGCATCATCTGGCGGCACAAAGGGGCCTGTGATTACATGCCATCATATTAATGATGTTGTTGAGACATGGCTCTTTACATCTTTTCATGGCAACCCCATGCTTATTCCGCCGAAACGAGATTTTTATATTAGGCCCTTCCTTTTAACAAAAAAAGATGATCTTGTTAGTTGGGGAAACAGAAGGGAGGTTCCTCATGTGTTTGACCCAAGTAATAATGATTTAAGATATATGAGAAATTACATCAGGCACAAAATTGTACCATCAGCAAAGAGGGTGAATCCAGGACTAGAGAAGGTTTTGAGAAGAAAGATTATGCTTTCTTTTTATTAAAGAATAACATTAAAAATAAATAATCAAACGGAGACACTATGTCTTTTACAAGAAAAAACAGATCGTCAAATCATAACAGAGAACACTTTGGGTATAGAAAAGAAAACCCATATGAAAGAAACTATGATTGCTTTAACATAAGAGACTTTAAGAAGGGCGACTCGATAATGGTATATAATAACGGAGACAGGCAGAGGGGTGTTGTTACAGAAGCAGTATATGAAACAAGAGAGGTCATATATAAAACGTCTGATGGTGAAACAATAAAGACGAGTATGAACAGCGTATTGTTCCTGAAGGAACATGACAGTAACTGGCTTAATCAATAAGTAGTTTATACTAGGCTTAATCAAACAACTTTGTGGCTGGTGGCCTAGCACTGGCTCAATTCAATAGGAGATATATATATGGTGAATAATATTACGGTTAGTCATGATGGGACTGAATACAGATATGTAACTAGTGATGGTGCAAGCAAGTGGCTTTCAGAAAGTGACGAGGCCGCGTCATCTAATATCAGTAGCAAACTTGTGACTATTGCCGTACAAAGCGGCATTGACAGCGGTATTTTTTCCGCAAGCACCCCTGCGCAGGGTAGTGGTGCAACAGCTAAACCAAAGAAGATAAAGATCTTTGATAACTAAGGAGTTATGTTATGACCAGCGTAAAGGATTTTCGTCGAGAGTTTGAAAACTTCTCCGTTCGCGTAAGGCGTGGGGATAAGTCTAAGAAGAAGATGGTAAACAGCCTTGTTCTTACTGTACCGGGCGAAAGGGCAGTTTCAACAGTTCGTCTGACTCTACGAGAGGCTCGCTCGTTACGAGCCTTTTTAGACCAGGCTCTAAGCTGAGAGTGATTAAGACGGGGAGGCGAATCACCTCCCCGTCTTTTTTTTAAAAAAAACTTGAAAAATACATCGCCACCGATATATTTTCTTAACAGAGAGGTAAAACAACACTATGGGTTCTGTTCTTATTATAGATGGCTACAATATGATCCACAGGTGTAGATTCAGCTGGAGAGGTGGGGCGGAAGATATTGGAGATACTGCAATAGTATATAATTTCTTCAGAGTTCTTAGGTCTACTATAGAGCAGTTCTCTTCAGATAAAGTATATTTCGTTACTGAGGGCGGCTTGGACCACAGGCTTGCCATAAGTAGGGACTACAAGGCAAATAGAATTAGGGTGGCTGGTGACTTGTCACAAGAGGAAGTAGACTACTGGGACTCATTCTCCTCTCAAAAGAGACTTATAATAGACTCTTTGAAAGAGTTCTTTCCGGTGTCTGTTATTAGGCATCCTAATTATGAGGCTGATGATGTTATTTTTAATCTAGCCAAGAACTACCATGAGGAGGATGATATTTTAATAGTGTCTTCTGATACTGATTTTATACAAGCTATAAATTTAGAGCCAGACAGGATTAAGCTTTGGAACCCTATTTCGAAATCATATAGGGATTCTACAGATTATGACTATGTTGCGTGGAAAGCTATGGTTGGTGACAAATCAGATAATATTTCTGGAGTCCCAAGGATAGGAAAGAAGACTGCTGAGAAAATCCTAAGAACTCCAGGGGAACTTAGCAGAAGGATGGCCAGCAAATCCTTTAGCAGTCCGTTCAACAAGAGCGAGGCCCTGATTCGGTTTATAGACTTTAATGATCTTTCTTCAGAATCTTATGAGGTGGTTGAACTTTCTAATCCAAAAAAATCATGGGATAGCGTAAGATTGGTTTTTAACGAGCTTGGCTTCAAATTTTCATCTTTTGAAGATAAGTGGGATGATTATTGTGATACGTTTGATCATCTGTGGTATAATTACAGTACAGATAAGGAGATAGGAGATATCTAATGCAAGTTATTAAGCTAGAATATATTTGGGTTGATGGCGTAAAGCCAACACCTTCTTTGAGGTCCAAAACTAAAGTCATCAGGGTTCCGGACGAAGCGTACAAGTCGCTCATGGACTCTATGGGAACTGGGGTATCAATACATGAGTCGCTACCCGTTTGGGGGTTTGACGGCTCATCGACAGAACAGGCAGTTGGCTCATCTTCTGATTGCGTCCTAAAGCCTGTTTTCACAACTGTAGACCCGACGAGGCAGAGATCTTTGCTGGTCTTGTGTGAGGTTTTGAATACAGATATGACTCCTCATAAGTCTAATAGTCGTGCCGCCTTAAGAGAAACTTTATCTAGCGCCGATGACGAGTTAGCGCCAAGGGTGGGTTTTGAGCAAGAATACGTCTTAATGGACAGTGAGACTTCAAGGCCGGTTGGATGGCCGAAGAATCTATCTTCTTATCCAGAACCGCAGGGACAGTATTATTGTTCTGTAGGCGGAAACAATGTTGCAGGCAGAGTGGTTGTCGAAACTCATTTAGATACTTGTTTAGCAGCGGGATTAGCGATAGAAGGTGTTAATGCCGAGGTTATGTTGGGACAGTGGGAGTATCAAATTGGCGGCCTTGGCGTCGATCCGCTTACGTCTTGTGATCATCTTTGGGTCGCCAGATACCTACTTGGAAGGATTACGGAGCAGAGCGGAATGTATGTAAGTTTGGATCCAAAGCCTGTATCTGGCGACTGGAACGGAAGTGGTATGCATACAAACTTCTCAACATCGCTAACAAGAGAAGAAGAGGGCGGGCTTGACGCTATAAATATAGCCTGTGAGAACCTTTCGAATAACACAGAGAGCCACCTTTCCGTTTATGGGGATGGGATTGAGAGAAGGCTAACTGGATTGCACGAGACTGCGTCTTATGAAGAGTTTACTTATGGAGTCTCAGACCGTGGCGCATCGGTTAGGATACCATGGCAAGTCAGCAGGCTTGGCTTTGGTTACTTTGAAGACCGTAGGCCTAATAGTAATGCAGATCCGTATCTTGTTTTAAATTCGTTAATAACCACAACATGTATGTAGTATGATATGGCAAACATAGAGTCTTTTATAAGTAAGCATAAGATATCTAATGTATATAGATATGCGGAAACTAACATCGCCCAGGCGAAGGAGATTTCTTTTGGGTGGGTTAGAACGGATGTTATAGATTTGAACAACCCAGTTATTCTATCTTACCCATCCAAGTCCAAGAAGTTTTCAGTAGACCTTCTGGAGTGGTCGAATAAGGAGGGCACTAGTGCTGTTGGCTTATCTGATTATAGCAGGTACTTTCTTGCCGTAACAAGCAAGACTCCGGATGAATTTATGACCGTATGGCAAGATAAAAGGGACGAGTTTACATCCGGTAAGTCGCTAGCTGGGGAGAAAATGGATCATGAATATATATTTTGCTTAGCGGAGTTACTATCTTTTGGGAAAAAGTTTATTTTAGGCGGAAGAATTTTTAAATTAATTAACAATAATACTTGAATTTTCTCATAACTTCGATAGAGGCAAAACATCTTTTACGGATTGGTATATAGCTATTGATTCTTTTTTTACGCCTACTAGGTGTAGGTGTGGTGGGCAGTTGCGCCCATAAAGTGAGTAGCTATGTTCAGATGCGGTAAGAAAGGCCCCAAAAGAAAGCTGCTAAAGAAGGTGGCTGATACAGCTGACGCTGCGGCATCAGTTGTATTTTATTCAATAATCGTATCTATGATTTATTATAGGGTTATTTTCAAGCAAACAAAGTGATGAGTCGATGGTGAACAAAGAAAGCCCTAAGGTAGTTGAGAGTTTTGCTACGGCAATAGCTAGAAGCAAACCGTCTAGGCCGCTTAGGAAGCTGATTGAGTCTGGTCTTTTAAGTAAAGGCGCTGAGGTTTTAGACTATGGGTGTGGAAGGGGCCATGACTCACGTTATTTGAATCAGAATGGGTACAGCTGTACTCCATACGATCCCCACTGGAATCCATCAGTCTCTTTGCGTAGCGGAAGTTATGATTATATAACATGCACATTCGTTTTGAATGTTGTTAAAGAAGAGACAGAGCGGGATATTTTATTAGACATGGGGAGGCTTTTGAAGAATGGTGGTACTGCATATATTACAGTTAGAAGGGATATAAAAGTTTTCGGGAAAACAACTAGAGGTTTCCAACGGCAAGTGTTATTAGGTCTTCCTAAGGTTTTTGATTATAAAAATAACTTTTGCACATATATTATGGAGAAGAATTAGATGAGCAAGCTGAATAAATTAAGAGCAATTATAGATGATGTTGATAATGTAGAAACCCTTGAGGCGGGGTATGAATTATTTCATGAATTGATCGAGATAGATTCCATGAGGCAGAAGATAAAGTCTGCAGAGTCTGGTTTAACTGACGGAGGAAAGGCAATGTTTTACTATTTTGCTATGGGTTTAGAATCAGAAGAGCTTCCATACATAGCAGAAAAAATAAAGGGAAGGATTAACCGAATCAAGGTTTCAGAAGAGAGAAGCAGTATAACGAAAGAAGGAGAAGATGATGAGCAGCAGCAGTAAAGACTCATATGAGGATAAATATAATAAGCTTATTGAGTTACATAATATGTTAGATATGGAAAGATCTCTAATTTCTAAGATAGACAGACTAGAGAGAAGTGTCTCTTGCGATATCAAAGCAAATGTGGATCATTGCGAAGCACTTGCCTCCGAACTTAGAGCCGACCTTAACAAAGCGCGCTCAAGAGGCGAACAGAGACTGCAAGGCAGCAGATACAATTTTGCTGTATGTGTAGCAGTTGTTTCATTTTTATTCTCACTATATTTAATGTTCTTTAATCAGGTGTAATAACATGCAGAGATATAAGACGGTCCTTGTTCCTGGCGGAACAAGGCTGTATAAGTCCAAACTAGGCCATTACAATTTTGTGTACCCATGTCTTGACAAGACAACCAATCTAATTTCTGATGAGGAAGCAGAGGTTCTGAACTGGATTAAATTTAGTGGGAAAACCCCAATAAGGATTTCTTCATTAAATATAAGTGGCGGCTCTACGGACAGTGAGTATACAGTTTTGTGGAAAGATTAAGGAAGGATGGGCTTAAGCCAAAGGAGTTTTCGTGTCTTTTATAAATGTTTATCAAAATAAGAAAGGGCTATGGTCTGCATCTTTATGCAAGAGGTTAAAAGAGATTGAAAACATAGGTGGAGCATATCCGAACGCAAGAAGTGCTAAGTTAGACGGCCAAAGCAAATGGGGGCGTAGTCTTGATATCAAAGTTAGTTACAGCCCTATGTTTATTTCTGATGACATAAAGGCTAATATTATTAAGCTAATTAGTGACGGTATTGATACTTCTATCATTGCAGATAATTTCGGACTAAAGGTATCAACTATTAGGGCTATAAAGGCCCATGTTACAATGGGAAGTTATAACGATTTTTACGGGGGCGACATGGTTTCGACAGGGTAGTGAAGCTGGATAGTGCAAGCAGTCTACGGTAACGAATGACTTAAAAATTGTTGCAAAAAACTATAATTGCCAATAACAATTATTATTTCAACAACGTCGCTTTAGCGGCTTAGTTGCGGGGCCTCTCACAGCCTTGTGTCCAACGTGAGATAGGTGGACTAGTATCACTGAGAACAAAAAATACTCGACTCATATTATCCTGCGGATATGATGGTATAACTTAGTGGGCGATTTTGCTAGATTATAAAATCTAGATAAGCTTGTGAATGACTTGAAGGAAAAGCTGCTTTGGACGTGGGTTCGATCCCCACCGCCTCCACCATTTAATATAGGTTATTATGTATAAACTTTTATTTTTAATATTTCTAGCTAGTTGCGGCCCAAGTAGATTACTCAAGAAAGATCATAATACTTTGTCAGAGAGCCCCTGTGTTGACGGGGTAATCCTAAATATAGAGCAAGCAGGATGTGAGGGGATTTATTGGGGTCTTAATCAAGACGGTGATATTCTGAAGATTAGATGCACCTATGCTCCGAAAGGCAGTATGTGGACGAAGTCATCTTTCTATGCCGTTAAACATGGTTATAATGTTGGCTACTCCAACTGGTTTCTGTTCTGTGAAGATAGGCATGTTAAAGTATTCAATGCGCCTTATAAGATAAGATTGGATTAATTTAAATAGTGGGTATTTAATATACTGATGAAATTAAAAGATATAGATCATATTGCTTTACAATCAGAAAGCCCAAGGGAGTCAGCTAATTGGTATGCGGGAATGTTTGGAGGCAGGGTTTCTTACTGTGATGACTCATGGTCAATAGTTGAGTTTGGAAATATAAAGCTTTCTTTTGTAATTCCAGGGGAACACCCATCACATATAGCGTTTGAGATACCCTCTTTTGAAGAGGGCGATGTAGTTAAAAGACACCGGGACGGATCTATGTCATCATATAGAAAAGACTCCTGGGGAAATATATATGAACTTATTTCTTATGAAGAAGGAGAAATTTAATATGGCCACAACTCTTCCAATTCCAAAGGATAGAAATCTTTATCTTCCAAAGCAAGTAGATCAGGCCTCTATGAATGATCTTACTAAAAGCATCATTGAGATAAACGAAAGTGACTCTACGTTAAAAAAGCTGTATTCCGTTTACGGCATGGAATATACTCCGCAAGAAATAAAGTTATATATAGATTCTTATGGCGGCATGGTGTATCAATGCTTTGGCCTAATAGGGATTATGGAGAGAAGTGAAACCCCTATTCATACTATTGTTACTGGTGCAGCAATGTCTTGCGGGTTTATGATACTTATAAATGGACATAGAAGGTTTGCGTACCGACACGCTACGCCGCTTTATCACCAAGTTTCTTCTGGGTTTTATGGCAAGGTTAAGGACTTGGAAGAGAAGCTCGATGAAACAAAGAGGCTACAATTAAAAATAGAAGAGATGACTATTAGGCTTACAAAGATATCTAAAAAGAGACTGTCAGAGGTCTTAAAAAATAAGATTGACTGGTACATGACGGCAGAAGAGGCTCTATCGCTAGGAGTTATTGACGAGGTTATATAATGCTATTCTTCCTTGAGGGTTTGCAAGATATTTTGACACCAGAGGAGACTGTATATATATCACTCCTTCTGTCGGGCAAGATCGATGAAGGCGACTTTTTAAATACAGATACCTATCTTAAGCTGTTTGACCACTTTGCATCAGAGATCCCTTATGGTGTGGCGAAGTGTAGAACTGGAGAGCCAGACCTGTGGATTATAAATAATCTTAAAATAATATATAGCACAGGACACATTGATTTTTCAATATGTGGAGTTGAAGATGAGTATTATGAAGAAGTAGAGCTTTATAAAACATATGGCGGAAGCTAATCAGGAGGCTTATGTTTCTTTTACCAATGCTTATAGGCTGCTTTGCCAGCAAGTCTGTTATTGATTTTAACCCAACAAACAGTATGTGTCTTGACGCCACTGTTGCTAACATGCACAGCGCGGGGTGTTACGAGGTTTCAGTTGAGAAAACAGTTTATGGGGTAGTTAAGGTTGTGTGTAATGACGCAAGAAAGAGTTTTGAATCAGACTGGACTAGCAATGAGTTTTACGGGATAGCGTTTGGTTCTTCAATCCCAGATGATGTTTCTCCAATATGCACTGATCCATTCCTTATTATGACCATGAAAAGCGATGAGAATTAGTTCAGATGGATGATGAAAAGATTACAAGAGAAATTTCAAACATTATATGCAAATCTGTTTTATATATATGTATTGCTGTTTTTGCTGGTATTTGGGTTTCAAACTGTAACTTGGACGACAGTGTTATATTAAGCTGCAAAGAGGCATGCAAAGAATCCGGCTCTTATATGGAGTCTGTAACTTCGTCAAAATGTGTCTGTGGCGAAAAGGAATCCTTTGGAGTGTCACCATTTGTTATTCCGGGGGTAATTAGGTGAGTGAAGAAAGAAGGTCGGCCCTTGATAATAACCAGATGCTATTTACTATATTATCTGCTTTGGTTAAAAAAAACGATGGGAAGATAGTTCTTTCGGAATATGACTTAGACTCAATAACAAAGAAAGACATGGTCATGATGTATTATAATAAAGAAGAAAAAGAGATAATATTATCTAATCATTTTTTAAGAGGCCCCACTGAGGAAAATTAGCCATAATAGCATTTAGGAGGTTTTATGTTAGAAATAGAAAAGACACTTGTTGCGTCCACTTGTCATATTGCTCAGAGTGAACTCGGTTCTCTTCCGAATTTGTTTGCGTCATATAACTGCGAGTATGGCACTTCAATTTATATAGGCGGCAGTATTGATTGTTACCTATCAGATTCGAGACTATCTGACGAATTAAAAACTATTATTTTATTTGCGCAATCCAATGATTGCAGTCATATAAAGTTTGATTCAGACGGCGCAGTTTATGAATCCTTTAAACGCTTTGACTGGTAGTTATATGATTAAAAAAATAAAAAGTGACAGGGCTAATTGGCTCATATCAAGTATCGTTGGCGATGAGGGTATATTAAAAACAAATCCTATTGTTGCTGGAGGCTGCGCCTTATCTGTGTATAGGGCGATAAGACTTCATGATTCTTATTCTAAGTGGGATGAGTTTAAGCGTTCTATAGAGAAGGGGTCAAAGTCGGCAAAGATAGATAAATTTGGCGATATAGATATATGGTATCTTGAGGGTAATGCCATTCATACGGAAGACAATCTGTATAACTGGATGGTGTCCACAGAAACAAAGTATGACACCGACGTTTCTCGCTTCAATACGTCTCTTTTAAGTGTCTTTAAGGTAAGTGGATGGGCTAATAGCTTTAGGCAAAAGAACGCCGATTCTTATCAAATTGTTCAGTTTATCAAGAAGAAGCCAGATAGCGTTGAGAGCCTTCTTGATTCGTTTGATTTTACTAACTGCTCCGTTGCGTGGTCAGATGGATTCTTGTATTATGATGAAGATTTGGATGATGCATTTAAAAGCTTTGAGTTAAGAATAAAAAACTCTTCTCCATACACTTCTGATAGCATTTCGATGAAGGTGTTTAATGCACTAAGGGCGTTCAAGTATAGTAAAAGATATTCACTAGACTTCTGTAAGGAGCTAACAGAGCATATATTTAATGTCTATGTATCTGTTTCGAATATTGATTATGACAAATACAAAAATGGTATAGTCGAGATAGAGTCACTTTATGGTAAGAAGATAGCAAGTGTAGATATTTTGAAGAGTATGGTCGAACAGTTCAAGCAAGACTTTATTAATTTTTCGAAAATGAAGTTTTTTAAAAAAGAGTACGCCATATACTTAATAGATCAATCGAGATCTTTGGAGGGCTTAGAGGATATAATGAAAGGTTCAGCCAGGAGGGTAAAGCCACCCTCTGGTATACAGAAGTATAATACAAAAGATTATTTGGTAGCATGTTTGCCAAACTTAAAGTAGTGGCAGCTTCTTTGGCGGCTCCTTTTATATGGATATATAATAGAATATGCCACAAGATATCTCATTTTAAAATATCCCATTTTTCTAATATCTTAAGGGAGCATGGAGTGGCCCTTCTAGTGATATTTATAATATGGGAGATTATAGAAGATATATGTTTCCCGATTGCTTTTTTATGGCTTGGCAAAAATGTCAATCCCCTATTTATTACCGGCGCTCCGTTAAGCTGGTTGTTGTGCCTTCACCCCGTAATGGTTCCTGCAACATGGGCAATATGGGTTAGAATATCTTCAAAAAAGAAAAAAGATGCTTGACCTTCTTTTTTCCGTTACTATAGTAGCCGCCCTATTTATAGTGGGCTACTACATAAGATAACCAGTCTTATGTGTCATTAGGAGTATATATGGATTACGATATAAATTTAACACCATTTGAGGTGTCTGCTTTGAACGCATACTCTCTGGCGCTAGGGATTCATGACGGGTTTGTTAATAACAATCTTATAGAAATATCTGACAAGTTATTATTGGAAGCAGAAAAGGCACGGGATGATGGAGATGAAGAAAAAAGCTCTTACTACTTAGAGCTAAGGCAAAATATATTTATGAATATATCTGGATTTATAGCAGAAGCTTAATTTTTAAAAGGAGAGAATTTTGTGTGGAATATTTGCATATATAGATAGTGGAAAAATAGACGAAGAGAGGCAGGGTGTGTTAGCCTCTCAGTCAAACTCTATTTCATATAGAGGTCCAGATTCAACATCTAATAAGATGATTACAGAAAATATAATGATGGGCTTTCACAGGCTCTCTATTATGGATGTTTCCAATCTTGGCTCGCAGCCTATGGCGCATCCATCAGATAAGTCAGTCACAATGGTTTGTAATGGCGAGATTTATAATTATAAAGAGCTAAAGGATGAGTACGGGCTAACTACAAAGTCTAATTCTGATTGTGAAGTAATACTGCACCTTTATAAGATTATGCCAATGAAAGATCTCTTAAGGAAACTAGACGGTGTCTTCGCCTTTGTCATACATGATTCTTCAAGTGGAATCACATATGCTGCAAGAGACTCCATTGGAGTTAGGCCTATGTTTTATGGAGCCAATAAGGATAGCGAGGGCGCATCATATGTCTTTTCTTCAGAGTTAAAAGGGTGCTTTAATCTATGTGATAACTCAAAGCAATTTCCTCCTGGGTGCTATTGGTCATCTGAATATCCAGATAAGACAAGCAGGTTCTATAGCTATAGCTATAGAGTTAGCAAAAAGTCTGATGAGCTAGAGTTCCGTGATAACATAAGAGACTTGCTAACAAAATCAGTTAGAAAAAGATTAATGTCCGATAGGGAGGTTGGATGCCTGTTGTCTGGTGGGCTTGACTCTAGCCTTATTGCTTCACTGGTTCAAAGAGATATGCGAGAGTTTGCAACTTCAAGCCACAATGATTTGGTTGCAACCCCAAATAGTATAAAGACCTTCTCTATAGGTATGCCAGGAAGCCCTGATCTCATGTATGCAAAGCAAGTTGCTAGATGGATAAAGAGCGACCACCACGAAGTACTGGTAAGCCCAAAGGACTTTCTTGATGCCATACCAGAAGTAATAAGAAGGATTGAATCTTTTGACACAACGACAGTGAGGGCTAGCGTTGGAAATTATCTTGTTTCAAAGTACATATCAGAAAACACAGACTGCAAGGTAATTTTCAATGGCGATGGAGCAGACGAAGTATGTGTTGGTTATGTTTACAATAAAAATGCCCCGACGCTAAGTGACTTGCAGAAGGAGTCGGTAAGGCTGGTTAAAGAACTATGTTATTTTGACGTTTTAAGATCTGATAGATCTATAAGCTCTAATGGTCTGGAGCCCAGAACCCCATTTTTAGATACTGACTTCGTAGATTATTATATGAAGATACCACCGAAATTTAAAGCCTTTGATAAAAGAGGAGCAATAGAAAAGAGGCTTCTTAGAAAATCATTTGAAAGCGAAGGACTTCTGCCGGATAAGATTTTATGGAGAGACAAATGCGCCTTTTCTGATGGTGTTTCAAGCGCCAGGAACTCCTGGCATAAAGTCGTTCAAGACCACGTAGATAAGATTATTTCTGACGAGGACTTTGAAAGAGAGGCTGCAAAGGTAAATTATTGTAAGCCGCTTTTAAAAGAAAGCCTGTATTATAGAAATATATATAGGGGTATATTTGGTGATAAAAATTTTAAAGTTATACCACATTTTTGGATGCCAAGATGGACAGACGTTATAGACCCTTCTGCGAGAGAACTTTCTGGATATAAGGAGTAGCATGAATTTTAAAGAAATAGAATATAAGTATTGGGCAAATGATCTTTCAAAGGAAGATCTAGTATTTAAAATTGATTCAGCATGTTTATCCAGCGGGACTGACCACCCTGAGGAGATATATGTTGTATCTTGTGATGATTACTACACTAGGAGGAACGGGTCCAAAAAAGACTTTGTTAGGTTCAGAAAGAACTCTGGGAGATATGAGCTTACAATAAAAGTCAAAGAGAAATCGAATGTTGTTAGGAAAGAAATAAATTTAAATGTAAGCAACAACCGGGACTCTTCTATTGTCGAATTTTTAACTCTTGCTGGATATAATAAAGATTTTCAAATATACAAAGAGGCTTGGATTTGGGGGTTTGACGATTGTGATGTATCGTATTACACGCTGTCGGATGGCAGGAGCGTTATAGAGATTGAGGCTTTAAACTATAAAGCTATTGATGATGGCTTAGATATAATTAATAAGTGGGAGACATTGCTCGGCCTCGACCCATCCAACAAAGAGTCAAGATCTTTGTATGAAATATTCACAGGGGTTGAGTAAGTAGGGCTACTCGGGTGTGACTCGGACGCTTGGCGATTCGATCTGGCCTCTTAAGTTTTCTATGTCTAATCCGGCTTCTGGAGATTTACTAAGATGTCTCTGAGCTATTTCTATGCTTTCAAGAAATTGCAAGCATCTTCCGGCAACCTCTTGAATATATTGCTCTATGGCTATATAATTTCTTTTAACTGTTCCATATGGGCCTAGCTCTCCATGAGCCATTTTTATGTTGTAAGTTAGGTCGCCAATAGTCCAAGCGGCTCCATTTATAAATTTATATTTATGCCTTCCATATATTAGGGCGAAGTCGCTTAGAAAGACGCACTTCATTGCGCTATATTGAATTTCATTCATCGCAACTACCTTGCTCCACCTCGCTACCTTTATTGCGGCCAGCAGATGCTCTCCGCTACATAAGTCATTGGGTATGTCGGTAATAAGCCTTTTGTCGCCGTCTATTGCGCTTTCTAAATCAGAAAGGAGTTCCCCCTGCGTATTGGCAATTCTTTCTTCAGAAAGAAGCTCTGAGATAGGTATATGTCCATGATCACGTCTTCTGGGCAATGTGTTGTCGCTAGACTCTTCTGGCGTAACTTGAGGCGCACCGCCAGGTCTTAACACGCCCTGACCAGCGAATGGGTTGGCAAAGAGTCCGTCGATTGAATCAGACCAAAGTGTTCTCATTACGGCTGGCTGTGTATAGTCTATAGTTATTTCGCCGTTTAAGCTTTCAAACCCCTGTGGGCACCCGCGACTATAGTGTTGCGCCTTTCTATTTAGTATCTCTGGATTAAGAATCATATCTTCTATTGGTATAAGAGATCCTGATTCACCAGGGCTTATTCCGGTTTTTGATATTCCCAGTAGCCCAAGCTCTTCGTCAAGCATCCCCTCTTCAAGTAGCTGGTCCCAAAGTTCTTTTAATCTTATTCTGGCTCTTGCTCCTAATATTAATGAAAAGGTTGCAGAAAACCATGGAAGCCATACCATAAATGTTCGCCACAACATTCTTCTAGCAATTTTAAATTTTGATGCTTGGCCAGCCGATTCACCAATCTCTTTCTTACCTAAATTTAGTATATCTTGGACTCTTCGGCTATAATTGCCAATAGAGGCCCACATTGTTTTTATAAGTTCCAAGGCCGCTCTTCCGCTTATTTTAACCATCCTTACCATTGCGTCTGCTGCAAACTGCGCTCTAGCTACAGTTGGACTGCCATGAGCCTCTCTTGGAAATCTAACAGTGCCCCCTACTTCTTCAGCAATCTCCCTCTCAATTACTTCTTCTCCAAGCTCTTCTCTTACGGCCCTTTCAGCGGCTTCTTCTCCAAGCTCCCCTCCAAGAGCCTTTGACTCCGCATTGGCGTATATACTCAGCACCTCATCGGTTTCTCTGGCGGCTACTGACGGTGTTCTTTTTACGTTGGGCAGTCCGTCGAGAAGTCTAACATCAAATGTTCCATTAATCATTCTTTCAATCGGCACCCAAACTTTATCTGCATACTTTCCAAATATAGCGTGGTCTGCTAATCCAGAAACCCATCTTCCATCTACAATCCCACCTCTAAAAAGCTTATATAGCAGCTCGGCATTAGCGGCAACTAAGTCTAAAAATACTCGCTTGCCGAATCTTGCGCCCCACTTTACCGGGGTTAGAGCCCAGTCTAATATAGGAATCATGGTTAGTATACATAATGCAGCCATTAGGTACATCTCTCTTGCGCAGTAAAGGCAGGAATTTGAAAGATCAAATCCAGCTGCGTAGGGGTGGGGAATCAACCCGGCAACATCGAGCAGAATGTGGGTTCCCTCTATCATAACAGTTGCATATGGCTCTAGGGATATAAAAACAGATTCAATCCATGTTGTTGTAAACAGGTCATGAAGAGTCCCTGTTGTATAGTGAACTTTTTTGTTTCCGCCCTGAGAACTTCGCTGATAGGCTATTAGTCTAGCCATGTCACTTACTGAATATTCTCCAACATTCGCAAACTGATTGTCACCGGTTCTTTCCCAGTGGGTACGTAATTGAGGCCCGGCATCATTTGTTGGGTCAAGTTCATCATGAGTTGTATACTGGCTTCCGTCTCCATAGTCAACTGTGTTGTTTCTAGCCCCAACTGATGAGCTGCTCATCTGCTCCATTATCACTTCATAGTTTGCATCAATGGTTTCTCTTGTTACTCCGCGATTTGTAAGGCGGCCACCCTGCCCCTTTCCAGACAAATATGAGGCAAGATATTCTGAGGTATATCTTAGATTTCTAAGCTTGAAGTTTCCATTACTTTCTCTATAGTATATAACCCAATCATCATGGTTGTCTCCAAACCTAATTGGAAATACTATTTTGACGCATGGCATTTCTAAAACATTATAAGCATTTTCACCGGTTACAGTGCCCTGACTGCCTCCGTCTCTATGGCTCCATTCACCAGGGGAACATAGCGGAGCCTCACTATATGAAGAGGGAGTGTGAGTATAATCATGGCCAGTTTCATCATACATAGGCTCCGGTCTTGCATCTTTTATAAGGCCAAGACTTATGATATTAGCAATCCTATTGTTTCTTTTTTCTAATGAATTATGTAATTGGTCTATTATATTTGAACTATCCGGACCACTACCAACACCTAGGCTTTGTGGATCTTCCACTCCGTCCATTATTAATTCATCTGTTATAACCCCATCTTCAAGGGCCTGTATTACGTCTTGCTTAGTCTCCTCAGAGATGCTTTCTCTGTGAACATCAGCGCTATCAAAGTGGGATACCATGTCGTCGTAAGCGCCCGCTATGCCCTTCCACAGAGGGTTGCTAAATAATGCCCCAGCAGGATCGGTATATTCCTTATGTTGAGAATACATTGTTCGTATCTCTGTCCAATGATCTATATCTTCCGATATAGCACTTGCTAGGCTTCCAAAGGCCCTTGTATATTCGGTTCTAAATTGTGGGGTAAAAATTTGAGATAAAGCGTATAGTTGTTCTTCTGTTAAAGATTCATAGTCCAAGGCTCCAATGTCAGGGGGTATAGCTAAAGTGGTATCATCTATTGTTGGCTGGTAAGACTGGTTTGGGTTAGGAGGTTCTTCTTGAGCCTCCCCTTCTAACACGGGTTCGGGCTGCGCTATTGGAGGCTCAGTCACAACAACAGGGAGAGGTGGTTCCGCAGGAGGGCTTGCTGATTTTAAAAGCCTGATTACTTCTTCTGACTTTTTGTCAGATCTTAAATCAGATAATTGATTCTTTAAAAAGTATAATCTTTTTTGACGATTCATGGCGACAAGTTCCCTCGCTTTATTGTTTCAATATTAGTATTATTTTATTGAGAATTATACCATATAAACACTTATGAGAAGAATAATAATATCAGATTTGCATATTGGAAGTATGTTTTATAAAGAAGAGGAGTTGATATCTTTTTTAAAGGGTGAAGAGTATGACCAGCTTATACTTGCTGGCGACATAATAGACTTTATAAAGATTCCGGTATTTACGAAGAGAACCGCAGAACTGATAAGGTCAATAGATTATTCAAAAAGTATAATATATATAGTTGGAAATCACGATATTGCTATGAGGGCTTTCCGGGGAGAAAAAGTAAACGGAATTGAATTTTGTGAAAAATACGAATTTGAAGAGGGCGGAAGAAGGTTTAGGATAGAGCATGGAGATAGATATGAAACTGGGTTAGTTCACGCAGGATTCCTTATAAAGATAGTATCTGTTTTTCAAGACTTTATAGAAAGGCGATTCAAGATAGACTTGGGAAGCTGGCTGGTTAATTTGAAAATAAAGAAAAGAAAACTTAGGAGGATTTGGGATATTTTAAAGAGAAACGATGATGTTGATGTTTTAGTCATGGGGCATGCTCATTGTCCTGAATGTATAATATGGGTTGATGAGCATCAAATTATAAAAACATATGTGAACTCTGGAGACTGGGTGTCTCATAGTTCATATGTTGAAGTGAACGATGGAATAGTTAGGTTAAGAAGATATGAAGAAAATACAGACTAGTCTTGATATAAATGATTGGATTAACTCAGTTGATGATAATATTGATTTGTGGATTACAGATCCTCCATATCCATTTGATAATAAAAATGGAACATCCAGATTTAAATATTCGGACGGTGATGATATGATGTATTCTAGGCTTGAGTGGAGCGATCTTTCTGATTTTTTTAGTGATGCTTTTTTGAAGTCGAATGATGGGGCTAGGCTCTATACCTTTTGTAATAGAGACGGAATAAGAAGAACGTGGGATATGCTCGATTCTTCTGGGTGGAAGGTTAGAAATCTACTAGTTTGGGATAAGAAAATAATGGGGATGGGGTATCATTGGAGAAATCAGGTGGAGTATATAGTTTATGCCTCGAAGGGAAAACCTAAGAATTATGTAAAGGGAGTTGGAAATATCTTTAGGTATAAGAAACCAAGGGGGCTCGGCGTTTCGGCTAAGCCATATGAAATATGGCGGGATATATTAGCCCAGTCGCTTAATGATGGCGATGTGTGCGCAGACCCTTTCTCTGGTTCCAACCCTATGATAAAGGCACTTGAAAGTAGTGATGAGCTGTTAGATATGGCTTCTAATGTATATATAAATATATTTTAGGAATTAAAAATGTTAGTGGAAATATAGTTTGCTTTAGGCAAAGGAGAAAAAATGTTAGATAAGTTAAAAGAAATGTTTAAATCATGGAAAGTAAGAGCGTCTCTAGCTGGCGGAGTTCTGGTTATAGCCACAGCCTTTGGAACGTGTTATTATAACCCAACAGAAACGTCGAGTGATGTAGAAGAGGCCGATGTTCCAGCCGAAGAAGCATCGTCTGTCAGGAGCGCCTTAACGTCGGAAGAGGCGGCTGCTTTGGAAGAGGCAGCTTTAAAGGTGGCTGTAGAAGCAGAAGGCTCAGAAACAGAACTGAAGTAGGGGGATTGATATGTCTATATTTAAAGATTTAGAGTTCGGGTCTAATGCAAGAGACAGGATGCAGTCTGGACTGGATACTTTGGCTAATGCAGTCAAAGTGACCCTCGGGCCAAAGGGGAGGCATGCTGCGATAGAAAGAGAGTATGGCCATCCCGTTATAACAAAGGACGGCGTGACTGTTGCAAGATCAATTAATCTTAGCAATCGAGTTGAAAACATGGGGGCTCAGTTGATACGCCATGTTGCATCTGCTACAAATAGCTCTGCTGGTGATGGAACTACTACAGCTACAGTTTTGTCTCAAGAAATATATAGTCAGGGCTCAAAGATGGTTGCGGCAGGGCACAATCCGGTCCTTATAAAGAAAGGGATTGATAAGGCGGTATCAGTAGTTGTTGACAGATTGAAAGAGCTCAGTATAGACATATCTAATCCAAAAACAATAGAGCATGTTGCATTTATATCTGCAAATAACGATGCGGAACTTGGGTCTTTGATATCAGAAGCAGTATCGGCAATTGGAAACGATGGCCTTATATCAGTGGAAGAGTCAACCGGCATAGAAACTTCTGTAGAGTACACAGAGGGGTTTGAGATCGACAGAGGGTTTCTGTCACCAGGGTTTGTTAATAATTTAGACAAAATGACTGTAGAGCTAGAGAGCGCATTTGTTTTAGTTTGTGATAGTAAGATTAGCATGACCAATGATATATTGGATCTTTTAAGAGCCGTTTCGGAAACTGGAAATTCTTTACTTATAGTTGCTAAAGATGTTCAAGATGAAGCACTTGCCACTCTGCTTCTTAATAAGACGAGAGGCTCTCTTACATCTTGTGCAATAAAAGCACCAGGATTTGGCGATGTATCTAAAGATATGCTGGAAGATATAGCGATTATGTGTGGCACCACAATGTTTTCTGAATCTAGAAATGGAAGAAGCCTGTCATCATTAACTGTTGATGATCTTGGGTTCGCAAGACGGGTTGTTTCCACGATATCATCAACAACAATAATTGATGGGTCGGGAGATAAGGACAGTGTAGATCTGCGCTCCTCTTCAATAAAATCAATGATAGCTAGTTCAAGTGAGACATATCATTTAAAAATCTTGAAGAACAGGCTGTCCAGGCTAACTGGGGGCGCGGCGTTACTTAGGGTTGGAGGAGTCAGTGATAGTGAGGTAAGAGAAAAGAAGGACCGAGTTGATGATGCTATTAATGCAGTTAAGGCGGCAATATCAGAGGGGGTGGTTCCTGGTGGCGGCTCTGCATTACTACATTGTGTCTCAGCATTAGAAGATCATGTAAGAAGTAACAGTTTAACTAGTGAAGAGTTAGTTGGATTTAACATAATAACAAAGTCAGTGCAGGCCCCATTCAAGCAGATTCTTAGAAATGGTGGCGTTGAGTTTTATGAGCCTCTAAATAAAGTTATTTCCTCTGGTAACTTCTCAGGATATGACGCACTAAATAATCTATTTGTTGATGATATGTTAGAAGCTGGAATAGTTGATCCAACAAAAGTAGTCAGGGTCGCCCTTGAGAATGCAGCCTCGGCATGTGGAACAATTTTAACAACAGAGGTTGCTATTTATTCCTCAGACGAAGACAGCCTTAGGAACAGGGGTTCATAAGTTTGGTATTGAATATTTTTCTTGCTATACTATTTTAAGCCATACCGCTAATTATGCGTGGAGGGTATGCTTAAAAATGAATCAAGAACTAGAATTAATACAGGAAAACTCAGAACCTTCAAAAGAAGATGTTGAAAGAATTAAAAATAGACTTATATCTATTGGCTTAAATTCTGTTATATCAAGTTACTCTTCTGAAGAGAAGCAGGTCGCAGAAGATTTTTTGCAGCTTAAGTTGTCTGATGTTGCGCCGTGCTGGTCTTTTTTGAGCCCGACTGTAAAGATTAGGCTGATTGATCTTCACGAAGAAGAGTTTCTAACTTGGCTATCTAGTGCGAGAAACAAATGAGCACTTCTTGTAAAGAAAGACTTTTGTTGCAAGGCTTAAAAGAGTGCGTTAGGCATAACTATCCCCCCGGCTATATGGGTGGTGACGTTGACCAAGAAGAGTGGGACTCGGCAAGACTTGATGTTTTGAATAATTATAATTTATTTAATCCAGAAAATATATTTGAGTTTATTTCGGACAAGGAGGACCACTACTTCGGAATGGTAGATCATAATGCGTCAAGTCTAGTAAGTATGTTTCTTGAGCATTTCTTAAAAAAAGATATAGCATATGATGATTTGGGGCTGTGGAAACCGTTTGTATCGAAGCTTGCGTCCCTCTTAGACACCAATGATGAGGTACGTTCTTCAATAAGGAATGGCTATAACAGATCAAGGAACATTTACTTGCTTGCCGCATGTTTTTCTGATTCTACCGACTGGTCCTCACTGTATGATGAGTATATAGGAGCATCATATGGATATGTTTCTTCGAATCAAGATTTGATAATTAGCCAGTATTCGAAAAAATTCAAGACAGAATATCGGTCTTTTATGTATGATCATATCTTTTGCAAGTCTCCGTTAGACCACACAAGAAGAGGGCGACACTATAGGCACTACGTAGCTTCTGGGCTTCTGACTAAAAAGGAAGCCAGGAAGATGAGGAGTGATGGTAGCGAGTATTCGTCACTATGTGGGTTGAGATCTATAATTGAAAATGAGTCTTTGTATTCGAATTTCGAAGAGCTTATTACTCAGTTTGTTGACACTAGATATCCAGATGTTTCTCTTGAGCTTGCAAAGAAGCTTCCGGTAAATATGTTAAGCTATTTGGCAGGATGTTCTCATTATGCGACCAAACGATGCCTTCAGAAGAGAATTTATGATCACCTAGATGAGAGGTAGCCCAAGATGGATAATTTTATGTGGCTAGACGCCCCAATTCATGTTAACTATTTTAAGTTTGATATGTCAGATGAAATAAAAAATATGCTTATGATTTCTTATGACGGAACAATTGTTGCTGTTAATAAAGATCTCATTGCTAAAACTTTTGATTCAAGTGAATCAAGAATGATTAGGCTTGGAATGGAGAGTCCTCCTAGAAATTTTAAGGTTAAAAGTGAAGAAGACTTTATAAAGTATATGTCATACCAACAATATTCAGATTAGAGTTAAAAAATGAAAATTTTTAGCGATGTTGAGGCTCCCTCTACAAAGAGGGGCAGAAAGAAGAAGTACTCTAGAAAGCCAAGGCTTAGTAAGCGCGAGGTTTTTGAAAAGCTTCACCCAATGGCGTATTCTCTTTTGTCAATTAAGGCTCAAGAAGAGAGGCCGAATAAGTGGATTTCTGATACTTTCTCTATCTTAAATAATAGTCCAGAGAAATTTTCAGATAAGTGGATTGGAAGGGTAAACTCTTGGACAGAAGATTTGATAAAGTCGGCCATGCTGGATACTCCAGATATTGAGGTTGGCGAGAGAGCAGGCGTCGGTCCCATCATAATTCATAAGATAATACCGCCAAACAATAACTCTGAGTATCCAATGCCAGCAATAATTTGCATTGATAAAAGAGGCTGGAAGTGGTACTTTAAAACAACAAAGGCGTTTTCTTTTAAAGAGGGAAACATGATCTCCTTCGTTGCGACAATCTCTGCTCATAAAGAAGGCATAACATTCTTAAAAAGAGCCAGTAAGATTGTGGCAATAGATGATTAATGATTTATTTTTTGGAGAATAAATGATAAATGCGGCAGATATAGTAGTTGGATTAGCCTGGGGTGATGAAGCTAAGGGCAAGGTGACAAGTCATCTGGCATCATTAAAAAAGGATGGAGCCCCATACTATGATTTCGTGGCTAGGTGGAATGGTGGATCGAACGCTGGTCATACAATATATGTTAATGATGTATGTTTCAAAACACACATAGTTCCCTGCGGGATTCTACATGGCATAAAGTCGATTATTGGCCCAAATTGTGTTTTAAATCCTGATTCTTTTTATAGGGAGTTAGACGCTTTGGGCTCAAAGGGGGCAGATACATCATTGGTTAGGGTGTCTCCAAGGTGCCATATAGTTAGTGAGCAGCATATTGAGTATGACCGATTGAATTTATCAAAGAAACTTGGGACTACCTCTAAGGGCATCGCCCCATGTTATGCAGATAAAGCCGCAAGAACGGGGGTCTTAGCGAGGGACGTTTTAGATGAGGAATTATTATGGGACGAGAACCTCTATGGAAACCTCCTTTGTGAAGGGGCTCAAGGTGTCTGGCTTGATATAAATAGAGGAAGATATCCGTGGGTTACTTCAAGCGAAACGCTTCCGTATTCAGCATGTAGCATTGGATTCCCAACTCAGGTAATAAACAATATATATGGTGCTGCTAAGATATATGATACTAGGAGCGGGGAAGACCCGATGTTTCCGTCGCTACTTTTTGATGACAGACACCTAAAACAAATAGCAGATGTTGGCGCTGAATATGGTGTTACGACTGGCAGAAGAAGGAAGGTTAACTGGCTTAATTTAAACTATCTGATAGAGTCTATAAATCTAACGGGGACAACATCTTTGCTAATCAGTAAGTGTGATATATTAGAAGAGGTTGGCGTATACAGGTTGTTTTATAATGAAGAGCTACTAACATTTGTATCACTAGTTGATATGAAAAGTTTTATCAAAACTTCAATTAATAATGACTGCCCCTTGGTTGAGAAGATTGGGTTTTCGTACTCGGCTAAGTGTCTGGGTCAGGAGTAGTTAATGTCTGATGCTTTAGATAGTAATGTGGTTGTTTTATATCATGACAACTGCCCAGATGGATTTGGCGCGGCATGGTCATTCTGGAAGAAGTACGGGAATAGTGCTAAATATATACCCGTCAGACATGGGGAGCCCCCGCCAGAAGTATCGAAGTTAAATGTATTTATAGTGGATTTTTCTTATAGTAAAAAAATTCTTTTAAGTATGAAAAAAAAGGCAGAGTCCTTAGTGGTTCTTGACCATCACATATCTGCCAAGAAAGAGCTTGACGGACTTGACTTTTGCCATTTTGATATGGATCATTCTGGAGCTTATCTGGCATGGGATCATTTGTTTGGAGACTCAAATGTAGCCCCGTTGGTTTTATATATAGAAGATAGGGACTTGTGGAAATGGGAGTTGCCAAACTCTAATGCAATATTATCAGCAATAGATTCTTATGAAAGGAACTTTGAGTGTTGGGATAACTTAAACAACATGCTGTCCCTCGACCATACCACGCCTGATGTTAGCTGGGGTTTTAACAAGCTGAAGTCGGAAGGTGAGGCTATCCTGAGATATAAAAATAGCATCATAGAATCTATACTCGAAGACTCACTGAGTATGGATATTTGTGGGGAGATTATTCCAGCGGTAAACTCTCCGTTTTTTAGATCGGAACTAGGAGCATTATTAGCTAGGAATTCAAATTTTTCCGCCGTATACTATTTTGATGGAGAGCGATATATATTTTCGCTTAGGTCCACTGATGCTGGTGCTGATGTTTCTGAGATAGCAAAATCCTTTGGTGGCGGTGGACATAAAAATGCCGCAGGGTTTTCTTCTCTGTCTATTGATGAATTTTTTGTTGGAGTTGAAAATAATGAGTCTAAAAAACGAAATAAATAAACTTGCTAACAGGTTAGATTCCAAGTTAGAAAACTCAAGTTGGTCTGATTTTAGAGAGACAATCTCTAATGTTCACATAACTGAAGAGCAGTTTTTATATCTATGTGAGAATCCAGATTCTATTTCAGAACTTTGTTCTAATAGATATTGGAACTGGAATTGGCAGGAATTTGTTATTAATAATCTAACCAAGTATCCTAGTGCAATGGATAAGATTCTTAAAAACTCTTCTTGTCCAAGGATAATTTACTCAGCTATGGAGTCTGGAGTTACCTCCGTTGACAAATATAATGTACTAGCCCAAAGTAAAAATTCAACAGTTAGAGAATATGCAGTTAATCTATGTGATTTTAAAACTTTAGATGCTCTATCTGAAGATAGGTCTAAAAAGGTAAGGAAGCTTGCCCTAACGAGGCTTGGGCCTTCTACACATTTAGACTCTATGCTTAAAGATAAACATGCAGAAATTAGGTCAATGGGAGTTGCCTATGCTCCGTTTGCCTATCCGAAGCTAGATGAGATGGTTGGGGAGATATCTAGACAAGTCTTCATGCCGCTTATTAAAAAAATAAGAAAAGAATCGCTTCCTCTTCTGCTTTCAAATAGAAATTTGAAAGAGTCGTATGTTATGAAAATGTTTGAGAACAGAATGAGTTCTGGAAGGTAAGATAAAATGAGTGTGTTAAATATTCCACAAGTAACTAGTTTTAAATTCCCTTGCAAATGGAAGCCGGGCGGTTCTTATTATAAGGATATGTCGGAAATGGTTTTTAAGAACTACTTATCAGGAGGCTATTGGGATCTCGAAAGAGCTATGGATTCATTCTTAAAAAAAATGAGTCTAGATGAGTTTAAGTTTCTGTGGAATGAGAAGAGTGGAAAGACGAAGGTTCTTCTTTTGGAAAAGTTTTTAGATCAGAGCATCGATTGGAGAACACCAGAAGATGAGCAGGCTACCTTTAATAGCAACCGAACTTATGTAGCGAATACTATTTTGGATGAGATCCCTGTTGATTTTCTTATTGAAAATAATCGCTCTAGACTATATCTTTTTAAGTATTCTGATCGCGAGCAAGACTTCTTAGGGGAGGCTGTTAAGGCTAGGATCGCAGGAGAGGAAGAAGTTTATAACTTTTGGATTGCTAAGGGGAAGAGTCTGTCGAAAGACCCAGCTTTTTTTGAGTATAGCTGGTCAACTATAAAAAGAGGTAAAGGCTCTGTTGATCTGAAGCTTGAGTTGCTGCGTTATATGTTTTCCAATGATGTATTCAGCAATAGAATTCTCGGTGAGTGCGCCAAGAGGGGGACAAAGAGAGTAAAGAGGGTGGCTGTAGATTCTATATCAGACATAGTACATGCAAAGAGAAGGTCTGTTGAGAGGCTCAGTTCAGATTCGACAGACACTATTAGAAGCCATTATTTAAAGCAGGTTCAGCAGGCAGAAGATGTGCTGCTGTTATTTGCAGACAGTTCTGACTATACAGTTGTAAACATTATGGCAAACTGTTTATCAGCAGATAATCTTCCGTGGATAATGCCCAGCGCGGCAAATTGGCCACATCTTATGCGCGATGTTCAAAGAAGGATAGATAAATCCGATAATTTCTAGGGGTAATAGTTTTTGTGGAGTATAATTAACATATGAAAATAGAAGATGGCCAAGAAATGTATCATATAAAAGTTACAAATATTGCTGACAATACCGTTTGGGAGCATAGAAGGGTGCCGATCTCTCATGTGGAGACTTTAAAAATGTCTCCAAACCTTAAGGTTAAGGTGGTGAAATTTGTTGGGCGCTGGTTTAAAAGATCTAATAAGATTAGTTATAATCGCTAGCTGCTTGGTATTAACCCCGAGCATTGCGCTATCTTCTGATTTTGATGATAGATATTCTGATATAAAGTTTAACAGCGGCAAGACTTACGCCATAGCTTTTTCAGACAACACAAGAGAGTATGTGGCGAATTATTCATTTTCTTATCAAGATAGATTATATAATGAGGAAAGGCTGCGTTATTTAATAGAGGCAACGCTAAACGCATTGTTTAAATATGTTAACCTTAACAATATAAATTATTCAGAATGTATAGAGCATAATAATATTGAGGTTTATCAAGTTTCTATTTCAGATTTAAACGATGATCGATCAAGAGTTAATATACCAGTGCCAGCGGGCAGAACTGTATATGGGTATTTCGATCCGATGCTTGATGACAACTCACGTTCGGCCATTGTTATAACATATTCCCCAGGAAGAATCGGTTGGGGAATGAACCAATCCATTGTTGCTCATGAAATAGCGCATTATTTTTATTACAGAATGTGTCTGTGGAATTTTTCAACAATTAAAAGCGAAGACTTTGCTTTGGGGTTTGAATCATACTTTAGAGATAGTTTTTGAGGTGTATATTGAGTTACAATAATTTTTTCAAAGAGAAGCTTACAAGCCTCGCATTTGACGATGTTTTGTTGGTGCCGTCATATTCTGATGTAAAGTCAAGGTCATTAACTGATTTGAGCACAAGTATTTTAAATATAGAATTATCTTCTCCTATAATATCATCACCAATGGATACAGTTACTGAGTCAAATATGGCTATTGCTATGGCAAAGGCGGGTGGCCTTGGGATTGTTCATAGGTTTATGTCAGTAGAAGAACAAATTCTAAACCTAAGAAGGGTTGCTAGAGCATCATCTTCTGATGGCATCTTATATCCTGTTATTCCAGCAGTTGGAGTTGGCCCCAATGGAATGAGCAGAGTGTCTCAGATTTTAGGGTCTATAAGTCCGTATTCGATAGATGCTATTGCTATAGATATAGCAAACGGCCATTCAATTATGATGAGGGACATGATAGACTTTGTAAATCAAAAAACATCAGGTTCTGTGCCAATTATAGCTGGTAATGTTGCGACAGGGGAGGGCTATTTGTATTTGGCTGAATCAGGAGCAAGTGCGGTAAGGGTTGGCATTGGTGGCGGTTCAATATGCAAAACCAGGATAATGACCGGATTTGGTATGCCCACATTAACATCTATAATGGATTGTTATCAGGCAAAGATTGATGGCAAAATAGATGTGTCTATAATAGCCGATGGTGGCATTAAATATCCAGCTGATTTAGTCAAGTCAATTGTTGCTGGAGCAGACGCAATAATGGTTGGTAGAGTTTTTGCAGGAACCAAGGAGTCACCGGGTAAGATTGTCACGGTCGCTGGGGAGAAAAAGAAGGAGTATCGTGGTATGGCATCAAAAGAGGTTCAAGAAGATAGGCGTGGCGGCTTAAAGCCTGGTACTTGCGCAGAAGGCGTCTCTACATATGTTCCGTATAATGGAGGCATATCCGAGGTAATTGAAGATTTTTGTGGCGGCTTAAGGTCAGCGATGACTTACGCCGGTGTTAGTAACATTGAGGACCTAAGGAGGTCTGCTAAGTTTATAAGAATTAGTGACTCTGGAATAAGTGAGTCACATGCTTTTGGAACAAGAAAATAGGAGGTTCATATGAGTAATAAAGTTTTAGATGTTGACAGGATTGATGCCAGGTTGGAACAAATAGAGGCTACACTGAATAAGCTTTGCAGCTTAGCAGAGTCAGTCGCGGAGGATGGGCTGCTGATGAAGAGTCCAGCCTCCAGCATGTTTAGTGCAACCTCAACAGAAGATGTTTCTGATGTATTATCATCCATAAAGGATGGCTTATTTAACGTTGCATCGTCTGATGATGACCAGACAATGGGCGGGCTTCAATCTTTGATATCCCAGCTTACTGATGCGAAAGCCAAACTTAATGAAATTGGAGCATCTATGTCTCAGACAGATGAAGGTAGTGATATCATTGCTAATGAATAATTATTCTATCTACAGATAAACCATCTATTACCTATAATAAAGTAGTTATTGATATTATTTTTTTATATGCTACTATACAGTATACGTCGTTGGCGTATTCTTGAAATTTAACTGTAACTATTGGAGAATCTAAATGAATATTAGTCAAACAAAAGACATTCTAAAGAATATGCCAAGCGACAAGTCTATTATGCTACATGCTAAGCATGGTGTGGGTAAGTCTAGCGTCGTAAAGCAAGTTTCGAAAGAGCTTGAGAAGGAGCTTGGAAAGCCGGTTGGCTTTTATGATGTACGCCTATCTCAATGTGAGGTGGGGGATATCAAGGGGCTTCCGTATCAGGATGTTAAGAACCTGGTCACTCGCTTTTTAAAGCAGGAATGGTGGCCCCGTGACCAAGATAGCCACGGAATTCTTTTCTTTGATGAGCTTAATCGTGCGGCAAAAGATGTTTTGCAGGCCGTGTTTGAAATCTGCCTAGACCGACGTTTGGATGGAGAGAAGCTTCCAGACGGATGGAGGGTTGTATCGGCTGTTAATTCAGATGATGATTACGATGTTGTCGAGCTTGATCCGGCACTTCATGATCGGTGGTTTCACATTGACTTTGACCCGCACCCGAATGAGTGGATTAGCTGGGCTAGGGAGAATGATGTTCATCCGGCGGTTATAGAGTTTATTAATCGCAATAATAACCTGCTTGACCCACCAGTTGGGAACATTGAAGCGGGGAGGGTATATCCGTCTAGAAGGAGTTGGACCGCTCTTAGTGATTCAATTTTAGCTATGAACTTAGAAACAGATGAGGGTATGTTAACCCAGGTTACAAAGGGGTGGGTCGGAAGAGAGATCGCCGTAATGTTTCAGAAGTTTGTAACAAATGAGTTCTCTCAGCTTAAGGCAGAGGATGTTCTAGATTCTTTTGATGCTTTCAAGAAGAAGATTGAGGCTGCTTCTGATGATATCGAAGTAATCGCTGCTCTTTCAAGGTCTGTTGTAGCAGAGGCTAACGAGCGAAATGCTAATAAGATGAAGGATAAGCAAAAGGAGAACCTGAAGAAGTTCTTTATGTCTCTTCCAAACGATGTTGCATCACAAGCTTGGGTTGGACTCCTTGGTGGGAAAAAGACAAAGAAGCTGGTCATGGGATGGCAAGCAGATGACACTGTTGGCGAGCGCCTTAAGCAGATTTATCTCCAGTAGACTGTCTAGTTGGGAGGGGCATTATGCCCCTCCCAAATTAAAATGAATTAAATGTGGAGAATATAAAATGAATGTTGACCCCAAAGCAAGACTTGAGAGTGCTATCTCTAGGCTGATTTGTTTTCAGCCCCTATATGGCGAGGTCTTTTTGCACCTTAATAAAAGCGCATCAACTAAGGTTCCAACTATGGGAGTTGGAGTTACCAGGAGAGTTGACCTAGCTTTGTTCTATAACAAGGAGTTTGTATCTAAGCTTTCTGACACAGAATTAAGGGCTGTTTTGAAGCACGAAGCACTGCATATTTTGCTCCACCACTTGTCGAGAAGTAAGCACTTTTCGTACAACATGAGGGGGTATAATATATCAGCAGATATTGTTATCAATCAAAACATCGAAGGACTTCCAGAAGGCGCGTTGTATCCAGCAACTTATAACCTGCCACACAACCAGTCCTCTGAGTGGTACTATGAGAAGTTAAAGAAGGAGTGCGAGGATAAGGGTGAGGACTTTGATGACCTCGGCGGTCAGCTTGTTGATGACCACTCAATGTGGGAGGACTTTGATGATGATATTGTATCAGAAAAGATAAGGAACATAGCTGAGAAGGCAATCAAAGAGCAAGAGAAGAAGGGTTGGGGGAACATAGACGCAGGAGTTGTCCAGCAGATTATGGCGGCAAATAAGCCAGTTGTTAACTGGAAGAAGGAAGTTAGGTACTTCATCAACAAGCTTGTTCTGATGGGAAGAAAGAACACAAGGATGCGTCCAAATCGTAGGTATGGCAATATCTCCCCTGGAACCAAAAGGGCTTATACCAGCAGGCTGCTTGTTGCCTTTGACACTTCTGGTTCGGTTTCTGATGATCAGCTTCAAGAGTTTGCAACAGAATTAAATGGAATGATAGATCATGTTCTGGTAGACTTCATTCAGTTTGATACAAAGATATATGGAGAACCAAAATCCTTTAATAAAAGAAAGGGAAAGATCGACATAATTGGCAGAGGTGGAACGAATTTCTTTCCAGTTATTGAGCTTGCAGACGAATCTAAGTATGATGGACTAATAGTATTTACAGATGGATATGCCCCGTTTCCTCCAAAGCCAAGAGCAAGAATGTTATGGGCTGTTTGCGATAGAGACAAGGACGTTGATTTTCCATATGGAAAAAAAGTTGTAATACAAAAGAAGAGTCGGTAGCATAAACGTGAGCGGGGCAACTCGCTCACGTTTTTTTTGGAGGTTTAATGATACATTTAGTTAACCGTGTTGATAGCAAGCTGTCAACAATAATGGTCGCTTTTGACTCTGGGCAGAGGATAGAGCTGCAAAATGGTTTCAATATGGGCATAGCGCATATGTTAGAGCATTGTCTTTTTAAGGGAACCAGAGGCAGGGATGCTTCGCAAATATCTAGAGACATAGGGTTTATTGGTGGCGCATCAAATGCGTTCACCTCTCACGAAATGGTTGCGTATTTTATTACAGTTCCATATGAGAACATAGAGGCAGCGTGTGAGATTCTCTCCGATATACTCCTAAACTCAACAATACCGGAAGAAGAATTCTTAAAAGAGAGAGAGGTAGTAAAAGAGGAGGAGATATCAAGGCTTGATGATGTTGATTCTTTTATATGGAATACATTTAGTGATGATTTTTTTACGAACTACTTGTCAACTCCAGTTATAGGGACCCAAGATACTATATCTAAATTTACAAGAGACGAGGTGTACTCCTTTTACAAGAATTTTTGTGGCACAAAAAAGGGAGTTGTCTGCATATCTGGGAAGCATACCAAGCGCGCTTCAAAGAAGCTTTTAAAGAAGTACTTTGGAAGGCCAACATCAGATGATGTATCTAATTCAGAAATTGTTCGTTCGGCATATAGTTCTGGAAGGAAAGAGATTGTTAGACCGGGGATAGAACATACTTATGTTTGGGTTGGATATCCAGGGGTTCCGCGAAAAGATGCTTTAGACCCGGCAGCAAGGATACTGAGTATCATTCTTGGCAGCGGCATGGACAGTAGATTGTTTAGTGAAGTAAGGGAAAACAGAGGTCTGTGCTATAGCATTGGGTCATCCCACTCACAGTGGGACGGTGGCGAGTTGTTTATGGTTGAGTCCTCAACAAGAGAAGAGAATCTTGACGGGATGCTGGATATTATTGATGGGGAACTTAAGACTATTAAAGAGAGCGGTGTTACAGACGAGGAGTTGCAGAGGGCAAAGAACAAAATTAAATCAGCGTATTATGCTTTAGATGAAAGTTCGTATGGGATGTGTACTCACTCAATAAAGAACATGTTATTTGGTACGCCGATGGTTGATGACTTAATTTGTGAGATCGACAAAGTGACGAATGATGATGTGTTAAATGCTGCAAACAAGATTCTTGATTCAGATAAAAAGTACACGATTGTTTGCAGGGGTATTCAGGAATAGACTTGACGATCTATTTAAAACCGCGCCCGCTGCGCGGTTTTTGGGGAGAAAAGATTCACACATCATTCTTTCTTTTCTGTATAATTTTCCTTAGATAATCAAAAAAATATAAAATATGGCTATTAACTATTATAATTATTTTAAAAAATAGTATCTTAATATGAGGATATAATGATTGCAGAACTTTTATTTTTTATGCTGGCATCTGTTGGCGTTACTGTAGTAATATCAATAAGCTCTATTTTTGAGCCGATAAGACTTTTTATTCAGAGCAGATCATCTTTCCTTGGGGAGCTTATAACCTGCCCGATGTGTACTGGGTTTTGGTCTGGTCTTTTTATATCATTAATATCTTTTGATATAAACCCAGTATATGGCGGAGCGATAGCAAGCTTGGCTAGCTGGGTATGTGTTTCGCTGGTAGATGTTATGCACTCAGCGTCTAATTATTTTGAAGTAAGTATTGAACAAGGAGATGAACAATGAAGACAGGAAGAGTTTCTGTTCCGGGTAAGATAGTGAAGATGTTGCTGTCTGATGATCAGTTTTATAGGGAGGTTGCATCTTCTAAAAAGATTTCTTTGCAAAACTTCCCTAAGTATGATCAGTGGACTGATGAGTTAGGCTTCAATATGGAGTTTGCTTTGGCTGGGTTTTCAAAAGACGATGTCTTAGTAGAGATTTTCGGAAATATATTAACAATATCATCTGTCAGGGGGGAGCAACCTCCCGACGATGCTAAGGATTACGATACGAATGTTGGGGAGGATAATGATGTTGAACACCCCAAAGTAAGAATAAACAGGGGTATAATAGTTCGCGGGATAGCAAGAAGAAACTTTGTAACCGATTTCTTAATAAGTCCCGAGTTTAATTTGGACAGTATAACTGCGACTATGGGCGATGGGCTGTTAAAAATAACAGTGCCAAAGCTTGATTTGGTTGAGCCAAGAATAATAGTTGTTTCTAACAAGTAACTGGAGGCGTTATGGAAAGCATTTTTAATATGATAAAGACGATTGTTGACTCTATAGTTGATGATAAAGAGTCTGTTACAATCACCAGCTCAGAAGGAGAGAGGGGTATTCTTTTTGAAATCAAGGCAGCTGCGGGTGATACGGGGAAACTAATTGGGAAGGGTGGCCGTGTCGCAACCGCACTCAGGACTTTGGCTAAAGCTGCTGGTGCAAAAAACAATGTACGAGTTCTTGTGAATGTAAGCAAAGAGCCGTTTAAGCCAACTGAGCAAGAGCCAACTGAGCAAGAGCCAGCTGAGCAAGAGCCAACTGAGCAAGGGCCAACTGAACAATAAAGGAGCCGGTGATGTATGGATAATGAAACAGAAGACAACTTGTGGAGAGATAGGTGCCTTAAGCATCCAAATATAATGTTTGGAACCGCATTAAAAAACGCGAGAAAGCGTGCTGGGAAAAGAAGCATGCCATTTAATATATCAAGAGATTACATAATAGAGTTGTTTGAGTCCCAGCTAGGGAAGTGTTATTACTCTGGAATTGATATTAATGTTGTAAAAAAAGACCCAAAGACAACCATAGATCCCTTTAAGATGACCCTGGATTGTATAGACCCACAAAAGGGGTACGTGGAAGAAAACGTTGTTTGGTGTGCATATTGTATAAATTCTATGAAACAGAAGATGACTAGGGACGATCTTATAAAAGTCTGTAAGGCCGTAGTTAGTTTTTCTGGTGCTTTATAATAATTGTTTCTTTTGATTATTATGGTAATATATTATAATAAATATGAGTAAGGATTCTAAAAAAAGATATGATGCGGATGAGATAAGTCGCACCAAAGAGAAGATAATCTCTATGTATAAGAATTATGGGATAGATACGGACGACATGCTTGATGAGGAGCTTGGAAGAGTAATGGATCATTATTTGGAAAATTTTGACGAGCTAGACGATGATTATGAAAAATCAGTTAAATCCTTTGAAAGGGATAATTCTAGCGGAGCGACTTAAGGAATGATTAATGACTAATAAAAGACAGCTGGCAAATAAGCTATCGAAAAAGACAATGCTTTCTCAAAAAGAGTCTCTAGAGGTCGTGGAGGCGTTGTTTGAACTTATAAAAGAAGAGCTGGTCGCAGGGAGTGACGTTTCGGTAGTTGGGTTTGGAAAGTTTTATTTATATGAGCATGCCCCAAGGCCAGTTAGGAATCCGAAGACACAGGAGCCGATGATTCTAGACCCATATAAATCACTAAGGTTTAAATCTAGTGATTTAGTTAAAAAACTACTAAAGAATTCGTCTAAAGATGAATAACTAGGTTTATAACTTTGGGTTAAAAATGGACATATCTACTAAGCTAACAAATTTTATATCTGCATATACTATAGTTACTGACGAATTTAATAATTCAATTTTCGGAGGTTTATGGGCGACTAGTAGTGGTGATGCAATTGATGCTAAGTATGAAGATGCAGGCATCAAGCACCCGCTCACGCATGGACATGACCATAGAGGCGGTCATGTAGATGGCTCTGCTCAGAAGATACTGCTAACAGATGGGGCTATGATAGACGGAGTCCTGTCTCATCCGTACCTTGCTGATGACGCAGTAGCGGATAGGAACGTTCAACAGTTTGTAGACCAAACTCAGGCAATTCCGTGGTACGAAGAGATAGGCGGTGTAAAATATTACAAGCTAGACCTATCAATGTTTTCCGGCGGAAGTGGAGCGTTTGAGGAAGTCCCCGCTGATGGTTTAATTAAGCACACATCAACAGACTATGATGCTCATACTGGGTATGACTTTGTATTCGGCTCTGACAGTCTTAATGATAAAGCAGTTGGTACAGACGGCGATAGCAGGTTCTTGTTTGACAGGCAGCTAAGTGCGTTTAGAGCGGGCGTAGTTGATGGTGCCCAGTGGGACGTAAGAGGCCATGGCTCTACTGCTTTTGGCGGAAACAATACTGCAGGGGGCGGCTGGTCAACGATTGCAGGTGGTGGAAATGGGTTCATTGATTCACAATCTTCGAATAATATTATTGGAGCGGGTGATTCTAATAGGATAGAGCACTCGTCTACAAATTCAGCCATTTCTTCTGGTTATGGAAACGAACTCTCTAATTCATCAACATCATCAATTTCTTCTGGTTATCAAAATGATTTAATTAAAACCAAATCTTCATCAGTGGTGTCTGGTCATCAAAACACAATAGTGGAGCATACTCTGGGCACAGCCGATAATAACATCATTGGCTCTGGTCGCGAGAACGAAATCATAAGCACTATTGAGTCCTCTGTTGTTGGCGGTCGTAGCAATATACTTTCGCCGCTTGACGATCACAGCGGGGAGAAGGGCGCTAACTTTATTGGTGGTGGACTATACAATCAAATAAATTCTGGTTGGGATCCCGCTACAACTTCATATTCTGGCGGGATGATATATATGTCATCTATCCTTGGTGGCCAATTAAATAAAATTGAGTCAACTGGTCATGCAGATAATGAAATTCCAAGCTCAGTTATTGCTGGCGGATATCATAATATAATAGACAATGATAGAGCTGCTGGCGAGGGAGAGGGAGTAAAGGTTTCTTATGCGTTTATAGGAGCTGGCGTAAACAACAAGATTCATATGTCTGGCGAAGGCGGAACGTCTATTGTTGGTGGTGCGTATAACCTAATAAAAGGGCTCGATGCACAGAACTCATTCGGTATATGCAGAGCATCTATTATTGGCGCTGGAGGTCAGAATAGGATATATGATTCTGATTATTCATCTATACTAAGTGGCGGTGATATTTCTGATAACACATTAGCCAATGTAATCGTAGGTGGTTCTGGAATCGACCCACACACTGGGATTACCGTTGGCCCATCGCATAACTCAATTTTATGTGGGATGGCAAATATAATTGGAGACTCGGTTAATTATAATTATATAACAGAGACTGGTACGCCGACACATGTGGCCAGATACTCATCCATATTAAACGGGTCAAGTAATAAAATAATTGCCGGCGGCGGTGGCGCTGTTTCTGAGGGAGTTAACTTCTCAACTATTATAGGTGGTACGGGCAACTCTATAGAGATGTCAAGCTATAGCCTTGTTCCAAACGGAAATAATAACAGCATACAGCATGGGACACACAACGTACTGCTTGGACATAATCAAACAATAATGAAGAATGCCCACGGAACTGCTCTTGAGAAGTCCTTTGGAATTGGGTTTACATCATCAGTTACTGACGCCGGGACAGACGGCATGACGATAATGGCATATGAGGCAACAGGCATCACTGCATCTACAAGAACAAAGGGCCTGTTTTGTATAGGCAATGGTTCTGCTGCTGATGATAACTCCTTGCAGTTTGCAGCCGGAATAAACACCATAAAGCCATTCCCATATCATCCCTCTGGAGCGGAGCATGCAGAGGGGCTCCATGTCGTAGGCCCTGCCACTACTGGTCTAGCAAAGGAGCCAACCCCCCTTAGGTTGACAAACCTTCATGCGATAGAGACTTTTAAATATCTATGTGTCGATAGCACGGCTGATGGAAACGTTTATGTCGTAGATGATGCCTTTGCCCCGAGTGCAGCCTCACACCATGTTAGTAACGATAGCAATCCAGAGCTTGGCGGGGACTTAAACACAAAGGGCCACGATGTAACAAACGATGTTGATGAGGACGTAAGGATTGTACCCACAGGGAACGGAAGGGTTGTTTTAAAAGATATAACATTCCCAAATACTGATGGCAACAATAACCAGGTTCTCAAGACAGATGGGAACGGGGACCTATCGTGGACAGATCTAACTGGTTCTGGTGCGGTAGACTCCATAAATGGGCTGACTGGCGCTGTTACTATTGATACTGATGATGTAAATGAGGGGGCTGCGAAATATTACACAGACGCAAGGGCTAGGAACTCGCTGTCTGCTGCTGGTGATATCGCTTATAATGCTGCTACGGGAGCGTTCTCATTTTCTGAGACGTTTACGGTACTTAGCGATGACGGCAATCCGCATCTTGGCGCCAACTTAGATGTTAATGGACACAACATTGTATCCTCTTCCGATGGCAATATCAACCTACTTCCACACGGGAACGGAGTCGTAAACATCGATGGCTCAAATTGGCCAACTGGCCTTGGAGTTGCCGACCAAGTGCTGGGTACAAATGGGGCTGGGCAACTTGCCTGGATAGCTAATGCAGGCGGCGGAAGCCTAAATAACGTCTCTGAAGATAGCGACCCTTCTCTCGGTGGAGACTTAGATGTTAGTGGCAATAGCATTGTGTCTACTAGTAATGGCAATATTAAAATTGCGCCAGACGGGGCTGGAGCTATTATATTTGGAGAGCCCGCCGCTGGCATTAACATAACAACTGAGGGAACATCAAGCCTAGTTTTTAATACAAATGAAGGTACGAACACAGGCTCAATAACTATTAATGAAGGGGTCGATGGCAATATCAGCCTACTTCCGAATGGAGCTGGAGCCGTCAACATTGACGGATCAAACTGGCCAACTGATTCGGGCGCAAACACTCAGGTTCTGCAGACAAATGGTGCGGGGCAGCTTTCTTGGGTTGCTAACGCAGGTGGCGGCGGCGGAATAAACAATGTTTCTGAAGACAGCGACCCTTCTCTCGGCGGAGACTTAGATGTTAGTGGCAGTAGCATTGTGTCTACTAGTAACGGGAATATCAATATAAGTCCAGCTGGCGCGGGCCATGTGGTCCTTCAAGGCCAAGAGTTCCCTAGCGCAGCGGCATCTGGAGGTGGTGTTCTGCGGGCTACAGATGGATTGGGAGAGCTTAAGTGGACGGCCTCAGATCAGCTTTTCCATGGAGTATGGGGGGCTGCGCAGGATTTTTCTCTTGGATATTACTTTGGCCCTGTCTCTTATCCATACCATGCAGGCCCAAACGGAGCGCATGTTATAGCCAGAGGCTTAAATAATCCAGGAGCGCAGATTATGTTAGAGGACTCTGTTGATTGGGTCACCGGAACTAGTTGGCATATTAGAAATGAAACGGATGGCGCAATGTTTATTAAAACGCAAAGCGCTGCTCATTACATTAATGAAATAGAGGGGAGTGAGCATGCCGGATATGTCATCCCTGACGGGGCTCTATGCAGAATAGACGTTGAAGTTCATGGCGTTCTAGGAACTAGATTTTGGATCTCCCAGGTTAATGGGTCGATTATTAATACGAAAGTTATTGATTTACAGCCGCTTGGACCAAATCCATTTGTGGTTAAGCCGGGGTACGCACAATCTTCAAATGCCCGCGGATTTAGAGCAACAGCTCAAGAGCCTTTCTTCATGCTGTCGCATCTTAGCGGTGGAGGTAATGGCGGCGCTGTTCAGTTAAACGGAGTCGATGATAACGGGCATGGCTGGGAAGATGGTCAGAAATTTAACTTAGCCAACAACTCTGGAGGGAACATCACAGTTAGCCTTGCTAATAACACTCATAAGCTGAATGGCGCGATCAATGGAGATATCATCATTGCGAATGGAAATGTTTGCAAGGTGGAGGTTTCTAATATTGGCGGCGCGATAGCATTTTGGGCTAGTTTTTAAAATAAATACTTGTTGCAGCTATGGGCTGTAACTATCGGCATAGAAACTTAATTTTGTTAAAAATATAGTCTTGTTTTAACCCTGCGGGTATAATATTAGTGCCCCTCAGTAGGCAATGGTGGGCAGATTGATTGATGTTGGACTTATATTTGGATGTTATGGATTTAAGCCTTCTGACAGCTTCTGTGTATGTAGCGGTGTAGAGAATAAAATACTATACTTCCATTATCTTGATAATAATATCTCTGATAATGTAATAGAGTTTTTAACTTTATCATGCGGGCTGCTAAACGATGATGTTTCAGATTATAATAAAGTTACAAATATAATATCTTACCTGCACAAAACATACGGCCTGTTTGATAAAGAAGAGTTGCACAACATACAATTGTTTATAAGAACGCATAGACCATGCGGCCTATACATGAAGCTTTTTGAAAGTAAAGAAATTAAAAATGATAAATAAGGAGAGAGCATGTCTGATAAATTAAATATCCCAAAGAACCCAAACTTCACTAGTCGTGGCAGAGATAATCCCAAGAAGAAAATAGAGGAGGCCTTTGATGCGTATAAGGGACTTCTTGCTGACAAGACGCACCCTGACAATCAGACTGCTGCTTATAATAAAAATGTTATATCCATTCTAAACAGGCTTCTTGTTGCGGCAGATGATCTGGATGAGACAAACCCAGGAGAGGGTATTTTCGGACTGATAGTTCTTTCTCTTAGGACGAATCTTAAACTAAAAGACGAGCTTGTAAAGCAAGAGGTTAAGCTAAGAGAAACAAGTAGGGAACTTGAGAAGCTCAAGAAGAGAAAATGATATTAAGAGATGATATTAAGCAATTAATTATCGAAAAAATAGAATACTTATCTAAGGAGATAAGAAAAATTGAGGACGACTCTAGATATTTTTCTATAAAGACAGATGATAATAAGCTTCATATATCTTATAGCGCGCAAAGAAAAATAATGCAGGAACTTTTAGAAGACATTTTGAAAAAATAGACGGAGGCTTAATGGTCGCAGACAACATCGTAAGAATTTTCGACAAAGACAAAGCAGGAAATATGTCGGGAATATTGATGGCCTATGGAATAGGAACGAGAAACATATCAGTTTTAGAGGGTAGCAGTTTTGATATTTATGATATAAAATTAAACAGAGGGGTCCGCGTTTCCAAAATAGAAAGAGTCCTTGTTGATATAGGAATGGAGCTTGGTTCATATAGCATACCAGTCGGCGTACCTGCGGTTAGGGACGGAGTGTATCGTTTGTACATACAAAATAAAGATATCCCGTCAGAAAGCATATCAACTATACTAGAGCTTGTTGGGGACGGTTCATATAATAATATGAGCTCTCCAATGCCAATTGGAGTTGATATGTATAATGATATATTCTTAGCCGATCTTTCAAAGATACCGAACCTTTTGATAGGTGGTATCCCAGGATCCGGCAAGAGTATGGTTCTGCATTCAATTATATTATCACTGATAGCAAAAAGTTCTACAGATATATACTTAGTAGACCCAAAGAGAGTTGAGTTTAGTGTTTATGACGGCCTATCATCAGTAAAGAATATATCATACTCCGCTTGTGAAACCAAGTCTATTGTAGAGAATCTAATTGGCGTTATGAATAGAAGGTTTGAAGTTCTAAGGAAAAATAAGTGCCGTGACTTTTCTGACTTTAACAAGCTTAAGGGTGGTATCCGTATGCGCCCTGCGGCTATTATTATTGACGAGTGGGCTGATATTTATTTTCAAGATAAAAAGATTCAAAATGTAATATGTGCTTTGGCACAGAAGGGGAGGGCTGCGGGAATATCTGTTGTTATCGCAACGCAAAGACCCTCAGCCGATGTAATCTCGGGTCTCGTTAAGGCATCTTTCTCAGGAAGAATGTGCCTCAAAACCTCTTCTGCTATAGACAGCAGAATAGTAATTGACAGTGGCTGCGCAGAGAGGATAACGGATGTTGGAGTTGGATATTATAGAGACCAGAATATATTGGATCCCAAGGTCTTTCGGTCGTTTTATATAGACTCAATAGAGGCTGAAATTAAAAAAATATCACCAAGAAGGAATAGTGTTTTATCCCTCCTAAGCAAGAGTAGGTGGTAGCGGTGTTTGTTAATAAGAATCATATATTCTCCAGCGTAAACATTGCTGATATTGCTAATGAGTTCAACATAAGATTGGAGCCGGCAGCATCTGGAAATTTTAATTACCGATGTAAGTGTCCGAGCTCTGACCATAAACATGGGCTGGAAAGAACAAGCTCTTGCTATATTGATAGCATTAATAATAATTTTTATTGCTTTGGGTGCAGTGCCAATTATAATGTTATAGACTTTTATATGTTATGCTCAGATAGTAATTTTAAAGATGCTTTTAATATTTTATCAAAAAGAGTGGACGTGTCGAAAATAACTAAGTCGGACAGGTTTATAGCTAAGAAGAATAATTATAAAATTCTTATAGAGATATCGTCTGTTATAAGGGAGGCTATGTGTAATATTGGCAATGCAAAATCAATAGATTCTTTTATGAAAAAAGTTGACTGTTATATAGAGGACATACCAAGTGATGATCTGAAGAAGTCAAAGGCGCTTCTCAAAAATGTAAAGATTTATTTGTATAAAATAGGAGCATTGAAATGAGGATTATTATATGTGGGGATAGCCATATAGGGGCCGTGTTTGGCCTAGGCAAGATAAAAAAGAGCGGTGGGAATACCCGGGTTGATGATTACGAAAGAAGCTTTAATTATATAGTAGATTACGCAATAGAGTCTGAGGCCGATGTTTTTGTTCAGACTGGAGATATATTTGAGTCAAGAAGCCCGTCTGCTGAGCATATGGAAGTTGTGAACCGAGCTTTAAAAAAGCTATCTAAGAATAATATATCATCTATTATAATAATGGGTAATCATGATTATATAAAGTGTGGAAAGAGTTATAGCAGTGCAATATCAACGCTTTCTGCCAAAGACTACCCCAACGTTAGGATGGTTTTAGAGCCGCAAATTATAGATATATCTAATAATTCAGACTCTGTTCAGCTGCTTCTTGTTCCGTACAGAGACAAGAGGATGTATGATGGAGACAGCACAAAGGAGAGGTCGAAAGAGTTTGACGGACATATATCAGATATAATAAAGTCTTCATCAAAAAAGACTCCAATTGTTGCAATTGGGCATAACTTTTTTTACGAGGGCAGCTACAATGACTATGGCGGCTCTGAGGTTCTGGCAAACCCTGTGGCGTTCGATGGATGCGACTTAGTCGTAATGGGGCACCAGCATAATTTTAGAGTTGTTAGGAAGTCAGGCCCGCCATCTATATATATAGGGTCTATGGAGAAAACTAACTTTGGTGATCAAAGCATAGATAAGTTTTTTATTGATTATAATACATCTACAAAAAAGACGATTATAAAAAAGAATCCGGTTAGGGATCTCTGTGATGCAAAGATATCTGCTATAGAATGTAATGAGTCGGAGATAGATTCTTTTGTAATCAATGAGTTAAAGAAGTTGGATTTGAAAGATAAGATTGCTAGAGTTAGAATTGCTATAAAAGATTCTATGATAACTTCTTTAAATAAGAAAAGAATAGAGTCGGAAGCATATTCCATGGGAGCCTTTTACCTATCAAAGATCGTTATAGATGCAATTTCACATAGGATAGTTAGAGACATCTCTGTATTAAACAACAAGGATGATTATTCTATATTCAAAGCATTTGTTGAGTCACAGGAATTTAGTGATGATATATCTAAAAAGATACTAGAGAGCGCTGGAGATATAATTAAATAATGTTACCAACAAAATTGTATATAAATAACTTTTATTCTCACGAAGAAAGTCATGTGGACTTTGATGAGTTCGGGTCATGCCTCTTAGTTGGGAATACAGAGGGAGACTACAATAAGAGCAACGGAAGTGGCAAGTCTGCAATTTTTGAATCAGTACTATGGTGCTTGTTTAATAAAACTAGAGCATCTATGATGGATGATATTATATCATGGGGTGAACAAAGATGCAGCGTATCTCTTGAGTTTTCTCATAAAAAAGAATCTTATAAGATAAATAGAGCAAGAGACCGCGTCTCTTCAACATCGTCTGTTGAGTTTTATATGCTGGACGAAGATGGGGACTGGAAAGATATATCTTCTTCAACTGCCGGAACTACAAACAAGAAGATAGAGACTGTTATAAAGTCTGATTATAAGACGTTTATAAACTCTGTTTATTTTAGACAAAACGATATATCTGAATTTGCCGAATCTGAGCCGGGAAAAAGAAAAGACATATTAAAGAGCATAGTAGACATATCAAGATGGGACGACTATGAGAAGTCAGCCAGGGATGAGCTTAGGGCTCTGAAGACTAAGTATTCTCATATTGTAGACAATATGGGTGACTACAATAAGGCCTTAGAGGATAAGGGATCTGTCACATCAAATATTGCAGGCCTTGAGAAGAAAATCGATGCAGATAGCATAAGACTATCATCGGTTGACAAGTCAATTATAAAATATCGCCAAGAGTATCTTACTATAAAAAAATCTTTGGACACTGATTCATATGATAGAACGGTAAGTGATATGGCATCGCTAAAGAGGCGGGGTTCCGACTTAAAGGTTCGGGCAGGCTCTGTTGGGTTGTCTATAAAAAAATATTCGGATATTGCATCTAAGCATGACTTGGAAATATCTGAGTTGGAGAATTCAACAAAAGGAGTCTCTGATGTAGACTTTGATAAAGATGCCCTCAGGAGGCATAAGGACTCTTTGTTGCGTAATAATTCTTCGCTAGTTTCATTTAAAGACATGCTTGATTCTGCGCAAAATACAGATATTTCCGAGGGCGAATGCTATGTTTGCAATCAAGATGTAGATGACGAGCTACACGAGCATCTTGTTAGTATTCATAGTAATAAAATAGATGATTATTATAAGAAAATAGATAATATAAATAATACAATCTCAGAGTTAAATGTTCTTATATCGAAGCAAGAAGTGAAGAGGATGAACAAAGAACTCGTTGATGATTCAACTTCTAAAATAACTAAAATTAAGCTGGAGCTGTCAATAGCCCAAGACCAGGTTTTAAAGCTAGAAGAAGAAATGGAGCTGCTTACCTCCAAGATGGACGAAATTAAGTATGAATTAAAAACATTAAACAGTTTGTTAAAATCTCTTGAAGACCAGTCATTTAAAGATATAATGAAAAAAATAAATGATTTATCTGGCGACAAAGAAAGGCTGATGGCTTCGATAAGCGATAGCAACAGAGAGCTTGGTATTCTAACTCAAAAATTAGAATCTTTTAATCTTAGCATTAAAAACATTGAAGATAAAAAATCTGAGGCTATAGTATTGAAAACTAGTATTTCTAATTTAGAAAGAGTTTCAAAGCTTCTTGGTAAAAATGGTATTCAGACAATTTTATTGGATGCTATTATAGAAGACCTAGAGAAGAGTTCGAATGTAATACTTGCGTCCATATGCAATGAGCCATCTACTATAATGCTCGAAACACAACGAGTTGGATCTGATGGCATATCAATAGTTGAGACGCTTGATTTGAGAGTGCGTAGGGACGGCATAACTCAAAATTTTAAATCATTAAGTGGGGGCGAGCAGTTTAGAATATCTCTTGCTTTAAGAATAGCATTGAGTGAGGTCTCCTCCTTACACGGAGGATCTTCGTTAGAGTTTCTTTTGCTAGACGAAGTAAACTCGCCTCTCGACAGATATGGGACAGAAACTCTTTTTGTAAACGTAATAAAGTCTTTGGAGACTAAATATAAGATTATGGTTATAACTCATGATGATTCTTTAAAAGAAAAGTTTGATAATGTAATAGACGTAACAAAGGTTAACGGCAAGAGCGATCTTCATTATTACTCTAGATAATTATATGGTAATCTAATCATATGCTGTGCGGATAAAATATGTCTACAATCACACTAACACTTGCTGAATCCGAAGTCCAATTAATATCTGGAGTTCCAGAATATGTTACCTTTGGTGTAAGCGCTCCGTCAACGGTTTTTTATACTTTGGATGGAACGACCCCAGATGAAACCTCCTTTATTGCGGATGGCTTTGTATATTTGCCGACAGACTCTATTTCTTTTGAGCTAAAGGCGATAGCTATTTCATCAGACTGCATATCTGATATTTTACAGGTTAGCTACTATACAGACCAAGGAGACATAGATAGGGCAAGGATGATTGGCGATGAAGGAATAAATATATTTCCAGCAGGATCAACCCCTAGTGAAAGTTTATCATTTGATCATGAGGGAAATGAGGCTCAGGAGTCATATATAGAAATGTCAGAATTGGATATAAAAACATCAAAAACAAGCCGGCTTGGTTTTAAAATAGGGGATGACTCATCTGTTTCTTTTGTTAATTTTCCAGATGCAATTTCAGATTCAAAAAAGCCATTTCAAGGCAGGATATCTTCTCCAAATAATAATGAAAGCTTTGACCCATCTGCTGGACTTATAATAATTGACGGCTCTACTGATGAGCTATTCAGGAGCCAGTCTGTAGTTATTATAAATAGAAGCAGCGGAACTTTTGACGCAAGGGGCGATCACTGGAATGATCATCTTAAAGAAAGGCCTATCGTGTCTGGCAACAAAGTTACTTCTTTTTATAATCCAAGAAATGGTAAGTATGTTTCATACTACTATGAGTCAAGAGAGAATAGATGGATTGAATCTATACAGTCTGTAAATATTGGGGTTAAAAATTTAACACCCACAAGAGTTGAGCGGCATGTTTTCAGATGGATTGATTCTAGACATTTAAGTAAATTATTCTAGACATTTAAGTAAATTATTTTAGGTTGGTTATGTTAAAATTATCAGTATCTTCAATAGGCACATATGAAAAGTGTCCTAAGCAATACCAGTACAGGTATATATTAAAGCCAGATGTTGTTAGGGAGAAGCATCCCGCGACAGAATTCGGCTCCTGTGCGCACTTGGCTCTTGAGCTATTTCATAAAGTTCTAATGGAAAAGAGGGTGGACCCACTTGATTACCCAAGGTTAATGACCTGGTCTTCAAACAAGGCAGTAAAAGAGTTCGATAAGTCTATACTTAGTGAGCCAACTTGGACTCCCGATGGCGATGTGCCGGGAATTATATTCTTAAAGGATATTCTTCAGGATTACTTAAACCTTTTAAAAAGAGATGGCGTTCCAAACGTTATCGGTGTTGAAGTCCCATACTCATTTAAAATTGGAGGTAGCACAATAAGAGGATATATAGACAGACTTGACAAGGTTGCGGACGGCGAATATAGGGTTGTTGATTATAAAACATCAAAAAATCCAAAGTACCTTACTGAATTTCAGCTGCTTGTATATGCTGACGCAATAAGAAGAAAGTATCCTGATGCGAAGGTAGTCCACGGCTCTTACATGCTTTTGAAGCATAATTGTAAGACAAAGGACTGGAAGTTCTCAAGCAATGATTTTGAGCGCGTTACAAAAAAGATTTTGAAGCGCGCTGATCAAATAAGTACAGAAAAGCGCTGGGTAAAAAAGCCGACTGTATTATGTAACTGGTGTGATTATAAAACAATATGCCAAGATTCTTGGTCTGAATAGGAGATATTCAAATATGGTAGACAAATCTTTTAGTGGAATTGCAGAATTATATGATGAAAAAATTTATATTGATACAAGCACGGGCGAGGGGCTTGGTAAGGCTCTTAAGAAAATCGATCCCCTTCTGTGTAAGATGGCTTCAAAAACATATATGAGCGATTATTCTTTTGAAGATATAAAGCACGAATTGGTTCTTATAGCCATAGAGGGCATAAGGGCTTATGACCCAAGCAAAAAAGTTAAGCTTAGTACTTTTTTGCATATTCATATTAGAAATAAACTAATATCAAAAATAAGAAGCCTTAATAAGCTGTCTAATGACGCATCCGTTATTAGTGACAGTGGTAATGATAATCGTGATTCATGCAGAAGGGTTAGGTCTGAAATAAATTTTTCTCAAATAACTGATGCAATGGCGTCTGGGGATGACTCTGGAATTGAATTTATAGATACCGTATCAGAAGAAGATGGTATGTACGGCAGGGGCCCCGGCTCAGTAGACCAGTCTGACTTTAGATCTGCTTTGAGTAAAATGTCTAAGAGTATAGATAAGAAGACTAGCCGAATACTTGAACTAGTGTGCTTAAAGGATTATTCTATAAAAGATGCGGCAGCAGAGGTTGGACTCTCTGGCTGGGCGGCAAGTATGCGCCTGAAGAATCTTAATAAAAATAGGGTTATAAAGGATATCTTCGAGAGAAAAATACGGGATGACAATAGAAGATAAAATAAATAAATTTATTGAAAATGAAAAAGATATTTCTAAGTGCAAGATATCTATATTAGAAAGCATATCGAACTTAAAGCCATCGAAGCGCAGGCTGCTGGAGATAGAGAGGAGCTTTGTTGGCTTTGACTTTAACTCTATAGGCATCAAAACAGTTGATGAGTGCAAGAGAGCTGTAAGCCTATTCCGGTCGTCAAGGACCTTGTTTTATATAAAGTATGATATACCTTCTGGAAGAGTGAAATATGGAAGCGTTCCAAGTTCTAATTTTAGCGGCCTAAAAAGAGACTTTAACAGCACATCTTTTAAATTTAAATTCTTAAAGGATATATCTTCTCATATTATGAGGATAAGACCGCAGGAAATAAACATCGTTCAGAGCGGGTACTACTTCGATAAGTTTTTAAAATTCGTAGAAAGCACTGAGCGAAATATGCCAATTGGCGTTTGTGATCTTTCTAACAAGTCCATTCTGGATCTTGCCCCATACGAGCCAGTAGTCTTGTCACGCCAACGTGCGCGTGAGCAAGTGTCATATTTTTCTATTGGATATTTTTTAATGCTAAAGGCAGAGTCATTAGAGCCGGACTTTAATGAGCTGACCAAGGATTATAACTACATCTTTAACGAATCTTTTGACAAAGAACTTTTCACAAAGAAATGCATGTATATTGAATTACAAGTAGATGAAGTTTTTGCTTTTTTAAAAGATAATATATATAAGCATTATAACTCTGGGTTAGAGAAGATTGGCAATCTTAGCGGAACTATGGGTGTTAATGATTCAATAGATCGCCTGAGGGGGTTAGAGGATCTTTTCAATAATGGCAAGCGTTCTTTTAACTCTTTTGGAGAAATAAGGCTGTATAAATCTGGGCTGACGATAGATAGGGTTGGTATTTCAAAAATTAGCCGAACTAAGTCCGGAATAGTATTTCCGATTAAGAGAAGTGGCAATGAGAAGATGGATGTGTTTTATAAGAAAATCTTTTATAAAGACTATTGCATATCAAGCCTTTTTAACAATAGGCTATCAAATGTAAAGGCATATAGCCCAAGCGGAGAGCTTTGTTATTATAAATGCTTAATGATGAGCAAAGATATATATTCTGATATATTAAAAAATGCTAATTTTCAAGATATTAATATAAAAGATAGTTCTCTTTTTGTTTCTAGAACTAGGTCTGAAAACGAGTGTATGGTTGAGGCGATGAAAAATATTGAAATATATTTGGACGATTTAGCATCTGACTATCTTGATCTTGGCAATACTATTAATGATAGGGCAGATAGAATGAGCGCTAGAAGAGCCCTCGTTAACAAATATTTTGGGCAAAAATAAATGAGCATGTTTAAAGAATCGGCACTTGGTATTTTTTCAGATGAGGAATACTTATCTGAGTTTATCTCTGTTATAGATCAAGCAGATTATGACGACATTCTTATCCCTAAGCTGGCACAGTTTCACAGCTCAGGATACGATAAGGGCAGCTTTGATGATGAAGTTGAAACATTCCCATGGGGTGTGTTAGATAAGTCATTAGAAGATGACATAAAGGGTATCGTTAGGCTGATTGGCCCGGGGATGTCAAGCCATTCTTGGCAAGTGATAAAATCATCTCTGGATTCTTTGCGACACCCGCAAGGAGCTGGGCCAGAGCCTGCTTTGATCGAGCCGCAGAAGAGTGCGCCCAAAGCTGACGCAATATCAATCTTTCCAGACTCTAATGTTGACCAGGGCATTTCTGATCTGCCAAACAAAGGCGAGGACCTTGAGTTGTCAATGGAGGAGGATGACGCTCCAAATAGGACGAGCGCCACCCCCGCTGTTAATATTTCATCCGCAGAGGTTGAAATCAGGGTGTCTGATCTGGGACTGGAAAATGAAAAGAAGGGGTACACCAGGGACGGCCTTCCAAAGATTTTATCCAGAGAGATGGATGATTTTAAAAACTATCTTATGGCGGATGGTATACACGTTTCTGAGGTTAGTGGAGCTAAGGCGAATTCCCTTTCCGCTCTTCTTGGTAAGGGGCAGTTTAATTATGGGTCAATATCAAGAAGGCTTAGAGAGGATGACCTTAACAGGATAAAGTCGGAGAAGCTTCTTGTTAGCAACCAGCGAGAGATTGTTGATGGAAACCACGGGTGGGCAGTAGTTTATATAGCGTCTGTAATCTTGGATGATTTCGAAGCAGAGCTTGATGCGTATATCGTAGATCTTTCAACAGAGGATTTGGTCACTATTGCAAACGACTGGTCTTCAAGATCTGATGTTAAAAGATCTAGAAGGCTTCATTACTTAAAAGAGCAGATAGATGTATCCCCTGTTCCGTCTGATAAATATGATAGATTTAAATTTCTACCAAAAGAAGTACGTGCCGGAAGGGAAGGGGGCGACTTTTATTATGATTTTAGAGAAAATCGGCCAGAAAACCCAGAGCTGTTTGGAGAGTTTCTTTCTGATTTTCCGTTTACATTTGGAGATTCTAGATTTGGAGCACTAACCAGAGAGCTTAACGCTCTGCAAAATTTATTTCTAGAAGAACTCAGGGTCATAATGATGATTGATTCTGATATAAAAGCATCATCTAGCGGTAGCATGCCCCTAACTCTTTCTAATAAGGAAAAAGAACTTGATAAAATTAGACGAGGGATAGACGAGACTAAAAATATATTAGAGTCGTTTAAGGCGTCTGTAGCCGAAGATAATAAGTTTTCTAATGCGAAAACTATAGATGTATTAGAAGATGTAGAGGATGAGGCTGAGTTAGAGCCGGTTGACATACCAGATTTTAAATACTCAATAAAGAGGAGTATGATTGTAAACCAGTCGAGGTTTCGGGCTAAAAAAAGACTCGCTGATTCTTCTGGAAAATCATTCAACATAGAGCACTTGTATTTTGCGAACATACTTAATGACCCAACTCTTTTAGACTATATTGTTGAGAAAGAGGTCGATGGCGCTGTGATTCCAGTTCCAGATACGGGAAAATTTAAGAAGTTCGTATCTGCGTGTGTTTTACATCTCGAAAGGTCCCTAATGGAGGCCGCAGGCACCGGAGATAAAATGACAGTTTTAAATGATTTTATTTCTGCTATAAAGATGTTAGAGGATAGAAAGATAGAGTATCTTGGGCTATTCGATAGTATTAAAAATCCTGCTAATTGGATCCGAGCCAAAGAGGTGTCGATTCAGGAGGAGATTTTCAGAAGGAAGGCTCTACCTCCCCTTAATGAGGATGAGGTTATCACGACAGATTACTTGATGTCAGCAAGAAGTAAACTTTTTGCGGCGATATTTATGCACTCAGCGCTCGCGTCGAAGATGGGCAGCTTTTATTTTCAGCCAATCGAAGGTGAGACTGGCAAGTCGGAAAAAAGTTTCTTTGAAGATAAGATACCATGGAAAGATAAGTTTTTTAGAAGCATTCCAAATGATTTAAATACGATAAACGATCTTCCGTCTAGATTTAGATCTTACGTATATAACCTTCATGAGTCGAGGACGGAATCATTATTCAATAGAGATGACCGCATGCTGTGGAGCGGTGGTGAATATGAAAGTGATATGCATTCTTTTCAGCTTTCTGCTGGAATACCAAAACTCAAATCTCAATTTTTAGGGACGTTTGTAAGAAATAAGACGCCAGGATACGATCTTGTAAAGTGTCCAGTTTGTTTCAAGACAAAAGAAATAGAGTATAGGATATCCGGATTTAAAAATTATAAAGAAAAGATTCCTGAATACAAATCTAAAATAGTTACAGACTTATATTCTCCGCTAACTTCTAATGGGCAAATTATAACCTCAGAAGATCTCTCTGGAACGAAAGAGAGCCCAAGGGTATGGGAGATAGATGGTGAGGAGTATAGCTGGAATGACATTCTTAGCTTAACCCACAATGTTGATGAGAAAATCTCTATAGACGGCTACTCAAAGAGGAATGAGGTTTATAGGCGGTTAAAGGCCAAGCTAATAAAGAGAGATGTTCCAATGGACTCCATAAGGTTCAAGTGCCCAATGGATGATTGTGGAATTGATTATACGTATCACAATAATTTTGAATCATTTGACGAGGTGAGCGTAAAAAATATGCAGCCGGGCAAGGTTCGGGTTGTGTCCGAGCAGGTTATGCATGATGCGGAGGTTGTATATGATTCTTATAGCTGGTTAGATTATGCATCATTTTCTGATTTTATAGATAAAAATGCCAAGCTTCTTGGCGTTGATACGGATAGGATGATTAAGATAATAGAGGATCTTAACGCAATCGAAATCCCCACAGACCCAAGCACTGGAAGCAAGATGCCAGATTGGTTTTCTGAAGATAGAGATTTTGCTATAAAGCACCAATCTATAAAGGAGATGGCCCTATCTTATGCAGGGGAGGACGGAACGACTGGTGATATAATAAGAGAGATAAAGGATAACAACTTACAATTTAGAAGGATTCGAGACAAAGAGTGGAAAGAGGAAATTTTAAACAGCAACTTCTCAAGAGTGGTTCTTGATGTAATAAGCGGCAATGACGGCCAGGTTGTGGTAAGAAGAAGAGAGCATACTCAAAACCCGCTTCATGATGCTGGCGGAGCAGCATTTAATGAGGTTAAGGGTCTTGCGCGAAGGCCTGGGTATAAATTTTCAAAAATGATTTTTGCGTGTCCCTGCCATATACATGACCCAGGAATTGACGCTATAGACAAATATAACACGCTTGCGTTTCCGCATGCAGGTCCAGCGGGATTTAATAGTTCTGCAGATGTATACAGGGGCCGCCCTACGACAAAAGAAGGCGGCTATTATGATATAGAATTTGGCACCTTTGGATTCTTAATATGTGGAACTCCGACATCTTTGTCATCCTTTACTAGAAATCCTGATAACGACAATAACATACGAAAGTTTATAGAGACTGGGAAGACAAGAGCCATTGAATTTTTGATTGAAAGTGGCGTAGATATCGAAGATATAAGAGTCTTTTTAGAGGGCTTCTCAAACAAAGAGGCTTCAACGTCATCAAGAAGAAGGATGATGGATGTTGAGAATCTTTTTAAAACTGCAATGGCAAAGATCGTAAAGCAGGATTTAATAGAGGAATTAGGTGGCCTCTCTTTGACTTGCCCGCATGGACATGTATTTACTATAAAGCAGAGTTGGGACTTCGGAAGTACACATTTTGGATGCAACTTGAATACTCACACATCTGCTCGTGGAGACTCTGATGATAAATTGGGAGGAAACAAATATAATAGATATTTGCCAATTATAAGAACGAAGGGTTTCGAAAACTTATTAAATGTTTTAAATACCGGAAGCGGAATTGGAAAATACAGATCTTATATGTTCAGAAAGATTGCGGATGCTGACATTGGCGATGGAAAATACTTGGAGTGGTCGAAGGCGCGTGACGAAGGGGAGTTGGGCACCCTTATGTTGGGCGCAAACCATTTAAATCCTGGAATTGGTAAGAGCAAGTTCAAAGACTCTGTTGTTATAAACATACCGTCTGCAGCCGATCTCAAAGAGTATCTCTTAACTATTGAATCAGAAGCTTATCGAGAGAGGTTGGTCGAGATGCTATCTGAATTAAATGGTGATTATTATCTTCATATGAAAACAATAATGCAGTCATCAATTATGGATTATGGAAGAGAATATAGTGTTGCGTCGGCTATAAGGGGCAAGCTTTTTATAAAAGAACTTATAAAGCAAAATACAGGCGTTGGAATGGGCTCTCTTAGAAAGCCGGGTGAAGAAGGAGGAGATCAAGACCCGCTGGAGAGAATGCATACTGGAAAATTTTTCGATGGAACTGCGAGCGGGTCTGTTACGGAAAGGGAGACCTTTTATGCATCTGCGTCAGAAGTTCCAATCGGCAGTCCCGACTTACAAGATATTGTTAGTGGCATTGCCCAGAAGGAGCCGAAGCTTATCAGTTGGGTTTTGCTTTATGAAAAAATAAAGTTTGAGGTTGGAAAAATGAGCCACCTAAGCGAAGAGCAGAAGAAGGCCGAGATCGATAGTTATCTGAGGTCTCATGGGTTCTCCCCACAAGACGCTATGTCTGGGCTTGGATTTGGAAGCACGTCCATTGATGATGTAATGGACCTAAAGGCAGGAGCGGGCCTATTAGAGATGTTAAATGAAAAGCGGTCAATTAACTATCATATAGATAATATCATCAAGTCCCAATATAATGATTTCGTATTGGGACTAAGGTCCTTTATAAAGATTATAAATACTTATTATTTAGACTCCATACATCAAATAACTTATAAAAATAACGCAGGGCGCGAAAAAGATCGATATAAATCAACTAGATATATGAAGAGCATAACTCAGGGGGAGCTTCCGCACAAAAGTATCCCTTCGGCAGATAGCTTCTCTGGAGATGTTGAGAAAATAATTCTTGGTTTATTGGATGATGGTGCTTTGCAATATTCAAGATACACAGATAATGATTCAAGGCCAGAAGCTTTAAGTTCCTTTACCAGCTCTGTTTCTGATTTTATTTATAATTCATTAACGGGCGCACAGGCTGATAAGATAAATCTAAACAATATAATGTTTGACTCTTCTTATGAAAAAGAAATACCTGTAAAGACAACTGATAACATAGAGGATATTGCTAAGAAGTACAACGTAACTTTTCAGAGTATATCTGAATGGAATAAGCTAGGAAGATCTCCAGAGAAAGCAAATTCTTTAATTGGCAATGGCAAGATAAAGTCTGTTTTGATACGTGGCAAAAATAAGTCAAGCATATCTGATTTAATTAAATTTTCTATAGCAAAAGCAATAAGCTCCCTTGGCATGTCTGATGATTTTGAAATTGACTTGGGAACAAAGGATGGGCAGGTTACGGACTCTCTCAGGAATTATGTATATGGTGCTATAGAGGGCCTCGAAGATCCGGAGGCTGCTGCAGAAGAAATGCTATACTCTCTTACTAGTGGTGAGTTACTTAATGCTCCAGATATTCAAAGGCAGGTTGGCAGCTACAATGAAGACGCTGCTGATGTTGGCACAAGCGTGTTTTCCTCTATAGCTAGTAAATTTGAAAATGCAAACGAAGAAGGATACTATAGTGTCGTATCAGACTCGTTAGACTTGCTTGTTAACAGCAATATTCTATTGCTAAAGTCAACAGAGTCAATATCCCTGCCAAAGATCGTTAGCTCTCTGGAGCCTCACATTACCTCTTCTAATATTATAAATAATAATTTTTATCCGGATCAGATTAGCTTTGGATCTTATTATAGGGATGAGGAAACCTACGATGAGGCGAAAATTATAACATCTCAGATTACGCTTCTTGCTTATGCTATCTACTTAGCAGAAGGCTTGATATTTGTAAATGATAATTATTTAAAACCAGGGTCTTCTAAGTACATAGGAATTGATCTTGGAATATCAGAATCTTTATCAAGTATCGACTCTATAATTAAAATCGGAAGCTACGGGCTGGACACTATCATAAGAGAGTATGAGGACATCCCGTTTGGTATTCAAATGGGCATAAAAGATTCTTTTAGGGATTATATGATGTCAAGTGTCGAATCGCTGGATTCATACATCTGGAGCTCTATGTCAGAGGCTTTTGCAATTCTAAATAATAGAATGTTGGGGGGCGCGCAAAGCATGTCCTTGAGGTATACTTCAATGGCTAGGGAGATAATGAAGGGGAGGCTGAGCGAGCACTCAGACTACTTTGAAGACCCAATTAGATCTATTGCTTTTGAGAGGGCGTCGATAGTTAAGTCAGTTCCCATGTCTATTGAAGATAGCGGATATTACTCTCCTAACAAATCACCCAGGGCTATTTATACACATAAGCAAACGGGGCCTAATGCGGGAGTTGCGTCATCTATAGATGATCTTGAGGATACAGATAACTCTTCTGGGTATCCTGTGAACGAAAGAATTGGCTATGATGGAAGAAGGCTGTGTGTGGGTCGAATAGGCAAGCCAGGGTCATTTGATTATAGATACCCACCAAGCGATGGAACTTTAGAAAAGTATAAGGGAAGCGTGGGCTTTACGCTGCCGTTTGAATTTGGGTGGGAAAACCCAAAGAGCATGAGAACTAGGCTTAGCAAGCTTGGAAACATAACCATTCCTGATTTTAAAATAGTCGTTAGGATAGACGGCGAGGGCGGTCAGAGTTCTGGACTTTATGATATAACATTTTTATTTAAAAAGTCAGACGAGTCTAGTTCCATATCAGATAAGCTAAGACAAGACTTGTCTAGATCCAAAGACATTCTTTTAGACATAGAGAAGAAAGAGATAGAGCTTGGGCTCGCAAGCGACGACAACATTGTTGATAGGCTAACAAAAGAGATTTCTGATAAAAGGCAAAGCTATAATCTTTTGAGCTACACAATGGATACAGTTAGGGCGGAGTTTGAGAGGTACCCACCAAAGATTTTTACAAGTGTAACAAATAGGGCTGTCCAGAATATAGATGATTCGGGTCGAGATGCTTATTCCGGAGGGCCCTCGAAAACCATGGAGGCGGTTGATGGCTTATATAGCATTCCATCGATATGTTTGATTGATCCATATACTGCATATAACTTTATAATGAACCCAGAGGTTTCTGGCAGCAGGCACGTTCTTGAGGATGAAAAGAGAGCCCTGGTCCGGTTCATATATGATATATATAATTTCGAACCAATAGCTGAAGAGCTAGCTTCTCGTGGCGATATATATGCAGAAAAGAATGATGACGGCTCATTGGATATAGATATAGAAAATATATATAGGATATTCGATGAGAATTATTATTCTAGGTACAAGAGCAGGGTGTCAAAGGGCATTGAAGACCGCGCTAGAGATGGGCACGGCAAGTATTATCAAATAGAGGCGGTTAGCCCAAGTGACAACTCGGAGCTCTCATATATAAGATATATGCCACTTCAGTTAAGCAGGACGAAACTAAAAAAGAGTTTAGATGCTTTTAGAAAGAATTTAACCCTTAGCTCTAAAAGCTATTCTTCTGAGGATTTCAAATCGTTAGTTGAGATGCAAAAGATAATAAAGTCATTTGACAAAAGCACGAAGATAAGCGTGGCGCTCTGGGGTAGTGGGGAGCTTGTATCGCTTAACAAAATACTTGTGGATGGCTGGCCGAAGCAGGGTGATGCAGATAGCATCGCAGCGAAGTTCCTTATAGATAAAGGCGTCCCGATCGTTCCAAGGGGCGAGATGTCTGATGGTGGATTTGTGTCAACAATAAAGGGAAAATGTTCAGCGAAGTTTTCTTCCTCTGACTACGTTAAGTTATTTAGAAGTATTGCGGCAGATAATGGAGTTGTTATAAACGAAGATACCCCTCTTGAATCTCCAGATACCCTTATGGACATAGATAGCTATGCGGGTTATACGAATGTTTTAAATGAATTTATAGGCAGGATGATTGGCGAAAGCAACTCATACTTCTATAATAGCGCTACAAATAGGAGGGCGTCAGAGGATGGGCGGAAAAAAGAAGCGGCGGTGTCCGCTTTGGAAAGTTTGTTTAAAATCTCTAAGTTGAAATATGGCCAGATCGGTACAATAATAGCTGTGCCAGACGTATAGTTGGTCGGCGCAAATTTGTTTAAAATTTAATCTTAATGTTATAAAAAATGCTGTAGGAGGCTCAAATGCAAGACCCTATCCATATCTTTGAAGAAGATACAACCACTAATTCTGATAGCTCTAATAGCTCTGAATTTACTATGGAGTCCGTTAGGTCCATGGTAAAGCAGATGAATGAGATTGATGATGATATAAAGAGACTAAGGGATGATAAGAAGGAGCTATTTAGTGATTTTATAGAAGAGTATAACGTTCCAAAGAAAGAAGTCCTTACGGCGGTAAGGATGCTCAAGGGGGATATAGACCCAGAGGTAACAACAGACATATACACAAATATAGCCGATCTTGTAGAGTAACTTATTATGAATAACCCATGGGGGCTGTAGATTATGTCGCAGTTTGTATCTCTTCACAACCATACCGAACTCGGCTCTCCGCTAGATGGTATGAATGACACACTTGATCTCTTTGAAAGAGCTAAGGAGATAGATCATCCGGCAGTAGCCGTAACTGATCACGGAACCTTAACAGCAATCTATGATGCGTGGGTTGCAAGCAAGAAGACCGGAGTAAAGCTCATACCGGGCATTGAGGCTTATTTTGCGGCAGACTTGAATGAAAGAAAGTCTAATCACATGGTTCTTTTGGCTAAGAATCATGCCGGTTACAAAAACCTACTTAGGCTAAACTTTGAAGCTTTTAAAAATCAGGTCTCTGGGTATATGGGCAAGAAGACACCGAGGATCTCATGGGAGCATTTAGAGAAGTATAATGATGGCGTTATAGCCCTTACTGCATGTTCAAACGGAATATTGTCCAAAAATATTGTTGCGGGCAATGATGATTCGGCCATAAGAGATATGTTAAGATTAAAGTCGATATTTGAAGATCGTCTTTTTTTAGAGCTTCAGCCGCATAGTCTAAAGACATCCGATGGCAAGGTTGATCAGGTGTTACTCAACGAAACGCTATTAAAGTATTCTCATGATTATAACATAAATTACGTCATAACATGCGATGCCCACTATAAAGATCGTGATCATGCGCGATATCACGACATGATGCTCGCAATAAAAGATAAGAAGTCATATGATGATCCGGACAGGTTCAGATATGGCGTTCAAGATATGTACTTAAAGACACATGAAGAGGTGGCTGATTTTTTTGGCAATGATGTAGCAAAAGTTGGAATGAGAAATTCAATAGATATAATGAATCAGTGTGATGAGCCATCATATATAGAGCCTTCGGGCCCGGTCCTTCCGAGGTTTCCGGCGGAAAAAGAGCACGATTATGATAGCTTCTTAAAGTGGAGAGTTAAGTCGTCACCAGGCATACCTGAGGATAAGGCTTACCTTAGATTTAGGTGCATAGAGGGGTTCAAGAGTAGGCTGTCTCATCTGGATGATGAACAAAAGTCTGAATATTGGGAGCGCGTAAAGACAGAGTTGTCGGTTCTTGAGTCTAAAAACTTCTCGTCGTATATGCTGATTGTATCTGATTATATAAATTGGGCAAAAGATAGAATGCCAGTTGGTCCAGCAAGAGGATCTTCAGCAGGCTCTCTCGTGGCGTACTTAACCGGCATAACTAGCGTTGACCCGATCAAATATGATTTAATATTTGAAAGGTTTCATAATAATCAGAAAGTATCTTTTCCAGATATAGACTCAGACTTTTCGGACCCACTCCTTGTTAAGGAGTATATAAAAGATAAGTACGGATCAAATCGTGTTGCATCAATATCTAATTGGAGCACTCTATCCCCTAAGGTGGTTATAAAGGACGTTGCGAGAAGCCTGAGGCTCGGTGGGGATAAGTCGAGTGCTTTTAAGATTGCAAACTCAATAACATCTATTATGCCGGATTCAAAAACGATAGAGGGGGCTAAGAGAGACAGCTCGGAGTTTGATGTTTATATGGAGCGCTATCCAGAACTTAATGAGTATTCTACAAAGCTACAGAATCTTACAAGAAACTGGTCGATACATGCTGCTGGAGTTGTGATTGGCGAGAAGCCGCTTTACGAAATTGCACCACTTAGGATTGACGGTGATACGATAATAACTCAGTGGGAGAAGACGAGGTGTGAGGATAATGGCTTAATAAAGATGGACATCTTGGGATTGAAAACTCTATCTGTTATAGATAATACTTTTAAACTGATTGAATCGTTAAGTGGCTCAAAATTGACGGTAGATGATATAGATCTAAATGATAGCGAGACATATGATATGATTGGAACCGGAAAGACAATTGGAGTGTTCCAGCTTGAGTCGTCCCTTACCCCATATTGTATGAAGATAAAGCCTAGAACAATCAGTGATATATCCGATATAAATGCTTTGGGTCGACCCTCTTGTACGCCAGAACAAAGGCGTACTTACATGCGTAGACGTTCTGGACTAGAGAAGGTTGCGTTTCGGCATCCAAAGTTAGAAAGAGCTCTCGGCAATACATATGGCGTCTCGTTATACGAAGAGTCTATGATGACAATAGCAAAAGACTGTGCGGGGTGGGACCTTAACCAAGCAGATGCTTTGAGGAAGATAACCAAGCTAAAGGGCAAGGACCCGGACTTGGTACTAAGAACAGAGGCGGGCTTTATAAGGGATTGTATGGAGCATAGCCATATGAAATATAATAAGGCAAAAGAAATATGGGATCATGAGATTGCTCCATATGGACTATATGGGTTTAACAGGTCGCACTCCGTTTCTTATTCGCATATATCATTTTACACTGCGTGGTTGAGGTGCCATTACCCGACTGAGTTTATGTGTGCTCTTTTAAACAGCGAAGACCCTAATAGCGATAAGGCAAAGGAATATCTTTCGGAATGCTTAAAGATGGGTATAGAAATTTTACCGCCAGACGTAAATTCGAGTAATGGTGGATACTCCATAATAAAACAGATGGTTATATCAACTGGCTTTACGGCGATTAAAGGCATTGGCGATAAAGCGATAGAAAATATAATTGAAAATAAGCCGTTCGGCTCGCTTTCTGAATTTTTCTCAAAAACACTGGGCAGGGTTGTGAACAAGCGGGTGGTGCAGTCTCTATCAAAAGCTGGCGCCCTAGATTCTTTTGGGAGAGGCCGCAAGGAGATTTATGAAAACTGCTCAAAATACAGGACGAAGGTAACTTATATGCTCAAAAAGGAAAAAGAGTTTGACGACTCGATTTTTGAGGAGTATCATGAAGAGTGGAGCAGGAAAGATACGCTTCTGTATGAAAAAGAGATTCTTGGCAGAACAATAAGTGGTTCGCTTCATGAGATATTCGAAGGGTTTTTTGGCAGCGGAGAGGGGATCGTCACACCCTTATCATCTATTTCTATGATTTCGAAAAATTCAAAAATAAAAATTGAGGCTATAGTCCAATCAATGGTTAAGGAATTTAAGATAAAAAATGGAAAAAGAAAGGGGCAGAAGTTTGCCAAGTATCTGCTTGAGGATGTTTCTGGCAGTATATCAGAGATGACTGTATGGCCTGAGCAATACACTAGCTTTAGGGGTGTTCTCAGAGATGGGACTCCAATAAAAGCAATATGCAAAGTTGATGAGTATATGGGGAACAAAGGCATTTCCCTGATAAGGCTAGAAAGACATTATAGTCTTTCTAAATAATGTAGGATAAAATATGTTAAATTGTAATGAGTGTTCTTTTGAAGTTAACTTTAGATTAAAATATAGTCTAATAAACAATGTTTGCCCAGTATGTGGAGCATCCTTGCTTGGTGACAAAGAGGTTCAGAGTATAAAGCAGATTAGTAGCGCTATAAGAGCTGAGCATTTTTCAGACGCCATGAGTGATGTTTTGATATATGATATATCACTTTTTGTTTATTCTAAATATTTAAAAATTGAATATGTGGGGCCTCCTGCCGATAAGGTCGATGGCGGCGACTCTAACGACGAGGTCGGAGCGCAGATCGAAGACGGCCAGGATAGCCAAGAGGGGCGCGGCGATGCTGCGCCATATGAGCCGCTTGATGAACCTGGAGCGACTGCCGAAGAGGATCTTAGGGCTGAGGCCCGACGCGAAGCCCTCGAAGCCCTAAGGGCATCTGATGATTCAGGATTAGAGGCTTTTTCAGACGAAACTAAGGATGAAGACCTGAAGGTTGCTAGACTAAAGCGCTTAGCAAGAGAGGCTAGGCTTTCGGCAAAAACGGGAGTCAAGGTCACCAGGGTCGGCAGGTCAGATTGAAGTATAACATAAAAGCGGTAGGCAATAAAAGAGTGTCTATGTCGAAAGAAGAATATAGTTATTTTTTAGAATTAAAAAATAAATTTGGAGATGAGGGATTTAAGGGCCTTTTTAGTTCTGATAATAATGGAAATATAACGTCTATAACCCCGCCTGTTGACAGGCCGAGCTCTTTTATTGTTATATATTTTCTATTAAATCTTATGTTAAACCAGAGGCTTAGAATGATTGATTTAGTTGCTTCAAAATTTAGTAATTTTGAAGAGAGATTAGCCAAAATTGAAGATAAATTATAGCTGGAGGTGTTTTAGTGAGCTACTTTAAAGAGAAGGTTTGTATTGATAATTTTTCGATTGAAAATATTGATGTATCAGAGATAGATAAGATTGCTAATTTTTTGCCAAAGAACGGAGTTATTGATATAAACATAGCTGAAAAGGGCCTTGTTTATACTCTGGAAGGACAAAACTTATGCCAAGAAAAAATAGCTCAGGTGGAGCGGTGGATTGGGTTTGTTGAGACTATAAAGAATAAAGCGTGGGCAAACGCAGCATTAAATAAGTCAAAGTCTGCAAACATAAAAACAGTAAAAGAGAAGGACTGGTTTGCCCAACTTGATGATGATTATGTTGAGGCTTATAATGACTTAGCTCTTGCAAAAGCCTGTAAGAAATGGCTTGAAAACAAGGCTGGTTATTTTAGCGGCTGGCACTACGCATTTAAAACTTTTTTAAGGAGAGACTACTCTTTGGAAAATTTTGGTTCTTCTGCAAAGTTGCCTGCGAGCATGGAGTACAATAGCATTGAGGATGACGGGGATGAGCTTCGTCACGAAGAAGAAAATATTTGCGGCGAAGTCACTTGGGCTTAACTAAAGATATTATAATCTATTCGGTTATTAACCGACAAATAATGTGGTAAGAAACCACTATAAAATAGGAGATAGAGATGTCAGAAATTGTATTTGGAGAGATTGATTGGAATTCTGGAGACGCGGGCTCTCAAAACAGTAGAGCTTCGGACTTTATGAGGCTTTCTGAGGGTGAAAATGTAGTTAGGATCATGGGCAATCCAGTCCAGTATTATGTTCATTGGGTTACCACTGCAGACGGCTCGACTAGAAAGGTCAGCAGCCCACTAGATGATGGGACTCTTGTTAGACGCCTTGAAGATGCCGGATTTGCAAGGAAGGCGTGCTGGATAATTAAGGTGCTGGATCGCTCTGATGATACGTTTAGGCTTTTGGAGATTGGTCCTCAAATCTATAATGGTATCAGAGGGCTCTACAACCATCCTAAGTGGGGTAAGGTTACCGACTACGATGTTAGCATCATGAGGGGCCCAAAGGGATCTCAGCCCCTCTATAATGTAAATCCGAATCCTAAAGAGGCCCTCCCGGCTTCCTTCAAGAAGGATTACTTGGACTTCAACGATCGAGTAAACTTGGAGAAGATTATCACACCTTCTTCTTCAGACACTATAAATGAGATGATGGGCTGGACTGCTGAAACGTCAAGCTCAACTGATGCTGCTGCTGTCGATGTTGTTAACGACACGGAAGACTCATTTGAATTCGATTTTGAATAAAAGAAATTAATTAAATTAATAAAGCGGACAAAACGTCCGCTTTATTTTTTTATACAAAGTATAATTTTTTTGTGGATATACTCGGGCTAGATATTTCTTCCAGCACAATTGGCTGGTCGGTTCTTAGATATAGCGGTGGAGAAATAAAACTTGTGTCGTGTGGGCATATAAAGCCTCCACCATCAAGCAAAGGTAGCTTGGTTTATAGGCTAAACTCTGCGTATAAACAAATAGAGGAGCTACTGAGTTCGCTCGGTAATATTGATGATATAGCCATAGAAGCTTATGCAAATAAGTTCACGAAGGGAAGAAGCAGCGCAAGGACTATAATTGTTTTATCTGTTTTTAATGAGCTTATATCATTAGCATGCTTAAGAAGTCTTAGTATTGAGCCAAAAAAATATGCTGTAGTTTCGGTAAGGAGTTCTTTGTCTAAGTTTTTTAATAAAAATATTTCTTCTAAAGACGATGCATTTTTAGCCGTAGAGAATTATTTTGAAAATTTTAAAACAGCATTGAATAGAAACGGTGCGTTGAAAAAAGAATGCTATGATGAAGCTGATGCTATAGCGGTTGCCATAACTTATATTTATAGGGAGATTATTAATGTCTAAAACAATATTACACAATGAAGAGGCTCGTTCTAAAATTATGAGCGGAATAGAGAAGCTGTGCAAAACAGTGTCTGTTACGATGGGCCCAAAGGGAAGGAACGTTATAGTGGGCAAGTTTGCCGGTGCCCCGACCATAACTAAGGACGGGGTTTCTGTTGCTAGAGAGGTAGTATTGGAGGACCCGGTTGAAGAGCTTGGGTGCCAGCTTGTAAAAGAAGTTGCCGGAAGGACTGCGGATGTTGCAGGTGATGGGACTACGACCGCAACTGTTTTGGCGCATGAAATTTTAAAAAATGGGCTAAAGCTTATTAGTGCGGGGTATAGCCCATTAGATATTAGAGATGGAATTGAGTGGGCAAAGACGCGTGTGATAGAGAATTTAGCTGATATGTCTAGGCCGGTTGACGATTACGAAGACCTGCTAAATATAGCTTCTATTTCCGCCAATAACGACAAGGTGATCGGCAAGACCATTGCCGATGCTTTTGATATGGTGGGGTGGACGGGGACGGTAGACGTTGTTGCTTTCCCCGGGCAAGAAACTACAGTCAGATATGTTGACGGGGTAGAGCTTCCGTCCGGCTTTATAACCCCTGCTTTTCTAAATGGTGAAAAGTCTGAATATTGCACCCTTGAGAAATGTAGAATCTTAATATGTGACAGGGACATAACCCACCTATCAGACAGCTTAGAGCTCTTAAATCAGCTATCAAAAGAAAACACCCCTCTTTTGATTGTAGCTAAAGATGTTAAGTTAGAAGCCCTCCAGACAATTATTGCCAATAAGGGGCTGGGCAGATTAAACTGCGTATGTATAAAAATACCGGCTACGTGGAGAAACCCCAATATGTGGCTGGAGGACCTGTCGGTTCTTACATGCGCACGTGTGTACGGAGAAACAACTTCGATTCCCATGTCTGAGGCGACCATACAAGATTTGGGATACGCAGACAAAGTTGTTGTTGGCAGGAGCGCTACAAAAATTTTAGGAAGCAGGAGAAATGAAGAGGCGATATCAGAAAAGTTAGTTTTATACAGCAAAGACCTTGAGAAGCTCATTGGGGATAAAGACCGATTTGAGGTCAAAAAGAGAATTGCTATGTTGACGGGGAAGGCGGCAGTTATTAGTGTGGGATACTCCACTGAGCTTGAGTTAAGAGAAAAGGGGGACAGGTATGACGACGCTATGGCGGCCACTAAGGCCGCAATATCAGAGGGGGTAGTTCCAGGGGGAGGAGTTGCTCTCTTGAGGGCGGCGAACAATGTTAGCTTGTGCGAATTAGAAGGTGCTGGGCTTATCCAATCTGCAAAAATACTTCTTGACGCGTGTAAAAGGCCGCTTCATCAAATATGCATCAATGCCGGCGTTAATGAGGGAGTTGTTGTGAATGAAATATTAAGCAATTCTGATGCTGGATATTATGGGTATAATGCTGCGAATGACTCTTATGGAGATATGTATGAAATGGGAATAATAGACCCTGCAAAAGTTGCTCGGTCTGCGCTGCAAAATGCAGCCAGTATTGCATCTCTCATAATAACGACGGAATCGGTAATGGCTGTTGATCCAAATTCTGAAAACCCATCTGGGTGGCAGCCACCTGCCGGTTGGAGGCCGCCTTCAGACACCGGCATGAATCACAAATATTAGGAGACGATATGGCTAGAAAAAAAATTACAATGGGAGATGCGGAAAAGGAGCTTATAAAGTTCCTTGGCGAAGATACGGTATTCTTAAATGGAGATGTCAGCATAGGGAGGTATGAGGCAATAGGAACCGGAAGTCCTCTTTTAGACCACGCCATAGGAATTGGTGGCGTTCCAAGAGGCAGAATAACTCAGTTGGCTGGAAAAGAAAGCTCCGGAAAGACCATGCTTGCTTTATCATGCATAAAGACTTTTCTGGATGAGAATCCGGAAAACACTGCTTTATTTATAGATGCGGAGTTTACATATGATCCAAAGTGGGCAGCCTCTTTGGGCGTTGACACATCAAGAGTTATGGTTTTAAAAACAAATGACGCTAAAAAGATTTTTGAGGGGCTACTTGGAGTAAGCAGCTATAATTCGAGAACTGGAAAGACCACAAAAAAAGTAATGGGCATATTGGACTATGTTATAGAGGGCACCTCAGAAAGATTTAAAAACTTAGGTGTAGTCGTATTAGATTCCATTGCTGCATTAAACACGCCAATTGAAACAGTGGCTGAAATAGGCAAGGCAAACATGGCACCAGTGCCCAGGTTTCTATCGACAGAGCTAAAGAAGCTGACTCCAATTGTTGCCGAGTCAAATGTTGCATTTATTGGCATAAACCAAGTTCGTGTGAACCTAGGCCAGATGTATGGAGACCCCACGTCATCTCCCGGCGGAAAAGCCCTGAAGCACGCCTGCAGCCTTATGGTAAATATGGCTCAAATATCTGGTGCTGATAGCTACATAACTTCTGATTCTGGAGACAGAATTGGGCACAAAGTTCGTGCAAAAATTGGAAAGAATAAGGTTGGCAGGCCATTTAGAACTTGCGAATACTCAATTGAATATACGAAGGGGGTTGTTAAAGAAGAGGACGAAGTCCTTGAGCTGGCAATATTGTGTGGGTATGTTACAAGGCCAAATAATAGAACCTACCTGTATAACGACGAGAAGTTTGTCGGCAGGCCGGCTATTTTGGCCCACTTAATGTCCTTCCCTGATGTTATAAGTGAATTATTGCTAAAAATAAGAGATGACTATATTAATGGAGACCTTTCTGGCCCTTCTGATGTAAGAGAGGATGTTGCCAGCAGTTCTGTTATAGATGAATTAATTACGATAGTGTAACATGCTTTTAAACTGCAATAAAGGATGTAAGGTGAATGGTGGAACAACAGAGGGTAGGCTTGATCCGGACTCATATTCTGTTATCTGTACGGTGTGCGAAGATATTCTCACGGACATATCCCCGTTCTGTAAGGATGTTATGAAGTCATCTGGAGATATAATTAGGAAAAAAAGCGAAAAGGCCTTTATGTTTAGTTGCGTAGAATGCAAAAGAAATGTAGAGGCAGTTATGAGTGGTGGCGTACTATGTGGCATAGATTGCGAAATTGGTAATTGTAATATAAAAGTTACAGAGCCTATGTTTGAAGCAATAAAACTCTTAAGGGGGTAGCGGTGAATAACTTTTTAGACGATCTTGTAAATATATGTAATTCAAATCTAATCAGATCTGAAGACCATATGAGGTATCTTGGATCTCGCGGGGTTGGCATGAACATAATAAAGGAATATGGGCTGGGGTTTTTCCCTCAGAATGTACCAAAGTTGTTAGAATACATCCCAGAAGAGAGCCTCCTTAAGAGCAATATTATTGATTATAGCAAAAGCAGTGACTTTTCTAATTATTTTAATTTGATTATACCCATTTACTCTGAGTACGGAAGTCTTGTCGGTATAAGTGGCAGAACTCTTCTTTCGGATGCCGAAAGGGAGCCTCTAAGGATTTCAAAGTATAAGAATAGCTCATACAAGAAAGCGAAGATCCTGTTCGGGCTCAACAAAGCCAGAGACTCTATACTTAAAAAGCAAAATGTTTATGTGGTTGAAGGATATTTTGATCAAATAGCGATGAGGAAAAATCATCTAGACAATTGTGTTGCAATATGCGGAACTGCTTTTTCAAAGTCTCATTTTTTAAAGCTAGCAAAGTATACAAACAAACTGACCTTTTTACTAGATTCTGATGATGCAGGAAGAGCCGCTGCAGAAAACATTTCTTCAAAGTTCTCCAACAAGGGAATCCGGCTTCGATTTTTAAAGCTTCCAGCGCAATACAAAGACGTTGATGAGTATCTTTCGTCAGGAAAGACAAGGAGTGACTTCTTACTAGATGTTTCCAGCTTTGTACCGGGGGTGTGGTAATGTCCGGTAAAAGCAAGAGCTATCAGTATAAGATAGTTGAAATAAGCTTTGATGCTGCCAAATTAAATAATTTTCCAACAGAACGAGGGATGAGTCACGTACTGGAAAGCTCCTCCTTCGATGAGGAAATATCTGAACTAAGAGAGTCACTGTTAGATGAGCTATATGATATAATAAATGGAGATTACTTAACTGAGCACCAAAAAAAGATCTTGATGATGCGGCTTATGGGCAAAACACAAAATGAGATTGCGCAGCATCTGGGGATAACTCAATCTGCAGTTCATAAGGCCATGCATGGTAATATAGATTATAAGAATAACCGCAAGAGATATGGTGGTATAGTTAAAAAGCTAAGAAAGATTTGCGGCAATAATCAAATTATTATGGATATTTTATCAAAAATAGGCGAGGTAAAGAAGGAAAGATTATACTAATTGTTTTTTAATTGATGAATATAATATGACTTTATCGCTTCTATTAATAATAATCGATATATTTTAGGAGACTCCAGATGTTAACAGACGAAATGCTTATTGGTATTTTTAAGAAAAATTCAAATAATCTTGCAGACAAAGATCTTATTAGGGTGAGCGATAATTTTATTATAAAAAAGGTCGCCTTTGATATTTATAAAGTTGATAATGACCCATATGAGAGCCTTTGGGCTTCACAAGAGATAGATGGTGAAAATTTTTTAGTCAGGCTTTCGAATCCAACTTATGATGAGAAAACTAACGGCATGTGGAAGGCGGTTAGTGATCACGATTGTGACAACATAACCTTAAGTTATAAAAACGCGCCACTTGCAAGATTTTCTTCTGGTGAATTTGACTTTAATAAAGATAGCGTATTTACCTTTAAAGCTGCACTGCTAGACCGTGTAAATAGTGACGAAGAGTTTGTTTCGAATCTTATTAGCCAGCAGCCGGATGCAAAAGTTGCTGCTTTGTGTAATACATTTCCAGAACTTGCTGGTTTTATAAATAAGGAATAAATAATGAAAGATATAAGTGGATTAATAAAGGGCGCAAATAGGGCGCTGAGGCTAATTGACAATGGAGATACTTATCTTACAACATATGTTGTAGATAGGTTTGAAAAAGCCGCAGATAAAAATCCCCAAGACCAGTTAATTGGTAACATGAGGGACGTAATAAAAAAAGCTTATTATGATAAAGAGTTTATAACCCAGCATCAAATTGCAGGCGTGTACGATCAGATGTATGGAATTTCCGGAGGCATCACCGCATTTAGGGGCGACTTGGGTGATTTAATTCCAGACGGACATGCGATAGTTTCTTACGACAAGAAGTCTTATGCAAAAAACAGAGATGACTTTGTTACTGGAATTTCTTCTGAAAATAAAGATTTAAAGGGTCTGGAAGATGCGCTATCTTCAGTGTTCTCACTGAACCCCGGCACCAAGCCCGGCTATTATAATAATAATATATTTAGAAAGGCAGAGAACGTAACCAGGGCTCAGCTAAAGTCAGTTGGGTTTGATCCTCAAAGTATTAAGGCTATAGAGAGTAATCAGCACTTTATTCTTTGTGTTGCTTCGTATAATACGCCAGAGTTTGTTTCGATAGACGTAAAAATACCAGTGCAGATTTCAGACGGGCATGTTGTTATGCCATCCCACATGATTCAAGATGGCGAACTTGTTGAAATTACAAAGGACGCCATGTATCTCGGGATAAAAGAAGGCGCGTGGAGCAAATCACAGTCCGGCACTAGAAAGTTTGCAGGAGAAAGGGATGGCGAGATCCTAAGAACTCCCAAGGCCGTTGTTCCAGCCAGCCTTGAAGAGTTTGCAAATTTAGAAAATGAGCTCGTTGTCGCGTCATCAAGGTTCACAAGAGATGAGATTATACTCGCAAGCAACCTAGTTTCCTCTGAGCTTTACTCCCTAGGGGTTCCAAGCCCACAAGTCAAGGTTAGCTCCTCAAATAATAAAGAAATTTCTTTTTCTGCAAGTATACCAACAGAGGTCGGGCGGGTTTCTGTAACCATACCAGTGGAGGTACACAATGGCAGGCCTGTTCTTCCAAGCAAATTTTCTTATGCGAATTCCTCTGGATCAAACAGCTATGACTTCAGTGAGTCTGGAATGGGCAGCCTGCTTCGGTCTATAGCCGGCTCTCAGAGTATTTCGTCTGTTTCCAGAGACCATGGGGAGCTTGCATCGGCATCTTACCATGATCTTATGGACTCGGTAATAGATGGCGTATCTAGAAAGGACTATAGGGTTGCGGAAGATGCGTTAATGGTTATACAAAATAGGTTCACTCCAGAACAATATGTATTCGCCCTCGATAAGTTTTCTGCACTATTAAAAGCTTCTTCTGTAGATGAAGAGAGGACTCGCCTAGTTCAAAGCGCGCTTGAGCGAGGAGATCTGATAAGGGTGTCTACATCCATAGAGCCGTACAGTCCAAAGCTGGGTCTCCCACTTAGGAAGCTGGATTTTGATAGCAAGGGAAGGCCGATTCCAATGAGAAGGGCTGGAAAGTCAGAGAACCTCAGGGATTCTGGAGCTCATATTTCTACATCTAAGATATTCTTAACATAAGGGCTTATTTATGTCAAAAATAAAAACAATACTTGATTCAATAGATGGCAGTAGCAATCGGTCTACGGCTAGGAGGGTTCGTGTTGCGGTTTTAAAGTCTATGGGTATAACAAAGAGCGCATCAGACGACCAGCATGGAATATTCCAGCATTTTCAATCAGGCGTATTAGATTATCCAACGAGGGATCAGTATACGTCTCATCGTGGCGGTGAGTCGACTTCTAGGGATAATTTATATGGAGTCGGCATAGAGCAGTCTGACGCAGATAATTCTTATGTGGAGCCAGCCAGGTCACTGTCCACGCGATACTCCCCAGATAGAGTTGGAGTACAGGCTAGGCGCGTTGGTGATGGCGTATATCAAGACCCTTACACAAATAAGGTTTACGATTACAACGAGGGCTTCACTACGGAGGACGGCTCTGTTTTCCCTGGCGGCAGCCCCGCATTACAGTCCAGCCTTGATAACCTAGGTTAAGCCACCAGCCTGTTTAATTCAAAACCATTTAATAAAAAGTCTTGACTTAGTAATATATAGTCAGGACTTTTTATTTTGAGATAATTATGAGCAATAAGATTTTAAAGCACCCAAATAAAGAAGACATCATAAAGATGCTTCTTGACGGCGATTCTGTAAAAGAGGTTGAGTCGTGGATTAAAGAAAAATATCCAAGATCAAAGCGCTTTCATATTTCATATATGACGTTACAGAAGTTTAGGTCTGAACATCTAAATTTAAAAGGTGATGTCCTTGAGGATATAAAGAACAAAAGAGTCGAAGTTAAGCGAGATATTAAAGAGTCGGAGACTAGAATGATCGTGTCTAGCTCATCTCATTATAAAGAAAAGATAGAGGAGATCGCCTCTGCTGAATTAGATGTTTCAAGAAGGCTTCTGGAGCTAGACAGAATTATAACGTCTAGAATAGAGTATTATTATAATCTTTTAGAAAATGGGGGATCAATAAAAGAAGATCGGGTTTTCTTAGAATATATAAATAGCTTAAGGTCCTTGATGCAAGATTGGAAAAAATATATAGAGGGGTTTGCTGATAAAAAAATAGAGCACAACGTCAATTTAAAAGTGGTTAACGATCAGGTTCTTGTGTTGAAAGAAATAATATACGAAGTAATGATGGATATGTCTCCGGAGCTTATACCAATTTTTATAGATAAGGTAAATAAACGTATTAATACTATTGATTATGATACACCAGAGTACAACAACTATTTAATCGATGGTGTGGAAGTACAGGATGATTAAAAATAATTCTTTTGTAAATGTTGAGTTTGATAATAACAAGGACCACTCAGGCGAGGCCAAAAGAAGCCGGGTAGATGTCAAGCTTGGTCTTGAGGATATCAAAACATTTTATACATTTAGAGCCTGGGCTCGTGAAAATTTATCAATATACGAAGAGGGACTTGGTACTTACGAAAATGCAGATGATGAGTTAATCGATAAGCATGCGATTATTTTTTTAAATTATATAAAAAATAACTTTAGTGACTTTGATAATGGAATTATAGAGCGAGAAGACTGGATGAGGCTTTTGTCATCTTCAATACGGTATGGGAATAAGCTTTTAAAAGTAAATAAAGATAAAAAATGATAAAAAATGATAAAAATACATTACTTTCTTTAAATAATTCAGGAGAAATAAATGATTTCTTCTATAAAAAGATATCGAAAGTTCTTGACGTAGACGATCAGGAGTTTTTATCGTTTTGTATTGATAGAGCTCTGCGCCTAACATCCATTGGTGTTAGCAGTAATAAAGAATATAAAATTTTTTGTGGCATAGATGAAGCCTTTGGGAAGCTAGGAAAGAAGAGGGATTATGATATATATAAGGATATTTTATATAATTTAAAAAATGATAATATTAATATTAGTAATACTAATGATTATTATTATCTTATATTGGAGGCTACTTTGAAAAATAATAAATTAGAAAAGAGGGCGTACCCAATAAACATGGGTGCATTAACTGATGAGATAAGAGAGCCGCATGATATAGCTTCTTGGGGCGTGCTTGTTAATAAGATATATAAGGCTGTTAACAGTGGGGACATGACTCTTAATAATGCTATTGATTATTATTCTGAATCATTAAGCTCTGAGGCTGGCGAGCGCGATAATTTCAAAAAATGGATTTCTTATTATAAAGATGGCGAGCATTTAAAGTATTCTGATTCTGATTTAGAACAGCTAAATAAAACAGCACTATACCAATTTTCTCCCCATGGCATTGGCCATTATTCTGGTGAAAACAAACCATATGAAGATGACTCTATGCCGGATTTTGAGTCTCTCGTTTCTGATTCAAAAAAGATGGAGGAAGGGCGCACTTCGTATAAAGTTTGGAAGCACAAATTAAATGGTGCATGCAGAAGGATTGACAGGCTTTTGAGAGAGAGCGAGGAGCACTGTACGCCCGGCCAATACGAAGAGCTGATGACGCAGCTTCATAGATTTAACCTAATGCTCGGAAAACTTAGATTCAGGGCGACCGCAGAAGATCTTGCCTTTAAGACTGCAAATAAGTTTAAGAAACTTGGATTTCATGATGGTGCAAAGATATTATTAAAAGCGGCGCAGGATCAGCTGCCAGACGAAGTGCCAGTGGAGGCTGACCCGCTAGAGAGCCCCGATGACTTATCTGAAATGGCGCCTCTTCCAGAGGAGCAAGCCCCGAAGTCTGTTGCCGAACAAGCGGCAGATGAGACAGAGCCCGTTCCCTTGGAGGACCTGCCACAGATCCCTGGCGCAGCCCCAGGCGAGTATGACAAACTCGCCGGCCCAGTATCGCTTGCCGACGCCGCAAAGAAACTAGAGGATGTTGCCGGCATGCTTGCAGACAGGCGCGTTATTAGATACCTTGCGGAATTCGACATAATGCTGGATAAGCTCGGTATAGCAACTATGTTTCCGGAACTTGCAGAATCTCAGGCGCGTCTAATCGAAGCTTATGGGTACGCCCTAACAAGAGTTACGAAGATGTTGGGAATGGTCTCTAGCAGCCAAACACTTATTAATGAAACAAAGAGTGACGTTGATAAAAATAATGATGGGGTTTCGGACTTGGTTCAGGAAGAGCAGACTTTGGCAGAGAGCCCTCAAGGCGAGGCTGGGCCGCTCTTAGAGGAGTCGCCTCCGGCCATCGCAGAAGACTCCCCCGTCATACCTGGCGCGTAATGGCGCAAGCAGGCGAGTATAGATGAATATAAAAAGGCTATTAAGCGACATAAAGAGCGTTGCTGATGACAATTTCATAAAAAAAGTTTATATTGTTGGGGGAATCCCAAGGGATCACTCTCTTGGGATGGGTAGCTTAAAAACAACAGATATCGATATAACAACTAACACCTCTGATATAACAAGACTCGCTATATTGTACTCAAGCAAGTTGGGAGCAAGCTTCGAGCTATTTGACCAGGGGAATATAAAAGTTTTTTCTTTTGGAACAAATATTGATTTTTCAAGTAATTATATTTCAGAAAATGTTGTTAACTACTTAAAGTCTGAAGAGTGTACTGAATATGTGTGTCCTGCATTTCCAGATATAAACAGAGGCCTTTTTGAGCCATTTAGTCGTGACTTTACTATAAATACATTGCATATGGATTTATCTGATATGAGCATCTATGACCCAACACAGGCCGGCCTTGACGATCTTAACAGCAAAATTTTGAAGACGCCAGTTCCGGCCAGCATTACAATAGGCGATGACCCAAGAAGAATATATAGAGCTATTTATTTTTCTTCAAAATATGGATTTAAAATACACAAAGATATAGTGAGTCATGTGAAGGGCAATAAAGGCATTGTGGGTGACGAAAGAATAAAGGAAGCTTTTGTAACGTCAAAAATATCTCAGGCAATACTATTTGATCCGCAAAATACTCTTTCGCTGCTCAGAGAAATGCAAATTCTTGGCAGCATTCCGTTAGTAGGGGAGTTTAAAAATTATATTGTTAAAAACAAACTTATATTAGAATATTTAGATGACGAAAAGAATTATAGGTGATATCAAAATTACAAGTTTGGTATTATACTAATAATTAATGCTTTTATTGATTATAAGAGGGTTTGGCAGATGATCAGAGGCAAGACAAAAAAATGTCCCTACGGGCTTCCGGTTCCATATGGGTGTATGGAGGCTGGCGACTTTATCTCTGTAATGGCTCCAATATCTAAAGATGATAACGCTGAGGTTGCATCAAAGAAGATGGTACACAACTGGGACTTGCTTATGCAAATGGATAACGGAAGCAGCTGTAAATACGCAGATGCGCTCATTAAGTCTAAGGATGATGATGAAATTGAAGCTGTAGACTGTAAGCACGGCGAAGATGCGCAGGGGATGCCGGCTGGAAACGCCGGTATAAATCCCAGCAATCTTAGCCCTCATTGGTTTGTTGGCGATATGTATCAGCCATTAAAGGGAATGCCTCTTGACTATATATCTGATGATAATCAATACAAAGAATATTTTGGTTCGATTTATACAGATATGATAAACGCAATTAGTTAATTTATAAAAGGATATGATAATGAAGAATAAATTTGTAGAGTATTTAGAAGACGGTCAGGGCCTGCCTGCATCGACTGCTCATATGCATGATGTTGGCGATGATCTTATGGTTGTATATGATGAAGAAGTCTCACAAGATTTTTTACCATCACCAGCAGCGTCCGATGAGGTTGATGTAAAAGAGGTTGGGAAGGAGCTTTCCGATTTGCTAGAAGATGACGATTTGGCGGACTTGATTAATGATTTCACAACTGAATATGCTGAAGAGGTCTCTCCAACTGTAATGGTGCCCGGAACAAATCATCCGCTAGAGGAGGAGGAGCCCCCGCTTGAAATAGAAAAAGACTGGCTTAACGATAAAGATCCTGGAACCTTCATGGATTACATATCAGGTAGTTACCCAGATGGGATACCGCAGCATGATGGCCAGTCTATGATCGGCTGCGAAAGGGCAATCTTATACCTATCGAGGCTTAACAAGGAGATCTCTGAAGCGCTAAGGCTTGACTCAAATGACGCACTCGACCCTCATGTTCTTGAAGATTATAGAGTTAAAATAATGAGAGATGTTGTAACCTTAAAGACGCGACTTAGTGAGCTAAAGACGAAGCTAAACCAGTCTACTAGAGACAAAACTGCATTTTATGATGGCGATCTCGTTAAGGAGGCTACAACACCAAGGCTGCAGATAGTAGTTACGCCATTTGAAAGAGCTGTTGCCGGCATAATTGTGAACTCCGTTGTATCCGGAGGGAAGCCGTTTGAAGACGTGTACTCCTTTTTAAAGGACAAATACGCTCTTGATGAGAGAGAAGAGCTCAGTGTTATGCAGATCCTTATGGATGGCGGATATCACATATTTAAAGACAGGGGCGTAATTGGCTCAAGCAATCCAGATGCAGCCGGGAATCCGAGCCAGCACGGTGTTGAGTTTATAAAGAATTATTTCGGGTAAACACTGGAGGGTTTATGAAGGTTTCGCGACAAAAAATAAATGAAAGTTATCCAACTACGGCTTCTTGGCTAAGTGATTTTGAAAAAAGCATTTTAAAAAATGCTGATTTCCTAAGCAATGTTAAGTCCATACTTCATAATCCAGATAAAAAGTTCTCATCTGTTGATGAAAAGCTTGCTGATCTCCGGGAGAGAGTTGGACTTGATATTATTCGGGCGGACGGCGGCGTGGGGGGTTCCAAAACAGATTTGAGCTCTTCTGCAGAATGCTCCGCAGAGAAAAGCACTGGGTCTGCATGCTCAAGCTGTTCAAGCGGCGAATCATGTTCATGCTCAATGGGCCACGGCGCCCCGGCCACCGAGCACTCGAAAGAGGACGTTCAGAGGATGGAGATGATATTAACTTATATATCAGACATGATCACATCCGAACCGCACCTTGAGGAGAGCATGGTTATATCAAAGTGCCGCGCAAATGATGACCTAAGATTTGATGAGTTAAACATAGATTTAGACATGCTGAAAGGGCATGTGGGGAAATTGATCGGCAAGTATAGAGAAAATGACAATGTTGCGGTAAAATATGTACCGTATGAGCCATCTCAAATGGAATTTTCCGAAGATAACGAAGCTGATTATTATAGGCATGCTCATACATAGTATGTAATGTCAAAAAAGAAAAAAGAAAAAGAAATATTTGGCGAGCTAAAGAATAACTTTCTAGATCTTGATCCTGCATATTTCATAAGAAATAATCTTACTTTGGATGGTGATGAATTTAACATCCTAAACAACGGGTGGGATTTCATGCTTGATGTCTATAGGTATATAGCACTACAGTCAACTCAGAAAAACGGAAAGCCGGTTGTAATAAAGAAGGGTCGTCAGGTCGGCGCAACAATGATGGCCGGTGCATTGGATCTGTACTTTACAAATAGCGGCCTTTTCAACAATCCGCCAATAAGAGTTCTTCACGCTTTCCCGGCGTTGGCCCTGGTTAAAAGATTCTCCCAGGACAAATTAGAGGGTCTTATAAGCAGTTCTAAAAATAATTTTATAAATTTAAATAAATTAAATACAATAAACGCCGTTGACAATATGACGATGAAGCAATATAAAACTGGAACACTGTGGATTGACAGTGTTGGAGCGGAAGGCGACAGAGTTCGTGGTATGACAATAGATGTTGCTTTTTTTGACGAATGCCAAGATATGTATGGCCAAGCGATAGGGAATGCTACTAAGACGTTAACTGCTGCAAAGTACGGACCAGTTGGTAAGGGCGTCCAGGTCTTTTTTGGAACGCCAAAAGAGCGCGGCTCTTACTTTGAAAAAATATGGAATATGTCCGATCAAAGATTTTACCACTTAGGGTGCTCTGAGTGTAATGATACATTTCCATTTTATGTACCAGGAGAAGATTCGTGGAGGGATATATGGATTCGCGGGTTTACGATTAAATGCCCAAAGTGTGGGCACGAGCAATCAAAAATAGAGTCGACTAAGCTTGGAAAGTGGGTGTCGGCAGGGACTTCGGAAAATTGCAGCTTCATAGGGTTTCACATAAACCAGTTATATATACCGTACTTCTCAAAAGAGAATATACTGGATTTGATGCCAGAAAATAACCCGTCACAATCAGAGAGGGTTTGGAATAACGAAGTAATTGGAGAGTTTTATTCTGGGCTTGGCACTACGTTAACAAAGGCTGACATATATGAGCGGTGCAGAGACCCAGACCGATATTTTGCTAAAAAGATATCACCAAGAGAAAAAAACGTATACCTTGGGGTTGATTGGGGCGGAAAAGTCGACAATGATAATGTTGGCCGAGGCCAGTCTTATTCGTGTGTTGTAATCCTATCCGCAGACCCTGACGGGGTTCTTAGGGTTGAGCATGCTCACAAGCTAAAAAAGCACGACTTTAGTTATAAGATCGAAACAATAAAAGAGGTCTATAGGCGGTTTGGCGTTACCAGGGGCGTGTCAGACTGGTTCTTTGGACAGGACGTTGTTTACGACTTGCAAAGAGGGTATCGAGACAGGTTTCTTGGCGCACAAGGGAGCGGAAGTCTTATAAAGCCGGTAAAATATAGAGAGGATGAGCTTATTATAACGTATAATAAGGATCTTATGGTCGAAGAAGTACTTGATTTATTCTGGAAGGGCAAGATCAGATTCCCATGGAAAAGCTATGAATATCTGGAGTGGTTAGTGGAGCATTGCACGTCTATGGAGTCTACAGTAAAGCAGGTTTCGGGCCAGCCCATGAAGCACTATAAGAAGGGCACTGGGCCAAATGATGGCCTCATGGCGCTTATGTATGCGTATATGGCTTATAAATTTGATATAACAAACGGTTTTACTATTAAACCGGGTATTAAAAAGGACAGTAAGTTTATAAGGCCGTCATTAGCCTACTGTCCGAAATTAAGGTAATTAAGCGGGGTAAGAAATGAAAAGAAGAGTGTCTAGACCAGCAATGAAGATATCTAAGTCGGCAGCCGAATCTGTCTCAAATATAAGGCGGGCAGAGATAACTAGCGCAATAAATAGAGAGTCTGATAGAAAGGCTAATGAGGGTCCATCAATCGGTGCAATTGTACATAGTCATGGATTTTCTAAAAACGCCTCAATAACGAATCCAATGGGGCCGCTATCTACAACAACTGGCGTTGATAGCCTTATGCCTGATGTTTATTCCCCGCTGTTTCAACTTGCGAATTTAAATCTACCACGCGATCGCGTAACTATGAATGCGTGGAATAGGATATTTTATGATACACATCCGGTAGTAAGAAACGCGATTAACCTTCATGCGTCGTACCCCATAAGCAAAATAAACATTACGTGCAAGAGCAAAAAAGTTCAGCAGTTTTTTCAAGAAATGGCTGAGAAAATAGATCTTTATAATGTAGTATACGGTGTGGCCTTGGAGTTTTGGAAGATGGGTGAGGCCTTTCCATATGCAGAATTAGATCAGTCATCGGGGACGTGGAGGAGGGTTACCACATTAAATCCAGACTACGTTCATGTTAAAAAATCAATTATTGGCGATCAGACTCTAATATCCCTCAGGCCAGACGCAGCTTTGCAGCGCCTTGTCGGGTCAACAGCCCCATCTGATTTGATACTTAAAAGAAAAATCCCCAAGCACATTGTTGAGAGTGTTAGGCGCGGGCAAAATATACCTCTTGATAATTTTAACACAACCCACCTTAAGCTTTTAAGCTCCCCTTATGACGTTAGAGGTACATCTGTTATAGTTTCTACTTATAAAGACCTCATGCTTTATGATAAGCTGCGTGAATCCAAATTTGCCCAGGCCGATGGAATGATTAACCCAATGACCTTAGTTAAGCTAGGCACTCAAGGGGAGTACCGCCCCACACAAGAAGACGTTGAGGCCTTCAAGCATATACTCGAAGAAGCCCAGTATGATAAGGATTTCAAGTTAGTAACTCATGACGGAGTTACTATAGAAAGAATCGGATATAACGGTGGTATTATGGAAATATCGCAAGATATTGATCATATACTTTCAAATATATATACGGGACTTATGACACCCAAAGCACTTATGGACCAGGAGTCCGTTACTTATGCCAGCTCATCTGTTGGGTTAGAGGTTTTAAGACAGCGGTATGATATTTTTAGAAATATGATAAAAAAATGGTTAGAAAGAAAAATTTTCGCTCCAATATGCGAAATACAAGATTTCTTTGAATATAGAGATGGTGAGAAAACCCTTGAGGTGCCGACTGTTGACTTTAATCATATGAATTTATATGATATGAATGATTTCGTTACGAACATTGGGCAGTTCGTAGGAAACAAGCAAGTGTCCCTCCAATCCCTGTACAGGTCTTTGGGGCTATCATATGAAGAAGAGAGGCTTAGGCTTAGGGAGGAGGCTATCGATGATGCTATATTCCAGAAGGAACAGGCCGTGCTTCAGGGTATGAGGCTTTCAGAGATAAGAAGTCTAGATGGAGATAAAGAGATACCAGAGCCTCCTGAGGGTGCTGAGTCATCTCAGGATGCGGATATGGACGAAGGAGGCCCCGGTGGCCTTCCTGGAGTTCCTCCTGGGCTTGGTGGAGGACCACCGCCACCTGGAGGCGGCGGCCCACCGGATCTGCCTGGAGGCGGCGGCCCACCGGAGTTTGAAATATAGGATTATAAGGAATATAGGGTTATAAAATGAGTTTTTTAAATTACAAAATAGGGTCTAATTTATTTGATATTAACGATGAAGCTGCGGAGGCGTTGGAGAAGCTGGCGTATTCCACAAGTGCCCATCCACAAATTTATGAGTCTGATGGAATAAGATTTACGGTTACAGATCTTGTCGCAGGCCAAGGAATGATATCTGGTAAAAATAATAAAAAAATCAAACCGAACTTATCTTCAGCGAAAAGAATTGGGATACAGGAGTTAGTACAGAGCAAGGGATTTGGGAAAGTTAAATGATGTATGGAGCGAGGATGGAAAAGGGGCGATGAGGAAAATATCGTATAGATCAAAGGAAGAGGCTAGGCCGGTTCCGCTTGATGTTGACTCTGAGGTTTTAAATGTTGGATCCGAAGATCCGATATCAAGGCCTGACGGATCGGCTGGAATAATATCTCCAGAAATACGAGACCTGATTGTTGATGATGATAATGACTCTTTTCAAAGTGAATATGATGGATTTTCAGATGATTTAGATCCAGATGTCTTAGAGGCTCTAAATGACTTATTTGTTGTTACTGCGGATGTGATGGACCGTGGCGGTGATTACGACTCTGCAAACTTTATGGATTTTTTAATTAAAAAATATGCAGAGTCAAAAGATATTGATTATTCTAAAAAATTTAATGACTTGCTATTTAAAGTAAGGGACTCTTCTGTTGGCGATATAAATAATTTAATGATAGAGTTAGCAGATATATACAGTAAAAAAATAAAAGAAGAGGTTTCTTTGGGCAAAGATATTTTTAATGCAAAGGAATCTGCATACATAAGCTCTGTTTCCTTTTTGAATAATTTTTTTGAGGGGCATCTTAAATGATAAAAGAGTCGCAGGAAAGTGATAGCCCAGTCTATGTTGCTAAAGAGTTAGCAAAGGTAATAGCAATAATGATAAATAGAATGTCATATGAAGCGCGGCCCAATTCGTATAGGAGTGTTCGAAACAAGCTTAAAGATCTTAACGTTATAGAACTCTCTAATAAAAAAACCCCAGGGGGCGCGGCGATAGGTGTTAGTATAAGTTTAATAAAGAATATGCTTAATGGCAGAGATCCGTATTTTATAAGGTCTGTTTTGATGAACCTTACCAAATATTTAAAATAGTTTCTGTTAATTTTTAATATAAAGTATCGAGTTTTCTAATGAGTAATAAGCAAATTATAAAAAGCGCACTTCCCTGGGTTGGAAGCAATTCTGTTGGTGACATGGTTGATGAGACCGGGTCATATACGGATATGCTCGGAGATCACATAGGGGCTCTAGATTCTTTGTCTCCAGAAAAAACCGTTTTAGAGGACGGCTCTCCTTCATATGGATATGATGCCGGGATATTAAGTCCGGTTGACGGCGAAGACTGGGAGATGTACTGGGACGATGGGGGTGTCTTTATGGAGCCAAAAAAAGCATCTTTGAGGTTGTTGTCCATGCTGGACAAGGGGGACTCCGTATTAGATGTTGGAACTGGCGACGGAAGACACGCGAACTTCATGGCGGAGAGGGGCCTTAGTGTCACGGGAATAGACTTATCCGAAACGGCTGCGAAGAAGTCCGATGGATTGTCAAATGAATTTGTATCGGTTTATGGTGATATAAAATATTATAAATTTGGACAAAAGTTTGATGGGTTTCAAGCCCTATCTGTTTTGGAGTATATTGATGAACCAATACTGGCTATAAGAAATATATATAGTCAGTTAAAGCCTAAGGCATATGGAGTAGTTCATACAAGAGATTCTTTAATGAGTCAAGAAAGTGCAAGGAGTATGTTTGCAGACGCCGGATTTAATATTTTGCGAGAAAATAAATTTTCAATTAGTGACGAGCCATATCACGAGTTTTTCCTAGAGAAGCACGATCTTGATAAGACTGCTTTTGTTTGCATAAGCTTAATTACACAAGACGGCGTTTGCCCAGTATCAAGAAAGTTTGTACATCCAAAAGATAGAAATATTTCCGCAACACATAATGATATAAAATACCACTTCTCTTCTGATGCTAATTTTAAAAAGTTTAGTTTGAACCCGGATAGATACACTGATTCAAAAATATATTTGTCTTGTGATGTTGCGAAAGATCGTGGAGATAAAATTGCCGGATTGCAAGTTTACCCAAGGATAAAGAGCGGCGCAGGGTTGCTGTTTCCTTATAAAAGACCAACGGATGTTATCTATCACATGGGAAGTGTAAGGTATCCAATAGATATATTGTTTATTGATGAAAAAAATATCATAAAAAAAATATATAAAAATATAGCTCCTGGCTCACTAGCCACATTCGGTGCAGCATCAATAAAAAATGTTTTAGAAATTGCAGGAGGGATGTCAGATCGACTTGGCATATTTTGTGGAAATTATATAGATATTAGCCATGGATCGCAAGAGCCTGCTAACATAAAGTCCCTAAGGCATGTTATATCTGGTGGCAATGGTGAAGGCGGCATTGTAAAGGTATCGTCTATTGTTAGCGGTGGAGCTTATAGGTTCAATGGGTTTAATATAGTTGAAGTAAATAACCGTAATAATGTGGGTGCAGGTCCTTCTCGCGCTCTTTCAAAGTTTGCTGGGCTAAGTATTGGCAAGAAAAGAAAGGCTCATGTGTTTTGTCTTGATGATATGCTGGAGGACTCCTATATACGCTTATTTTCAACAGAAGATCAAAGCAGGGGGTGCCGCGTTCTTTCGAAAAAACTCATAAGCTCTGATTTGTCTTTTATATCTGAAAACTCATTATCTTTTAAGAGAGGCCCGGGAGGAAGTTACGTAGAGCTTCCGGGCAGCGATCTGGATGGCGAGTTCAAAGATATATTTAGAAAAATTATAAGAACCTCTAAGTCAAAATCTAATAAGATTATTTTTGCTACAAAATATACAAAGAATAAAGAGTATGTAATGGAGATTATATTAAACAAAATAGAGGATTCGCTTGGTATTTACAAGTCTAGCATTGATTCTGAAATAATATCTGTATCTAATTATTCTAGTGATGAAATATTTAAAGCAATTTACAATTCTTATGGAGACAGCAGTCCGTATGTGTATATGCCGGAATTAAAATTATATAAAAGTTCTAGTGGTTCTATATCAGAAGATGTAACCAGCAAAGCAAAGGAGGCGTTGTCATATTTTGCAAAATCTTCAGAAAAGATAGAGAGTATCTTGCAAAATTTAAATAAAAATCTTGAAGAGTATAACAAGTTTGATGGCAATGCAGAAGTTGTAAGGTCAAGCATGGGGCAGTACAATGAGTCTGTTAAAAGAAATAAGAAGATCATTGAAGACGGCCTAACTAATATGCTTAATGGGATTAGAATTATGAATAAAATAAAAGATATAAGCACGACAATGGAGCTTATTGATTCTATGGCCAGTTCTGCAAAGGTTGCGACAGACTATATACAGGAGGTCTTTGACCTTGTTAAAGCTATTGATTCAGAAGAGTTTTTGATGTTGCTTAAAGACAAAACAGGCAATTGCGAAAACTCAGTTAAAGATTGTTTGGAGACTATCAAGAGGATGAAATCTTATATAAATAAAGATATACTCGGGATAGTTGTTATTTCAGATTAGAGTTTATTTTTGGAGAAAGCATGTTTATAAAGTTTGGAGACAAAACAAAGCCAGTAGTTGTTAAGCCTGGCAAAAAGCCAAATCAGGGCAGTGGGGATGATAGTGGGGATGATGGCGTGTCAGTTATATATCTTGATAGTAAAAGCAAGCTCGACAGACGGCTTGCCGTTTTAAATGGCAGTGACAGCATTGAGTCCCCTGAAGATAAGGAAGAGGACTGCTAAATATGGGGCTGGAGGATTCTGGAATAACTGATACTGTACTTTCTGCGCCAATTCGCATATCTACTACGGTTAGAAGAAAATATAGAGCTATGTTTCCAGAGGGACATGAATATCATAAAATGCCAAATGCAAAGTTAAACAGGATAGTTGCAGAGCAGTTTGCACTGAGTGGCAATAATCAAAAAGACGGCATGCCTCTTTATTTTCATAATAAAGAGCAGGCTGATTATAAATCAAATCAACCATATGAGCTAAGAGAAAGGCCTCTATCTGAACTGAGAATGGCGGTGTGGACCCGGGCAGATGGCAAGATGACGGGGTCTACAAGCTTCTTTGTTTCATTTTTGAGGGGAGGCAATATAGATGTTTTGACAATTCAACAGGGATATTTGCCAAGGAAGAAGCCGGGCCCCAAATATATGAAGTACAAACAGGATTGGGAGAGTAGACGGCGCCTTGGAAGATATTAAGAGTCTATTAATTATTATAAAATAATTGTTACAAGCCAGGAGTTTAATTTTCATGAAAAAAATAGCAATAACAATAGAGAACGCAAATAGGCCGTATTTAGATGAGCTGCTTGATTTGTATGCAAATCCAGGCAATCATCCTAACGCGTTTTTAGTCGGCCCTGAATTATCAGAGGCGGCAAGGAGGTTGACAAAATTTGTTGTTGAGAGTTCGCCACCGCCCGATCTTCCGCCTGGTAAGTCAGCTTGGGTCACAAATGAGGAAGAGGGGTTCGTAATGCATGTTTTATCATCCGCACTCGAAAAAATGCCCGTAGCTATAGAGGCTCTTGGCGACCTATTTGACGCATCTATGACTTTAGGGCCAGCGATTCTTCATGAATATTTTCATAAGAAAAATAGAGAGGGTGTGGGCGACGATCTTGCTGGAGAGTCAGAAGCCGTAGCTGCCCAAGAAAGAGCCAAGCAAGATTTGGAAAATAGATACAAACAGGAGGTCGAGTCAAGCAACAGAATGCTCAGGAGTGTTGTGAAGCTTTCGACAAATTTAGATGCTTCTGGCAATAGAAAATACTCTAATTTGGTTGATAAAATATTATATAAAATGGCGGATTAGTGTCGACTTTCAATATAAAAAATATTACAAAGATCTTCAAAAGCGCTTATGAGGACTCTGTTGGTAGATTCAGAAGTGATATTGGTGTCGAAGATGCAACTATTGCCGAATTAAGAGAGGTTCAGTCGTTTATGCATCAATACTGGGGGTGCTCTTCAACAAACGATGAAAGTCCGAATGATGGCGATTGGGGCCAGAAGTCCTCTAAGTGTTGGCAGGAGCTCGTTTTAAAAATTAGAAATGCGGTTGAAGCATCTATGTTTACAGAAGAAGAAGTTGATAATTTCATGACAGAAACATTTAATTCTGGTGTAATGATGAGGGTTCAAGAGGGCGCTAGAGTCGGCTGGTGGCTTTTAAATGGAAGTGCCGATCAAAAAAGAATTGCAAGAGGGAAGGTCTCCTTTATTTTAGATGGCAGGCTAATGGGCTCAGATCTTCCTGATGAACGTTACAGCGTTACTTACGAACAATCGGGGGCTGACGACCTAACTTCCTTAGAGGCTGCGTCTGAGGATGATTTGCAATCTATGTATTCAGAATATTTAGACAAATACAACTCTTCTTTAGATTCACAAGTTGAGATAGCCTTTGATACGCAGCAGGCTCAAGATGCGATATCTTTATTTGAATCAGAGTATCAAAATTTTAAATCATGGATTGAGTCTAATCCAAAGTTTATTAGGGGAGACTTTGAGGGTACACTAATAGGTCCTATTATATGGAATAATTGTGATACTCTAATAAAGGGCCGCCGGTGCAAAATCAAATATGATGATTATAAAAGAATAGCCGCTACGTTTGACAGGAATAGTAGAAATTATGTATTAGATGTATTTAATGTTTATAGACTTAATAATGAATCGCAATATTTAAATATGGAGGCTGCGTTCAATGAGATGTTCCCCGGCCTTCGTGACTCTGGGGGAATTTTTGGCTCTCAGTATTTATCTGGCAATGACCCTATGGATAGGTTTACAGAGCTTAAAAGAGGCTTGGGGGCGGGGTCACTGCCAACAGACATATTAAACGTTTGGGTCGGAGGCCCCTTTGATTCTAGTGTTGGTGGCGATGAAAATAATGCTTTCGATATTCTTAAATCATCCGGCAGAAAAAGAATTTTGCATATGATGAGGGCCTCTGCAAGTGTCTAAAGATAACAATAAAAAAAGAAAGGATGTTCTAGATAATGATATAATAGAGCCAGTAGGTCCAGAATTTATATCTGGTATGCATATGCCAAATAATGAAACACAGTATAGGCCAAATTATCCTGATACATCTGAGCTTGGATATGAAGACGATACTCCAGATGACTCTGAAAATAATTACCTAGGCCCATTAGATGCATTCTCTCCTTATGAATTTAGAACTGGCGGAATAGAGGATGACGAGCAGCATAATCGGCTGATTGGCGGCGGGTCAGAAGTGAGCTTGCCGCCCATAAATAAGTTAAACGAATTACTTGCTCTTTATGATGAACTAGTCAAGCTCGGAAGTGACGGAGCTGCAAATAGAGTTTTGTCATTATATAAGCATAGTGCGGCAGATACTGGTGATGCAGGGGCCGTGAGCACCCCGGGCATAACACTTGTTGAGGATATATCACAAGATGGCGTGCCAGATCCAACTATAATCTCAGAGGAGTCGGAATTTGACCGCTGGGACCCCTTCCCACAAGAGGGCGAAGATGCTGGCCATGGGCCTTCTCAGGCGGAGCCCGCGGACAGACCTTCTGATGGTAATGGTTTAGTAATTAATGAAAATGGAGATGTGATTACAAGTGCCCTTGCCCTTGGGTGTAATGGCAGATTTGAAAAAGATATCGACTCTTATTACCCAATTATAATTGCAAAGAAGGTGAAATATGTTGTAGAAGTTCCACGAGAAGTAAATCCGGAATCTGAAGGAACAGATGATTCTCCAGATCTTGAGCCCATAATGGAAGAGCGGACGGCTTACAAGGTGCACGCCACAGTTTGTTATGGAAAGGAAAGAGAAACCGCTTTGAGCTCTGACTTTTCATTGCATATGGCCGCTGGACATGGGATGACTGGAGCATATTTTACGCCCGGGACTGACCAGTTTTGGCTTCATTGGAATAATAGCGAAAAGAAGTTTTATGTACAAAGGATTACATATTGGTACGGAAGAGGTTCCGACTGGAAGCGCCTCCTTAGTGATGTTATAAGCCCACTTAGTATTGAGCAAACAGACGAAGACCCAATAGTGCCAGTTGCTAGAACAAGAGATGAGCAGGATGTTTCCGGAACAGTTACCGAACTCAATATGGGCCCTCCCTTCGTTACGCAGTATACGCGAGATGCGAGCACTTCCGACTTAAACACGTCTGATGGAACAGATATGGGGGACTTTTTAAATGTAATATGGGACGTTTATGAAGAGGTTGAGTCTGGAAGCATCACTGAAGAGCAGGCGCTATTAAAGCAGCTTATTGAGATTTATACGGCTGGTTTTAATTCTAAATATACTTTAAATCATACAGATAATTATGTAGATTCGAGGGTTGTAAATAATTTTTTTGCAGAATATTTAAACTTTAAAAAAGCCCTGTCGAAGGTTGGCCCCGGGTGGGTTATTTTAGATCCAGAAACGCTAAGGCCGGATGCGTTAGCCACTCAATATCTGTTGTTGCCATTGACAAAGTCGGCAAGATTTGTCGATGTAGATAATTTTTATAGAATGCTAATTGGAGATATTTAATTATTTTAAATTTTGATTTTATGTAAGATTATTAATAATATAGTAATATGCTAATAATTTGTTCTAAATCAGAGTTATTTGTTTTAAAAAAACTAGGTCGTTTTATTTATGAGTTCAAGAAATAAAAAATTAAGCAGACTTTTAAGAGTTGCTAAGCTAAATAAAGTGTCAAATACTACGTATACAGTTCAACGTGGTGATACGCTTACTAAGATCATAGATACAAGCCTTGAGGAGCATTATGCTGGGCAAGAAGATGATCTGGGCTACAAACTCCTTGCCGCGTGGAGAGATTCTGGCACAGAAATGAGCTTAAGGATCCGGGCGTATCGAGCGTTAATTGGGGCAAATCCAAGGTTTACCTTGGTCAAGCTATTTTCACATCCAGGATGGGGAGCTTTAAAGTCAGCTAATTCTGGGGACACGGCCCATAGTCGCGTTTCTGGAGTTGATACCAAAGAGAACCAGGATCCTGGCTCAGGAAGAAATCCTAATTGGATTTGGGCGGGCGAGACACTTAATGTTCCAGTTGAAAAAATTGCGCAAATATTAACTCCCAATGTCGATGACGACGGCGGTCCACCAGCCGACACGGACACGGGCACTGATGACGGCACGGACCCGGACGGCGCGGGAGGTGGAGCAAGCGTCCCCGGATATTTGGTTTTATGCTATGACGACGAAGGCGTTTTTCAAGCTGGACAATTTTTTTACTATAGGGAAGAAAGCCTCTTGGATCAAATTAATCATTGGATTCAAACTAATTGTAGCGGTAACACTGCTCTTATTATTCAGCCCGGCGTAACTAATGCGCCCACTGACCCGACCGGCGACGACCCCTGCGGAGACGTGGGCGAGGACGAGTGCGTTGTCGGAATCACAAATCCGTTTAGCGGAGAGGTGTATTTTTGCGTAAAGGCCCGCCGTGATGGCATCGGCCTCATGGTGACTGCAATTTATGTACCCCCAACTGGCACGCTAGATCAGAGTGACCCAGGCTGGCTGCAATTCAAAGAAACCTGCGAGACTGCTGATGGTGGAGTAATATTTCCCACCCCACCAGACATAGAGGGCGGTGGCACTGGCACTGATGGCACTGGCACTGGCACTGATGGCACTGGCACTGATGGCACTGGCACTGGCACCGCAACATCGACAAATCCCGCTCCTGAGCTCTGCAATGGCGGACGAGTCATTGTTAATTGTATGGATGCTGCGGGCAAAGTTAATGCAGCAGATGGCGATAGCTATGATAATTATGCTGCAGCTCTGGCCGACTCCGATATGGCAGACTACATACAAACTTGTAATGCCACTGGTCAGGCTGTTATATTCTGCACCAGAGGTAGCGAATACGATCTTGATGATGCGGGCCCAATGGGCTTTGACCCTGCGGACTGGATTCTTCTAATATGCTATAAGGAACTTGGAAATGGCCTTTGGAATATAATTGAGACATTGCTTATAAGTAAAGCTGAGGATGTTGGTGAAATTGAAGAGCAAATTGCTAATTTTCAAGTCGAATGCGAGCAAGACCACGGGGGCCAGTTTAAGTCTTATGATAACAGAGGAGAAGGACTGGGCGGCGATGACGACTTAGAGGGCGGCGACACTGGCACTGGCGACACTGGCACTGGCACTGGCACGGGCGACACTGGCACTGGCACTGGCGCGGGTCGGAATCATATTTATGAATGTTGGTGTGATGACGAGAAGACGGAGCTTTGTACAGATGCCACAGGTCCAGTCAAAGAGGAATATTCCGAGGAAACAGACGGCGCCACTCCGCCCGAGGGGGCACTTTGGGAGGCTTTCCTTGCAAGATGCAAGGCTGCAGGAGGCAAGAGCGTCACTTATACAGCCCCAGATGGCACCAAGGCTGAAGAGGTAATCGACCAAGATGATGAAAGCGGAGTTTGGCTTTTTGAATGCATTTGCAGTGAACCAGGAGCAACACCTGAGGTTCTTTGTGCAAAAGACGACTATCCCGATGGCTTCAAGATGCAGATTGATACCGCCAATATTAAAGAAGGAGATACTATAGATGCAGCATGGGCGACCTTCAAAGGACAGTGCAAGTATCTTGGGGGAGCTAGGATGGCTCGCAAAACAGCACCAGATGGCACCGAGGAAGAAGAGATATTCCAAACCGGACCAGAGCCAGCACCAGAATTAGACGGCGGCGCGTTTGAGGGCGGAGGGCCAGAGGGCCTTCTTCAGAATCCAACGTGGATGAGGGAAAGAGTGCTGGACCTTCTAAGGCAGACAAGCGCCCTTAGATATGATACTTCTATTATAAATAAGACAACGCAGACTTCAAGATATGGCGAAACAAATACTCACACACCAGAGAAAATGAGAAATAACGTTAGCTGGTACCTCAGACATGTATGGGCTGATTCAGTTAGAGATACAGAAAACGGCTGCAGGCCCATGGCGTCTAATGATATGAACTTCTCTCAAAGTGCTATACCAAACTTATTAGATGCAATAATGAACCACGAGAGATTTCAGGGGCTTGCGGGATCTTATAGCCCAGTGCACCCAGTTAATGTGGTCGGCGTACATAGATCTGGCGGAAAGGTTGTTCAAGAGCAGCACAAGTCGTACAGAAGGGTTCTGATGGAGTCGCCAGGCAGAGAGTTTGACCAGGGTAATTCAACTTGGCAGGCATGCCCTCCAGCTGGTTCTCCAGGCAGCGATGATTGCGATCCTGCAGCCCGACCTTGGGACCCAGATGTTTTCGCGCGCTATATGCTTGGAAACTTATACGAGATAATAGGATATGTATCAACTCAAGAATTGCACAGGTTGAATTCTCAAGGCTGCACTATAAACAAGAGCCAGTTTGGAAAGATATTCCAAGATATGTATTTAATGGATATTCCATGGA
>TARA_R110002020_G_scaffold263353_2_pt1 | contig 89034 bp, 90 predicted proteins | sample TARA_R110002020 | Tara Oceans TARA_R110002020 (sample SAMEA4396489) | marine metagenome | biome: Westerlies Biome; feature: [MES] marine water layer (ENVO:01000295) within the mesopelagic zone...; material: water (ENVO:00002006), including particulate matter (ENVO:01000060) such...
GGGCCGGCATTGGCGCCGCAGCTGGCGGAACGCGCAGCGCCGTCGGCGCAGCAGCCTCCATGGCAGGCGGCGCCCGGACTGCCTACCAGATGAACGCCGCTGCTTCCGGAAAGTCCGGCGCCGGCGCCGCCATGGCGGGCATGAGCGGTGTCGCGGGCGCAGGTGTTCGCGCCGCTGCGTCCGGCGCTAAAGACTTTGCCCGGCGCGCCTTTGGCAATCCGCATGAGCGCCATCAGGCGGGAGCCCGCGCCGCTTTCGCGGCAACGGGCGGCACGGGCGCGCCGAACGCTGGTCCGACCAATGGCGGACAGAATTCTTCCCCTGACTGGGCACGGCGTATCCGGCGCGACCAGTCAACCCGCGATGCCGGCATGATGGCGGCCTCAGCCGTGCGCGACGGCGACCGTCCCGGTGGCGGCACATCGATACAACTGAAGAATGACGAGGACTGACATGAAGCTCTGGAAGCGAACATCCACCCGCTATGGCGAGACACCGGAACCTGTGACACCCTACCAGCGCGCGGCGCAGGCCTGGGATGACCGGATCGGCTCTGCCCGTGTGCAGGCGGCCAACTGGCGGCTGGCGGCGCTTGGGAGTATCGCTTTGTCGTTCGTGCTCGCGGGCGGTCTTGTCTGGCGCTCGACCCAGTCCTTCGTCACACCTTACGTAGTCGAACTGACCGGTGAAGGCGCCGTGCGCGCCGTCGGCCCGGCCGACGGGCGCTACCAGCCGACCGATGCGCAGATTGCCTTCCACCTCGCAGAATTTGTGAAAAACACGCGGTCCATCTCGATTGATCCGGTGGTCGTTCGGCAGAACTGGCTGAAAGCCTATGCCTATGCGACCGACCGGGCCGCTGCGACCCTCAACGACTATGCCCGCGACAATGATCCTTTTGCCGACCTCGGGCGACGTTCGGTGTCAGTCGATGTGACGAGCGTCGTGCGCGCCTCCGATGACAGTTTCACCGTGCGCTGGCGCGAGACCGCCTACCGGAACGGCACCGAGACCGGCCAGTCCAACCATACCGGCGTGTTCTCGGTCGTCATCGACCCACCCCGCACCGAAGAAGCCCTCCGGGCCAATCCCCTCGGCCTCTTCGTCCACGGCCTCAACTGGTCGAAAGACCATAAATAGGAGCACTCCCCCATGAAACGCCTTGCCTTGATCCTCCTTGCCTCGACCTCCCTTGCGGCGTGCGAGTCATTCCCCGCAGCCGTCGGTCCCGACATCACGCTCGATGAACCGGACTATGTCGAAGATCTCTATCTCGCTCCTGATGCGGAAGAGATCGATATCGCCGACGCGGACCTGTCTCCGACGCCGGTCGTCTACCGCACCTACACGCCGACGACAGTAACTGGCGCGATGCCGGGCCAGCTGAAGCCCATGCCGACGGAGGCAGATGCGCCATCTCTCCAGCCCTACCAGGCCATAGAGACGGCAAACGGCAAGGCGGCCATCGAACCCTCGCTCGACAATTACATGAACGCGATCCAGGTCTATCCCTACACGGTCGGCGCGCTCTACCAGATCTATTGCGCGCCGGAACAGGTGACCGACATTGTCCTCCAGCCTGGTGAGGAACTCGTCTCTGTGTCTGCCGGTGATACCGTCCGTTGGGTGCTCGGGGATACGGTCTCTGGGACCGGCACGGACGCGCAGGCGCACATCCTGATCAAGCCGACCCAGGCGGGCCTCAAGACAAACCTCATCATCACGACCAGCCTTCGGGCCTATCATCTCGAACTGCGCGCATTCGAAGAAACCTATATGGCGGCTGTTTCCTGGCGCTATGCCGATCAGCAATTGGTGACGCGGGTGGCGAGTTCGGCGGCAACACGCGCATCGTCATCGCCAGCCGGGTTGCAACTCGAGCGGCTGAAATTCCGGTACGACGTGACTGGCGATCAACCACATTGGCGCCCGGATCGCGTGTTCGACGATGGCCGCAAGGTCTATATCCAGTTCCCGGCCCGGCTCGACCAGGGCGAGGCGCCTGCTCTCTTCGTCATCGGCCGGGACGGCAAGTCCCAGCTCGTCAATTATCGCATGTCCGGCGACTATTATGTCGTCGACCGCCTGTTCGCGCGCGCCGAACTGCGCCTGGGGGAAAAGCGCCAGGATGTCGTGAAGATTGCGCGCAATGACCTTCGTAGTGCGCAGCCATGACAGAGACTGCTTCCCCACCAGCACAGCCGCTCGAAATCCGGGGGCGCCCGAGGCCGGTCAAACGGTTCTCCAAACGGGCGCTGATGGTCCTGCTCGGTACCGGCAGCGCGATCGTTCTCGGCTCGCTTGCCTTTGCGCTGCAAAGTCCGAAGGATGAGTCCGTTGGCGCATCTCGCGAGCTTTATAACACCGGCCATAGTCCGACAGCAGATGGCCTGGCGGCGTTGCCTGCCTCCTACAGCGAGATAAAGCCTGCCGAGGACATTCTCGGGCCGCCACTGCCGGGAGACCTCGGGACGCCGATCCTGAAGGCACAGCGCGAAGGGCGGATGGGATTGCCTGCAGAAGATGTGCCTGAGGCTGACCCCATGCGTGAGCAGCTTGCGGCGCTGGAGGCGGAGTTGCGAGCACGTGAAGCGGCGCTCTCCGATGCGGCGCGCGGGAGTGGGGTGTTTTTCCGAGTTGGGGCCGGTATGGGCGCGAAGAGTATTGGAGGGAGTGCCGCTAGTCCCTCAGCGACTTCGGTGAGTTTTCCGGACCTCTCGGCGTTTGCGCCATCTGACGGCAGCGCGTTCGGGTCGTCTTTAAGCGAGGATCCGAACCGGCAAGTGCGCAAGCTTGATTTTCTGGGCACCGAGACGGATCCGTCGATCTACAATCCGCATCGGCTGGAGACGCCAGTCTCGCCTTACCAGCTGATGGCGGGCACGATCATTCCAGCAACCCTGCTGACGGGTGTAAACTCCGATCTTCCGGGTCAGGTCATCGCGCAGGTGACAAGCCCGGTCTATGACACCGTGACCGGTGAGAGCGTGCTCGTACCGCAGGGTGCCCGGCTCATCGGGAGCTATGACAGTGTGATCGCGTTCGGACAGTCACGGGCGCTCCTTGTCTGGAGCCGGATCGTGATGCCGGACGGAACCTCGATCAGGATCGAAAATCTCGCCGGCGTCGATGCGCGCGGCTATGCGGGCCTGGAAGACAAGGTCGACTATCATTCCTGGAAACTGTTGCAGGGCGTCGCACTGTCGACCCTGCTCGGCGTCGGGTCCGAACTCGCCAGCGATGACGAGGGTGATATCGCCCGGGCGCTTCGCCGCTCGGCCCAGACCGGTGCCAATGAGGCCGGTCAGGAAATCGTGCGCCGCAATCTGGACGTCCAGCCCTCGATCACAATCAGGCCCGGCTGGCGGCTCGGTGTGCTCGTCAACAAGGATATTGTTCTGAAGCCTTATGAAGGAGGTAAACAGCCATGAGTGAAGTCAATTTGAAGATAGGGCCGCTGCCGGATCGGACGCCGCAGAAACTCGCCATCCTGGTCGATCCGGCTTTGGCTACGGAGCTGGAGGACTATGCGCGAATTCATGCCGATATCCATGGAACGGAGGTTTCGGCCTCGGCGCTGGTTCCACTGATGCTCGAGGCCTTTCTGGCAGGCGATAGCGGGTTCCGAAGAGCGAAGAAATCTTGATTGAGCATCATCGCTCAGAAGCATTATCAATAGGGGAGTAAACTCAATGGCTAAGTTGATTACAGCACAACAAGTACTCGAGCTGACCGGGTACCGCAGCAGGACAACATTGTGGAGAAAGGTCAGGGCGAAAGTCTTTCCTGCCCCGGTGAAGCTTCCAGGCGATGCCGTTCGTTGGCGCGAACAGGAAGTTCAGGACTGGATCGAGGAAGCGCCGCGCCAGACCTACACTCAATCATAGCACCTGTGGAAGTTTAACCACGGTCAGGCTCGATCAGGCCATGCCGCATAGTATGTTTTGTTTGCCTTAATTCCTCAAAATGATGATCTATGGCAAATATAATATACTGGTGCAAACAGAAGAATTAGTATATCTTATATGTAGTTATTCATTATTTCGAGAAATTATGGCGCATGAAGTATACTAATAATTCGATTCCAAAAGGCCGACAGCACGTGGCGACACTCATCGCGCGAGCAGGCGACGTAATTCAAATTGACGATGCGGTGCGCATTTTGGAAATCGACCGTAATGCGGCAGCAAAGACTCTGGCACGTTGGACGCAGCAAGGTTGGCTCAGGCGAGTCAGACGAGGCGTTTATGTGCCAGCGGCCCTCGACTCATTGGGGAGCGAACATGTTCTCGAAGATCCATGGGTTCTGGTACCTAGCCTGTTTGGGCCCGCCTATGTCGGTGGACGCACGGCAGCAGAGTATTGGGACCTCACTGAACAACTCTTCAACGACATCGTCGTAATCACGCACAAGGCTATCCGACAGAAATCACAAAAGCGACATGGGACGATCTTTACCCTCAAACATGTTCAGGAGCGGAAACTCTTCGGCACTAAGAGTATCTGGCGAGGTAGCGCCAAAGTGCAGGTGTCTGATTTGCAGAAGACCCTCATCGACATGCTCGACGACCCTGTAATAGGAGGCGGCATTCAGCACGTTGCTGACTGCTTGGGAGAATATTTCAAGCGCACTGACCGCAACGATAGCCTCCTGATCGACTACGGTGTGCGGTTAGCCAACGGTGCGGTGTTCAAGCGCCTCGGATACCTGGCAGAAATACAAGGCGGAGAAGAGCAACTCGCCCAAGCCTGTCGCGGTCACCTGAGCAAAGGGACGGCGAAATTGGATCCCTCGCTGGATTGCCCTAAACTCATGACCCAATGGCAGCTATGGGTTCCTGCGCGCTGGAAAAAGGCTGGAGGCCGATGATCGACCGGCGTGAAATTCTCGATACAGCGTCCCGCATGTCGCTTACGCCGCACGTCGTCGAGAAAGACTATGTTTTGGGTTGGATGCTCGCAGGCATAAGTGCACACCCGGCGCTACGCGAAAGCTGGCTGTTCAAAGGCGGCACATGTTTGAAAAAGTGCTTCTTTGAAACCTATCGGTTCTCCGAAGATCTGGATTTCACACTTACAGATGCTTCGCACCTTGACGATGAATTCCTGAATGCGACCTTCCGCGAAATTGGCGAATGGATTTATGAGCGAACAGGTATTGAAGTCCCTGCAAACCTACAGAGCTTCGACATCTATACTAATCCGCGTGGAACCGTGTCTTGCCAAGGAAAGGTCAGTTACCGTGGTCCTGTCGCCAGCCGCGACCTTCCGCGGATCAAGCTCGATCTAACCGCCGATGAACGCATCGTTCTCGCGCCAGTACGCGTCAGCGTTTTCCACCCTTACTCAGATGCTCCCGACGACGGTATGGATGTTCTCGCGTATGCTTACGAGGAGCTATTCGGCGAGAAAGTGCGCGCGCTGGCTGAGCGTACGCGCCCTCGCGATCTCTATGACGTGGTCAACCTCTTCCGCAACGCAGAAGCCCGACCGCATGCCGCCGTCATGCTAGACGTGCTGCGCCAGAAATGTGAATTCAAAGGTATTGCCGTGCCGGTGCTGACCGATCTGGAACCGCATCGAGGCGAACTCGAAAACCTCTGGCAAAACATGCTGGCGCACCAACTTCCCACATTGCCACCCTACGAAAGTTTTTGGGATGAATTGCCAGCATTTTTCGACTGGCTCGCAGGCGGCGTCGCGCCTGTAGCCCCGGCGGCCTATGTCATTAGCGCGGGCGAGACTGTCCTTCGCCAACGCGACCTTCGTCTACCTGTTTCGGGACAGGCGCAGTCCCTGGTGGAAATCATTCGTTTCGCTGCGGGCAACCGCCTCCTGGTGGAATTGGACTATCAAGGATCCACACGGCGCATTGAACCCTATTCGCTGCGCAGCACACGGGACGGGAACATTGTGCTGCATGCATGGAATACAGATCGAAACGAGCATCGCTCCTACCGCGTTGATCGCATGCAAGGGGCACGTGTTACCAATACCGCCTTCACACCCCGATACGCTGTAGAACTTAGTCCGCAAGGGCCTGTTCAAGTGACGCAAACCGCAGCTCGCTCTGAGGCGTACCTCGTCCGCGCGCCTTCGGCCATGACTCGATCGCCGTCGCGCATGTCCGCCCGCCGGAAAACGAGCTCGGGAAAACCCGTGCATATTTACCAATGCCCGCTATGCAATAAGAAGTTCAGGCGGCAGCGGTTGGATAGCCACCTCAATCCGCATAAAAATGAATGGGGTGGGCAGTGTTCCGGTCGTACCGGCTATTTCGTTGAGACGAAGTATTAACCCCACGCTGCGCCGAACTCATCGGCAGAATTCCTCGGGAACAAGCATCCGTGGCTGCTCGAGTCTCTGGAGTGATCTCCGGTCTGCCGAAAATCACAACTTTGTAAGCTGGAACCCCAAATGGAACCCCATAGCGCTTTTTGCGGCTGAGTGAGGAACAAGAACACGTCTAAGTCCTTGTTTTTTATGGTGCCGGTTGAGAGACTCGAACTCCCGACCCTCTGATTACAAATCAGATGCTCTACCAGCTGAGCTAAACCGGCGGCTGGAAAAGGTGTCACTACTTCGATCGGCGCGCGGGCGCAAGTCAGGTTTGTGCGACGCGCTGACTCAGCCGGCCAAACGCGGTTTGTAAGCATTGAACCGGTCGAAGGCGTGGAAGACATCGCTCACAGCTTCGGGAATGTCGACGCCGTGGATCAGCTCGTCCATCTTGGCAACATCCAGCGTATAGGTCAGGTAAGCCCCATCTGAATGGGTGCAGACACCGCCAAAGGTCTTGAACAGCGTTCGCGCCTTCTTGTTCTCGGCCAGCACATTCGCCTGCATCGTCTCAATGCCCGCCTGCAGGCAGTCACAGATAATCACGGCCATCAGGATCCGCGCGAGGCCAGTATTGTGGAAAGCATCGAGTGTGGCGATGGCAAGCTCTGCAACGCCCGATTCGGGATCCCGCACGACGCGAATCACGCCGATGGCAGGCAGGTCGTGCTCACCGAGATCAAGCGCGCCCCATGCAAGATGGTTGACGCCGTCCACAGCGACCAGGCGCTCGAGCACAGGCTCCGGCACCTTCTTCATCCCTGAAAAGAAACGATAATATCTCGACTGCTCTGACAGGTTCGCGATTGTATCGCGTATGCGCAGGCTGTCCTGCGGCCGGATCGGCCTCAGGTAGATGCGCTTGCCTGTCTTGAGGCTCGTATAGATCGCACGATTGTCCATGCGCTATATGTTGCACTGCAGCAAAAGAAAGCAATGGCCCTGCGGCAGTCTGACCGCATTTCTGATTGCGCTACCATTTCAGCAAATGCGCAAATTCTCGCAATCACCTTGCAACCGCCCCATTCGCCCAACGGCTTGCACGTTTCGGCCCCATTTCATGCGTAGGTCCAGTATCAACAACGATAAGTGCATGAAGGAATACACCATGAAACGCTCGATGATCGCCCTCGCCGGTTTGACTGTCGCCGCCGTTATGCAGGCCCCGGCCTTTGCCGAGGTGCCCCCTGCTCCGCCGACTCAACCAGCTGACATATCCTACGCCAAGTCCTGTGAGGATGTCAGCATGTCCGTCTATTTCTCGGCCTATGAATCCATGCTGTCCTCTTATTCGATGCGCGCCGTGAATGCGGCTAGTGAACGGCTTGCCGGATGCGCCGTGACGGAGATCAAGGCTGAAGTCGTCTCCGAGGAAGCCCATGACGACGAAGATCTGGCGGACCTGTCCCAGGACCGCGCGGCAGCTGTTCTGGAGGCCTTCAACGCCCGTGGCATCCAGGCGCGTGAGGTCCACACCGATATTTCGCCTAAGGTTGATGTCGCCATGCCGGTCGGCACCAAGGCGCCGCTCGCCCGCCGTGTCGATATCGTGCTGACGGCTCAGCCCGGTTACGGCCTCTGATATCTATTTCATTTGGCTGGCACGGAGGGTGCCTCACCGCTCCCCTCCGTCCAAACACTGCCCCGGAGCGGTCGCTTGACCGTCCGGGGCTTTTTTGGGCTTGCGGGGGCCAACTGCCCAATTCCGCCCAAGTTTCTTTCTTTTCCGGCTCATCACGCTAAAAGTCCCGTTCAAGCGGGCAAGCAGCCCGAATCACGCCTCCCCAGAGGCAAAACCGGAAAGAAAACACCTCCATGTCGCGACCCCGGCGCATCCTGATCACATCGGCCCTGCCCTATATCAACGGCATCAAGCACCTCGGAAACCTAGCAGGCTCCATGCTGCCAGCCGATGTTTATGCCCGCGTGATGCGCCTGATGGGCAATGACGTGACCTTTATCTGCGCCACTGATGAACACGGCACGCCCGCCGAGCTGGCCGCCCAGGCCGCCGGCATGAGCGTGCAGGCCTATTGCGACGAGCAGTATGAGATACAACGCAAGGCCGGCGAGGGCTTCAGTCTCTCCTTCGACTGGTTCGGTCGCACGTCCCGTCCGGCCAACCAGGCCATCACACAGCATCTGGCGCTGGCGCTGGAAGCGAACGGCCTGATCGAAGAGCGCACGTCCAAGCAGGTCTACTCGGTCGATGACGGCCGCTTCCTGCCGGATCGCTATGTCGAAGGGACCTGCCCGCATTGCGGCTTCGAGAAGGCCCGCGGCGACCAGTGCGACAATTGCGGAAACCTTCTGGATCCTGTGGACCTGATCAATCCCTATTCCGCCGTCTCCGGCGGCACCAATATCGAGATCCGCGACACCAACCACCTCTACCTCCTGCAGGAGAAATCGCAGGACATGATCCGCGAGTGGGTGAACAAGAAGGGCGCCAACTGGCCGAGCCTTGCCGTCTCCATCGCGAACAAGTGGCTCGACGAGGGACTCATCGCTCGCTCGATCACGCGTGACCTGTCCTGGGGCATCAAGGTCCTCGGCCCTGACGGCGCGCCCCGCCCCGGCTATGAAGACAAGGTCTTCTATGTCTGGTTCGATGCACCGATCGGATACATTTCCGCAACGCAGGAATGGGCTGAGGCAACCGGCGGAAACTGGGAAGCCCTCTGGCTCACCGACAAGGGCGCCGACGAGACCGAATACGTCCAGTTCATGGGCAAGGACAATGTCGCCTTCCACACCGTCAGCTTCCCGGTCACGCTGCTGGGCAGCGGCGAGCCATGGAAGACCGTCGACAAGCTCAAGGCCTTCAACTGGGTCACCTGGTATGGCGGCAAGTTCTCGACCAGCAACAAGCGCGGCGTCTTCATGGACCAGGCGCTTGAACTGCTCCCGTCAGACTATTGGCGCTGGTACCTGATCGCGAATTCCCCCGAGGGCTCCGACGCGGCCTTCACATGGGAAGGCTTCCAGGCAGCGGTCAATTCCGACCTCGCCAACGTGCTCGGCAATTTCGTCAACCGCATCACAAAATATGCCGCCAGCAAGTTCGACGGACAGGTGCCAGGCGCAGGCGAGCCGGGTGACGCAGAGGCGTGGATGACAGCCGAACTGGCCGAGCGCCTGCCCCGCCTGATCGAACATTATGAAGCCATGGAGTTCCGCAAGGCAGCTGCCGAAACACGCGCCATCTGGGCGGCAGGCAACGAATACCTCACCAAGGCTGAGCCATGGGTGAAGTACAAGAATGACGTCGATGCGGCCGCCGTCGGCGTGCGTGCAGGGCTGAACCTCGCCGCCTTGTTCGGCATCCTCGCCCTCCCGATCATCCCGGATGCCGGCAAGAAGATCCTCGATGCGCTCGGCATCCCGGACGAGCACCGCAACCTGCCGGGCGCCAAACCGGATACAGATTTCGCAAAGCTGCTGGATGCCTTGCCCCATGGCATGCCGATCACCCCGCCCGACGTGCTCTTCCAGAAGATCGAAGACGAACAGGTCGCTGCGTGGACAGAGCAGTTCGGCGGCGGCAACTGACCTCAGTTGGCGGCGGGCAGTTCGCTCGCCGCTGACGGGGCCCAATGGGTTGCCGCTGGATAGATGTCGTCGAAATCGCCCCGGATCGACGGGCCATAGACCGGGTTTGGCAACACGAACCAGCCATTGCCCCAGAGGCCTGAAATCGCAGGCGCTTCCGTCAGCACTTTGCGGTCCAGAACGCTCAGGGTCTTCGCATTGAACGGGTCCGCGATATCGCCCATCTGGTCACCGACCAGCGCGATCACACAGTAATTCTCCGAGATCATCATACGACGGCCATCCTTGCCGGACCCGTCCGGCGCATCGCCGCGCAGGAACAGTGTCGAGCCATGCGAGAACTCACCAATGCCAGCGGCCTTCAGCGTCGCTTCCGTCCCGGTAGCATTCTCCGCCGCGCGGTTCGTGTTGACGATCACGGTGACACCGGCCTCACGGATGCGCGCCAGAGCCTCCACGGCGCCCGGAATGGCAACCGCCTTGCCAGCGCCCGTCTTCTCCCAATCATCCCAGATGGCCGGATCAAAGCCGATGCCCATGCGCCCGAAAGCCGCCATGGAGCCAAGGTTCCAGATAAGCGTCTCGTCAGCGTCGAATACAGCCGCCAATGGCTTGCCTTCACACGCCAGGAAACCCGGCTGCACAGGTGAACTGTCCGGCGTCAGCACAACACCATAAGTCGGCGCTTCGGCCGCCTTTGCCTCGACATAGCCTGCAATAGTTGCCCATGTCTGGCGCATCACGACACTCGACTCCGCAGAACCGAACAGCCATTGCTGCCCACCGGAGGGCTCAGTCGGCGCGGCAACGGCCGCGGGCGTTTCGACCATGCTGTCAGTGACAGGCGTTTGAACCGGCGCCGTCTGGCAGGCCGCCAGCAACGCAACGAAAGCAACACTCATGATCTGTTTCATGCCGCGTATTTCAAACGGGAATGCATGAAAGTCCACCTGCTAGATTGTCGCCCATGCCTGCTTCATGACCCGTTCGAAGTTCCTGCCCATCACCTTGTCGACGACACCGGACTTGTAACCCAGCAGCGCCAGCTTGTCGGCAATCACGGACATGCGCTGCGGACCGTTCAGGCCTTCCACGAACGGCATCGGCCCCTCCCCCGGCGCCGCAACGCCTGCCTCCCGCCGTGCAACAATGGACTCGTCCCATGCCGCCTTGCTTTCAGGGCTCGTGTCGAATGCCAGCATCAGCGCATCGCTGCCGATCCCGACATGGTCCTCGCCGCACGTATTCAGCGCGTGCTCAAGGTGCGCCATATAGGCCGAGAGGGGTGTCTGCGTCATATCAGGGGTCAGATAGCTGAGCTCATAAATGCCAACAACGCCTCCCTTTTTGGCAAGGGCGCGCAAGACCTCATCTGTCTTGTTGCGTAGATGCGCGTGCACTGCAGCGCAGCCCGCATGCGTGATAGCCGGGGCATGGCTTGATGCGCTGATCGCTTCAAGGGTCGTCTCCCGGTCAGAATGGCTGAGATCGAGCAACACCCTGTTCGCCTCCATCACGCCAATCGCTTCGCGGCCCAGATCCGTCAGTCCCTTGGGACCTTCCGTCACCATCACACCCGTCCCGAAGGGAGAAGCCACATTGTAGGAAAGCTGCATGATGCGCACACCGCGTCCTGCAAACTCCGCAATCCGCTCGGTCTTTCCCTCATGCATCGTCGAGGCCTCAAAACCGAGGATGATACCGACACGCTCTGTCGCAAAAGCTGTCTCGATATCCGCCACAGAGTCGATCTGCATGAACACATCGGGATTGTTCGCGAAGACCTTTGCATAGGAGCCCAGCTCTTCCAGCGTGTCTTGGTAAGTGCCCTGGCTTCCACCCGCCGTAATCTTGAGCGCTGAAATACCCGTCGCGCGGATGAGCGCCTTGTCCTCATCGCTCAGCGGTTCGTCGGAATTTCCGGGGATGACCATGTTGCCATTGATCATCAAGCGCCGCTGTTCGGCTGGCGCACCTGCCTGCGGTATGCGCCCCGCACAGGCACCGAGGAGGCCGACGGCTGACAAGCCCGCCCCGCCCCAAAGAACATTCCGTCTCGAAAAAGTCATCTCTGCTACCTGTCTGTCTAACGCGCCCCATGTAGGTTCCGCGCCGCTCTTTCTGTCAATCATCCGCAACCAAGTGAAATTACGTCCGCTCGAAAACGACAGCCAGATTGTTCGCAGGCATCTCGATAATTTCCTGCAGGATCAGGTCCGCCAGCGAGGCCAGCGGCAGCAGCTCCATGTCGAGGTCCCGGACGCCCCATTCCATATCCCGCTGCTTCAGGTCTTCGCTGAACCGCGCATTGGACGGCGCCATGATACCGTCGCGCCCGAACGGCCCATAGAGGAAGAGCCGTCCACCGGGCTTAAGCAATCTGCCCGCGCCAGCAAACAGGCCCTCAACGGCCGCCATCGGCGCAATGTGGACCATGTTGATCGAGACGACGGCATCCCACGGCCGCTCGGCCTCCGCCGCGCCCCAGTCAGCGAGGCTCGCATCCAGCAGCAGCGGCCCGTGCAGCCGGTCATGCGTCGCCGCTGCCACCCAGGCAGCCTGGCTGACCCGGCTATCCTCATCCACGTCCGAATATGTCCACTCAAGACCAGTCAATTCATCGGTAAGAAAGGCGCCATGCTCGCCTGTCCCAGACGCGATCTCCAGCACACGTCCCTGTCGCGCGGCATGCTCGGCAAAAGCGTCCCTTATCGGTTCGCGATTGCGGGCAACCGAGGGCGAAAAGCGCCGCCCGTCCTCGCCGGCCTCGCGCGCTTCGAGCGCGACCGGCTTGGGCGGCGTTTCGCTCACGCGCGCGCCGTGAACCGGCTACGCAGTTCCGGCTTAAGGATCTTGCCATTGGCATTGCGCGGCAGGGGCTCATCCTGGAACTGGATCTCGACCGGCACTTTAAACGCAGCCAATATTCCGGCCACGTGCGCGCGCAGCTCGTCCTGCGTCACCGTCTTGCCCGGCTTCAGCTGCACCACAGCGCCAACTTCCTCGCCCAGAACCTTGTGCGGAATGCCGACCACAGCGGCGTCCATCACTGCCGGATGATCGTAGAGCGCGCTCTCGACTTCGATGCAGTAGATGTTCTCGCCGCCCCGGATCAACATGTCCTTGGCGCGGTCAACGAGGAACAGGAAGCCCTCTTCATCAATGCGCGCGAGATCACCTGTCACGACCCATCCCTCACGGAATGTCTCGGCAGTTGCTTCAGGCCGGTTCCAGTAGCGCTTGCAGTTCGACGGGCTCTTGCACCAAAGTTCGCCAACCTCGCCATCGGGCAGCGTGTTGCCGTCCGGATCGCATATCTTTAGTTCGACAGCGCCGGGAGGCGCGCCGGCGCTGGACGGCCGGTTCACATAATCCTCGCCGATGTTCAGCGTCGCCGTGGCACAGGTCTCGGTCATGCCCCAGCCATTGCCAGGGGCCGCATCGGGAAAGCGCTTCTTGATCGTGCTGACCAGTTCCGGCGCAGACGGTGCACCGCCATACGAGATCGCCTGGATCGACGACAGGTCAAACTTGTCCCGGTCCGGATGTTCCAGCAATTGCCATGCAATGGCGGGCACGCCGCCCACCGCCGTGATCTTCTCGCGCTCGATGATCGGCAGGGCCTCGCCAGCATCCCATTTGTACATTGCGACAATCTTGTCACCGCGCAGCATGGACGGGATCAGGATCGCAAATGAGCCCGTGGCATGAAAGAACGGAATGGCCAGCAGAGTCGCCTTCTGCTCATTCGGGTCTGGCTCCGGTATGGCCTCGCCGCGGCGCAGCAGCATGCGCGCCTGACAGGTCGATGAATTGAACATGTTGGAAATGACAGCACGGTTTGTCGCCAGCGCGCCCTTCGGCTTTCCGGTCGTGCCCGACGTATACATGATCGTGGCATCGTCTTCCGGACCGATCTCGACAGCGGGCAAGCCGATATCGTCCAGCCCGCTCCAGCTCTTCGCGTCGCCAATGTATGACTCCAGGCCTTTCACGCGCGGATCGGCATGGTCCTCGCCCTTGTCGCGCGCGATGATGACATGCTCCAGCTCCGGCAGCTTCTTCATATGCTCGCGCATGCGCTCATAGATCTGGCCGTCAACGACAGCGAGCTTCACACCCGCAAAGGAGAGGCCGTATTCCAGTTCGTCACCCGTCCACCACGAGTTCATCGGCGTCGCGATGGCGCCGATGCTGCACGCAGCAAAGAAGGCCACCGGCCATTGCGGATAGTTGCGCATGATGATGGCGACCCGGTCGCCCTTCTCGATGCCATAAGTCTCGCGCAGTACTTTCGCGAAATGCTGAACAGCGCGCATCATGCCCTTGAAGGTGACGCGCTCGTCCTCGTAGACGACATAGTCGCGCTCGGGCCATGTGGCCGCTGCCATCTCGAGGATTGAGCGGATCGTCGGCGGGGCGTTGACATAGACCTTCAGCTTGACGCCGTCGACTTCGCCATCCTTGATCTCGAGGGGGGAGCCCGGGCCGCCAAGCGCGGCATTGGCATCCGCTATCGACATGACAGGCCAGGCTGGCACAGCGCTATCTGCAGGCATTCGGTATCCTCCGGTGATTTCTTCTCTGAAACACAGAAACCACGCCCCTTCAGGGGTTTAAAGTACCCTAGGTGTTGAAACGCCGCTTTCAGGGCAAAAAAATACCCCGCAGCGTCGGCTGCAGGGTATTTTCGGGAAAATTGTCTCGGAAACCTATTTGCCGAAATCGCAGAACCGCAGTTCGCGTGTCGTGCCATCAAGCTCCACGGCTTCATAGGTCCGACCTGTCAGCTCGTCGCCCTCACAGAGGTAGCCGATGTCATACATGGCGATCAGCGCCTCATTGCTCGGCAGCAGGTCATTCGCAATCATCAGGTCAATCGCGTCCTGATGCATGCCGAGCTCCATCAGGAAGTTGAACTTCTGCATCTTGCTCGTGTCGGGCTGGGCGAGTTGGGTTTCCAGCGTCGTCACCTTGCCGCGTGCCGAATCCAGCATCGGCACGGCCGCCGTATACCATTCCGTATCGCTGTAGGAATCGACAATCTCTTCGAAATCCTCGACGGCGCCGACGGCATCATAACCGCCCGGCCCAAAGCGAATCTCGCCGCGACGGAAGATCGCCTCGGCATATTCGTCCTTTGTAAGCGTCGGGCTGCCAAGCAGCTGGGTCAGGCGATCCACTGCAGCCTGCGTGTTGCCGGCATCAACCAGGTTCTCGACCGTCTGCATGGCCAGCTCGAAGGCGCTGTCCGGCGCTGTGCTCGCCGCTTCGGCATCGATGCCACCGGGCACCTTCGCTGTTTCAGGCGCCGAGGCACAAGCCGCCAGCATGAGAGCGGAAGCAGCAGCAATTAGGGGAATGCGGATCATGTCTGAGGGCTCCATAGAGACAGTCTGTTGGCGTGTGATGAACTTCCCTAACCGCCCAAGCCGAGCGGAGACAGGGCGGCATTGTGGAGAAAGTGTGTTTCTTAAGATTGCGCCGGTTTTTCAGGCGCTCCGCTGCCACACCAGTAAGTGTTTTCCAGGTCCGGGCGCGTATCGCCCACCGTGTAGACCGGCGCGCCGCCATCCTCGTTCTCGCAAAGGTATCCGGCCGCCTTCAGCTTGCCGACCTGCACTTCATTGGGGCTGATCCCCGACTTGCGATAGCGCGCAGCCGCCTCATCATGGTCGCCGAGAAGCCATTTGCTGTCGAACCATTGGGAAAGGGTCAGCATGCGCTTCAACCCGGCCTCGACCGTCTCCACATCAGCCTTGGCAAAGGCCAGCTCCTCTGTCGCATTCGGCACAAGCGGATGCTCAGGCGCCAGCTTGAGCATGGCCTCGAAATCCTTCACGGCGCCCGGACGGTCGTCGCTTGCCTGACGGCGCAGGCTGCCGCGTGCATAAAGTGCCCTCGCGCGCTGATCGGTCGAGAGATCGCTGCGGTCCAGAAGAGCCGTGAGCGTCTTGTCCGCCTCATAGGGATTTGTGTCGGAATTCGCTTCCGACATGGCTACCTCAAAGGCAGGACCCATGTAAGCAGGAGGCGCCGTGGCACATCCTGCCAGGAAGACAGCAACAACAAGTGCGCGAAGAGGAATCAGTCTGGGGGTCATGCGCGCACCCTACTCCGGGTCAGACTCGCCAAACAAATTGCAATTCCGTCATGTCTGCTAAGCGCGAGCCAGACGGTCGATTTCGGCGATATCACCGCGCCCGAGGGCCTCGATGGCGCGGGCCGCGATATGGCGCGCAGTCAGGCCCGCGGCCTCATACATGGCATCCGGTGCATCATGGTTCTGGAATTCATCTGGCAGCGTCATCGGGCGAATCCGCAAGCCGCGATCCAGCGCGCCGACACGGGCCAGATGCTCCAGCACAAAGCTGCCGAATCCGCCTGTCGCGCCTTCTTCCAGCGTGATCAGCACCTCATGATTCTTCGCAAGCCGCTCAACCAGGTCGGTATCCAGTGGCTTGGCAAAGCGCGCATCCGCAACGGTCACGGACAGCCCCTGCGCCGATAGCATCTCGGCGGCTTTCAGCGCCTCCTGCAGGCGTGTGCCATAGGAGAGCAGCGCAATTGTCGTGCCTTCACGCAGGACGCGGCCCTTGCCGATTTCCAGCGGCAGCAGCACGTCCGGGATCGCAACGCCTGTGCCCTCGCCGCGCGGATAGCGGAAAGCACTCGGCCGGTCATCAATCTGCGCAGCCGTCACCACCATGCGTGCAAGCTCCGCCTCATCGGCGGCCGCCATGCAGATCATGCCCGGCAGCGCGCCCATGAAGCCAATGTCGAAACTGCCCGCATGTGTCGGGCCGTCAGCACCGACAAGGCCAGCGCGGTCGATCGCAAAGCGCACCGGCAGACGCTGGATCGCCACATCGTGGACCACCTGGTCGTATCCGCGTTGCAGGAAGGTCGAATAGATCGCGCAGAAAGGCCGCATGCCATCAGCGGCAAGGCCAGCGGCAAACGTCACCGCATGCTGTTCGGCGATGCCCACGTCAAAGCTGCGTTCAGGGAACGACTTCTCGAAAATATCGGTACTGGTGCCGGAAGGCATCGCCGCCGTGATCGTGCAGATCTTCGGGTCGCTCTCGGCCAGCTTGGTCAGCGTCTGGCCGAACACTTTCTGATAGGCTGGCGCCTTGGGCTTGGCCTTGGCCTGCTCACCGGTGATGACCGAGAACTTGGACACACCATGATACTTGTCAGCCGAATTCTCGGCGTGAGTGTAACCCTTCCCCTTTTGCGTCACCGCATGGATCAGGATCGGCCCCTCGCGCATCGCCTTCACGTTCTCGAGGATGGGGATCAGCGTATCGAGGTCGTGCCCGTCAATCGGGCCAATATAATAGAACCCCAGCTCTTCAAACAGCGTGCCGCCCATGGCAAAGCCGCGAAGGTATTCTTCCGCGCGCCGTGCCGGTGACTCCAGCCCCATCGGGCTCGCCATCTTCTTCGCAATCTTGCGCAGGCCCCGATAAGGCCGCGACGAAACCAGCTTCGACAGGTAATTGCTCATCGCGCCAACCGGCGGGGCAATCGACATGTCATTATCGTTGAGGATCACGATCAGGCGCGATTTGTCAGCGCCTGCATTGTTCATCGCCTCATAGGCCATGCCGGCCGTCATCGCGCCGTCGCCGATCACGCAGATGACATCATTGTCCTTGCCTTGCAGGTCGCGCGCCTTGGCAAAGCCGAAGCCTGCCGAAATCGAGGTCGAGGCATGCGCCGCGCCGAACGGATCATACTCGCTCTCGTCGCGCTTGGTGAAGCCGGACAGGCCACCGCCCTGCCGCAGCGTGCGCATCTGGTCGCGCCGTCCGGTCAGGATCTTGTGGGGATAGCATTGGTGGCCGACATCGAAGATCAGCTTGTCATCGGGCGCATCGAACACGGCATGGATCGCCACGGTGAGTTCCACCACGCCAAGACCGGATCCCAGGTGCCCGCCGGTCACTGACACGACATCAATGACTTCCTCGCGGACTTCTTGCGCAATCTGCTTCAATTCCGCCCGCGACCGGCCTTTGAGGTCGTCGGGCGAATTGATTGCGTCGAGAAGCCGGTTCGGGCTGAGTTCGGTCATCTTTCCTTGGACCCTTGAATAGTCGCCGCATGTCTTAAGGCGGAATGTAAGTGTTTATACTATGGCAGGCCTAGCTTAACGCGTTCTATCCAGTACAAAATCAACGGATTGCAGCAGAATATCGGCCTTATTGCGGAATATTGCGAGGTGTTCCTTCGCTTGAGCGGCGAGTAGCCGCACACGCTGCCGGGCGCCATCCACCCCCAGAAGTGTCACAAAATTCGCTTTTCCGGCAATTTCGTCGGTCCGGAGGGGCTTGCCAACGGCGGTTTCATCGCCCGTGGCATCCAGCAAATCGTCTGCAATCTGGTAGGCGAGGCCAAGGTCATTCGAGAACCCCGCCAGCGCGTTGCGCTCCAGTTCCCGCGCGCGCCCGATGATGCCCGCCGCTTCCGTGGCATAGGAGATCAGCGCGCCCGTTTTCAGCCTCTGCATGCGCGTAATCGTGTTCAGGTCGCGCGGGCTGTCCTCTTCCAGCATGTCGATCATCTGGCCGCCCACCATGCCCCGCGCGCCTGCCGCATCGGCCAGTCGCTCGATCAGCATCACGCGAACCGCCGGATCGTCATGCGTTTCGCTGGACGCAAGTATCTTGAAAGCCAGGGTCAGCAGCCCGTCACCGGCCAGCACGGCCGTCGCCTCATTGAACGCCTTGTGGACAGTCGGCTGCCCCCGCCGGAAATCATCATTGTCCATGCAGGGCAGGTCATCATGCACCAGCGAGTACGTGTGGATGCATTCAAGTGCCGCTGCCGTGCGCAGCAGGGTCTTTTCCGGCGCCTCGAACATCGCGCCCGTTTCAAGCAGGAAGAAGGGACGCATCCGCTTGCCATTGGCGAGGGCGGCATGGCGCATGGCGCGCATCAGGTCTGCTTCCGGGCCGCTCGCAGGCGGGATCAGCTGGTCAAGCGCGACGGTGACCTTGTCGGCGACCTCCTTCAGGCGCAGTTCGAAGTCGGCCTCGTCCCCCACAGGTGCATCGGACCTAGTCAAAGCTTGCAGGCTCGGTCGTAACGCCGCCCGCGCCTTGCACGATCTGCTCAACTTTCAGCTCGGCCGATTTGAGGCGTGACTCGCAATGTGCCTTCAGCGCCGCACCGCGCTCATAGATGGCGATGGATTTTTCCAGCTCGACTTCGCCGGCCTCAAGTTGCTTGACGATGCCTTCCAGCTCGGAAAGCGCTTCCTCGAAGCTCATCTTGTCGACGGATTTGTCTTTTGCATCAGCCATGATGTTCTTGCCCATTGATCATTTTGCGGCGACTCTAGAGCGCTCACAGGGCGTCCACAACCACCTTCGCGGTTACTTGCCGTGGTATTCGTAGACGCGATGGCTCCAATAGCTATCGCCGCCATCGTGCACGCAACGCCAGCCGAGCTTCTTCAGTTCCGGGCGCAGCATGCGATTGAACCAGCCATGCGCGGCCAGATAGACCTTGTGCCCTTCAGACGCGGCATGCAGTTTCGCGGCCGCTTCGGCTGCCCGCACACGCGCTTCCGAAACGCTCTCGCCGTCCAGCGCATGGCCGCTCAGCCAGGCTGCGCGTGCGAGAATGTTCCATGTCTTGGGAAGGTATTTCACGCCCACAATGCGCGGTGGCGGCAAAGGCGCCTCATTGAATACAGGGTGGTGAACGGCCGCCATGTGTGGCGCCGCGCGTTCAGCCGTCTGCTGTGCACGAATGCGGGCCGACGCAAAAACCAGGGTGGAATCGGCAACAAGCCCCTTCAGGACGTCCGGCGCAACCTGGTCGTCGCGCAACGGGCTTTCCTCATAACGAGCCCACCAGTCCTTGTAATCGCGCCATCCAAGGCGCGGGCCAGCCGTCCGGTCAAGCTGTGGCCGACCGTGCCGCGAGACCACGATCGGGCCGCGCCGGGGTTCTGTCGATGTCGTATCTGGCATCGCCAATCAGCCTGTCTTCAAACCTGCTCAGGGCCCCACGAGCCCGGTCTAGGAATTGCCACTAGCGGTGTTGGCGGCGTGCGGCAAGGCGTCAATCGCCCGGCCGCGCGGCAACCTGTTGATGAATGCAGGTCTACAGCCCGCGCCACACGCGTTTCTTGCAAGGCTCGTCGTCCTGGAACTTGCAGCGATAAAGCGACATGATCACCGTTTCGGCGCGCCCAACCAGGTGATCCATCGGCACGAATCCAACCGATGCCTGATCGGCCTCAACGCTTAGCGGACAGCCAACGCGGTCCACAACGCCGTCAATTGGCGGGCAATGGCCCGACAGGAAGCGGCTATCGAGCGAATTGTCCCGGTTGTCGCCCATCAGGAACAGATGCCCCTCCGGCACAACGAACAGGACCGTATTGTCACCGCGATCGCCCTTTTCCTGGCGGTGGGTCAGCCAGGACTTTCCATCATCCGCCGTCTCGCGCCATTCATAGGCTGTGACGGCGCGGCTCCGGCCATGGGGCACATAGCGCACGGTGCGAATATACTCGCTGTCGATGGGATCGCCGTTGATATAGACGGTTTCGCCGATCATCTGGATCCGGTCACCCGGCAGGCCGATCACGCGCTTGATCATCACACGCGCCGTGTGCGGGTGCTCGAACACCACGACATCGCCACGCTTGGGCGTACGGGCAAAAATCCGGCCCTCTGGAATGGGCAGGTAACGGCCAAGGCTGAACGGCAATGAATAGCGGTCATAGCCATAGGCAAACTTGGAAACGGCAACCCGGTCACTCACCTGCAGCGTCGGAACCATGCTCTCGGACGGGATAACCCGTTGCTCGTACAGCAGGCCCGAGAAAATCATGAAGACCGGAACGAAGACCGCGAGCGTCACCGCCCATTCGTGGAGTTCACGCTTCACCTTCTGCCCGAAGGTCAAAGATTCGTCCTCATCCACGGAGTGGGCCTTTTCGCCGTCGTCTGCCATTGAGGCCTCACCTGATCTGCGTCTCTCAGGAATCTACTTAGACGAAACACCCTTCCATTGCGAAGGTGTAAACTGTTGCGGCACTGCAAATTGCCCGTCATGACAAGGGCTTCAGCAGCAGGTGTCAGGCCAGGGCGTAGCGATCGACGCCGTCTTCACCCGCAATCCGGACAACTTCGCCGCGATGAATCATGCAGTTCAGGTGCGCAATGGCCTCGCCGCTCGCCATGCCGACTTCGTCGGCCTTGATGGCCCGCCCGAACAGGCTTGTGAACGTGTCCATGACGGTCAACGGCCCCTTCTGCATCCGGCCCTTGAGGCGTGACAGGGCTGTCTCGTGGCCATCGATCAGGTGACGCAGCCGCGCATGCGCGCCCCTGAAGGGCTCATTATGCGCAGGCAGCACCAGGACATCATCCGGCAGGTGCGCCAGCAGCTTCTCGCAGCTCATCATCCAGTCAAGCAGCGGATCGGCCTCAGGCTCTGTCGGATGTACCGACACATTGGACGATATGCGCGGCAACAGCTGGTCGCCCGAGATCACCACATTCAGCGCCGGGCAATAGAGGCAGGAATGCTCCGGCGAGTGACCATTCCCCATGATCACCTGCCATGTCTGGCCAGCCATCTGCAATGTATCGCCGTCCGCCAGCCTGCGAAAGGAATCAGGCATCTGGCTGACGCCGCGCCCGAATCCGCCAAACCGTTCTTTGTAATTGTCGATCTGGGCGTCGTTCCAGCCAGCCCGGCGGTAGAAGTCGATCCCCGCCTGCGGGGCCTCGCGCCCCGTGTCCGACACCAGCATCCGGCAGGTCGTGTATTCCAGCCGGCTCATCCACAGTTCGGCGCCGTATTTGTAGCAAAGCCAGCCTGCACAGCCGACATGGTCCGGGTGCATGTGCGTGACCATTACGCGCTTCAGCGGCTTCTCCGGCGTTACCCGTGCATCAAGCAGCGCTTTCCACGCATCGCGCGTTTCCTTCAGCGGCATGCCTGTGTCGACAATCGTCCAGCTGTCACCGTCATCAATCAGCCAGAGATTGATGAACTTGAGGGAGAAAGGCAGCGGCATGCTGACCCATTCAATCCCCGGCGCAACCTGAATCGCTTCGGCCAGCTCGGGCCGCACATCGCCGTGCGGATAGTCGAGATTGGGCCGCTTCGGTGTTTTTGTCTGAAATCCGTCCATGGCTCAGCATATGCCAAGCCTGCCATGCGTCGAGCCATCACGCTGGGTCAGGCGCTGGCAGGGCCTCCTGCAGCATCTGAACCAGCTCGCTTACCGGCCGCAACGCGTCCATCCGCACCACGCCATCAGGCACATCCAGCGCCGCCAGCTGGCTCTCAAGCAGGCTCACCGGCATGAAATGCCCCGCCCGCGCCGCCATGCGCGCCCGCAAATCAGCTGCTGGCACATCCAGCCACACAAAACGGCACAGGCGTCCGCTGTCGCGCATCAGGCTCTCCTGAACGAACCGCGTCAGCGCCGAACAGGCCAGCACCACACGCGGCGCCCGGCTCTGCGCAACATGCGCCGCGATGGCACTGATCCAGCCTGCCCGGTCTTCATCTGTCAGCGAAACGCCTGACGCCATCTTCGCGCGATTGGCATCAGGGTGAAAATCGTCCGCCTCGACAAAGGGCCAACCTGCCGCCTCTGCCAGTCCGGCGCCCATCGTGGTCTTGCCGCTACCAGCGACACCCATCACGATGACGAGGTCTCTCATTTTATCGGAGTCCGTTTCCGGGGCGTCAGCTTCGTCCGCTTGAACTTCGGTTCATTGGGCTTCGGCTTGGACGAGGGCGGCGCATCGCTACGCGGCTTGCCCAGCGGCTTTTTGCCGGGCCCGGCCGGACGTTTGCCCCCGGCCGGTGGCCGTTTGCCAGCAGGCGCCGGGCGCCGCACCGGTTCGGCAATCACAGGCGCCGTCGGCTCGGCCGAAAAGCCCTTCGCTTCCCAGCGCAGCAGCTCATCGCGCTCCCGCGCACTGATCGGCCGCCACTTGCCCTCCGGCAGCCCGGCCAGCGACAGCGGCCCGATCCGCACCCGCATCAGGTCCAGCACGCGCAGGTCCACCAGGTCGCACATCCGCCGGATCTGGCGATTGCGGCCTTCGCGCAGCAGGAACTTCAGCTCATTGCCCTTAATCACGGTCACTGCCGCCGGCCGTAGCTGGCGTCCGTCCAGCTCCAGCCCGTGGCGCAACAGCTTCAGCTTTTCCTCGGTCACGTCGCCGCGCACTTTGACGTGGTATTCCTTCTCCAGCTTGCTTTCCGGACCGATCAGCGCCTTCGCCAGAACGCCGTCTTCCGACATGATCAGCAGGCCGCGCGAATCCTTGTCCAGCCGTCCCAATGGCGCCAGCTTGTTATTGCGCCCCGGAATGGCATGCGCTCGGCCCGACAGGCTTTCCTCGTTGATCAGGCGCACGGCGGGTATCTCGCCCGGCTCTGGCGTGCCCGACACAATGCCGATCGGCTTGTGGAACATCAGGGACAACTGGTTATCCAGCCGCCGCGCTGCCTTCTCGGTCAGGCTGAGCGTCTGCCCGTCCTCGATCTTGTAGCCCGCCTCGGTCAGCACTTCGCCATTGATCTTGACGAGGCCCTTCTCGATCAGCGCATCGGCCTCGCGCCGCGAGCACACGCCCTCGGTCGCCAGCCACTTGTTGACGCGCATCGGCTCACTGCCGGAATATGTCTTGGTCCACGCCATGGCCGAATGATGCCTCCTGCGGCGGTTTTGCCCGTCATATAGGCAGGCCGGGCGCCTCGCAACCGGATGTCGACACGCCGAGAGATTCCGGCCATATGCCCGCACCCATGACCAAAACCGCCATTCCCCTGTCCGCGCCTGCTTTGGCGTTTGCGCTGCTTATTCTGGGCACGACGCTCGGCATTGCCGGAACGGACCTTATCCTGCCTGCAATCCCAACGCTTCCGGATACGCTCGGCGGCAGCCAGGCGGTGGCCCAGCTGGTGCTGGCCGCCTTCGTGGCGGGCGGCTGCGTCGGGCTTATCCTGTATGGCGAACTCGGCGCACATTTCGACCAGCGTAACCTGCTTGTCTGGTCTTTCATGGCCTACGCCCTGATCTCGCTGGGGTGCATCCTTGCCCCTTCCCTGACCGTTCTGGTGGGCTTGCGCTTCCTTCAAGGGCTCACAGGCTCCGCCGCCGCCGTCTTCGCGCCGGGCATGATCCGCGCCATGTTCAGCGAGGCGCGCGCCGTGCGGGCCCTCGGCTTCATGGGCAGCGTTGAATCCCTCGTCCCGGCCCTCGCGCCGGTGGTCGGCGTCTGGCTGCTGGTCGCCTTTGGCTGGAAAAGCTCTTTCCTGCTGATAGGCGTGCTCAGCCTCTTCGTTGCGGCGCTGGTCGGCGCCCTGCGCCACCGCATGCCCGCGCCAGACCCGACGCGCGGCGCCGGTGGCTATCTCCGCCTCGCGGTGAACCCCGTCTTCCTGCGCTATGCCCTCAGTCAGGCCTTCACGCTCGGCGGCCTGCTCATCTTCGTGTTTGGGGCACCGGCCATGATCACAAAGGGGCTCGGCGGCACGCTGAATGATTTCATCATCATGCAGGTCGCCGGCATCGCCATATTCATCATTGGCTCAAACCTTGCCGGCCGCCTTGCGGACATGTTCGGCGTAGAACCGATGATCTGGTTCGGCACCGCGTTGTCGGCCGCTGGCATGCTGTCGCTGCTGGTCTATGGCCTGCTTGGCGGCAACCACCCGATCGCGCTCGCCATCCTGTTTGCCCCCGTCAATGCCGGGCTCGGCTTTCGCGGCCCGCCCGGCTTCTACCGTGCGATCGTTGCGGCTGGCGGAGATGACGCGCGGGGCGCCGCACTCGTGCTCCTCGCTATCCTGATGACCACAGCGCTCGGCACCGCCGCAGCGGCGCCCTTCGTCACCCAGGGTATTACGCCGCTCGCCGCCATCGCCGCCGCCATATCCTGCGGCTCACTGCTCTGCCTTGCGGCCCTGCCGAAACTGAAGGCCTGAGCCGGTAATCAGACCCCGAACAGCGCTTCGCTATTCTCGAGGAACCGGCTGCCGCCTTCGGTAATGCTGGCCACTTTGCCCGGCGCCGCTGCCAAAGCTGTCTCGGCAAAGAAGCCCGCCAGTGCCAGCCGACGCGCGCGCGCCGCACCATCACTGCTGCGGGCTGCCACGGCCGCCTTGGTCAGGAAATGCCCGCCGATCACGTCGCCTGCGAGTTCCAGATAGGCCGTCGCACCGGCCAGCGCCTTGTCCTGATCGCGGCTTTTCATCTGCTCCAGCATCCAGTCGCTGGCCGTGCGCAGCGCATCGGCGCCCGCCTTCAACCGATCAGCGATCTGGACCAGCTGCGGGTCATTCGTCGCCCGCGCCGCAGCCGCCGAAGCCTCAACTTCGCCCAGCATAACACGCATCGACTCGCCATTCGTGCCGCTCAGCTTGCGCCCGACCAGATCAATGGCCTGAATGCCGTTCGTGCCTTCATAGATCGGCGCAATCCGCGCATCGCGGTAAAGCTGCGCCGCCAGTGTCTCGTTCATGAAGCCCATGCCGCCATGCACCTGCACGCCCATGCTCGCCACTTCGACGCCCATGTCGGACGACCAGGCTTTCGCAATCGGCGTGAGCAGGTCTTCGCGTAGCTTTGCGGCCTGACGCGTTTCCGCGTCCGGCGCAGCCTCGGCAAGGTCCGCCGCCACAGCGCAGGCGTAACAGATGGAGCGCGCCGCCGCGACGCGGGCCCGCATCGTGGTCAGCGTGCGCCGCACATCGGCATGGTGCAGGATCGGCACCGGGCCATCGACGCCCTTGATCATGCCCTGCTTGCGCTCCTGCGCGTAGGCAAAGGCCGTCTGGTAGGCCGCTTCGCCGACGGCCACGCCCTGCAGGCCGACATTCAGGCGCGCTGCATTCATCATCGTGAACATGCAGGCGAGGCCCTTGTTCTCCTGGCCGATCAGCCAGCCTTTGGCATTGTCATATTCCATCACGCAGGTCGGCGAAGCATGGATGCCCATCTTCTTCTCGAGACCGATACACTTGGCGCCATTGCGCGCGCCCGGCGTGCCATCTTCCTTGAGCAGGAACTTCGGCACCAGGAAAAGCGACACGCCGCGTGAACCCGCAGGCGCATCCGGCAGGCGCGCCAGCACGAGGTGCACGATATTCTCGGCTACATCATGGTCGCCCCAGGTGATGTAGATTTTCTGGCCGCTGATCTCATAGCTGCCGTCTTCCTGCGGCGCGGCCTTCGTCTTCAGCGCGCCAACATCGCTGCCCGCCTGCGGCTCGGTCAGGTTCATTGTGCCGGTCCATGTGCCGGACACGAGATTCGGCAGGTAGGCCGCCTTGAGTTCATCGCTGCCATGCGCGAGCAAGGCCTCAATGGCGCCGAAGCTCAGCAACGGGCAGAGGCCAAATGCCATGTTTGCGGCATGGAACATCTCCATCACCGCCAGCGAGAGGGCTTTCGGCAGGCCCTGTCCGCCCCATTCCTCGGGTGCGGTCAGCCCCATCCAGCCGCCATCGCGGAAGGCGGCATAGGCCTCGGCGAACCCCGGCGCAGCCTTAACGCCGTCCTCGGTCAGCGTGGCACCCTGCGAATCTCCAGTCTGGTTCAGCGGCGCAAGGACATCGCGTGCCAGCTTTGCCGCTTCATCAAGGATTGGCGCAACCAGTTCCGGGTCATAGGCTTCCAGTCCGGCAAGACCCTCGAGGCGCTTCAAACCTGCAACGGCTTCAAGGGTGAAAGCCATTTCGTCGAGGGGCGCGTCATAGGCCATGCGGGAGGTCTCCGGATTGTGAATAGATGTTATTCGCGATAAGCAGTTACAGCGCCTTCGGCCAAGGTCCAAGTGCAGTCCACAAATACAGTTCTGCAATTTTCAGCCATCAGGAGTTATCCCCATGCGCCTTTTTCTAGCCTCCGTATCCGCCATCGCGCTCGTCGCGTGCAGCGGCCCCGCCGCCGCCCCAGCCGAAACGGCTGACGCCGCCCCGGTCGAAGCCACGCCGACCGCCGCACCAGCCGAAGCCCCCGCTGTCGACGTCAAATACGGCAAGGCGGCCACTTACACGCTCGACCCGAACCACGCCTCGCTGACATGGCGCGTGAAGCACTTTGGCCTGTCAAACTATACGGCGCGCTTCACAAAGTTCGACGCGACGCTCCAATTCAATCCAGATGATGCCTCGGCAACATCCCTCACCGCCACGATCGACCCGACATCCGTCGAAACTGACTATCCGGGCGACTTCAAGGCCGGGCATCCCGACAGCCCGTACAACACGTTCGACGAAGAAATCGGCAACAGCCCCGACTATTTCAACGCTGGCGCCTTCCCGCAGATCACGTTCACGTCCACCGAAATCACCAAGACCGGCCCTGATACCGGCACAGTGACCGGCGACCTGACCTTCCTCGGCGTGACCAAGCCTGTAACACTCGACGTGAAATACAACGGCGTCGCCAACTTCCCATGGGCCCCTGAAGAAGACCATATCGGCTTCTCCGCGACGGGCACCCTGAACCGCGGCGACTTTGGCCAGACAGCTGGCGCAGGCTTTGTCGGCGAAGAAGTCGAAATCGTGATCGAAGCCGAGTTCGCCGAAGTCGGCGCTCCGGCCGAATAGGGAACCAGCCGACTTCATGTCCTCCACCAATACATCACGCTACACAGCGGTCGCGATCGCCCTTCACTGGGCGATCGCGATTCTCATCCTCTTCATGATCTGGCTCGGCTGGAACATGGAAGACAACGAAACCCGCTACCAGCTGCACAAGTCGATCGGGATCTCGATCCTGTTGCTCTCTGTGGCGCGTGTTGCGTGGCGTGTGATGAACCCGCCGCCGGCGCTTCCGGCAGACATGAAGCCCATCGAGGTCAAAGCCGCGCACTGGGTCCACATGGGGCTCTACGTGCTGATGATCGCCATGCCATTGCTCGGCTGGGCCTTGGTCTCGACCTCTAAATTCCAGGTCCCGACCGTGCTTTTCGGCACGGTCAGCTGGCCCAACTTGCCTTTCCTGGGCGGCCTGCGCGGAAACGAAATCGTCCACGCCATACTCGAAACCCTCCACTCCAAGGGCGCATGGGTCATTATCGGCCTGCTCGTCCTGCATGTGGCTGGCGCCATCAAGCATGAATTCTCCGGCGGGGAAGGCGTGTTCAAACGCATGATCCCCGGCCTGTTCGGCAGCACTGCGCCGCCGCAAGCGCCCGCCCGCGGCTTCCTCGTCGCCCTCGGTGGTTCCGCGCTCCTGTTCGCGCTGATTGCGGCGGTGCCGATCATCAGCCGGTCCACTGGCAATGCCAGCACGCCGCTCCCGCCGGCTGCGGAAGGTGAAGCGCAAGCCGCAGCGCCTGCCGCGATCGAGCCCAACTGGGTCGTCGACTATGACGCCTCCGAAATCCGCTTCTCGGGCGTGCATGAAGGCAATGATTTCACCGGCACCTTCAAGGGCTGGACAGCCGATGTGGCCTTCTATCCCGACGATCTCGCAAAGTCCGCCGTCCTCGTCACGGTCCAGACCGGAACGGCTTCTACGCCCAAGAAACTCTATAATGACAGCCTGCGTGCCCCGGAATGGTTTGACGTGAAGACCTATCCCGCCGCCACGGTCCGCCTGTCAGACTTCGCCAAAACCGATACCGGCTATACAGCAAACGCCACATTGCAGCTGAAACAGCGCAGCGTCAGCACGCCGCTCGCCTTCACGCTGGATATCAACGGCGATGTGGCCACCCTCAACGGCGAAGCGACCTTCGACCGCAAGGAACTCGATCTCGGCCAGACGTCCGATCCGAACGCCCAATGGGTGAAGGATGCGGTCACGGTGACCGTCACCGGGCGGGCAACGCGCAAATAGGTTCCGCCACTCGCACCACAATGCTATGGCCGCGCCCATGACCGCGAAGATCGTAATCCCGACGCCAGACGTGCTGGCCCGCGCTGCAGATGTCCTGCGCATCGGCGGCCTCGTCGCCATGCCGACGGAGACCGTCTATGGCCTCGCCTGTGACGCCGCCAATCCGGAAGCCGTTGCCGGGCTCTACGAAGCCAAGGGCCGCCCCCGCTTCAACCCGCTGATCGCCCATGTCGCCTCCCAGGCGATGGCGGAACGCGAAGCCGTGTTCACCCCCCTCGCGCGCAAAGCGGCGGAAGCCTTCTGGCCCGGCCCGCTCACCATGGTGCTGCCCGTCGCCGCGACCGGCCAGACCTGCGACCTCGCTCGCTCGGGCCTCGATACGATTGCCCTGCGCCGTCCGGCCCATCCGGTTGCCCAGGCCCTGCTCGATGCGTTTGGCGGCCCACTCGTTGCGCCGTCCGCAAACCGGTCCGGCCATGTCAGCCCGACCACGCCGGAACATGTCCGCAGCGATCTCGCCGGCAAGGTCGCCTACATTCTCGACGGCGGCCCCTGCGCGCGCGGCATCGAATCCACCATCGTCGCCTTCACCGGCGAAACGCCCATGCTGCTCCGTGCCGGCGCCCTCGAAACCGCCGAGATCGAAGCCGCCCTTGGGCTCACGCTGGCGCGCCCCGGCGACGCCTCTGGCATCACGGCCCCCGGCCAGCTGAAAAGCCACTATGCGCCCCGTGCCACGCTGCGCCTCGATGCAGCCACGCCAATGTCCGGCGAAGGCTATCTCGGCTTTGGCGACCACTGCCCGCTGGAAGGCAATCTCTCGCCCACAGGCAACCTGGCCGAAGCGGCTGCAAACCTGTTTGCCATGCTGCGCGCCTTCGACCTGCGCTATGAGCGTATTGCCGTCGCCGCCATTCCCCGAACCGGCCTCGGCGAAGCCATCAATGACCGCCTCGCCCGCGCCGCCCATCGCGACTGATCCTCTCGCGCCGCCACACCACTCCTGCTAAGTCCACCGACATGCACCCAGCACGCCCTTTCCTTGAAACAGATGTCGCCACGCTGGTCGCCCGGGCCCGCGCCCATTCGTTCGCCCTTGTCTGCGCTACGCTGGATGGCCGCGTCATGGCGGCCCATGCCCCCATCCTCATTGACGAGACAGACGGCAAGGTCGCGCTGCGCTTCCATCTCTCAGCCAATAATGCCGTCACCACTGCGCTGCAGTCCGGCAGCCGCGCCTTGATCGTGTTCACGGGCCCCGACGCCTATATCTCGCCCGACTGGTACGGCATGGATGATCAGGTGCCGACCTGGAACTATCTCTCCGTCGAGGCCGAAGGCCCGGTAGAACTTATGGATGATGCCGGGGCAACGCAGGTCCTCGACGATCTCTCCCGCCTCCATGAATCCACCCTCGCACCCAAGCCCGAATGGACGCGCCACAAGATGACGCCCGGCCGTTTCGAGGCCATGCTGCGCGGCATCCGCGCCTTCACTCTTGTGCCCGAACGCTTCGAGGGCATCACCAAACTCGGCCAGAACAAATCCACACAGGCTCAAGAAGGCGTGATGGCCGCCCTGTCAGTACGCGAAGACGGTATCGCCATCGCCGAAGAAATGCGAAAACGTCAGCCATGACGCTATACCTGATCGCCATTCACCGTCCCGACGATTACGACCCTTCCGTCGAAGACGCCGCCATGTCGCGCGATATCGACGTGCTGAACGACGAGATGGTGGCGGCCGGCGTACGGGTTTTTGTTGGTGGCCTGCATCCGGCACGTAGCGCAAAGTCCATCCACGCGCTGCCCGGTGGTGAAACCGCCATCACCGATGGCCCCTACCTCAAGACAAACGAGCATGTCGGTGGCTTCTGGGTACTCGATGCCGCTGACATGGATGCGGCGCTGGACTGGGGCCGCAAGGCCGCCATCGCCTGCCGGGCGCCCGTCGAAGTACGCCCGTTTCACTGACCAAGGACCCATTCCCGTCATGACCAAACCACCCGCCGCCTTCCTCGCCGCCGCCAAGGACCTGCTCGGCCCGAAAGGCTGGAGCGAAGATCCCGAAAAGCTGGGCAAGGTCGCAACGCCCTGGCGCGGCTCCTTTACAGGCGAAACGCCTTTCCTGGCCCGCCCCGCCAGCACGCAGGAAGCCGCAGCACTGGTAAAACTCTGCGCAGTACACCACGTCGCCCTCACGCCGCAGGGTGGCAATACCGGCCTCGTTGATGCTGGTACACCGCATGGCGAAATCGTCGTCTCGATGACGCGCATGCATGCCGTGCGCAGTGTCGACCAGTTCAACAATTCCCTCGTCATCGAGGCGGGCGCCCCCCTCGTCACGGCGCAAGCCGCGGCCGAAGACGCAGGTCGCCTTTTCCCCCTCTCCCTCGGCTCGGAAGGCACAGCCACGATCGGCGGCCTGATCTCCACCAATGCCGGCGGCGTCGCCGTGCTGCGCTACGGCATGATGCGCGACCTGATCCTCGGCCTCGAAGTTGTCTTGCCCTCCGGCGAAATCTGGAATGGCCTGTCGGGCTTGCGCAAGAACAATACGGGCTATGACCTGAAACACCTCTTTGCCGGCGCCGAAGGCACGCTCGGCCTGATCACCGCCGCGACGCTCAAGCTCTTCCCGCAGGTCCAGCGCGCCAGCGCCTGGGTCTGCTGCTCCAGCACGGAAGACGTTGTCTCCCTCCTCGCGCTCGTGCGCCAGCATGCCGGCGACACCGTCACGAGTTTCGAGATCATCCCGTCCGGCGCCATCGCCATGGTGCTGGAAGACGTGCCGGGCACGCGCGACCCGCTGCCCTCAGACCTGCCATGGCGGGTGCTGATGGAAGTCTCGATGGTCGATGAGGCCCATGCCCGCGACGCGCTCGAAAAGGCGCTCGAAGCCGCCTTTGAGCAGGATCTCGTAAAAGACGGCGTCGTCGCCGCCAGCAAGGCACAGGCGCAGAGCTTCTGGCACATCCGCGAGACGATCCCGCTGTCCAAGCGCGCCTATGGCACGTCCATCAACCAGGACATCGCGGTGCCCGTCAGCCGCATCCCGGCTTTCATCGAAAGCTGCAATGCCGCCGTCCTCGAAGTCGTGCCCAGCGCCGAGTTCGTGATTTTTGGCCATGTCGGCGACGGCAACCTGCACTATTCGGTTTGCGAACCAGCTGGCGCCAATGCACCTGTCCTGAAGGGCCATACGCCGGCCGTCACGCGCATCATCTACGACCAGACCATGGCCCATGATGGATCGATCAGCGCAGAACATGGCGTTGGCCGCCTCAAGCGCGACGAACTGGCAAACCTGCGCCCCCTCGCCGCCACCGAAACCATGCGCGCCATCAAACGCGCCATCGACCCGCTCGGCATCATGAATCCGGGGCGGGTGGTCTCGGTTTAACCCTTCAGTAACCAAACTTGCCGAGATGCTAACCAGCGCAGAATGCGGAGTTGACGAGGCATGGCCTGGTATACGGACCTTCGGGACACACGCCTGTTCTCGCTTTCCGAGCGCGACTGGACATCCCGCCGCCTGCTCGACCTGCGCGCCCGGCTGAAGTCGGCCCTGCCTGACGGCGTTCCCCGCAAGACCAAAGATGCCTCGATCATAATAGGCACCTGGAACCTGCGCGACTTCGACAATAACAAGTTCCGCCACGGCCCGCGCCGCCGGGAGAGCCTTTTCTACATTGCCGAAATCCTGTCGGCCTTCGACATCTGCGCCATACAGGAAGTCAACGAAGACCTCGGCCCCCTGAAGGACGTCATCCGCCTCATGGGCCCCGGCTGGGACTTCATCGCCACTGACGTAACTGTTGGCCCTTCCGGCAACCGCGAGCGCATGGCTTTCGTGTATGACAAGAACAAGGTCCGCTTCCGCAATATCGCCGGCGAGATCGTGCTGCCCAAGCAGGCCCTCTTGCCAGACGAACAGCAATTTGCTCGCACGCCTTTCATGGTCTCGTTCCAGGCGGGCTGGTTCAAGTTTTCCCTCTGTACCGTGCACATCTATTTCGGTGACGACGGCAAGGAAAGCGAAGGATACCAGCGCCGCGTCAAGGAAATCGAATATATCGCCAAGGAAATGGCGGGCCGCGCCGAGCGCGAGAACGAGAACTTCATCCTGCTGGGCGACTTCAATATCAAGAACACGGTCGACGAGACGATGCAGGCGCTGACCAAGGCCGGGTTCCAGCTGCCGCCAGACCTCTTCCCCTCGAACATTCTCGGCACGAAGTATTACGACCAGATCGCGTTCCGCACGCGCAAGGACGAAGTCACCTTCCTCTCCGCAGGCGTGTTCAATTTCACAAAGACCCTGTTCACGCCGGAACAGTATGACCATTACGCCCCTGTCCTGCCCACGCGCCACCGCGACCTCAATTCAAATGGAACGCCCAAGGACCGCGCCAAGGACAAGGACTATTATTCCAAACGCTGGCTGACCTGGCAGATGTCGGACCACCTGCCGCTCTGGGTCGAACTGGCCATCGACTTCTCGGATGAACACCTGCTGCACAATCTCGAAGCGCAATTCGAGAAGGGCGATGTTCCGGCTCAGGTGGAATATGCGGATGCAGAAGACGGCGAGACAATCACATCACCGCCTGAACCCGCAGAGCCCGTCGGCAAGCGCCGTTCGCGCAAGCGAAAAGCGCCCCGCATCGCCGCAAAAGAGAAAGTCGGCACCATCGCGCCCGCCCCGCACATGACGCTCGGCGAAGCCTGGCGCATTTTCTGGTGGGTGGCATCAGGCAAGGCGGATGCGTTCAAGCGCGAGCGGAAAAACCAGCGCAAGGCCGAAAAAGCGAAGGCCTCAAAGATCGCTCCAAAGCAGAAAAACCAGCCTTGAATCCGCGCAAGACTGCTTTGAATTCAACCCTATAAATAATTAATGTTTCGACCACGCTTATCGTGTGACTCCCAGTAAATACGGCAGTCGGCGTGCACGGAGATTCAAGCTTTCGCCCGCGGATCGCTGTTATTCTTCAAATTTCTATGAAATTAACTGTTGCGCCGCCTGGTGAGCATGGGGCAAGGACCCCACAAATTCGACTCCGGGCAAAGATAGAAAGTCATAAATGCCCCGTTGTGACAGGGGATTCTAACCAATCCTTCAGTTCACGTTGACCGGAGAAACCGCAATACAGGTCGCGTAAGCGTAGAGGGACGAACGATGAAACAATTGTCGCGCAAGAGTGTGCAGACGATGGCCGCAAGCCTCGTTTTTGCCAGCATCGCCACTAGCTGTGGAGGCGGCGGCGGCGGTGACGGAACCAGCAGCGGCGGCGTCACGGCGCCCGGCACACCAACGACACCTGGCTCTCCACCGCCACCTCCGCCTCCGCCTCCGCCTCCGCCGTCTCCACCTCCTCCTCCTTCGCCACCACCAGCGTCGCCGCCCTCGCCACCCAAATATGGCCCAACGGGTCAGTACGACACGCGTATCGACAACGAGACCGAAGCACAGCGCTGGCTGGCGCGAACCACGTTCGGCGGCGACTATTCGGCAATTCAATCCATCGTCGGAATGAATGAAGAACAATGGCTTGCATCTGAGTTTGACAAGCCGGCCTCGCAATACCTTGCGCCGCTTCTCGCCCGCAAAGCGGCCGGCGAGAATATTGATGCATGGGTCCACAACGACGTCTTTTGGGACAACATGATCGGCGCCAATGACCAGCTGCGCACACGCATGGTGTTTGCCCTGTCACAGATGTTCGTGATCTCCGACACCGACATGTATGCCCACACGCCTCAAGTCGCATATTTCATCGATGTCCTCGCGAAAAACGCCTTCGGCAATTTCCGCGACCTGATGGAGGAAGTCACCTATTCCGGTGCCATGTCGCGCTATCTCACCTATTGGCGCAACGAGAAGGGCAATCCAGATACCGGCCGCATGCCCGACGAGAACTATGCTCGCGAACTTATGCAGCTTTTCGCCATCGGCGTCATCGAACTGAACCAGGATGGCACGCCAAGGCTCGTTAATGGCAAAGAAGTTGAGACATTCAGCAATGACGATGTCGAGGGGCTCGCCAAGGTCTTCACTGGGCTCAGTTGGGCCGGTCCAAACTTCTATGTTGAAGGCCCGACAGGCCAATACAGCCGCTTGCAGATGTTCGACAGCATGCACTCGCCACTGGAAAAACGTTTCCTCGGTGCCGTCGTCCCCCCCAATACGGGCGGTGACGCAAGCATCAAGATCGCGCTTGACACGATCTTCGCTCACCCGAACGTTGCGCCATTCGTATCGCGCCAGCTGATCCAGCGATTCACCGCAAGCTCACCAAGCCCCGACTATGTCAAACGCGTCGCAGACGTTTTCGACGCTGGCCGCTTTACCGCCAATGATGGCACCGTATTCGGCACCGGCGAGCGCGGCGACCTCAAGGCGACCATGGCTGCCATCCTGCTTGACCCCAGCATCCACGATGCCAATGCGTACAAAGAGGAAGGCAAGATCCGCGAACCCGTGCTCAAGTTCATCAACTGGGTGCGCGCCTTCGACCTGACTGATATCGATTCAAGCAATGAGGAACCCCTCTCCGACACCTCCTCGCCCTCCACACGTCTAGGACAACAACCGTTCCGCTCGCCCTCCGTGTTCAACTTCTATCGCCCCGGATATGTTGCGCCAGGCACGGAAACCGGCGCCCTCGGCCTGACGGCGCCTGAGTTCCAGCTGGTGAATGAAGGTTCGATCATCGGCTACATGAACTTCATGACGAATTACATTTTCGATACGAGTCAGACGTATGCGTCTACACCAAGTTTCACGCCAGATTATACGCCGACAATCGCAATTGCGGATGATGGCGCCGCCCTGACGGATTATCTCGATCTACTGCTTACGGGCAATACGATGACGCCGGAAATCAAGGCCGATATCATAGAGGCGGTCAACTCCATTCCCATCGCATCCGATTCCGATCGCAAGAAGCGCGCACAGGTCGCCACCTTCATGACGATCACGTCACCCGCATATGCAATTCAGCGCTAGATACAGGCTCAGGAACAAGAACAATGGCTAATATGAATCGCCGCAACTTTCTCCGCTCCGGAACCGCCGCCAGCTTCCTGGCTGGCACCGGCGTCCTCGGTTCACTGACGGGTGGCAAGGCCTTCGCCGCTGACACCAACGGCTACAAAGCGCTGGTATGCATCTTCTTGAAGGGTGGCATGGACCATGCCGACACGGTCCTGCCGCGTGACCAGTCGTCCTTCAACCTGTTGAGAAGCGCCAGGCCCGCCCTGCACGCTGCATATACAAATGGCAGCCGAAACCTCGCCAACCTCCTTCCATTGACCCCCACCAATTCTGCCAACTTCGGCTCACGCCAGTTCGGTCTCCCGCAGGAACTTGCCGGCCTGCAATCGCTCTTCGAGTCCGGCGAGATGGCCATTGTCGGCAATGTCGGTCCGCTGATCCAGCCCACAACGCGCGCTGACCTGAATGGCAGCGGCGTCAAGATCCCACCGCGTCTCTTTTCCCACAACGACCAACAGTCGACGTGGATGTCGCTGGGTGTTGAGGGCGCCCAGTATGGCTGGGGCGGCAGCTTCGCCGATGCCGCCATACGCTCCAATGCCACCATGAACCCGCTCTACACCATGGTGTCGGCAGGGCCGAACGATGTTTTCCTCTCCGGCACACAGGCGCGCCAATTTACTGCCTCGCCGGGCGGTGCCCAGGGCATACGGATCATCGACGACCCCTACGTGTTCAACGGGGATTCGAAATACAATACCGCCCGTAGTATCATGGGTGACTATGTGAAGAAAACGGGCTTTGGCGAGGAAAACCTGTTTGCCCGCGACTATGCCCGCCAGTCGGGCAATGGCGTCGTCAACAACCGCGCCTATGACACGGCACTGAAGTCAGCGCCCGGCCTGACCGCCCAGTTCCCGGGAAGCAATTACGTAGGCAGCCAACTCAGAGCCGTCGCGAACACAATCAGCATACGGGATGAGTTAAACAGCAAGCGTCAGGTATTCTACGTCTTCATGGGCGACTTCGATACGCACAGCGGCCAGGCCAAGGCACTGCCTGCATCGCATAAGAAATTGTCAGATGCCATCGTCGCCTTCCGTACAGAGATGATCAACCAGGGCGTCTGGAACGATGTCACCCTATTCACAATGTCGGAATTCGGCCGCACGACGATCGACAATGGCGACGGCACCGACCATGGCTGGGGCGGACACCATTTCGTCGCGGGCGGCTCTGTCGCCGGCCAGAAAATCTATGGCGACATCCCCACGCCGGATCTTGATTCCGATACGTTCACGTCGACGCACGGACGCCTCATCCCCAAAGTCTCCGTCGAGCAATATGCGGCAACGCTCGGTTCGTGGTTCGGGCTCGATTCCACAGAACTCGCGGCGGCCTTGCCCAACCTGTCTAACTTCACCGAAAAGAATCTCGGCTTCCTTACATAGGGCAACTTACGGGCGGCACAGTCTCAGCAATGTGCCGTCCAGGTCCGCCACGTTCGGTACGCCCAGCAGCGACAGGCCACGCCTGACGTCCACCGCGAGTATATCGAGTGCCCGCGTCACACCGGCTTCGCCGCCTGCCGCCAGGCCATAGAGATAGGCCCGGCCGAGCGCCACGCTATTGGCCCCGCGCGCCAGCAGCTTCAGCACATGCGCACCCCGGCGCACGCCGCCATCGGCAATTATCTCGACGCCCCCGCCAACAGCCGCGCGGATTTCCGGCAACAGGTCGATCACCGGCACGGACGTATCAATCTGCCGCCCGCCATGGTTCGACACCCAGACCGCGCTTGCCCCGCTATCCACCGCCCGGCGCGCATCCGCAGCCGTACTCAGCCCTTTCACGGCAAACGGGCCGCCCCACTCATTGATGAACCATTCAAGGTCCTTCCAGCACATGGTCGGGTCAAACAGCTCGTTGATCACGGCCATCACATCGCGCCCGCCCATATCGACACTCTCGAAATTGGCTGGCCCGATGGGCGATGACGTGAACATGTCGAAGAGGTAGCCGGGCCGCGCCATCGCCTGCGTCGCCGTCTTCGAATTGACGCGGGGTGGAATGGAAAAACCGTTGCGCGGGTCACGCTCGCGCAGACCGGCAACCGTCGCGTCTACAGTCAGTATACAGCCCGTATAGCCCGCTGCCTTGGCCCGCGCCATGAACTCGCGCACGATGCCCCGATCCTTCCAGACATAGAGCTGGATGAATTTCGGCACGTCCGGCGCAACCGCTGCAATATCCTCCAGCGTCTGGCTGCCAAGCGTCGACACCGAATAGGCAATGCCCGCCTTCTGCGCCGCCGCGGCCACCGCCAGCTCGCCCTTGCGTGGATGGAAGAGGCGCGAGGCCGCCGTGGGCGAAATGAAGAACGGCTGGGCAATCTTCTCACCCAGCACGGTGGTGCTGGTATCGATGTGCGAACTATCGACCAGTGAATTCCATTGCCATCCATAGTCGGCAAACCGGTCCACCGACTGGCGCAGCGTCAGCTCATCCTCAGCTCCGCCATCAATATAATCAAACACCATGCGCGGCAGGCGACGCTTCGCCAGCGTGCGCAGGTCATTGATATTGATCGCTTGTGAAACCCGGTTCATGGGCGGGACACTAGGCAGGAATCGCCCCTCGCGCAATCACGCGAACAGGCGCTTGCGCAACGTAAATGACAAAGAAATCCGCCTTAAATGCGAGCCGATTTCCAGACGAATTTCGCGGCTCCCGATCTGTCCGCATGTGAACGCGAAGGCTCCTGAAGCCCGCCCTAGCGCCGCCCGAACAGGCGCTCAACGTCGGCCAGCTTCAGCTCGACATACGTCGGGCGGCCATGATTGCATTGGCCGGAATGGGGCGTCGCCTCCATCTGGCGCAGCAGGGCATTCATCTCGTCGCCGTTCAGCCGCCGCCCGGCCCGCACCGATCCGCGGCAGGCCATGTTGCCCATCACTTCCTCGAACCGCTCCTTCAGGGCGAGCCCTGCCTCATACTCGGCAAAGTCATCGGCCAGGTCGCGGATCAGGCCGATCGCGTCCATCTCGCCGAACAGCGCCGGTGTCGCCCGTACACACACTGCGCCTGCGCCAAACGCCTCGATCTCAAGCCCCAGATCCGCTAGCTCACCGGCGCGCTCCAACACTCGCGCGGCTTCATCCTCAGTAAGCTCAACCACGTCGGGTATCAACATGGCCTGCCGCTTCACGCCGCCCGCCGCCATCTGGCGCTTCATGTCTTCGTAAACCAGCCGCTCATGCGCCGCATGCTGGTCGACAATCACGATGCCGTCCGCCGTCTGCGCTACAATATATGTCTCGTGCAGCTGCGCCCGCGCCACGCCCAGCGGGAAGCTGTTCTCAGCAGGCGCTGACGTCGGCTCCATCCGTGCCGTCGGCGCATTCTCCGTATCATATGCCTCACGAACCGGCTCTGCGAACGCGCCCGGCTGATACGCATTCGCTGGAGGCCGCGCGGCGCCATAACCGTCGCTCGCACCATAGGCAGGCCGCGATGCAAACAGCGCCCCGCTCGGCATCGGCGCTTCGGCTTTCGCCCGCCCCAGTGCAAAACCGGCCACCGTGGTCGAGGCCCTGTGCCCCGCCGCTGCCAGCGAGTGCCGCAGCGCGCCGATCATCAGCCCCCGCACATTCCCGGCATCGCGAAAGCGCACCTCGGTCTTCGCCGGGTGCACGTTCACGTCCACATATTCGGGGTCGAGATCGACAAACAGCGCCGCCATCGGGTGGCGGTCGCGCGCCAGGAAGTCCTGATAGGCCGCACGGATCACGCCATTCAGCATCCGGTCCTTCACGGGCCGTCCGTTGACGAACATGAACTGCATCTGCGCATTGCCGCGGTTCAGCGTCGGCAGGCCTGCAAAGCCGGTCAGACGAACGCCCTCGCGTTCCGCATCAATCGCCACCGCGTTGTCACGGAAGTCCCGCCCCATGATGGCCCCGAGGCGCGACAGCTGCCCGTCCTCGCCCTCAGGCTCGGCCGCATGCCGGAACAGGCTGCGCCCATTGCTTTCCAGGCTGAAGGCAACCGTCGGGTTCGCCATGGCGAGCCGCTTGACCACATCCGACACGGCCATCGTCTCGGAGCGTTCGCCCTTCATGAATTTCAATCGCGCGGGCGTCGCGTGGAACAGGTCGCGCACTTCGATGCGCGTGCCCGTCTCGCCGCGCCCGGTAAAGGCGGCAGGCCGTGGCCCCTCGATCCGTCCCGCCTCGACGAACACGTCCGCCGCGTCCTCGCCCGGCGCCCGCGACGTGATGGTCATTCGGCTGACCGACGCAATCGAAGGCAGCGCCTCGCCGCGAAAACCCATCGTGTGGATGTTCAAGAGGTCCACCCGTCCATCCTCGCCCGGCGCCAGTTTGGATGTCGCGTGGCGCTCCAGCGCCAGCAGCAGGTCATCGGATGACATGCCACAGCCATCGTCCTCGATCGTCATCCGCTTCAGGCCGCCAACCTCGATGGCAATGCTGACACGCGTTGCCCCCGCATCGAGCGCATTTTCCACCAATTCCTTGACGGCGGCGGCTGGCCGCTCGACCACTTCACCGGCCGCAATGCGGTTGACCACATCATGGGGCAGTTTGCGTATTTGCGGCTGGGGGCGAACGGAATCAGGCATAGTGAAACCCTAGCCCAGCGGGCGGCTTTTGTCGCCGCTCCCCATCAGGTGTGGTTCAGGCGGCGCAAAGTGTCGCGTTTCAGATGGTTGCAAGCCGTCGCGCTTAGCGTCACATTGCCGCTAGACCGCCTCAAAAGGATATACCAATTATGCTGAAGCCTGTTGCTGCAATTGCCGCCCTCGCCATGATTGCCGCATGCGGCGGCTCCGGGGCAGACGAATCGACCCCGTCTGCCGCCACCGCAACGCCAGCCGCCACCCCGGCACCGGCCACCACCGTCGCCGAAACGCCGACCCCTGCGCCCGCACCCGTTGCCACCGCGCCCGGCGAGCCCAGCCCGGAATTCGCCAGCCTGCCCGCCCCCTACAACATGGCCGACTATGCGCGCGGCAAGCGCACGTTCAAGCTTTGCCAGTCCTGCCATCTCACGGCAGAAGGCGCCGGTAACCTCGTCGGTCCGAACCTGCACGGCCTGTTCGGCCGCGAAGCCGGCTCGCTCGAGGGCTTTGCCTATTCCGACGCACTGAAAAACGCCGATTTCATCTGGGAGCCACACCATCTCGACGAATGGCTCACCAATCCGCGCGCCTACCTGCCCGGCAACCGCATGAGCTTCGCAGGCGTCCGCAAGGCTGAAGACCGTGATGGCCTCATCGCCTATCTGATGCTGGAAACCGGCTACACGCCCGCTGCAGGCAACGACTCGGACGACGATGACGAAGACGAGCACAAAGACTAGCGCCGTGTGGTGAGCGCCACCAACCAGGCGCTCTCCTCATACGCTCCGCCAAATTCCTCGCGATAGCCGACGGCCACGTCCACATGGCCCAGGTGATAGCCGATCTGCGACTCGTACTTGTTTGAATCGGCGCTGTCATTGCTGCGCTCAAGCCACACCTGCTGCGTCATGAAGATACGGTCGCTGATATCTGCGCCATAGCCAAATTCCGTCCGCTCGCGCAGGCAGCCGTCCTGATGGCTGATCGCAGCAACATCGGCGAACAGGTAGTAGCCAAGGCTGCGCCGCACGCCCGAATAGCCACTGCTGAGCCGCGCCTCCGCGCCCCATTCGTCACAGCCATAGGTGCCGGCAATCGCGCTGCCATAGACGGGGCCGCCTTCCACACCGAACGCAAACCCCTTGTGCGACCAGAGCTGGCGCCGCGCGGTCAGCCGATAGGACTGGCGGTCAATCTTGCCGATACTGTCCTGATAGGCCACCGCCTCGCTCTTGCCCGTCAGCGTCCAGCGGTCGGTCAGGCCATATTCGCCATAGACATCCGCGCGGTAGCCATCAATCCCATCAAGCATCTCGCTGGAGACCAGCCCGCGCAGGTAAAAGCCACCCGCATCACGCGCCCAGGGGCCCGCCTCAGCGGTGCCACTGGCGCACGCCAGCACGAACAGTCCCACCCATGTCCCCTTCATGGGAAAAACCTATAGTGGAAACCAAAACGAAAAAAGCCCCCGCGTTGATTGCGGGGGCTTTTTCCATAGATGCGCTTAAAGCGCGGGCTACGCCTAGAGGCGGAAGCGGATCTGGTCGGACCAGAAGCGCTCGAGGCGCGAGATGGTCTTGTTCAGCTGCGAGAGATCGTCATGACGCACGCTGGCCGTAGGCTCGAGGGCCGTTGCCTGTTTCTCGAACAGGTTGGCAACGCGGTCACGCACTTTCAGGCCGCGTGGTGTCAGGCGCAGGGTCACCGTGCGCTTGTCATCCTCGGAACGCGTCTGGATCAGGTAGCCGCCTTCCTGGAGTTTCTTGACGTTGTACGACAGGCTCGTGCCGGCAAAGGCGCCACGGGCCCGCAGAACCGAAGCCGGGGCTTCGTCATCGCCAATCTCATAGATCAGCAGTGCCTGGACGCCGGTCAGCGACCGTTCACCACCGCGCTCGAGATCGTCCTTGACGACATCGTGAAGACGACGGTGCGCCTGTTCAAGAAGGGAGAGAGACTTGAGGAAAGACTCGCCGACGGAAAGGGGTGCAGTATCCTGCATTTCAGAGATCATCATTAGTATCACCATCACTCAACTTTTGTTGTAGTTTGAGTATATTTACGCGGTCATTCCTAATGAATTGATAAGCATAGGCCTTTTCCAAGTGAAGAACGTTAACATTTGGCCGAATGCATTAACCGTTACTGCGGCGAAACGGCTTTTAGGCCCAAAATGCCCCTAAAACTCCCGCATCACGCGAAAAAATGGCCGCCTCCCGAAGGAGCCGGCCATCTATTCATCATCAATACTTGGTTAATCTGGTCTATACAGCGTCAGGCGAATGTATCCGCCGTCATGGCGCCACCATACTTGGGGCTCGGGCCATGCTTGTTTGGGGCCGGCTTACTGTCCATGAACATGAAGACCAGCAGGATGAAGCCGCCGACATAGGGAATGAAGTTGATCAGCACCAACCAGCCGCTGAGGTCCTGGTCGTGCAGCCGCCGCACGGTCATCGATAGGCCCGGCAGGATATTATACAGCCAGAACAGAGCGGTCAGGACGGGTATAATGTTCGGGTCGCCATTCGAGGCGGTCCCATAGAGCGCGAGGCTCAGAACGATATCGGCTATGAAGAACACGACATAGCCGACGATCACAAACAGGAAATAGCCCCAGTATTCCGCGCGACGCGCCCGGCCATTGAACTGGGCAAAGTTCTTCGTCAACGCCCGTATGAAATAGGTCCACAGGCCATCACTGGGCTGCGGCACTGGCGCCGCATAGGACGGCGCCGGCATGCTCGGCGCCGCAGGATAAGGCGTCGCCGCTGCCGCTTGTGAAGCCGCAGGCGCAGCACCGAGCGCATAGATGTCGCGCGCCTCCTCGCCCATGCTGACGAAATCGACGGTTTGCCCCGCCTGCAACACCGAACCGTTGCGCACCTGAACCTGCGAGAACTGGTAACGCCGACCGTCCTCACCCAGGATCATGCCCGCCCCGTCCGGGCTATCTGCCTTCAAAACCTCACCGCGCATTGAATCGCTCCCTCAGCTGCCGTCCCGGTTTCTGGCCGAGATACAAGGCGATTGTCCACCCTAAAGCGCCCGATCACTCGAATTCGAGTTCGTCGGCGCCCAGCGGTTCGAAATAGCGCGCCACATCCGCCTCGCTGACATCCTCCAGCCGCGCGGGCGACCATTTGGGCGCATTGTCCTTGTCCACAATCACGGCGCGCACACCCTCCAGGAAGTCGGCGCTCTGCACCTTGCGCCAGCCAATGCGGTATTCCATCCGCATATTGTCCTCGAACGTCTGCGCCGCCGCGCCCTCGCGCAGCTGGCGCAGCGCCACCTTCATCGTCTCAGGAGACTTGGTGGCCATCACGGCCACCTGCTCGCGCGCCCACTCGCCGCCATCGGCCTCCAGCGCCGCCACGATCGCTTCAGCCGTATCCAGCCCAAAGCAGCGGTCGATCACCTCGACATGCGGGGCATAGCTCGCATCCGTCACGGCGTGTGTCAGCGTCCGCAGGATCTCATTCAGCAGGTTCGCCGCATCTACCGAGAAGTCAGCGCCTTCAATCTGTTTCTTCAAATTGCTGATCAGCTCAGACGGTATGAAATGCGTCGCCACCCGGGCCGCCGCCACGTCACTGCCCTTCAGCCGCGCGCCAGTCAGCGCCAGCCATGTGCCCAGCGCGCCAGACAGGCGCGGCAGGAACCAGCCGCCGCCCACATCCGGGAACAGGCCGATCCCGGTCTCCGGCATCGCGAACAGCGTTCGCTCCGTCGCCACCCTGTGCGACCCGTGCACCGACAGGCCGACGCCACCGCCCATGGTCACGCCGTCCATGATCGCCAGCACAGGCTTTGGAAACGTCTTCAGCGCCGCATTCATCCGATACTCGACATTGAAAAAGGCCCGCGCCTCGCTGGCATCGCCCGCGCCGCTCTCAGCCAGCATGCGAATGTCGCCGCCGGCACAGAAGCCCCGCGTACCCTCTTCATGCTCCACCATGACCAGATGAACAGTCGGATCCTCCGCCCAGCGCTCCAATGCCGACAGGATGCTTTCGCACATCGGTGCATTCAGGGCGTGCAGGGCGGAAGGCCGGGTAAGCGTAATACGCCCCAGGCCTTTATGAACTTGGATCCTGACGTCTTGAGTCATCAATGTTTCCTTTTTCTTCTCTTATGCGAATGCTTTAAAACGCCCATCAATACAGGACAATCTGTTTACCAGTTGCTGGCATATATACTTGTGGACGCACCAATACAGGCACGCTGCGTCCCCGAGGAGCCGTCATGGACACGACACCAAATCGCAGAGGCGGCCGCAAGCCGGTTACCGGAACAGGCGTCATCAAACTAGGCCTGTTCAAGCGCATGAGCTGCGAAATCCGCGACGTGTCGCCCGGCGGCGCCCGCATCGTCACGCCCGAAGGCACTGACCTGCCCGAGCGCTTCACCATGCGCATGCCTCACTTCAAGACTCCCCGCACCTGCATTCGCCGCTGGCAGAGCGGCGCCGAAACCGGCGTCGAGTTCGAGAATGCCCTCCCCGCGGAAGACTAGTTCAGCGCGCAGCCTTCCAGCGTAATGCGGTGCATGATGCGCCGCTGGCCGTGATAATCATTCAGCGCCCAGTGCCAGGTTGACCGGTTGTCCCAGAAGGCCACCGATCCCGGCTTCCAGCTGAACCGATAAGCATTCTCCAACTGCATCGCGTGGGAAAACAGCTTCACCAGCAATGACATTGCAGCGTCCTTGTCGCGGCCCGCCACCCCCACCGTGAAGCCAGGGTTCACATAGAGCGCCTTCTTGCCGCTAAGCGGATGGGTGATCACCATAGGGTGCACCACATCGTCCAGCACGTCAGCGGCTGCCGCATTGCCAATCCGGTCGCCGCGCGCATCGCTCTTCTTGTAATAGGTCTGGCCGCCCGAGCCGAAAATATGCTTCGCCGAATGCACGCCCTTGAGGCCTTCAATCTCTGCCTTGGTCGCATCGTCGAGTGTCTCATATGCCCGGTACATGCTGGCAAAGAACGTGTCGCCGCCCGTCTCCGGCAAAATCCGTGCGACAAGGATCGACCCCATCGCCGGGATCTCATCATAGGAATGGTCGGTGTGCCAGCCACCGCCGATATTGTCCTTCTGGTCAGGCTCCTTGCCCACCATTGCGATCTGAGGATAGTTCGGGTGCGCCGCGAAGAACCGGTTCACATTGATCGGCGCCCAGCGCTCGGCAAAGGCGATATGGTCTTCCTCGCTGAGGTCCTGATCGCGAAAGAAGATCACGCCATGCTCGGCATAGGCCTGCCGGAGCGCATCAAACTCCCCGTCCGTCACCTTGCGCAGGTCCACGCCGGTAATCTCCGCGCCCACGCCGGGCAATGTCTCGATATGCATAGGTCTCTCCCGTTCCGCCAGCTTCAGCCGGTCTCGTGGGATCAGCCTACTCCAGACGCAGCCTCAGGCAAGCGCCCATTATGCCTACCGCCCTGACGTCAGCAGCGCCGTATCGCAATGCCAGCATTCTTCCGCGCTGCCACCGCCAATCGGGCTGCCCGGCGGCACATCCGTGCCCTTTACGCCCGGCGTGTAAGCTTCGGCTGGCCGCGCCAGGTGCGCCGCAATCCGCCGCACAAGATCCGTGCGCGTCGCCGCATCCGTTCCCGCCACCGGCTTCTCCAGCTTCTGGCCCAGCGCCATCAGGTAGCCATTCGTCTCGGCCACCACTTCCGGCGTTGCCTTGCCGCCTGCCGCCAGGTCGATAAGCGTCGACACATAGCGCACCTGCTCGCGGTGCAGGATCGCCGCCTGACGCGGCGCGCCCGGCGCCGTGAAAACCGCGCCTTCAATCGCGCCCAGCAACTCGCCATAGGTCAGTGCACCGGGCTCACGCCGCGCCGTCTCCACCAGTCGCGCCGCCCGCGCCGGATGCAACAGCGCGCCCAGCGTGGTTGACGCCGCCGTATCGGCCGCCGCCAGCAGGTCGAACATCGCGCCCGTCTCGCCGGGGAAATACTCCGCGCCGCTATCCGTCCCGAAGAAGGAATCCAGCGGCGTGTTCAGCAGGTTCAATGTCGCATCCGGCAGGTCCAGCGTTGCCGGGTCCAGTGTCGCTATCAGCGCAGTCAGCGCCTCACGTTGCCGATCAGCAGGCACCGGCATCCCGCGTCCGCCGCCATCGCCATTCACCGCATACTGGAAGTCATACCCGCCAACGGACTTCGACGCCGCCGCCACTTCATACCGGTGATAAAGATAAACCGGCACCAGCACCGCGCGCAGGTCAAACGTCGGCTGGCCCGGCCGAATGTCGCCCAGCCCGAATTTCGCGAGCGCTATTTCCCGTACACGCATTGTCTCGCCCAGCGCCGCAATCGGAGCGTTTCCATTGTCCCACACGCTCGCATAGGGGTGGCTCGTGCCGGTGCCCCGTGCCTGTGGATCATCCACGAAGCGCAATCCGCTCGCATAGGCCGCGCTCAGCACCTTGCTGCCTTCGGCGCCCGCATCGCTGCCCGGTGCATATTGCCCGTACAGCCAGCGCGCCGCCACCTTGTCCCAGGCGCCAATGCCCACCGCATAGGCCTGCGAAAAGTCCAGCGTGCCATCCGCTTTCGCCGTCACCAGCGGCGCCGGATAATCCATCACCGAGGCGCGATCGTTCGCCGAGGCCGCAAAATTGTGCGCAAAGCCCAGCGTGTGGCCCACTTCATGCGCCGCCAGCTGGCGAATACGGTCAAGCGCCAGCTCCACCGGATCATCCGCTTCGCCCGTGCCGGTCTTCGCCGTGCCGCCAAGCCCTTCAAAGATCATCCGATCCTGCCGCACCCGCTGGCTGCCGAGAATGACATTGGCTTTCAGCATCTCTCCCGTACGCGGATCATACACGCCGCCGCCATAGCTCCAGCCCCGCGTCTGCCGGTGCGTCCACTGGATCACATTATAGCGCACGTCCAGCGGGCTCACGCCCTCCGGCAGCACTTTCACCTCGAACGAATCCGGGAAGCCCGCCGCCGTAAAGGCATCCGCCCACCAGGACGTGCCTTCCATCAGCGCGTTGCGAATCTCCTCCGGCGCGCCGCTGTCCACATAGAACACAAGTGGCTTCTTGGCCGGGCTGCTCGCGGCCGTCGGGTCCTGCTTCTCCAGCCGGAACCGCCGCGCGAAAGACTGGCGCACCTGCCCCGAAAGCGGCGCAGAGAAATCATAGAAGCCCACATCAATCGCCCCGCTGCGCGGATCAAACGGGCGCGGCGTATAGCCATCATCCGGCAGGCGCACCAGCGACTGGTGCTGCACCAGCGTGAAGGCCCGCCCGTCAGCCGCCGTGGCCACAACCTGCGATTTTGGCTCATCGCTTGTCAGCGTCAGGAAAGCATCGAATTCCACATTGTCCGGAAAGGCAAAGGCCGCGCCCGTGTCCGGCATCGTGCGGTCTTCGGCAATCGCAAAACTGCCGCCATCCTCGTTCGCCTTCAGCGCCCCGCGCACATCCAGTGCATCCCGCGTCAGGAAGCCAGACAGGTCCACCAGCAGCGCGCCGTCCGCGCCTTCCGCAATGATGTCGCCCGACCAGAGGAAAGACCGCGCAAAGGATTCCCGCACCGCCTTGCGCTCCAGCGGGTTGTCCGCGCTCGCCCGATAGGTCCAGTTCTCCTTCTCCGCGACCAGCTTCTTGCCGACGCGCCGGAATGCCAGGATGCTGCCCTCGTTGAAATAGCCCCGATCGAGCCCGATGGGATTGGAGCCAAGCCCCGCCGTCAGCCCCGCCGAATGGATCGCCCGCAGCGACAGCCCGTCCCCATCCGGCGCCGGAAACGCCGCCAGCACGCGCCCGCCTTTGGCGTCGACATAAAGATCAAGGAAACCTTCGGTGAGCGTCAGCCCCTTGGTCGCCGCGCCCCAGTCACCCGAAGCCGGCGCCTCAGCCGCCGCAGACACTTTCGGCTGCGCCGCACACGCAGGCGGCAAGAATGAAAGGGCAGCAATCGCAAGGGCGGCAACAAGGCGCATAGGGTAACTCCGGTAATGTCTGGCTGCCCGCAAGCTGCCGCATCACCCGAAGGAGTTCAAACGCTTTCGCCCCAATAGGTCTTAAAAACCGTAGGGTGGGTTGAGCGAAGCGATACCCACCACCCGTCGCGCTATCCTTGCGCGTTCACCCGTCACACGCCTGCGAATCCCGCTGGATGCCAACATCCTTCACCTTGCCGGACACATTATCCACGTCGAAATAGATGTCGCCATAGCCATACAGCGTGACATCATCCTGCGTGACCACGCATTTCGGCTTGCCATAGGCGCCGCGCGCCAGGATCTGCTCGGCGCCGGGGCCAACGCCCACATCGGTGCGATAGCTCGGATCATCCGCGATGATCCAGTATACATTGTCGTCGGCGGCCACCGTCAGCCCGTCATAGAAATAGGTTGTCGCCCGCGTGTTCGGTATCGGCGTCGTCTTGCGCGGATTGCCCTTCGCCGCGAACAGCTCGAACAGCGTCATGCCCAGTTTGACATCGCCAACCCGGTCACCCGGCACAATCAGATTATCGTTGAGATTACGCGGCGCACTCGCACAGGCCCCAAGGCCCACGAACATCGCCGCCACACATATATTACGGACCACATTCATCGCAGGTCCTCCATCATCACACGCTACAAGGACGCACAGCTCACCGCATCGCCGCCCCAATGTCGAGGCACGAACAACACGAAATCATCACTGTACGCGCAAACCAGCCACAATTTTTTGTAATGTATACTGATCTGTAATGTGCGGATATCCGGCGCCCCTAGCCCTTCAGCATATCCCGCGAGATGATCACCCGCATGATCTCGTTCGTGCCCTCAAGTATCTGGTGCACGCGCAGGTCGCGCACGATGCGCTCCACGCCATAGTCCGCCAGGTAGCCATAGCCGCCATGCACCTGTAGCGCGTCATTGGCCACCTTGAACGCCGTGTCCGTGACGAACCGTTTCGCCATCGCGCACCAGCGCGTCGCGTCCGGCGTCTTGCCGTCCAGCCGCCCGGCCGCTTCGTACAGCATCACGCGCGCCGCCTGCAGCTCGGTCTCCATGTCGGCCAGCTTGAACTGCATCGACTGGAATTCCGCCAGCGCCTTGCCAAACTGCATCCGCTCCTTGGCGTAGGCCACCGCCTTGTCGAGCGCCAGCTGCGCGCCGCCGAGGGCACAGGCCGCAATGTTCAGCCGCCCGCCGTCCAGCCCTGCCATCGCGAAGCGGAAGCCATGGCCCTCTTCGCCAATCCGGTTCGCCGCCGGCACGCGCACGCCATCGAGGATCACCTGCGCCGTCGGCTGGCTCTTCCAGCCCATCTTGCGCTCGTTGGCGCCAAAGCTGAGACCCGGCGTGCCCTTCTCGATGATGAAGGCCGACACGCCCTTGGCGCCATCGTCAGAGGTCCGCGCCATCAGCACGTAAACGTCCGACGTGCCCGCGCCCGAGATGAACTGTTTCGTGCCGGTGATGACATAGTCGTCGCCATCCTTCACGGCCTTCGTCTTCAGGCTCGCCGCATCCGATCCCGCGCCCGGCTCGGTCAGGCAATAGCTCGCAATCAGGTCCATGCTGGTCAGCCGCGGCACCCAGGCCTTGCGCTGCGCCTCATTGCCGAACGTATCGATCATCCAGCTCGCCATGTTGTGGATCGAGATGAACGCCGCCGTCGACACGTCGCCATAGGAAAGCTGCTCGAAGATCAGCGCCGCGTCCGTCCGCGTCAGGCCCGATCCGCCCACATCTTCCTTCACATAAATGCCCGCAAAGCCCAGCTCCGCCGTGCGCTTGATCACATCGACCGGGAAATGGCTCTCATGGTCCCACCGGTCCGAATGCGGCAACAGCTGGTCGACAGCAAACTTCTGCGCCATGTCGCGGATCATGACCTGTTCGTCTGTAAACATGGCGCTCATTGGCATTTTGTCCCTTATTCATTACACTGGTCAGCAATGACAAACTGCCGCCCTGAGAGTCAATGCGCCGTTTACCCGATGATTATTCGATCACGCGCGCCGCACGCGATGAAATACCTGCCCTGATCCGCGTCGATCTGGCGGCCAGCACGCTATTTGCCGAAACCGGCCTCCTCCCCGAAGAGGCCCTGCACGACCATGTGCCGCAAGAGGTTTTCGAGCAGGCCATCGCCAATGACGACCTCCTCGTCGCCCGCGACCGCAAGGGCCGCGCGGTCGGCTTCGCCCTCACCTCCCAGCGCGGCGGCACGCTCTATCTCGACCAGATCAGCGTAAATCCCGATCATGGACGCAAGGGCCTCGGCCGCGCCCTGATCTCCCGTCTCGCCAGCGAGGCCAAGGCCCGCAAGCTGAAGTGCATCACGCTCTCCACCTTTCGCGATCTCGCCTGGAACGGCCCCTTCTACCGCCGCCTCGGCTTCCGCGAGATTGCCGCCACCAAGAAGGCCGACTGGATGGTCGACCTTGAAAAGGTACAGGCCACCAGCCTCGACCTTTCCAAGCGCTGCTTCATGATGCGTCGCATTGGCTGGTTGTAGATCGCCCCGATCTGCCGCATCTATCCGCTTATGACCCAGTTTCCCCAGTCCTTCCCCGCCACCCGCATGCGCCGCCTGCGCCAGTCCCGCTGGATCCGCAGCCTCGTCGCCGAAAACACGCTGACGCCCGCCGATCTGGTCTGGGCCATTTTCGTGCATGATGGCGAGGGCCGCGTGCCCGTCGGCAGCCTGCCCGGCATCGACCGGCTCAGCGTCAGGGAAGCCGCGCTCACGGCCAAGCGCGCCAGCGAGCTGGGCATCCCCGCCATCGCCATCTTCCCCTTCATCGGCCCCGAGGGGAAAGACGAGACAGGCTCCGGCGCGCTCAACCCCGACGGCCTCGTCCCCCGCGCCCTGCGCGCCATGAAGGATGCCGCCCCCGAGATCGGCCTCATCACCGATGTCGCGCTGGACGCCTACACCACGCACGGCCATGACGGCCTGCTCGATGCCGACGGCACCATCCCGAATGATGCCACCGTGGAAAAGCTCTGCATCCAGGCCCTCGCCCATGCCGCCGCCGGCGCCGACATCGTCGCCCCGTCAGACATGATGGACGGCCGCATCGGCGCCATCCGCCAGGCCTTCGACGACGAGGGCTTCACCAACATGATGATCCTCGCCTATGCCGCCAAATATGCGAGCGGCTTCTACGGCCCCTATCGCGACGCCATCGGCTCGGCCAAGTCCCTCAAGGGCGACAAGAAAACCTACCAGCAGGACCCCGCCAACAGCGAGGAAGCCCTGCGCGAAGTCGCGCTGGACCTCGCCGAAGGCGCCGACATGGTCATGGTCAAACCGGGTCTTCCGTATCTGGACATTGTCCACCGCGTATCCACCACATTCGGCGTCCCCACCCTCGCCTACCAGGTCTCCGGCGAATACGCCCAGATCAAAGCCGCCGCCCTGAACGGCTGGATCGACGGCGACCGCGTCATGATGGAATCCCTGATGTGCTTCAAACGCGCCGGTGCCAGCGGCATCATCACCTACTTTGCGGAAGAAGCGGCCGAGAAGTTGGGGTGAATTTGTGTACACGAAGTCTACGATCAGTAGGGATTGTTTCGGGATTTTCTGATATCGTTCCATACCGGATCTGGAACATTGGAGACAAGATTTCAAATCGTGACCGTGAAGCATGGGGTACAAACTTCGCAATTTGGTACCCTATGGGTAGAGCTTTAAAATCGATGTTTGATCTGCTTCAGAATGCTCTTTAGAAATTGATTTTTTGCCCACAATCCCCCATATTATAGATTGAACTATGAGGATGATCAGCTTTGCCGACGCAAGAAAATCCTAAGCAGTCCAATAAAGGTGTTTTGCCGAAGACTTCATTTATTCCGAAATCAATGCACACGATTGAAGGTCGAAAAGTATTCATCTCCAATTTAGCCACTCATCATGGTATGGCTTCATATACTATAAGTTATGAATTTTCGAATGAACGCGAGCTTGTATCTGATTTCGTCGTCCAACTTGCCAGATGCAAAAACGTCAAATCCCAACTGACCCGCGTTGACCAATTGGCATCGACATTCACGATACTGGCCGGTGAACCGGCAAAGCGCGACGAAATCGATGACCTTATCGTGAAGATGGGTCAACTTGATGTGCTTACCCCGTCAGAAGTGACATATATCACGGCTGCTCATATAGCCGAAAAGCGCGGATGACATTTGACCCCTTTGGTGATTTCGAGACACGCGGCTATCTCAGAAACCATTTCGGGCTGAAAGAACGGCCAGATCTTGCCCATATCGAGTTCAACAACTACCGTACTGTCTTACCCAAAGCCCTTGCTCACCTCGAAGCCTCAGCTCTTAACTACGACGATGTCCTGACTGTACACGATATCTTGTTTTCGGCAATTTACCCTTGGGCCGGGCAGGACCGCTCCACTACGGCACCAGATATTGCGATAACAAGAGGGGGTCTAGACGATATGTTTTGTCACCCTGCCGACTGCCGCCGCGCTGGAAATCATGCCCTGCGAGAAACTGCAACACCGGCCACTTTCGCTGATCGCCCCGGCGAAGCTTACAGCGATTTGTGTCACTCCCATGCATTCTTGGACGGGAATGGACGCACTCTCCTTCTAGTGCACAGCGAAATGCTTCGCCGAGCATCTGCCCATATCGAATGGGAGAATGTCGATCCTGTAGAATTTTTGAATTGCCTCACGACCGACCTGAGAAGCCCTAACGAAGGACATTTGGATAAATTCCTTCGTCAATATTTGTTGCCAGGAGCAAGAAGCCTTTCTGATCTACAAACCATGCTCGTGGACCGCATACGGCTCCATGGATTATAATCCTTATGACCATAGCGCCTTACCTTTCAGGCATCACTACCAACGATAACGCCGACAATCGCTCTAGATGCACCAGCCACCATCCCCTAACGCAACCGTAACCTCCCCCGCGCAGCGCCACCCCATTCCTGCCACGATCCGCACCTATCCCTCGGCGGTCACATTCAGGAGTCCTCCCATGATCCGCACGCTTTGCCTTGCGCTTGCTGCCACAGGCCTCACCGCTGCCCCGGCCCTTGCCGAGGACCGGGCTGACCAGGTCGCCGCCTGCATGGTCGCCAATGCGACAGAGGCCGACATCGCCCAGATGAAACAGCTGATGCTGCTGGCCCTGCAGGAGAAGAAGCAGGAGGCCACCGGCGTGCTCGGCTCGCTGATGATGACGGCCGGCATGAGCGCCGCCGGCAATTGCGGCGTCGGCTTCAACGAGGTCACCTCGCCCATGTTCGAATACGCCATGCGCGTCTACGGCGAACACCTCGGCACCGTCGTCATGGAGCGCTCGCTCGACTTCCTCGAACTGCCGATGGAATAGCGCGCGCCGACGCCTAAGCCGACAGGCTATGCAAATAGGCCAGCAACATCGCCAGTGTCAGCTCGCGCGCCCGTTCCGGCGGCTTGCCGATCAGTGTGCTGAGCGACGGTCCGAACAGGCCGACGCCCACGGCCAGTGTCACGCTCAGCAGGATCAGCTCCTCGGCCATCTCGGTCGGCACGCCCGTGTTCACAATCTTCCTCTGCGCCACTTCCTGCACCGCCTCGCGCACCAGCGTCAGCCGGCTCGTCTCGTCCGTCAGCTCCAGCCACGCCGCCAGCCGCGCCGCGCCGCGCGTCTCGAACGCATCGAACAGCGTCTTTAGCCCCGCCGACCGCGCCTCCGCCGGGGCATCGGCGGGTACCTCGATGGCCATGATTGCGTCCACCAGGTCGCCGATCATGCGCTCCATCAGCGCCTTCTGAACCGCGTCGATCGAGCCGAAATGGTGCAGCACGGTGGCATTGGCCACGCCCGCCGCCTTGGCCACGTCCGCCAGCCGTAGCGATTGCGGGCCCTGTTCCACCAACAGCGATTCCGCCGCCGACAGGATATTGCTGCGCGATTCTTCGGGCGAACGGCGAATGCGAGGGGCCGGTTTATTCTTTATTGACATTTTTGTCAGTAGTATCCATCTTGGCTACATGTTCAGTAACGGTTCCGCACTAAAAAGGCACTAATAACGATGACGAACAAGCGCACACCTGAAGAAGTGACGATTCTCCCCCGCGACCTCCATTTCGACATGTCGAGCGCCGGAACGGGTCACTGGCTCGACAACAACCCTGTCGCCACCGCTATCTTCAACGCCATGTCGCTCACCTTCCCGGGCGGCGAGCGCATGTTCATGGACGCCGTCAAAGCCTATCGCAGCGAGGTCAGCGGCAAGCTGGCGGAGGACGTGAAAGACTTCATTACCCAGGAAGCCATCCACTCGCGCGAACATCACCTGCTCAACAACATGATCGACCGCGACAAGTATCCCGTCGCTGAAATCGAAGCCGCGATTGACGAGAAGATCTCCTTCGGCCGCTCCGGCGGTCGCTTCCGCATGCTGATGGCCACCATCTGCCTTGAGCATTTCACCGCCATGATGGCCGACTTGATGGTCGGGCTTGATGTCGATGGCGCGCCGCTCTTCAGCAAGACCGATCCTTCGCTGGAGCGCCTGTGGCTCTGGCACGCCATGGAAGAGACCGAGCACAAGGCTGTCGCCTATGACGTCTTCCTCGAAGCCACCCGTGACTGGTCGCCGCTCAAGCGCTATTTCCGGCGCTCCCTCTCCATGCTGCTGATCACCAAGCACTTCACCACCAATATCGCCGAATACTCGGTAAAGCTTCTGCTGGCCGATGGTTACAGCCAGAAAGATGCCGAGCGCGCCGTGAAGGAATTCCTCTGGAAGAAGCCCGCCCTGTTCGGCAAGGGCTGGAAAGTCTGGCTGTCCTGGTTCAAGCCCGGCTTCCACCCATGGGACCATGACAACCGCGATGTCATGGCGCACTGGAAAGAAGAGTTCACGCTCGTCGCTGCCGAATAGGCACCGCCAACGCGGCCACTTTCTCGCCGCTCAGAAATCCGGATGCAGCAAACGCCCCATCTGCACGCCCGCGCGTGTGGCGGTCTCTGCATCTGTACAGATCTCCAGCAGGGCCAGTCCGTCGACCATGGCCAGGATCATCGCCGCCGTCGCGCGCCGCGTTTCCGGGCTGCCGCCCTCCAGGCGCGCCTCGATCCAGCCAAGGAAGCCCGCGGCAATCGCCTGCGCAATCGCCGTGTACGGCGCTTCGCCACGCGCAGCGGCGGCCACCACTTCGGTCCACAGGCGAAAGAAGGGCTTGGTCCCGGCATCGCGCGTCAGCGCAGCCGTCACACGCATCAGCTCGGCGGGGGCCAACGCCTCGCCCGCCGGCACAGCCGTGTCCAGCATGGCCGTCAGCTCGCCCGCCACATGGCCCAGCGCCGCCATCAGGGCATCCGTCTTGCTCTCGAAATAGTAGAGCAGCATCCGGTCGCTGATCCCGGCCGCCGCCGCCAGCTGCCGCAGGCTCGCCTGTGCCAGCCCGGTCTCCAGCAGGTGGGCCGCCAGCAGCTCGGTCGCCTGCGCGCGTTGGGTTTCTTTTGATGCCATCGAATTTCTCTCTTGTAGCACTCGCTACATAAAGTTATACACCGATGTAGCAAACGCTACATTAACGGAGGCCCGTCCATGGCATTGTTTCGCATTTTCCTCGTCGCCGTCTTCCTGGTCATTGCCGTCTACACGGCGATTGTCGGAATGAACCATGGCTGGAACCTGATCCCGGTCTTCTTCGGCGACATGGCGCAGATGACATGGCCCGGCCAGTTCAACCTCGATTTCATGTGCTTCCTCCTGCTCTCCGCCCTCTGGATCATGTGGCGCCATCAGTTCAGCCCGGCGGGCATCGCGCTCGGCCTCATCGGCGCATTCGGCGGCATGCTCTTCCTCTCGGTCTACCTGCTCGTCATCTCGGTGCGCACCAAGGGCGACATCCGCGCCATCCTGCTTGGCGAGGCACGTCATGTCGCCTGAGGTCCACAAGGCCTGGCTGAAGGTCACGGCGGTGCTCGTCGGCAGTTTCGGGCCCATCTTCTTTCTCGGCACGATGGTCCCAACCATGGAGCCCGCCCGCCTCACGCTTGATATCCTCAGCTGGCCGGTCAATGGCGTGCCCACCTATGCCTCGCCCGACACGCGCTTCCTGTCGGCGCTCACGGGCGGCTTCCTGCTCGGCTGGGGCGTGATGATCTGGTGCCTCTCGCAATGGGTCTACGATCTCGCGCCAGAGGCCGTTCGACGCTCGGTCCTGACAGGCGTGCTCGCATGGTTCCTGCTCGACAGCGCAGGCTCCATCGCCTCGGGTAACGCCGCCAATGCCGGGTTCAACGTCATCGTGCTCCTCCTCGCTGTCGGTCCGCTCTGGAAACCCGCACGGCCCCGGCCGGATTGACCGCAATCCGCGCAGGCCCCGCGCCACTGCCCGCGCTTGAGGCGCACGCCGGAAACCCGGCCAGCCTCACGCGGCAGAGATTGCGCCTGTCACAGGGATTGCCTACCACTAGGCACAGTCCACGAACGGAGAGCCTCATGACGATTCGCCATACCCGCCTCACCCTTGCTGCCCTTGCCGGCCTCGCCTTGCTCGGCGCCTGTGGCTCCGGCGATGCCCCGGCCGCACCGGCTGCCGCCGAAGAGGCCGTGGTCCTGCCAAATGGCATGACCGTCACCGAAGTGGTCGATGCCCGCCAGACTCACCTGAAAGCCGTCGGCAAGGCCTTCAAGACGATCAGCGACAATCTCAAGGCCAGCGAGCCTGACATGGCTGCCATCCAGGCCGCCGCTGCCAGCGTGCCGACCGAGACCGCCGACATGGGCGACTGGTTCCCCGAAGGCTCTGGCCCGGATTCCGGCGTGAAGACAGATGCGCTGCCCGCCATCTGGGAAAACAAGGCGGACTTCGATTCCAAGATCGCTGATTTCCAGGCCGCCGCCGCCACGCTCGCCTCCACCGCCGAGGCTGGCGACATCGCAGCCATCACCAGCGCCTTCCAAGCCACCGGCGCCACCTGCAAATCCTGCCACGAAACCTATCGCGCAGACGACTAGATCCTGATGTCGGCCCCGCAAAAGCGCGTCCTCGTCTGGGACTGGACAATCCGTCTGTTCCACTGGCTCATCGTGCTTGGCGTCGCGACCATGTGGTGGACGGCCGAACAGGGCATGATGGACTGGCACAGGCGTGTCGGCATCGTCCTGCTCGGCCTCCTCGCCTATCGCCTCGTCTGGGGCCTGATCGGTCCCGGAACGGCCCGGCTTTCCCGTCTCGTGCCCTCGCCGGGCGCCCTTGTTGCCTATCTGCGTGACCTGCTGGCGCGGCGCCACACACCCCACGCGGGGCACAATCCCGTCGGCTCGCTCAGCGTCATCGCCATGCTGCTCGCCCTCATTACGCAAGTCTCCACCGGCCTCTTCTCGGTCGATGTGGACGGTCTCGAATCCGGCCCGCTGGCCAGCAAGGTCTCCTTTGAAACCGGGCGCTTCCTTGCAGGCATCCACGAGACCAGTTTCAATGTCCTGCTCGCCCTGATCGCGCTCCACGTAGCCGCCATCGCGGCCTACTATCTTTTCTTCCGGGACAATCTCGTCAGCCCCATGCTCACCGGCCGGCGCAGTGAGACAGACTTCGTGCCAGATACGCCCGCCGATTCCCGCGCGTCCTGGCTCCGCGTCCTCATCTCTGCGGCGCTCGCCTTCGGCGCCGTCAGCGCCGTCTGGTTTGCCGGCAACTGAATCGAAGACGCAACGCTATCCTCCATGCAAACTCACGCATCCTGTAGGACCCACAGGCGCGACACCAATCGTTTTCCACCCCCCTCGCCCGACGGCGTATCATGCGCTCATGGATCTTCCCGCTCGCGCCCAACTCTATGCCTTCGTGCATCCGCTCTGCTGGCCATGGCTGTGGTTCCAGCTCTGGCGTCTGCAGCTCTGGATTCAGTCCAGCAAGCGCGACGTCCTCTTTCGCGTCGATCGCTACGGCAATCTCTATGTGGACTTCATCAGCGACGCCCCGCGCGATCCGTCACGCTATGCTTACGAGGCGCCCGCCGTGCCCGCATGGGCCGCGCCCGGCCTCGCCTCCGACAAGCCTGAAACTGTCGCGGCTGCAGCCCGGCCCGCGCGTCCAGCGCCGGTCCTGCCTCTGCGCGAATGGCATCTGGGACCGGCCCGCCACACGCCCGACACGTCCTGACGCCTGCCTGCCAAAACACACACTTACGCAACCGGATGGCCTCGCCATGCCGGCCGCACGTGCTGCTGATCATGTCAGTCAGTAGAGCGAGCGAAGCGAGCTGACCGCCGCGTATGATCGCAGCGGTCACCGTGGCGCGGGATATCGGTCCCTGTCCACAGCGGTGCGTCCCCTTAACCAGCTCGTTCCGTTCGGCGCTCACTCACGCCTCCACTTCGCCTATCCCCAGGCGCTTGGAGCAAGGAATTCCCCTTGCGAAACGCCTGTCCGCGCCGACCTTGACGGGCACCGGAGCGGGAATGGCGATCCGACGATTATTTCCCCAAAACCGAATGCGGGATTGTATAAATTCGCCATCCTGTTCAACTTGCAACACAGACCAAGACAGGCGACCAGCCTGCGAGGGGAGCAAAAGCCATGATGCAGTTCGAATATGTCCTGCCCCGCGCCGATATCCGCGCCCTTGTCGGCAGCTATTATGACACCACCATCCCTGTCGGCTTCGATGATGTCATGCGCGCCGAAATCGCCAATGTCCGCTTCATCATCCGGGGCGCCGTCCGCACCAACATGAACGGCAAGGAGGAGACCTATCCTGCCGGCACAGCCCTGCTCTGCGGCCCGACCTATAAATGGTGCAGTGTCGGCTTTGACAGCGACACGCTCATCTTCGGCGCCGCGATAACGCCCCTCGGCTGGGCGCGCATGTTCGGCGTCCCCGCCAACACATTGTCAGACCGCACCGTGCAACTCGCCGATCATGTGCCACCCGAATGCCTGCAGCACATCCAGCCCATCTTCGACGCAAAGGACGCCGCCTGCCGGGCCGCCGCCGCCGACACATTCTTCGCCGCGCTGGACGATCCCGCCCGCCGCGTCCACGAGGATTTCCTCGCCCTCGCGACGCGCTGGATCACCGATCCCGAGCCCAACGAACTGGAAGACCTCCTCGCCGCCACCGACATCTCGGCCCGCCAGGTCGAGCGGCTCTGCAAGCTCTATTTCGGCAGCGCCCCCAAGCGCCTCCACCGCAAGTTCCGCGCCCTCCATTCCGCCAACCGCCTGACCTGGCAGGAGCTGACAGACTGGCGCGACATCGCCACCACGGCCTATTTCGACCAGTCCCATTTCATCCGCGAGTTCAGGCATTTCAACGGGCGCACGCCCAGCGAGTTCATCAAAGGCGCCCACTTGCTCGTCCGTCAGACCCTGAAGGAACGCCTCCAGATCGCCCACGAATCTCCCTTCAGTCTTGTCGGTTGAGTGAGGCGGGCCGCGTCGTGCAAACCGAATACGACTACATCATCGTAGGCGCAGGCTCGGCCGGCTGCGTCGTCGCAAACCGCCTCTCGACCTCGGGCAAGCACAGTGTCCTCCTGCTGGAGGCGGGCGGCGCCGACAACTGGATCTGGTTCCACATTCCTGTCGGCTATCTCTTCGCCATCGGTAATCCGCGCGCCGACTGGATGTTCGAGACCGTGGCAGAGCCCGGCCTCAATGGCCGCGCGCTATCCTATCCCCGTGGCAAGGTGCTCGGCGGCTCGTCTGCCATCAATGCCATGATCTCCATGCGCGGCCAGTCTGCCGACTATGACCACTGGGCGAGCCTCGGCCTGCCCGGCTGGTCCTGGTCAGACGTGCTGCCCGTCTTCCGCCGCATCGAGGATCATTTCCTTGGGCCTAGCGACCATCACGCCACCGGCGGCGAATGGCGTGTCGAGGCCCCGCGCGTCACCTGGCCCATCCTCGACGCCGTGCGCAGCGCCGCCAGCGACATGGGCGTACCCGCGGTGCCTGACTTCAACACCGGCGACAATGAAGGCTCCTCCTATTTCCATGTGAACCAGAAGCGGGGCCTGCGCTGGTCCGCCGCCCGCGGCTTCCTGAAGCCTGCCCGAAAGCGCCCGAACCTCCACGTCGAGACCGGCTGCCTCGCCGACCGCCTCATCATGGACGGCACCCGCGCCGTCGGCGTGGACTATATCCAGAACGGCACCCGCCACACCGCCCGTTGCCGCGCAGAGGTCATCCTCTCGGCTGGCGCCATCGGCTCGGTCCAGATCCTCCAGCGCTCCGGCATCGGCCCCGGCGCCGCGCTCCAGTCCGCAGGCATCGACACACGCATCGATCGTCCCGGCGTGGGCCGCAACCTGCAGGACCATTTACAGCAGCGCGCCATCTACGCCGTTACCGGGGCCCGCACGCTCAACGAGACCTATCACTCTCTGCCCCGCCGCGCCCTGATGGGGCTCGACTATGCCCTGCGCCAGCGCGGCCCCCTCACGATGGCACCCTCCCAGCTCGGCATCTTCACAAGGTCCGATCCCTCACAGTCCCGCGCCAATCTCGAATTCCACGTCCAGCCCCTCTCGCTCGACAAGTTCGGCTCGCCGCTCCACCGCACGCCCGCCATCACCGTCAGCGCCTGCAACCTGCGCCCCAGTTCGCGCGGCGAAGTGCGCGTGCCCTCCGCTGACCCTCACGCCAGGCCCGTCATCGCCCCGAACTATCTCGCCACCGAAGCCGACCGCCGCGTCGCCGCCGACGCAATCCGCGTCACCCGCCGCCTCATGGCCCAGCCCTCGCTCGCCCCCTATGGCCCCGCCGAAATCCTGCCCGGCCCATCCGTCGGCGATGATGACGCCGCCCTCGCCCGCGCCGCAGGCGACATCGGCACCACCATCTTCCACCCCGTCGGCACCGCCCGCATGGGCCGCCCGGATGACCCGCTCGCCGTCACCGACAGCGACCTGCGCGTCATCGGCACCACGGGCCTGCGCGTCATCGACGCTTCGGTCATGCCGACCATCACCTCCGGCAACACGAACACGCCCACCATCATGATCGCCGACAAGGTCTCGCGACAGATGGCAGGCTGATTGTCCCAACGGCAGGGTGGCGAGCACGCCCCGATATGCCTAAACAGGCGCAAGAAAAATAAGGGAGCTTCCAGATGGAATTCGATGACGTGATCATGGGCCGGCGCAGCATTCGCGGCTACCAGAAGAAACCCGTCCCCAAGGCCCTGATCCGCGAGATCCTGCAGCTCGCCATGCGCGCGCCCACCTCGCTGAACACCCAGCCCTGGAACTTCTACGTCGTCGCCGGAGACGTGCTCGACAAGATCCGCGCAGGCAATGTCGAACGCAACCTCGCCGGCGTCCCGCACAGCCGCGAGTTCCGCCTCGGGCCAGACTATGCCGGCGCCCACCGCGAACGTCAGATCGGTATCGCCATCCAGCTCTTCGAAGCCATGGGCATCGAGCGCCACGACAAGGAAGCCCGGCAGGACTGGATCCTGCGCGGCTTCCGCCAGTTCGACGCGCCTGTCTCCATCGTCATCACCTATGACAAGTCCATCCAGGGCAGCGACATCGCGCCCTTCGATTGCGGCGGCGTGGTCAACTGCCTCGTCAACGCGGCATGGTCCAGGGGCCTCGGCTGCGTGATCAACTCACAGGGCATCATGCAGAGCCCCGTCGTGCGCGAACATGCCGGCATCCCTGACGATCAGGTCATCCAGACCTGCGTCGCCATGGGCTGGCCCGACGACAGCTTCCCCGCCAACGCCGTCGTCTCCACCCGCAAGTCAGTGGACGAAGCCGCCGTGTTCCGCGGCTTTGACGACTGACGAACGCCTAGTTGCAGAACGAGGCCGACCCGCAAAGATAACTGCTGGAATTGCCGCTATTGTAATTGTCCCGCGAACTCTGCCGCGCGGCTTCCATGATGTCATACTGGCTTGTATCAGGTGCTGCAGACGATGATGATCCCGAGGACGAAGAGGTCGAGCCATACTGGTATGATCGCGACGGCGCGGGCCGCAGGTTCCACATGCGGTTCATGCAATAGGTCTTCTCGCGCTCATTGGCCCAGAGGAGGCCGGCCTCAGCCAGTTCGTAGGTGACGATCTGTTCGTAACCGGCATCCATCGTCCTGACGATCGCCATGGGAAGGTAGCGCGTGTCGCCTGTCGCGGCGAGGTTCAGGGCGCCGTAATAATCGCCCCCGCTCAACATCGCTTTCACCTTGTCGCCTTTGGCTTCCATGGCCGCATAGTCGGCATCGATGCGCGCCTGAATGGCCGCGCGTTCATCCTCTTGCTTCTGCCGCTCGGTCGCCGCCAGCTTCGCCTGATAGTCAGCCACGCTTTTCTCATAGAAAGCGGCAAAAGCCTTGCGACCCTCAAGGGTCAGCGCCTCGGCCACAAAGGCGCGGGCGGCGTCCATGTTTTCGAAGGGTTCGGCATGGCTACGGGTAAACGCGCCGTTTCCTATGCCTATCCGCGCGATGTAAACATCCACTTTCCCATTGGGATAAACACCGTACACGCCATTATACCATGCAAGCGCCGGGTCCGGGTCCATGTGGACCTCTTGCGGAATGTCGACGGGATAGAGTTCTGTAAAAGCCGCCCAGCTCTTGTAGTCGACCACCCGGTGCGGAGACATGTAATTGAAATGGAAGATGTTGCCATCTTCCCAGTCCGGCAGCCCCCAGTAATCCATTGAGCGGAAATAGCCCTGCCAGTCGCCATTCAGCGGCGCGAGCCTCAGCCCATTGGGCGTATCCCACACTGCCGCCATGACCCCGTCGGCCAGCGCCTCCAGCGGGTTGTCCTTCAGCCCTGTGGTGATACCGCTCCCGACCGGGCGATATCCCAGCAATGTCGGATTGTTGCCCTGGGCGTTGTAAAATGTTGCCATTGAATGATCCTCCTCGATGGGAACATACAATTGCTTGTCCGCATCGAGAACGAACATGGCCTGCTTCTGGGGATAGGATACTTCCACCGTCGTGAACTTCTTCAGCGGCCAGTTCTCGATCTTTTCATCTGAAACGGCAAAGTCATACATCTTTCCATTCTGCCCATACCGTCGAATGAAATAATCCGCCCTCAGCGTTGCCTTCACGGGGGACTCCCCGAGAACTTCAGCCGGAACCACCTTGTCCACCGGTGCCCTGAGCGTGAATTTCTGGCCGAACTTGCTCCAGTTCATCAGCTGAATGGTCTGCGTCTCGCCATCATCCTGCGTGATCAGAAAATAGAGTTCGTCGCCATAGAGGTTCGCGCCGCCCGTGATTTCGCGATCAACCACGTTGATGGAGCCGATGCGTCCGTTGCCCAGTTTTGTCGTGCTGCCGGATTTGGTGTTCAACACATACCAGGTGTCGGTGCCGGCGGCACGGACCAACATGTTGTCACTGGTCAACGGAAAGACGCCCGACCATTCGGGCTTCACGACCCATTCGCCATCATGCTTCGCTGCGCCACTCGCAGCATTGTAGAACACGCCATACAAATCCGTGCCGGCCTTGGCGCCACCCTTCTTCGTTTTGGTATCTGCATTGACCCGGTAGCGCGCATAATAGAATGGCGCCAGATCACCATGTTTCAGCCCCCAGCGCTTCTCGCTCTCCCATCCGATCAGCGTGTTGGGCATCGGCGCGATAGCCGTCAGCGTCGCGTTCTTGGGGACCTTGAGAGGCACACCGGGATCGAGCATCGCCCCTGCCTCGGCAGTCGCAACGGGTTCCTGCGCAGACGCGGTTCCGAAGCCGCCCATGGCGAGTGCCATAGCCGCAATAAGGAGTACCCTGATCATGCGTCTCTCCATTGTCAGAAATTCCCGCGATAGTGTTTCATCGCCGTCGCGCGTGACATGCACGTGCGATAGGTCGAGTTGCCCTCGCCATAGACGGTGCCGCAGACCTCGCCGCCTTCGGCTTCCTTGCGCTCTTCCTGGCGCTTGTAATACTGGTCCCAGGCGCTCTGCACCGTCTGGCGATCCATGTTGTCGCGCGACTGGATGTTCTGCCGGTTCATTTCCTGAATGGCCGCAATCTGCGCATCCGTGCGCGCCTTGTTCTGGGCCACCACGGCGGCAGCAAATTCATTGGCACCCTCCGCCCCAAGATACTGCGCCCGGCCAATGGCAAACTCATAGCTGTCACTGCCCTCGTGGTCGTTCTCGTAATACTTGGTCACAGCCACTTTCATGGCCGCGTCGGGCACGCCCTTCTTCGCCGCCGCATCGAACAGCTCGTAGATCATTTTCCCCTTGTCGCTGACCGTATAGGGCAGGTCCGGCAGGTTTCCGTTGGCATCCTTTGGTGCAACGCCCAGCCCATTCTCATAGGCGTAGGCGAGATAGAGCTGGGCGTGCGTGTGGCCCATGAAGGCCAGCCATTGCATCGTCTCCCGGCCCCGCTGGGTCTCGCCGCTTTCGATGTCGAACCGCGCGAGCAGGAAGCGCTCCTCATCGTCCAGCATCGGGTCGATATAACTGCCCGTGACGCCGCCGGTTTCCGCGACCACTTCATCCTTGCGGGCGCAGGCCGCTGCGTCGCCTTTTTGGCAAGCAGATTCCAGCACGCCGATGGCGAGGTTGGCGGACCCCATGGTAAACTTCTGATCTTCCAGATAGGAATTGGCGACATCGACGCATGCGACGTTGAATTCCCTGCACGCCGTCGTCAGGGCGCGCATCGACTTGTCGCTCGCCAGCTCACCCTTCAGCGGATGGTCCGGAAATCTGTAGTCCCTGAACGCCTTGCCCGACATCGTGCAGTCTTCGACCGACGGCTTCGCCAGGCAGCGGCCATACATGCCCTGCGCAATCACGTCCTGATCGTTCCACGCATATTCCTGCCCGGCCAAAACCATGAATTCGCAGGCCGGCAGGTCGCCCAGCAGGCAGCCGCGATAAAGCGACTGCAAGCCGCTCATGACCTCTGACGAACTCTTGTCGGTGAGGTCCGTGTCACCCAGCACAAGCAGCGCGCGCAGGGTGCACCCCGGCGCATAGACAGCCCGCGCGCAGCCCTTGCCCCAGTATATCCGCGCCTGCTTGTCATCCTCCGGCATGTCGTAGTCACCGAAAAACGAGGCCTTGCCGAGTTCGATACAGGCAGGTCCGACCAGGCCGGTATCGGCGCACCGGCTCTTCAGCGTAGCGATGGAATCCTCGGAATAGGGTATCTCCTTCAGATACTGTAGAAGCAGGAGATAGGCCTGATACCTGCAGCCGTTCGCGCCGTCCAGCTCGCACCCCTTCAGATAGTATCGCGTCGCCTCCGTTTCGTCCTTCTCGACCCCCATGCCCCGCTGGTGCGCCATCCCTGTGCGTGCACAGCCGAGCCCGTTGCCGAGATTGCAGGCCTTCAGATTATACTGCACCGCCAGCACCTGGTCCTCGGCGCGTCCCCTGAATCCTTGCCGGTACGACAAGCCGATTTCGGTGCAGAGCCAGCCATTGCCTGCAGCACACCCCGTATCCGACAGCGCGACCATCTCAGCCAGGTAACCCGCCGCCTTCTTGCCCTTCGCATCATCCAGTCGCGCAGCGTAATAGTCGTAGGCCTGCTCGCACGCCTCATTGTCGTTCGCCTGCTTGCAGGCCGCCATGTCGGCCTTCACCGTCGCATCGGTTGATTCGGCCAGCGCTGAAGGGGCCAGCGTCATCAGGGCGATGGCCGCGCCGAGTGTTTGAAGAATCGATTTCCAGGCCTGCGACATCGTGCGTTTCCCCGTCATGGTTTCTTTGACGCCATGCTGCCTGTCGCCGCAGCCGGGGGATTGTACATTCTCGCCATTGGCCGGATTGCCTATCCCGCACATTTCGTTTTATGACGCGAATATGGCGCAACTCCTCATCGTCTGGCACTCACGCACCGGTGGCACCCTGCAAATGGCAGAGGCGGCCGCCGAAGCAGCGCGCGCCGAAACGGAGACCGTTCTCAAGCGCGCCGAGGACACGACCCCGTTCGACATGTTCGCCGCCAGCGGCTTCCTCTTCGCCGCGCCGGAAAACCTTGCGGGCCTCTCCGGCGAGATGAAGGAATTCTTCGACCGCTGCTATTACCCGATGCTGGGCCAGGTCGAAGGGCGCCCCTACGCCCAGATGGTCTGCGCCGGTTCCGACGGCGAGAATGCCGCCCGCCAGATTCGCCGCATCGCCATGGGCTGGCGCCTGAAGGAAGCCCAGCCGCCGATCATCGTCTGCACCAATACGCAGACGCAGGAGGATATCCTCGCGCAGAAGACCATCCCGGAAGCGGCCCTCACGCGCTGCGCCAATCTCGGCCAGGCCCTCGGCGCCGGCCTCGCCATGGGCGCGTTCTGACGTTCTTCGGCAAGAAAAGTTCATTATAGGCTGCCATCGCCCTATGTTAGGTGAACGCGCATGGATCACGACTGGAGATGGTTTGGATGACAGCTCTGACGGCCGAAGAACGCAACCTCCTCAGCAAGGTGCCGGCTGCCACTGCCGCCTTCTGGATCGTGAAAATCCTTGCCACGACGCTTGGCGAAGTCGGCGGCAATCTCGTCAGCATGAACATGGGCCTCGGCTATCTCACCGCGACGCTCATCCTCGCGGCCATCTTCATCGCCCTTGCCGCCATCCAGATCCTTGCCCGGCGTTTCCATGCCAGCCTCTACTGGCTCACCATCGTTGCCTCCACCACAGCGGGCACGACGCTGGCGGATTACACAACCCGTTCCCTCGGCATCGGCTATACAGGCGGCTCCATCCTGCTTCTGGCATTGGTCATCGCCTCGCTGATCACATGGCGGCTCGCGCTCGGCAAACTGTCAGCTGACAAGATCGCCGACCGCCGCACCGAACTTTTCTACTGGATCACAATTACCTTCTCGCAAACGCTGGGTACGGCTTTGGGCGACTGGTTCGCCGATACGGCGGGCCTCGGCTACTGGGGTTCGGCACTCGTCATCAGCGCCATCCTGCTCGTCGTCCTCGGCCTGCACCTGCGGCGCATGGTCAATGGCGTCTACCTCTTCTGGGCAGCCGTCGTGCTGACCCGGCCACTCGGCGCCGTCGTCGGCAACTTTCTCGACAAACCGGACCATGGCGGCCTCGCCATAGACCGCCCCCTGATCGTGGCAGTGCTATCCGGCCTGATGATCCTCGCACTGGTATTCATGCCCCAGAAGGCTGGCCATCACGGCGAAACGCCCACAGCCTGAGCCGTCGTTCTAAAGCGCCTTGCGCATGTGGATAATGGTGTTCGGCTTGCCATTTGCGGCTGTCATGTCTTCGCGTTTGAACTCGACATAGCCCCGCACCAGATAGAGCGGATAGCCCGGCACAGTTGAGCCCAGTTCGATCGTCTTGAACCCCGCCGCCCGCGCCGCGCTCTCGCCAAGGTCCAGCAACAGCGAGCCGATGCCCCGCCGCGTCCAGTCCGGGTGCGTGTACATCGCGCGGATGCGGGCCGCATGGATTGCCGGGTCGGCCAGCGAGTCGTCACGGCCCGCCGTCTGGTCGCCGCCATAGAGCGTGCGCCGTTTGCCCCAGCCGCCGCAGGCCGCCATGACGGTCTCGCCGTCCACGTCCGTCTCGATCACGAAATAGGTGCCGTCATTGATCAGCGAGCGGTCGAGGCCCATCGACTCCTGCGCGGCAATGATTTCCTCGGGCGACAGGAAGGCCTTCATGTTCTCGGCAATCGAGGCCTTCATCAGGTTCACGATAGCCGGGATGTCGGCCTCTGTCGCAACGCGATGACGGAAAGCAAAAGGCTCGCTCATGTCGGGCTAGGTCCACTGGCTGGTTCAGCCCTGTCTTCCAACATCAGACGCGCCGCGTCCATGCCGCGCGCGCAAACCAGGGCGCGGCATGACGACATGCTGAATTGGCAGGCAGATGCCTGCCGCTGATCAGCTCTCGCTTGTCTTGTAGGTCTTCTCGGTGGACGCCATGCCGAGGCGCACGAGTTCTTCCAGCGCGGCGAGGTTCACGTCCTTCAGCGCCTTGATGAAGATGCAGGACTTTCCCTTGTCATGCTTGCCAAGGATTTCCAGCGGCGCGGTGAAATCTTCAAAGTCCGGCGACAGGTAGACAATGATATGCTTCTTCGCGGGCTCGAACCCGGCAATCATGAACTCACTGCTGCGCCCGCCATCCATCGTATAGGCATAGCGGCCATAGCCGACCTTGTGCGTCCCCCAGATCATGGCTGGCAGGTCCGTGACACGGGCAAACAGGGCCAGCAATTCTTCGGATTCCGCCTTGCGCTGCGGATCGTCGAGATTGGAAATATAGCGTTCAACACGGGATTTGGAGGCAGATGCAACAGGTTCTACAACGGTCATGGGTGGGTGACACAGTCCTTTGAAGTGAAAGTTAGTGTCACCTTACAGCCACAGGGCCAAAAAGTCCAAAATATCCTGCACTTAGCCGATTTCGACCTTGGCCCCGAGGTCAAGCAGCACGATCAGAGTCGCCGCGACGATCAGGAAAAAGGCCGAAAGCCCGGCATTCAGCCACACCGCCCAAGTCGCATTCTTCTGCTCGATCCACTTGCGCGGACGGATCTTGCGCAGCCGGAACACGATCAGCGCCGACAGGATCAGGCTCGCCACGTTGAGCGCCAGCAGCAGGGCCGCGCGCAGGGCGAGGTCATATTCCCCGCCGCCCGCAAACAGGCCCAGCGCCGCCCCAGGCGGCAACAGGGCTGCGGCCACCATCACGCCCACCAGCGCCTCGGCTTGCCCGCGTGTCAGCGAAAGGGCCGCCGCACCGCCCGCCGCCATGGCCAGCGCCAGCCCGTCCACGCGCACTTCGGCCCGCGACATCAGCTCGTGGCTCTGCAGGTTCAGCGGCAGCATGAACGAAATCGCGAAAGAGACGGCCAGCGCCGTCGCGATGCCCACGGCCAGCGTCGTGCCGCCCCGCTTCAGCAGGTCGAAATCGCCGAGCGCGGCGCCCATCGAGAAACCGAGGATCGGCCCCAGCAATGGTGCAATCACCATGGCGCCAATCACGGCCGCGATGCCATCGGAGTTCAGGCCGATCGCCGCCACGATGGTCGACAGGATGACCATGATGACGAAATTCCGGTCCAGTCGCGCACCGTTTGAAATGTCCGAGAACAATTCCTCGCGCGTCGCCTGGTCGGCATTGGCGGCCTTCTCGCCCTTGGCCTCTTCCAGCTTCGGCGCGGTCGCCTCGATCGGCAGCACAGCCACACGCCAGTCGGTCCGGCCCTCCAGCGCCATCTGGATATTGTCCATCAGTGTCTGGTTCGTGCCATCGCGCATGAACACGGAAATCATGCAGCGGTCGGTCTGCTCTGTCTCCAGGACCACATAGTCGATCGGGTCAGCCGCCTTGATGGCGCTGATCACCGTGTCGCAAGCTTCATCCTTCGTGAGGTGGATATCGAGGCGCCGCATGGGCCTACGTGTCCCGCGTCAGGCGGGCAATCAGGCTGCTCGTATCCCAGCGCGCGCCGCCCATGGCCTGCACATCGGCATAATACTGGTCCACCGTCGCCGTCACCGGCAGGCTGGCGCCATTCTCGCGCGCCGCCTCCAGCGTGATACGCAGGTCCTTGCGCATCCAGTCGACCGCGAAGCCATAGTCGAAATGGCCCTCCACCATCGTCTTCCAGCGGTTTTCCATCTGCCAGCTCTGGGCCGCGCCGCCGCTGATCGCCTCGATCACCTTCGCCGCGTCCAGCCCGGCCTTCTCGGCAAAGTGCAGCCCTTCGGCGAGGCCCTGAACGATGCCCGCAATGCAGATCTGGTTGACCGACTTGGCGAGCTGGCCCGCGCCGCTCTCGCCGATCAGGGTCATCTTCTTGCCGAACGCCGCCATCACCGGCTCAGCCGCCGCAAAGGCGCTCTCCTCGCCGCCGCACATGATGGTCAGCTTGCCATTGATCGCGCCTGCCTCGCCGCCCGAGATCGGTGCGTCGATGAAATGCGCGCCCTTGGCCTTGCAGCGTTCAGCGAGCTCGCGGGCGAGACCTGCCGACGCGGTCGTGTGGTCCACCACGATCATGCCGGCGCCGAGGCTCGGCTCCAGCGCGTCGAACACGGTGCGCACGTCCGGGTCATCGCCCAGGCAGAGGAACACGAATTCCGCGCCGAAGGCCGCCGTTGCCGGGTCCTTCGCCACTTCGCCCTTGTGATCCTTCTTCCACTTGGCGGCCTTGGCGCCTGTCCGGTTCCACACGCTGACCTGATGGCCCGCCCGGGCGAGGTGGCCCGCCATGTGAAAGCCCATCACGCCCAGTCCAAGAAATGCCGTCCGCGCCATATATGAGTCTCCTATGTCTCAGCCATCAGTGACGCCTTAGCCGAATGACTTCAAGGCGTTCTGCGTGAACCAGCTGACCAGCGATCCGGTTCGCCTGCCAATCCGTCCCTGAATTCGTTGAAATTTCATCGAAATCCACCGCCGTTCCTAGACCTGACCTTCACCAAGCCCTGCTATGACTGTGAGTGTTGATCAGAAGGATCGGTTTCGAGCGCATGGCGACTGCCACTCACTCTCGGCGATATGCGGGCAGAATGCCCGTCGCGCCCGCCCGTAAAACGGGCACATGGAAGATGGCCTATGCCGACTTCCTGACCGCGCTTATGGCCTTCTTCCTGATCATGTGGCTGGTCAGCGGCGTGTCCGCTGATGACCGCGCAGAGATTGCCGCCACTTTCCATAACAAGGCGCCCGCTACACTGACGATGACGGCCGTTCTGCCCGATTCCACGGCCAGCCAGCTTGTCGCCGCCCTTCAGGCCCAATCCGACATCGCCGATGCCGGTGACAGCGTTCTCCTTACACGCGAAGCTGATGGCGTGCGTATCGATCTCGTCGACAGCGCCCGTCGCCCCCTGTTTGATTCGGGCAGCGGCGCCTTCACGCAAGACGGTCTCGCCCTTGCGACAGCCGCCGGCGAGGCGCTCTCACACTTTTCCCAGGGCGTATCCATTGAGGGACATACCGACGCGTTCAGCGCCGCCGGGAGCGCCTATTCCAACTGGGAACTCTCGGCAGACCGGGCAAATGAGGCGCGCCGCGCCCTGATTGCGGCCGGTCTTGCCCCCTCGCGTATCCGCGCTGTCACCGGTCTGGCCGATACACGCCCCCTCGATGCCGGACAGCCGCACTTGTCAGCGAACCGCCGGGTCAGCATATTGGTTCACACAAACGACTGATAACCTGTAAAGGGATCAGGACGGACGGATGAACCGGAGCCCTGATGATCGCTGATTTCCTGGCCCACTGGCCCATGTGGGCAAGCCTAGCGGTCATTGTTGCTGCAATTGGTTTCTACATGTCGGATCGCTGGCCGATGGAGCTTGTCTCTGTCGGCGTCATTGCGGCCTTGCTTCTGCTGTTCACCATTCCCGGCGCCTATGGGGCCGACGGCACGCCCGTCAGCGCGGCAGAACTGCTCTCCGGTTTCGGCAACCCGGCCCTGATAACGATCATGGCGCTGCTCGTGGTCGGCCAGGGCCTGTTCCAGACCGGCGCCCTTGAAGGCCCGACCAAGGCGCTCGTCGGCGGCTATGAGAAACGCCCGGTCACCACGCTCGTCCTTGCTTTCCTTGCCGTGTTCGTGACCAGCGCCTTCGTCAACAATACGCCCATCGTCATCATGTTCCTGCCGGTGATGAGCGCCATCGCCAAGCGGATGAACGCCTCCCAGTCCAAGCTGATGATGCCGCTCAGCTTTGCGTCCATCTTCGCCGGCATGACCACGCTGATCGGCACCTCGACCAACCTGCTCGCCGCCGAAGCCTTCCAGCGCATTGACGGGCGCACGCTCGGCTTCTTCGACCAGACGCCCATGGGCCTGATCCTCGCCGGCACGGGCCTCCTCTACATAGCCATCTTCTCGAAATTCCTGCTGCCCAACCGCCGCGGCCTCAGCGACGAGCTGGCCCAGCCGTCCGGCAAGCAGTTCGTCGCCCAGATCGAAGTCACCTTCGGCCACTTCCTGAAGGGCAAGAAGCCGATTGCCGGCATGTTCGCCGACCTGCCCGACATGACCGTCCGCATGATCCAGCGCGGCGAACGCGCCTTCCTGCCGCCCTATGAAGACATCACCCTCCAGCCGGGCGACCTCGTCATCGTCGCCGCCACCCGCGCCGCCCTGCAGAATGTCCTCGCCCGCCAGCCGGACTTCCTCCAGCAGGTCTGGGAATCTGCCGGCGGCGACCTTGAAGAGAACAGCCGCTCCGGCGCGCTTGCCCTGACAGAGGCGGTTATCGCCCCCGGTTCGCGCATGGTCGGCCGCACGGTCGAGATGCTCGGTTTCCGCCGCCTGACCCGCGCCGTGACCCTTGGCATCCAGCGCCGCAGCCGCATGATTCGCACCAAGCTCGGCGAAATCCGCCTCGAATCCGGCGACACGCTGCTGCTCTGCGGTCCGGTCGATGCCTTTGTCGACCTGCGCTCCAGCCGCGACATCATCCTGCTCGAATGGTCCCAGACCGAAATCCCGCTGACCACACGCGCCGTCGCCGCCCGCGTCATCGCGCTCGCCATGGTCGGCCTCGCCGCGACAGGTCTTGTCTCCATCCTGCACGCCTCGGTGCTGGCCGCCGTGGCCATGCTCGTGGTCGGCTGCGTGAACACGCGCCAGGCCAGCCGCTCGCTCGACCTGCGCATCTTCCTCGTCATCGGCGCCGCGCTCGCGATGGGCATGGCGCTGGAGAAAACCGGCGCAGCTGCTGCGATTGCGCATGCCGTGGTCAATTATGCGGCGCCCTATGGCACGCTCGCGGTCCTGTCCGCCCTGTTCCTCAGCGTCGCCATCCTGACCAACCTGCTGACCAATGCCGCAACCGCCATCCTGTTCTCGCCGATTGCCCTTTCAGCAGCCACTGAACTCGGCGTGCACGACCCGCTGCCCTTCCTTCTGGCGGTCATCTACGGGGCCAATTGCAGCTTCGCGACCCCCTTCGCCTACCAGACAAACATGCTCGTCATGGGCCCTGGGCACTACAAGTTCGGCGATTTCATGAAATTTGGCGCGCCGCTCGTTTTATTGCTTTGGTGTGTCTTTACGCTGTTCGCCCCTTGGCGGTTTGATCTGTAAGTGTATCGTCGCAAATCATGAAGTTCATGGACTCCCAGATACTGCCTGCAGGGCTCGAAAGGTCGCTCCGTTTCTACGTGACGAACCCGTCCCCGTGCCCCTATTTGCCTGGGCTGCGCGAGCGCAAGGCATTCACCAATCTCGCGGTGCCGGACTCCGATTCCATCCACAATTCGCTCAGCCAGGCCGGTTTCCGCCGCAGCCAGACGATCGCCTACCGGCCCGCCTGCCCGCGCTGCAATGCCTGCCGCAGCGTGCGCGTGCCGACGCGCGAGTTCGTCCAGTCGCGCAATGATCGCCGCGCGATTGCCCGCAATGCCGGCCTGATCCGCACGCCGGTCAAGGCCGAGGCAACCCGCGAACAGTTCCGCCTGCTTAAAACGTACGTCCAGACCCGCCACGACAAGGGCGGCATGTCCGAGATGACCTATCGCGACTATGCCACCATGGTCGGCGGCAGCCCGGTCCAGAGCCTGATCTTCGAATACCGCGATGGCCCTGACGAAGACTCGCCGCTCGTGGCGGTCTCGATCACCGACGTGCTGCGCGACGGTTTCTCGATGGTTTACACCTTCTTCGATCCCGAACAGGAATCGCGCGGGCTCGGCCATTACATGATCCTCGACCATATCCAGCATGCCCAGGATCGCGGCCTGCCGCACGTCTATCTCGGCTATTGGGTCAAAGGCAGTCCGAAAATGGACTATAAACGCCGCTACAAGCCCCTCGAAGTGCTGGACGGCGACCAGTGGCGGACGCTAAGAGACGACGAATAAACCCTGACAGAGTGCAGGGCGGGGCTCTCAGGGAGGACATGTCATGATCAACCGACGCAATATCGTCGGCGCCGGCCTCCTCGGCGCAGCTGGCGCAGCCGCCGCCTTTGCCAATCCGGAAGTCGCGCAGGTCCTCGCGCCCGCCAAGATCAATCGCAACCGCCGCAAGTTCAACATGGTCACCACATGGCCCAAGGGCCTGCCCGGCCTCGGCCGCGCCGCCGAGCGCGTGTCGGAACGTGTCTACGCCATGTCCGACGGCCTGATGGAAATCAAGGTCTTCGCCGCCGGTGAACTTGTTCCTGCCTTCGAAAGCTTCGACGCCGTCGCAAACGGCTCGGCCGACATGTATCACGGCGCCGAATATTACTGGACCGCCAAGTCCCCCGCCTTTCCCTTCTTCACCGCCGTGCCCTTCGGCATGACGGCGCAGGAAATCATGGGCTGGATCGACTTTGGTGGCGGGCAGGAACTCTGGGACGAACTCTCCGGCCAGTTCGGCGTGAAAGCCATTCAGGGCGCCAATACGGGCCACCAGATGGGCGGCTGGTTCCGTAAGGAAATCAACAGCCTCGACGACCTGGTCGGCCTCAAGATGCGCATTCCGGGGCAAGGCGGCGACGTGCTGCGCGCCCTCGGCGGCTCGGCCATCGCGCTTTCGGGCGGGGAGATTTATCAGGCCCTGCAGACCGGCTCCATCGACGCCACCGAATGGGTCGGCCCATGGAATGACTACTCGCTCGGCTTCCACCGCGAGGCGCCCTATTATTACGGTCCCGGCTTCCACGAGCCCGGCGCCAGCCTCGCCGTCGGCATGAACCTGAAAGTGTGGGAAAGCCTCACGGCCGGTGAGCAAGCCATCATCAAGGCCGCCTGCGAGTCCACCAACCATACATCGCTCGGCGAGTTCACCTACCAGAACTCCGTTTACCTCGACCTGCTCGTCCGAGAACATGGCACACAGCTGCGCTCTTTCCCGCCGGAAGTGGTGAAAGCCATGTCGGAAGCCGCCTATGACGTGCGCGCCGCCAGCGGCAAGGACGGCATCGAGAAGCGCATCTACGAAAGCTTCGAAGCGAGCCTCAAACTGATGCGCGGCTGGGCCAAGGTCTCCGATGGCGCCTATTATCCCGCCCGCGAACTCGGCAAATAGGCTGGCTGGGGGGCAACATGGATCCGACGTTTTTCCTCTACCTCGGTGCCTGGCTGAAAGTCTTCGGCGTCCTCTGCCTGCCCTTCTTTGCCGTCCCGCTTGTGACGCTGGCCTTTCCCGGCCTGATCGACCGGTTCGCCAAGCGCATGATCGCCTTTCTCGACGCGCTGTCCGGTGGCGCGCTGAACCTCGCCATTGCCAGTGCCCTGATCCTCGTCCTCGCCCAGCTCGCCGTCGTCATCCTGCGCTACGCCTTTGGCCTCTCCTTCACCTGGCTCAGCGAGATTGTCATCTACGCCTTCGCCGCCATGTTCATGCTCGGCTCGGCCGCCGCCCTGCGCGATGATGCCCATGTCCGCGTCGACATCCTCCGCCCCCGCTTCGGCGAAGCTGGCCGCAACTGGATCGAACTGGTTGGCACCTATCTCTTCCTCTTCCCGATCTGCCTGCGCCTCATCACCAATGGCGAGCAGGGCCTGACGCGCTCGTGGAGCCTGCTCGAAGGCTCACGCGAATCCGACGGTCTGCCGATCCTCTTCCTGTTCAAGACGCTGGTGCCGGTTTTCGCTGTCCTGCTGATGACCGCCGGTCTCTCCGTCGCGCTGAAGGCCGCGCTCCGCCTCACCGGCAAGCTGCCGCCCGCGGCCACACCCATCGAAGGCGAAACCGGGGGAGGCCATGATGGAGTTTGAGATCATCCTCGCCATCGCCATGTTCGCCTGCGCCATTCTTGGCCTGCTGGCGGGCTATTCAGTCGCCCTCACGCTCGGCGGCGTCGCGCTCCTCTTCGCGCTTGTCGGTATCGCCACCGGCACATTCTCGTCCTCTTTCCTGATCGCCTTCCCAAGCCGCATCCAGGGCGCGTCGATCATGCAGAGCCAGACGCTCGTGGCCGTACCGCTCTTTGTGCTGATGGGCGTTATCCTCGAACGCTCCCGCGTGGCGGAAGACCTGCTGCACATTGCCAGCCGCCTGCTCGCCCGCGTGCGCGGCGGCCTCGGCTATGCCGTCGTCCTCGTCGGTGCGCTTCTGGCGGCCTCGACCGGCATTGTCGGCGCCACGGTCATCACCATGACGCTGATTGCCCTGCCCACCATGCTGCGTCAGGGCTATGACCCCAAGCTCGCCACCGGCACCATTGCCGCGTCCGGCACGCTCGGCCAGATCATCCCGCCCTCCATCGTGCTGATCCTGCTCGCCGATGCCGTCTCCAACGCCGCCAGCCAGGCCAGCCTCAAAGGCGCGGGCTCCGGCGTCGTCTCGGTCGGAGACCTGTTCGCCGGCGCGCTCATCCCCGGCGTCCTGCTCGTCGTCTTCTACCTGCTCTACATCGCCGCCATGGCGTGGCTGAAGCCGGCCAGCTGCCCACCCGTAACGCTGGCCGAAGACACACAGCCACTGACCGTCAAGGAAGTTGCCTTCGGACTCGGCGCACCGCTCATGCTCATCATCGCCGTGCTCGGCGCCATCCTCGGCGGCGTTGCGCCGCCCACCGAAGCCGCCGCCATTGGCGCAGCTGGCGCCGTCCTGCTCGCAGGCATCCGTCTCGCCGACGAAGCCAAGAGCCGCCTCGCCCCACTCATCCTCGCGGGCCTCGGCAGCATCATCGCCATCCTCGTCCTGCGCAACACGATGGACCTGCGCGCCGGTGTCGCCACCATCAGCGGCGCAAACTCCATCGGCATCATCCTCACGCTCCTCGCCAGCCTGGTCTTCTTCGCGGGCGTCGCGGCCGGCCTGCTCGTGCTGCGCAAGATGCGCCAGCTGCTGCCCGCGCTCACCAGCGCCACACATATCACCAGCATGGTCTTCCTCATCCTGATCGGCGCCTCGCTGTTCAGCCTCGTCTTCCGTGGCTATGGCGGCGACGAGATGGTAGCGGCCCTGCTGCATCAGGCGCCCGGCGGCAAATGGGGCGCGCTGGCCATGACCATGCTCGTCATGTTCATTCTCGGCTTCTTCCTCGACTTCATCGAGATCGTCTTCGTCGTCGTGCCACTGGTCGCGCCGCCACTGATCATGCTCGGCTTTGACCCGGTCTGGCTTGCCATCCTGATGGCGCTGAACCTGCAGACCAGCTTCCTGACACCGCCCTTCGGATTTGCCCTCTTCTACCTGCGCGGCGCGGCCCCGGACGAGATCAACACGATGAACATCTGGCGTGGCGCCGTGCCCTTCATCGGGTTACAGATCGCCATGATCATTCTCGTTGCCTGCATCCCATCGCTCGCCACATGGCTGCCGAGCCTCGCCGCCAATTGAGTAGCGACGTCTCCCCGTTCCAGGCCATCGCCGTCAGCCGTCTCGCGCATGAGCTGCAGGCGGCCGGGCGCTCTGTCATCCACATGGAATTCGGCCAGCCTTCGACGGGCGCCCCGAAACGCGCCGTCGAAACCGCGCACGCTGTGCTCGATGCGGAATCCATGGGCTATTGGGAAAGCCCCCAGCTCAAGACGCGCATCTGCCAGCATTATGGCGACACTTACGGCGTCGAGGTCACGCCCCGCCGCCTCGCGATCACCTGCGGCGCCTCGCCAGCGCTTGTGCTGGCCCTGTCCTCCGCCTTCAATCCCGGTGATCAGGTGGCGCTCGCCCGGCCCGGCTATGTCGCGTATCGCGGCACGCTGAAGGCGCTGAAGCTCGTGCCCGTCGAAATCGAGTGCGGCGAGGAAACGCGCTTCCAGCTGACCGCCGCCCAGATCGCCGCGCTCGAACCCGCGCCCGCCGGTCTCATCATCGCGAGCCCCGCAAACCCGACCGGAACCATCCTCCCCGCCGAGGAACTCGCCGCCATCGTCAAGGTCTGCGCCGAGCGGAACATCCGCATCATCTCCGACGAGATCTATCACGGCCTTTCCTATGGCCCGCGCACGGCGTCCGTCCTCGAACACACGAGCGACGCCTACGTCATCAACTCATTCTCGAAATACTTTTCGATGGCGGGCTGGCGTCTCGGCTGGATCGTGTCGCCTGACAGCATGGCCAGCCGCACGGCCGCCTATATCGGCAACATGTTCCTCACCGCGCCATCGCTCTCCCAGCACGCGGGCCTTGTCGCGATGGACTGCCGCGACGAATTGGAAGGCCACCTCGACACATACCGCCGCAACCGCGACCTGATGCTCGCCGCCCTCCCGGCGCTCGGCCTCGAACGCATCGCCCCGCCCGACGGCGCCTTCTATATCTATGCGGATATCTCGCGCTTCACCGATGACAGCCTCGGGTTCTGCATGCAGCTGCTGAAGGACACCGGCGTCGCCACCGCCCCCGGCGTCGATTTCGACCCGGTCAACGGCCACAAGTTCATGCGCTTCTCGTTCGCCGTCTCGACGCCGGAGCTCGAAGATGCGCTGGAACGCATCACGCCCTGGTTCAAGGCGCGGGGCTAGCCCCGCAATCATACTCAGCTTCCGCCCCGCCATCCGGCGTGCGCTCAAGCGATACGAAAGTGCAGCCATCCGGCGCGGCGACGATGGCCGCCTCTGTCAGCTGGTCGTCCGTTGCCGGGCCCGCATTCGCGACGCCGAAGCTGCCATCGGTCTTGACCGTGAGTTTCAGCTTGAAGCCCTGCCCGGCCATCGGCGCGGCCATGAAGGCATAGTTCTGCGTCGCGATCGTCTGCGGCACGAGGCCGTCCCAGGTCGATGCACTCCAGCTCGCGCCGGAACTGACGCAAGCGCCCAGCAACAGGGCCGAGCCAATAATAAAGGGTTTCATCATGCGTCCTCCCACGACAGGCATGGGAGGCACAGTACATGAAAAAGCGCGTGTTTAGAACTTCACTTCCGGCGGCGTGCTGAGGGCCTCGCGGCCTTCCACGCCCACGTCGAAGAAGTCACGCGGTTCGAAGCTGAACATGCCCGCGATGACCGATCCCGGGAACTGCTCGCGCGATGTGTTGTAGTCCTGGACGGCGGAGTTGTAGAAGCGGCGCGCCGCGGCCAGCTTGTCTTCGATGGTCGACAGCTCGTTCTGCAACTGGATGAAGTTCTGGTTGGCCTTGAGGTCGGGATAGGCCTCGGCCAGCGCGAACAGCTTGCCCAGCGCGCCGGTCAGCATGCCCTCGGCCTGGCTCATCTCGGCCGGTGTCGAGGCCGATTGGGCCGCCGCACGTGCCGCAATCACCTGCTGGAATGTCTCCTGCTCGTGCTTGGCATAGCCCTTCACGGTTTCGACCAGGTTCGGGATCAGGTTCTGGCGCTGTTTCAGCTGAACATCCACGTCAGCAAAGGCCTGGTTGACCCGCTGGCGCTTCATCACCAGTCCGTTGTAGATCAGGATGATGAAGCCGACGATGGCGACTGCGACCGCAAGTACGATCAGAATGGGGCTCATGGGCCGTCCCTCCACAAAAACGATGAATCAGGCGTAGCCGCCAACTGCCGCAGAGGCAAGTCAGGCGTCGGCAGGCACGCGCGCCATGTCGGATTCCATCCGGGCCAGAAGGTCGACGGCGCCGGAGGCATAGGCCCCGATCCAGCGGTCGTGGATCTGCTTGATCGGCAGGGCATTGAGGTAGTTCCAGCGCTGGCGACCCTGCTTGCGGGCAATCACGAGGCCCGCTTCCTCCAGCACGCCGAGGTGCTGCATAACCGTGCAGCGGTTCAGCGTATCAAAGCGCGCACATAGCTCGCCCGTGGTCTGAGGATTGTCCTTCAGGGCATCCATCAGGTCGCGCCTTATGGGCGCGGCGAGGGCCTTGAAGACGAGGTCGGTCTGATCATCACTTGACATGTTATATTTTTATAACATGATTGAAGCCAAGACAAGGAGGGATGTCATGGACCTGAAATTCGAAGTCAGCGGCCGTATCAGCCGCCCGGTATCCGAAGTGTTCGAAGCCGTCGTGAACCCGGAAAAACTGTCCGGCTATTTCACCACGGGTGGCGCAAAGGGCCGGCTCGAAACCGGCGCGACGGTCACGTGGGACTTCCACGACTTCCCTGGCGCCTTCCCGGTCCATGTTGTCGAGGTGGAGAAGGATAAGCGCATCATCCTCAAATGGGGCGCCAACGATCCCGGAGCGCCACAGTCCTATGACACGACCGTAACGATGCGTTTCGAGCCGACAGATGATAGGCGCACCATCGTTACGATCGCTGAGGAAGGCTGGCGCGAAACGCCTGCGGGCCTGAAGTCATCGTATGGCAATTGCATGGGCTGGTCGCAGATGCTCTGTGCCATGAAGGCTTATGTCGAGCATGGCATCAACCTGCGTGAGGGCATGTATAAATAGAATCTAATTTGCGCGCCCTGTAGCATGGCCGCTCAAAATGTGTAGCATCAGGTCCATGTCCGATGCTGCCACCCTCGCGCGCATGATCGACGCCGCCACCCGCGTGATGGTTTTCACGGGCGCTGGCATTTCCACCGAGAGCGGCATCCCGGATTTCCGCAGCCCCGGCGGCGTCTGGTCCCAGATGACGCCGATCTATTTTCAGGACTTTGTGTCCTCTGCCGAGAAACGCCGCGAAGCCTGGACCCGCGTCTTCAATCGCTCCGCCGGCTGGACCGGTGCCAGCCCGAATGCCGGGCACGCAGCCATTGCGAAACTCGTCGCCGCTGGCAAGGTCGGCGCTGTGGTCACGCAGAATGTCGACAATTTGCACCAGGATTCCGGGGTGCCAGCCGATCAGGTGATCGAGATTCACGGCAACGCCACCTATGCCCGCTGCCTGAATTGCGGAAAGCGCTACGAGATCGAAAAACTCAAGCCGCGCTGGGAGGCGGGCGAAGACCTCACCTGCATCTTCTGCAAGGGCCTGATCAAGACAGCGACCATCTCATTCGGGCAGGCCATGCCGGAAGCCGAGATGGCCCGCGCCGCCGAAGAGGCCCTGCTGTGCGACCTTTGCATTGTGCTCGGCTCGTCGCTTGTCGTCTATCCCGCCGCCGGCATCCCGCTCGAAGCCAAGCGCAACGGCGCAAAACTCGTCATCGTGAACCGCGAGGCAACCGATCAGGACGCGATGGCCGACCTGGTGCTGCACACAGAAATCGGGCCCCTGATGAGTGATGTTCTGAAGCTGCTTGCCTAGCCCACATTCACCGGCGCGCTGAACTTGCCCGCCTGATAGTCCGCATAGGCCTCATGGATTTCGGCCACCGTGTTCATCACGAACGGACCATGCGAAACGATCGGCTCGTCAATCGGCTCGGCGTGGCCGAACAGGACCACGGCGTCCGAACTGGCCACCAGCTCCACACTGTCGCCCGCGCCAAGCTCCGCCAGGTTGAAGCCCTTCACTGACGTGCCATTGATCGCCACTTCGCCGCGCGCGACATAGGCGAACACATCGCGGCCCGCCAGCGCGTCAAACGCAATCCGGCTACCCGCCATCATCTCAAGCCAGGTCATGAACACACCCGTCAGCGACTCGATCGCCCCGGCCGTGCCCTGCCACTCGCCAGAGACAAGGTGCAGCTTCACGCCGTCTGCCTCGATCATCGGAATCTGGTCGGCCTGCACGCCGACATAGCGTGGCTGAACCATTTTCAGCCTCGACGGCAGGTTCACCCATAGCTGCAGAATCTCCATCGGCCCGCCGCTGCGCTTGAACGCCTCTGGCGAAACCTCCTCATGCACGAGGCCGCTGCCGGCCGTCATCCATTGGACGCCGCCCTGGCTGATGATGCTCTCATGCCCGGCGCTGTCGCGGTGCGCGAGATCACCCTCAAGAATGAACGTCACGGTTTCGAACCCGCGATGCGGATGAGGCCCGAATGGCAGGCCGCGATTGCCCGGCTTGTAGGTCTGGGGCCCGTGATGATTGAGGAAAAGGAAGGCGCCGACATTATTGATGCCCCGCCCCGGCACAGGCCGCCGCGTCACGAGATCAGCGATATCGTCGCGCTCGGCAGGATGGACCCGCAGGACAGGTTTGGGCTGGGACATGGCTGTCTCCTCATCAGTAACACTGAAGTGCATTTAGGTGTGCCAACAACGTTCAGGAAGGCAGGAGGTTCAGTCCGCCCTTATGGTTGCCACCAGAAACGCGCTCATCCTGAGCCTACCCGTTAAACGTGCCCGACTTCGGGAAACCCTTCGGCACGGTCTTGCCGGCCTGGGCGCGTTTGCCGATCCATTCCTGCCATTCCGGGAAGGCGCGGTGGCGACCGCCCGTCATCACGATCAGGCCGTCTTCCTTGTCGAAGGTCATCACGTCGGCCATCGCATCCTTGCCGCGATAGGCCTGCAGCTTGTTGCCCTTGCCGCGCGCCATTTCGGGCAGCTCGTCGAGCGGGAAGATCAGCATCTTCCGGTTTGTGCCGACCACGGCCAGCATGTCGCCCTCAACCGGGATACACACGTTCAGTGTGCCCTCGCCGGGGTTCACGGCCTGCTTGCCCGCCTTGCGGTTGGACTCCAGCTCTTTCTCGTCGACTACGAAACCATAGCCGACCGTCGAGGCCATGACCCGTTTGCGGCCTTCCTCGTAGCGGAACATGGAAACGATATCGACATTGTCTTCCAGGTCGATGGACAGCCGGATCGGCTCGCCATGCCCGCGTCCGCCCGGCAGCTTGTCGGCCATCAGCGTGAACGCGCGGCCATCGGATGCCATGAGGATGATCTTGTCCGTACTCATCACTTCCTCGCTCAGGAACAGCTCGTCGCCATCCTTGAACTTGGTCGAATCCGGGTCGAGCCCGTGGCCTTTCATGCCGCGTATCCAGCCTTGCGCGGAGAGAACCACCGTCAGCGGCTCCTTCGGCTTGGAGGCTTCCAATGCAGCAGCGAGGTCCACGTCGGGTGCGTCTTCGAACTGCGCGCGGCGGCGGCCGAGTTCCGTATCAGGGCCCAGCATATCGCGCGCGGCTTTCAATTCCTTGGACACTTTCGTCCACTGGCGTGCGGTCGAATTGATCAGCTTGACCAGCTCGTCGCGCTCTTCGACGAGTTTCGCGTGCTCGCCGCGAATTTCCATCTCTTCCAGCTTGCGCAATGCACGCAGGCGGAGGTTGAGGATGGCTTCGGCCTGAATATCCGTGATGCCGAAGCGGGCGATCATCACCTGTTTCGGTTCGTCTTCCTCACGGATGATGCGGATCACTTCATCAATATTGAGATAGGCGACCAGATAGCCGTCGAGCAGGTGGAGGCGCTTCTCGATCTTGTCGAGGCGGAATTCGGCCCGGCGCACGACCACTTCGCGGCGATGCTCCAGATAGGCCTTCAGCACGTCCTTCAGGCCCATGACCTGCGGCGCGCCCTTGTGCAGCACGTTCATGTTCATGCTGAAACGCGTTTCCAGGTCGCACGACTTGAACAGGCTTTCCATCAGCACATCCGGCTCGACCGTCTTGGCGCGCGGTACCAACACGAGCCGCACATCCTCAGCGCTCTCGTCGCGCACATCGTCCAGCAGCGGCAGCTTTTTCTGCTCCAGCAATTCGCCCAGCTTCTCGAGCAGGCGCGACTTCTGGACCTGATACGGAATCTGCGTGACGATGATCTGGTAGGTGCCCCGGCCCGTGTCTTCCACTTCCCACTTGGCACGCATGCGGAAACTGCCGCGGCCCGTCTCGTAGGCGTCGAGCATGGCTTCCTGCGTCTCGACGATCACGCCGCCGGTCGGGAAGTCAGGCCCCTTCACGAACTGCATCAGGTCTGCCGTTGTCGCCTTGGGCGTCTCGATCAGGAAGCGCGCCGCGTCGATCACTTCGGCTGCATTGTGTGGCGGAATGCTCGTCGCCATGCCCACCGCGATGCCTGTCGCGCCATTGCAGAGGAGGTTCGGAAAGCCCGCCGGCAGGACGACCGGCTCTTCGTCATTCTCGGCATAGTTGGCGCGGAAATCGACTGCGTTCTCGTCGAGGCCGTCCAGCAGCAGCTCGGCCGCATGGGTCATCCGCGCTTCGGTGTAACGATAGGCAGCCGCGCTATCCCCGTCGATGTTACCAAAGTTGCCCTGGCCATCGACCAGCGGGTAGCGAACGTTGAAATCCTGGGCGAGGCGCACCAGCGTGTCATAGATCGAGCTGTCACCATGCGGGTGCCAGTTACCCATGACGTCGCCAACGATCTTGGCGCACTTGCGGAAGCCGCCTTCCGGGTCCAGCCGCAGTTCGCGCATGCCATACAGGATACGGCGCTGGACAGGCTTCAGCCCGTCGCGCACATCCGGCAGGGCGCGGGAGGTGATGGTCGACAGCGCATAGGCGAGATAGCGCTTGGACAGCGCCTCGCTCATGGGTTCGTTTATGATCCGGTCTTCCGGGCCGTCATCTAGCAGGTCGGACATTCTGGCCTCTTTGCATCTCGTGCCACATTCTGGTGCAGGACCGAATCTATACCGACTCGGAGCCGCTGCGCAGCATTAACAAAGACGGGGGTTTGGTTAAGAAATGGGTAAATCGCAAGTACATGACTGAGTTTCGGGCCTGGCTTCTCCTTCTCGGCGTACCGCTCCTGCTGGTGGCGATGCTGGTATGGCTGGCCCCGCCCCGGCATAACCCGTTTGCGCCGATAGATCTGACCGACCGCATCGGCCTCGCCACCCACGCGAAGCTGCAGCGGGCCCGCGACCAGCGCGAAGTCTGTTTCAAGGCGCTGGATGATGCGGGTGTGCTCTACACGCCGCTGGAGGACGCAGACGAAGGCGAAAAATGCGGCCTTTACAACGCCCTGACGCTTGACCGCACCCTCACGCCCTATTCGGCCACGCTTAGCATGACCTGCGCGGAGACCGCCGCTGTCTACACATGGGAACGCCATGTCGCCCGGCCCGCAGCTGTGGAAATCTTCGGCTCGCCCATCGCCCGGATCGAGACCTATGGCAGCTTCTCCTGCCGCAACATCGCCGGCAGCAGCCGTCTCTCCCAGCACGCCCATGCCAATGCGGTCGATATTTCCGGCTTCCGACTGGAAGATGGCCGCCTGATCGACGTGAAAACCCATTGGAAACAGGGCGGAAAGGAAGAGAAATTCCTGAAACGCGTCCATGATGGCGGCTGCGATATCTTCTCGGTCACCCTCGGGCCCGACTATAACGCCGCCCACAAGGACCATTTCCACTTCGACATGGGTCCCGGCCGCGTCTGCCGCTAAGGCCTTGCCCCAGCGTCGCCCCTTCTGCGGGCGTTTTTCTTCGCTACATTGCTGAAAAACAAGAAGATCAGGGAGTTTCGAATGACCCATGCCATGCTTCTGCCCGTCGCGGTCCTCGCGGCCTGGTCACTGGTGATGTGGATATGGATGCTCAAGACGCGTGTCCCGGCGATGCAAAAGGCGAAGATGCACCCTGAAAAGGCCAAGCATACACGCAGCGACGCCTTCAACGCCCTGCCCTCGGAAGTCCGCCAGATTTCGGACAATTACAACCACCTGATGGAGCAGCCGACCATCTTCTATGCGCTGGCGCTTGCGCTCGCCGTCAGCGGCGCAGCAGGCATGGTCGATGTGGGTTTTGCGTGGGCCTATGTCATCATCCGGATCGGACACTCGCTCTGGCAGGCGACGGTCAACAAGGTGATGATCCGGTTCTACTTCTTTATCGCCTCCACGCTGATGCTCTTCCCGCTTGCAGGACGGGCGATCTACATCCTTGCGACAAGCTGAAAACACCAATTATTCCAAAGGGAAGCGCCTCATGAAGCTCTACACATCGATCGGCCCCAACCCGCACGTCGTGCGCATGTTCATGGCCGAACGCGGCATCACCCTGCCCACGCAGGACGTGGATATCGTGAAGGGCGAAAACCTCGGCGAGCCCTATCTGTCGGTCAATCCGGCCGCGCAGTCGCCGGCGCTTGAACTCGACGATGGCTCGATCATCACCGAAATCTGGCCGATCTGCGAATATCTCGACGAGACCCATACCGGCGACAGCCTGTTCGGCGCCAATCCCGAGGAACGCGCCCAGACGCGCCGCTGGACCCGCTGGGTCGACCTCAACGTGCTCGACCCGCTGACCAATGGCTTCCGCTTTTCCGAAGGCCTCGCCATGTTCAAGGATCGCACGCGCTGCCTGCCGGAAGCCGCACCGGGCCTGAAAGCCCGCGCGCAGGACAAGCTGAAATTCCTCGACGGACAGCTCGCCAGCCGCGCCTATGTGGCCGGTGACAGTTTCACCTTCGCTGACATCATGCTGTTCTGCTTCCTCGCCTTCGGCAACCAGGTCGGCCAACCGCTGAACCCGGCCTTCCAGCATCTCACCGCATGGTACGAAAAGGTCGGCGCCCGGCCCAGCGCCAGCGTCTAGCCCCGCTTCAGGAGCCGCGCCACAAGCTGCGCCCTCTGGGCTGGCACGGCGCGGTTCATGCCGTTGAACACCCGCGCCTCGATGAAATAGCCCGTCAACGCGAGACCGTCCGCAATGTCGTCAACGCCGAGAGGCGCGCCCGGCGTCACGAGAAATCCCGGCAGGCGCAGCAGGCGGTTCACATATTCTTCCGCCTCTGAGCCACGCACGGCACGGCCCGTCTTCGGTGACACGTGGGTGAGGCCGTCATTCGCCCCGCTCAGCGCGCATTCCTCAAGGTCGAGCCCGAAGCCTAAGGCCGACAGGAGCCCCAGCTCCCAGCGCACATAGAGCGCCGGCCACACTTCACGCGCCTCGATCTGGTCGAGCAGGATGGTGGTTGCCTCGTAGAGGGCAGATCCCGCTGCATCGCCCTCGTCCAGCGCGCCGCGCAGCAGCGTTGTCACAGCTGAGATAGCCGACAAGGCGCCTGCATCGTCCAGCACGCGCGAAGCCCGCTCACGGCTCGCCTCGGCCACATCGAACCGCCCCAGCTGTTCTTCCAGCCGACCTGTCCACGATAATGAAACAGTATTGCCGGCCTCATACTGGGCCCGCCGCGCCCGCGAGGCGCCGCCATAGACTAGGCCCGACCGGCGGCCTTTGGTCTTCGTCAGCACATCAATGATGAGACCGCCCTCACCAAACCGGCGACCGCCCAGGATCAGGCCTTCATCGGTCCAGTTCATGCTGCGCCCTAGACATCAAACTCCAGGCCGATGCCGGAATAGCTGTCGCGGCGCTCCTGCCATTTCTCGTCCACTTTCACGAACAGGAAGAGGTGCACGGGCCGGTCGAGCATTTCGATCAGCTCCTTGCGGGCCATGCGCCCGATCTCCTTGATCGACGCGCCATTCTTGCCCAGCACCATGGCCTTGTGGCCGTCGCGCCCGACAATGATAACCTGCTGCACACGGACGGATCCGTCCTTGCGCTCTTCCCAGCTCTCGGTTTCCACCATCAGCTGGTATGGCAGTTCCTGGTGCATGCGCAGTAACAGCTTCTCGCGCGTCACTTCAGCAGCCAGCAGGCGCATCGGAAGGTCAGCGGTCTGGTCTGGCGGATAGAGCGCCGTGCCCGCAGGCATGCGCTCGACCAGCGCGGCAGATAGCCGGTCCACGCCATCGCCATTCTCGGCAGAGATCATGAATATCTCGTCGTAGACGCCCGTGTCATTCAGTTCGCCCATCACCGGCAGAACCTGATCATGCGGGAAAAGATCAATCTTGTTGAGCGCGAGGAAAGCGCGCTTCTCGGTCAGCTTCAGCTGCTCGATCACGCGCAGGTCGTCGGCGATCGACATTTTCTGCGCGCCAGTGGCATTGCCTGCCTTGTCGGCCACCCAGGCCGAACTGTCGATCAGGTGCACGATGGCATCGGCGTCCGCTGCGCCGCTCCAAGCGGCTTTCACCATGGCCCGGTCGAGCCGGCGCTTGGCCACGAAGATGCCCGGCGTATCGACCAGCACGATCTGCGCATTGCCCACCTGCGCCACGCCGCGCACGGGGAAGCGCGTCGTCTGCACCTTGTGCGTCACGATGGCGACCTTGGCGCCGACGAGGCGGTTGGTCAGTGTGGACTTGCCCGCATTTGGCGCGCCGATAATGGCTGCAAAACCTGCGCGGGTGATTTCAGTTTCAGTCATTGTGTTCCAGTCAGGGTGTTCAGCAGCAAGGCGGCTGCATTGCGCTCGGCGTCGCGTTTGGAGGATCCGGTGGCCGTTGCCTCGCCATGGGGCGCCACTTGTACTTCTATCTCATAAACAGGGGCATGGTCAGGGCCCGAACGGTTGACGACGCTGTATTTCGGCAGCGGCAGGCCTTGGCCCTGCGCCCATTCCTGTAACAGCGTCTTCGGATCGCGGGTTTCCACGGGGGCGGACTCAAACTGCTGTGCCCAGCCGCGCTCGATGAATTTGCGCGCGGCGGAAAGCCCGCCATCCTGGTAGATCGCGCCAATCATGGCCTCGCAGGCATCGCCAAGGGTTGATTCCCGCTCGCGGCCGCCGGATGCCACTTCGCCGTCGGACAGGATAATATACTCCTGCAGCCCGAAATGGCGCACGGCCTCGGCGCAGGCGCCCTTCTTGACGAACCGGTTGAGGCGCGGGGCAAGGTCGCCCTCGCTCTCGGTCTTGCGGCGCTCGATCAGGCGCTCTGCAATCGTCAGGTTCAGCACACGGTCGCCGAGAAATTCCAGCCGCTGGTTCGACAGGCGCACGGAGTCTGCCGACGCCACAGCGCTCGGATGTGTCAGCGCGCGCACCAACAGGTCACGGTCCTTGAAACTATAGCCGATCCGCTCCTGGATCGTCTTCACGTCCGCGTCCGAAAGGCTCGGAACGTTTGCTTTCGCGGCGGCACGCAGGCGTGTACGTTTGGGGCGGGCGGCTTTCATCAGACGGCCGGAAGCGCTTCGATAATCACCTGGGCTTCCGCCCACGGATGGTCATCGGTGATGGTAAGATGGATAATGGCCGTATGGCCTTCCGGTGTCATCGCCGCGAGCCGCGCGG
>TARA_R110002020_G_scaffold400596_10_pt1 | contig 88593 bp, 75 predicted proteins | sample TARA_R110002020 | Tara Oceans TARA_R110002020 (sample SAMEA4396489) | marine metagenome | biome: Westerlies Biome; feature: [MES] marine water layer (ENVO:01000295) within the mesopelagic zone...; material: water (ENVO:00002006), including particulate matter (ENVO:01000060)...
ACTACGCCGAGCGGCGGCGCACCTGCGGCTTCCAGCTCTATGATGCCGTTGGCATAGAGAAGTCCGACCGTGCAGGCCGCACCGCGCAGATGCTGCGCAACTATGCCTTTTTTGATGCCCCACACGTGGCGATCATCCACTCCCCCGCCGAGTTGGGGCCTTATGGCGCCATGGACACCGGCGGCTTCGTCACAGCCTTCACACTGGCCGCAACGGCCTTGGGCGTGGCCACCATCCCGCAAGCCGCCATCGCCGCCTACGCACCCTTGCTCAGGGACCATCTGGACATCGGTCAGGACCGCCTGATCCTCTGCGCCATCTCGCTGGGATATGCGGACACGGACGCGCCCGCCAACAGCTTCCGCACCCATCGCGCAGAGACGGCGGATATCATCCGCTGGCACGACGCATGAGGGCGCTGCTGCAGCGGGTCACAAGCGCAAGTGTCACAGTCGATGGCACCGTAATCGGTGAGGTCGGCGCGGGCCTGTTGGTGCTCGTCTGCGCCATGCCGGACGACACGACCGCCACGGCAGACGCGCTCGCCCTCAAAGTCTCAAAGCTGCGGCTGTTCAAGGATGACGCAGGCAAGATGAACCTCAGCCTTGCGCAAACCGGCGGTGCGGCATTGGTCGTCAGCCAATTCACCCTGGCTGCCGATACCTCACGCGGCACGCGGCCCGGCTTTTCCTATGCGGCCAAACCGGATGTGGCCGAGCAACTCTACCTGCATTTCGCCGATGCGCTGCGGGCGCTTGACATCCCTGTGCAAACGGGCCGATTTGGCGCGGATATGTCCGTGGCACTGGTCAATGACGGGCCGGTGACGATCTGGCTGGATACGGACAGTTAAACGGGTCGGCGGGCGGGCGATGCACAGAATGTGCGAGTGCGCCTGCCGGCCTCAAGGCTCGCGGAAGGCTTCCTTGGACTTGTAAAGCGGCTTCAACAGATATTGCAGCACGGTCTTGGATCCTGTGTGCAACTCGACACTCGCCTGCATACCCGGACGGATCTCCAACTCGGACTGGCGCGGGGTCAGGTGTGCCGTATCCACGGCCAGCGTCACCTTATAATGCGGATCGCCGTCAGGATCACGCGCGCGCTCGTCCTTGAACGTATCCGCCGAGATCAGCTTCACCTCGCCCTTTAGCGTGCCGTAAATCGTATAGTCATAAGCCGACAGCTTGACCGTGGCCGCCTGCCCGCGGCGCACACCGGCAATATCCTCGGGCTTTACCCGTGCCTCGACAAACAGCTCTTCATCCAGCGGGATGATCTGCAAAATCTCCTCACCAGGGCGCACGACACCGCCGATTGTCGTCACGCTGAGGTTGTTCACGATCCCGCGCATCGGGCTGCGCAGGAGGGTGCGGTCCAGCTGGTCATTGCTGGCCTTGAGGTTCTGGCGCAGGGTCGACAGCTCGCGCAATACATCCGAATATTCCTGCGCGCGGTCCAGCTCGGTGCGGGTTACCACCTCGTCATATTTGATCTTGGCATCGGCATAGGCTTTGCGCGCGCGCGTCGCCTCAATCAGCGACACGATCTTGTTCTTCAACAACCCGTCCATCAGGTCGCGCTCGCTCTGCGCCTCAACCAGCACCTGCCGCGCCCCCTCGACCGAGGAGACGTAATCGGACTGGCGCGCCTGCAAGAGTGCGGCCTCCGACAGCATCATCTCGGGCGTGCGGCTGGCCCATTCATCGGGAACCTCGAAGGTATATTCACCGTCAATCTCGGCCTCCAGACGCATACGGCGGATCTCGAAGGCGCTGATCTGGTCGCTCAGATCATCCACGGCGGACTGGAACTGCGTGTTGTGCAACCGCGCGAGCACGTCACCGGACTCGACGATATCGCCCTCGCCCACCGCCAGCTCTGCCAGAATACCGCCTTCAAGGTTCTGGATGATCTGCGGCCGCGAGCTGGAGATCATCGAGCCTTCAGCGCGCACGATCTCGTCCACCCATGCAAAGAACGCCCAGACCAGAAAGACAACCAACGTCGCGGCACTCAGCCAGACCACCATGGACGGGCCGCGCAGCTGGCGGTCGATGTGGTTTTCCATAGAAACGCTCATGCCGCCCCTCCTTTGATTGCCGTCAGATGGGCCATCACTTCTTCTTTTGGTCCGTCTATGGTCATCCGGCCATTGTGCAAAATCAGGGTGCGGGTGGTCAGCGTCAGAATGGGGGCGCGGTGGGTGGCGATTACGGCGGTACGTCCCTCCATCCACGTCTCCAGCCGCGCGACCAGCGCCTGTTCCAGCTTCTGGTCCAATGCGGCCGTCGGCTCGTCCAGCAAACAGATCTTTGGGTCTTGCAGCCACAGCCGGGCCCAGCCGATGGACTGCCGCTGCCCGATGGAAAGGCCCGCGCCTGCATCCAGAATTTCCAGATCCAAGCCCTTGGGGTGGTTGCGCACGAACTCGCCCAAGCCTGCAAAATCAAGCGCCGACATCAACCGCGCGTCATCGCGCTCCAGCATCGTCAGGTTCAGGTTGTCGCGCAGCGTGCCTGAAAACAGGCGCACATCCTGCCCCAGATAGCCAATCAGGCGGCGCAGATCACGCGGCTCGATCTGGGTCATGTCTGTGCCGTCGATCAGCACGCGGCCCGTGGTCGGCGAGTAAAGCCCGCTCAACACTTTGAGCAACGAGGACTTGCCGGAGCCATTGGCCCCCAGCACCGCCAGCCGCTGGCCGGGCAGGATGTTGATACCGGGCAGATCCAGCGTTGGCGCGCCCTCTTCCATATAGCGGAAGGTCATCGCCTTCAGCTCGAAGTTGCCCGCCAGATGGTCGCGGCGCATGTAGGTGCGACCCGCTACCGCGTCCTGCTCGGAGTCCGCGATATGCTCCAGCCCGTCCAGCGCCGATTTCACATTACCCCAGCGCGCCATCGTCCCCGCCAGCTGCGTCAGCGGCGCCAGCGTACGCGAGGTAAGGATACCGACCGCGATGATAGACCCCACCGTGAACTGCCCCGCGAACACCAGATAGGTGCCCATGATCACCGCCGCCACATAAGTGCCCTGCTGGACGCCCTGTGACCAGAAGGTCAGGATCGACGCCAGCTTGCGCTGTTCGGAGGATTTGACGGCGGACAGCGTGGTCAGCTCGGACCACAGACGCTGGACACGGTCCTCGCCCCGCTGGGTCTTGACCGTGTCCAGCTCAAAGATCGCCTCGTGCAACAGGCGCGAGGATTTGGCGGTGGCCCCTTGGGTTTCACGGGTCAGGCGGATCATCCGCTTTTGCAGGAAGAACCCGGGCACCACCATCAGGATGCCGCCCAGCACCAGCACCCAGACCACATTGCCCGCGATGGACGCAACAAGCGCGAGGAAAACAAAGATGAACGGGATGTCTGCGATGGTGCCGATGGTGGAAGCGGTAAAGAACTCGCGCACGGAGCCGAATTCACGCATGGAGGAGAACAGATCAGACGGCGATTGTGGCCGCTTGTCACTGCGCATGCCGAGGATGCGCTGCATCAACGTGCGCTGCACCGACAGCTCGATCTGGCGGCCCGCGCCATCCATCAACTGCGAGCGTGCGATCTTGATGAACGCCTCCATCAACAGCGCCAGCACGGCACCGGCGGCCAGCACCCAGAGGGTCGCTTCGGACTGGTGCGGGATCACGCGGTCATAGACCTGCAAGGAAAACAGCGCGACAGCCACCGCCAGCATGTTGGCCACGAACGATCCCAGTGCGACCTCGCCCAGCTGGCGTTTGAATTTTCCAAACTGGCCCCAGAACCAATGCGCAGGCTTTTCGGCGGTCTTATGAACTTCGGCCACCTTTTCAATCGGCATCTGCGCGCGCAGGGTCAGGCCAGAAAAGAACGGCACAAAATCCGTGGCGGGCACCATCGCACGGTTGTCGGGGCATGTGGTATCATAAACCACCAGCGCATCGCCGTCGCGCCCCATGACCAGCAGCAATTGACCGGATGTCATGTAGACCAGCGCCGGAAATTCCTGCGCTTGCAGCGTGGCACTGCGCACCATCTCGGCGGTCAGGCCGTTGCGGCGCAGCAGCGTTGTGATCACCTGCGCCTCGTCTTGCTCGGTGGCACCTTCCTTCAAACGGCGCATCAGCGCCTCTGTCAGGTCAGGCTGCGAGACATTGGCGCCCAATACGCTGGCGTATGTTGCCACCAGCGCGCCGCGCGCGCGCAGCTTGTCAGCATAGGTGGAGGTGTTGATGGGCTTGGGCGCCTCTGTCACCTCGACCGGCTTCAGCCGGCCCGCGTTGCCGTTGACGATGGTCAGGGTGAAAGGCTTGCTCATATATTCGATCCGTCGGCCAACACGCCCAAAAGCTCGGCCATGGCGATCCGCAGGCGGATGGCCTCATATTTCAATGTCACTTCGTTTTCCTGCTGGCGCGCGAAGGTCTCGTAGACGCCGACCACATCCATCACCTGCCGCTGGCCCGCGTCATATTGCGCCTGAAACACGTCGAGGTTCTGTTTCGCCTGCTCTGTCAGTGCCGCCGCTTCCGCCGCCTGCCGTTCCTTGGCGGCGATCTGCCCCTCGAACTTGCGCAGCTTGCGGTTCGCATCCTCGGTGGCCTGTGCCACATACCGGCCTGCGGCCTCAGTCGTTGCTTCAATCGCCTTCAGCCGGTCGCCGGTGCCGAAGCCCAACAGGCTATCGGAGGTCAGGCGCAGCCCGAAAGTACTGTCCTCGCCCACAGTGCCGCTGGCACTCAGGCCCGGCAGCTGGCTCGCGCGGTCCACTTTGGCTGCGGCGATGGCGCGGGTTTTCTCGGCCTCGGCCAGCGTGACGGGCAGCGGCTGCGCCAGTCCTGCGCGCACCGGCAACGGCGCTGTGCCGGTCACACCGCTCAGATCACCAATGGCCATCGCATTCAGCTCGGCAATCGCGGTGTTCGCGGCCTCGGCTGCGGCGGTCTGGCTCGCGCGGATCTCCAGCAGCTTCTGGCGCAGGATATGCAGGTCCGAGCTGTCAGAGACGCCGCCTTCCACCCGCTGCTGCATGACCCATTCAAAATGACCGATATCCTTGGCGCTGGCACTGGCCAGCACAAATTTCTCACGTGCCTCGACGGCAGTCACATAGAGGTCCAGACCCGTGCGTACCCGCGTATTTGTATCCGAAGACAGCGCCACGGCGGCCACTTCCACATCTGCCACCGCAAACTCGCGCTCGCCCTTCTTGCGGCCATTGTCATAGATCACCTGCTCGACCACCAGATTGGCCACGACAGAGCCGAGCGAAGTCAGGCTGATACTGGGCCCAATAGTGGGCAACCAGTTCTTCGACGCAGCCCGCGCGCGCAGCTGTGCCGCGCGCAATTCGCTCTCGGCGCTGCGCGAATTGGCAGCCAGAACAGCAGTCGCCACACGGCTATAGGGGCTGCCCGCAGGCAAAACCGACCGGCGCGCGATCAGCCCTTGGATGATATCGCTTTGGGCGTTGATTTTTTCACTGTGGGTGGGCTTGGCGTTACCTGTGATGCTTGATGTGCTCAGCATCGCGACGGTTTCATCCGCCGCCACCGTGCCGCCAACATCCGACGTACACGCCGCCAGCGCCAATGCGCTGCAGCACATCACCGCTGATCTGATAAACCACTGCCTCATATCCTGCCCTTAACGTGCCGATATTTATATTTATTATTTTTATTGTTTTTGTGTACCGTATCAGGTGCGGCGATGGTTTGCCCCGCCGCACCTTCTTTAGAATGCGTCACCGCATCAGATGGTGACAGGAATGTCCTGATCCACCAGCAACATGCCCTCGGCACCCACCGCGTAGGCGTTGTAGGTCTGTCCATCGGCTCCAACCTGCGTGCCTTGCGCAACGCCCCCCTCAATGGTCAGCGAGTCGTCGCTGCCGCCATGGATCGTAAGGGTGTTGGACCCTGTCGAAAGGGCAAGCAGGCTTGCTTCGTCGATCACAACGGTGGCCGATTCCGCGAAGTCCAGATTGAGGTTCTGGATCTCGTACTGGCCCAGCACCGCGTTGCTGAGGTCGATCGAGCCGGTCACGGACTGGTCATCCAGCGCCAGGAATGTCCCGGAGGTATTTCCGGCGTCATCCGTCGAGTTGACGATCAGGTGCGAGCCGTTCGGCACGTTGGTGTCAAAATCGAAATCAGTTTCAACCCGTTTGCTGTTGAAGCTTTCGGTGCCATCCACGTTTTTGATGTTTCCGTCGCTGTCGACCTGCACAACCGTCGGTGTTTCCGAAGCCGGGACACCATCTTCCATCGTTGTCTCGATCGTGATGCCGCGGAAACCGCCGACTGCCTGATCCACAGACGCGATGATCGGACCATCGGGTGCTGTGGTGTCGATCGTCAGCGTCTCGTTGATCACGGCGACGTTCCCGACATGGTCGGTCGCAGTGACCTTGATGCTGGCGTCATATTCACCGCCTCGAATGTCGCTGGCAGGCACGGTCAGCGACCAGTTGCCCTCTGCGTCCACCGTTGCGCTGTAGGGTTTGCCGTCAAAGACCACGTCCACGGTCGAACCCGCCTCGACGATACCGCCCAGATCAATGCCCGCTGCCGCTTCGGCCGCGTTCACGACCTGATCGGAGCCTGCGGAGGTGCTCGTCATCTCGAAGGGTTTCACTTCGGTGTCGATATCGACAGTACCGGTAACAGGCTTGGTATTGCCCGCCGCGTCCGTTGCAACCGCTTTGACATCGGCAGTGTAGGTGCCGGTTGGCAGAGCGCTTGCGTCAAACACCGCAGACCAGTTGCCTGCCGCGTCGATGGTGGCCGACGCCGTTTGTGTGCCCAGTGTCACTACAACCGAAGTCGAACCGACTTCGGTGGTGCCTGTCACGGTCACGTTGCCGTCATGCTCCAGCGCGCTGATGATGTTGTCGGTTGCGATGTCATCTGCTGCAAGGCTGAGATTATCGACGCGCGTGTCGACCTCCACACTGTCGGTGGCCGAGCGGCTGTTGCCATATGGGTCTGTTGTGGTTGCCGTGATGTCGGCGGTGTAGACACCCGGAGCCACTTCGCTCGCGGAGAAGAACGCTTCCCATGTGCCATCGGCTTTGGTGACCACGTCATGGCTCACGCCTGCCATGGTGACGGTGACAACAGCGCCTGCATCTGCTGTACCTGTCAGCACCACACCGTCGCTGGCCTCCACTTCGTTCACCACGTCGTCACCCTCGACAGGCGTGCTGTCGATGGTCAGCAGACCCGCTTCGGTATCCACTTGAACCGAAGTGGTTGCAGTGTCGACGTTGCCTGCGGCATCCGTCGCCGTTGCTGTCATGGTGGCAGTGTAGGTGCCCGACGCAACGCTGCCTGCGGAAAAGGTTGCGGTCCAGCTGCCATCGGCCGCCACAACGGCCGGAACGGTGATGCCACCCAGCTCGACAGTCACTGTCGAACCCGGCTCGGTCGTGCCAGATACGGTCAGGGCATTGGCCGATTCTTCAGCGTTGATGACACCATCGGCACCACCAGTGGAGGAGGTGATGGCGAAATCACGGACAAATGTGTCAACTTCGAATGAACCCGTCGCGTTGGCCACGTTGCCATAGGTATCGGTCGAGACGACGCTAACCGTTCCGTCATATTCCCCTGATGCCAGCTGGCTTGAGCTGAAAGAGGCGCTCCACGTGCCGCCCGAGGTCGCTGTAACAGTTGTCGACACGGTGCCGATTGTGACTACGACACTCGATCCGGCCTGCGCCGTGCCGGTGAAGGTTGCACCTGCCGCATGCTCGACGCCATTGATGACGTCGTCACCCACAGTCGTCACACCGTCTATCGTGGTCGAAACACCCTCATCCACAGTCACGACGTTCACTGTGTCAACGACCAGCGTATCCGAGTAGCTGCGCGAGTTGCCAAAGCTGTCGGTTGTGACTGCTGTGACGCCGGTTGTATATTCGCCCGCTTCCAGCGTGCCGTTTTCCCATGTAACGGACCAGCTGCCGGTTTCGGAAACGACGGTTGTGCGCGTTACACCCGAGATTGTCACGGCAACTGTCGCGCCTGCTTCGCCTGTGCCGCTGAGGGTGACACCCTCACCGAAGGTCACCTGATTGAAGAAGTCGCCGGTGGATTCAGTACCATCGGTGAAGACAAGCTCCGGTGGTGTCAGGTCGATCTCGAAAGACGGACCATCCAGATCGGTATTTTCCCCATCAGGGTTCGTCACAACCACTTCGGAATCAAAGACACCATCGCCGGGGAATTTCTCACCCTCGAACACGGCCTCGAACTTGCCATCCTCGTCGATGACCGTTTCGATTTCTTTGTCACCTACAGTAACCTTGACCTCATCACCCGGCTCGCCGCCGCCAGTGACCGTCAGGGTCGGTTCATCGTCATCTCCACCGATCACAAAATTTGCATCCGGGTCGTTGACATAAGGCGCTTTCGGACCGGAAGATCCGCCGCCACCGCTGCCGCCGCCTATCAGAGCTGCCGTACCAAGGCCCGCCGCTGCCAAGCCAGGAAACAACAGTCCGCCACCGCCGAGCACGCCAGCACCCAGCATAGAAACGTCGCCGTCGTCATCCAATGGCACACCTGCCACTTCGCTGTTGCCCAGAAAGATCAGCTCGTCCGACGGGCTCCACTTGCCCCACTCGGACGTTGGACCGTATTGCGCATAAAGGTTGCCCTGCCCCGCGTCTACAAAGCTGACCTCATTGAGGTAGCCATCCGAAGATACAAATAGCCTGTTCGCAACGCCGCTGTCGTTGAAAAAGTTATCAATCGTAATCGTGCGCCCATCCGTGAGCGTGATGACCAACTGATCACCAGAGCGCACCTGGCTTGCGAAATCCGACTGACGTGCATTGAGGGAAATTTCTTGGCCGGATCCGGCCACGATTATCTGATTTGTTGCATCCGCCGAAACAGTTCCACGTTGCAAACCGCCCGCACTTCCGCGGACGACGAAATCAATCGCCTTCATCTTATCACCTACTCTACCTCAGGAGCGCCTGCTTTGCTGCAGGTCGCTCGATTTTAAATTTTTATCTGCTGAAAACCGGCCTGTTCGAGCACGCCGTGATCCCACCACTATTTCGACACATTATTCGCCACCCCCCCCGAAATCCAGTTTTATTGTTTCAGATTTTTCCCCGTTGACCCAATTCTTACGGCGTGTTGCTCCAAACGCACGGTATTCAGAGAAGACCGGCCTAGCTGACTGACAGGTGAGCGCCACACCCTCTTATATGTCATAAGACATACACATACAGCGTTGACTTATCCGCCCAACGCCCGGACGCTGAAGGCATGAGTGGAAATAGAGACACGCTGCGCACCATCATCGAAGAATCAGATCACGCGGTGACCATGCCGGATGGCTCACGGCTTTCCGCGCGCCTTTGGCGGCCTCAGGATGCAGAGGCAGATCCAGTGCCGCTGATCCTAGAGTTTCTCCCCTACCGCAAACGGGACGGCACCTGTGCGCGTGATGCCCTGACGCATCCTTATCTTGCCGCGCGCGGCTACGCCTGCGCCCGCGTGGACCTGCGCGGTACCGGCGACAGCGAAGGCCTGATGGAGGATGAATACAGCGCGCAGGAGCTGGCGGACGCGGTTGCGGTGATCGAGTGGGCCGCATCGCAGCCGTGGTGCAATGGCGCGGTCGGCATGATGGGGATCAGCTGGGGCGGCTTCAATTCTCTTCAGGTCGCAGCCCTCGCCCCGGACGCGCTCAAGGCGATCATCACGCTTTGCTCCACCGTGGACCGCTTTGCCGATGATATCCACTACAAGGGCGGCTGTCTGCTGAACGAGAATCTGGGCTGGGGGGCCACGATGTGGAGCTATTCCAGTCGCGCCCCCGACCCCGCCCTGCGCGAAAACTGGCGCGAGATGTGGCTTGAGAGATTGGAGGCAGAGCCGTTCCTGCCCTCCGTCTGGCTGCGCCACCAGCGCCGCGATGCCTATTGGCAGCATGGCTCTGTCTGCGAGGATTTCAGCGCTATCAAGGCCAAGGTGCTGGCCGTGGGCGGCTGGGGCGACGCCTACAAGAACGCTGTGCCTCAACTGGTCGAGGCACTGGAAGGTGCCAAGGGCATCGTAGGGCCATGGGTCCATAAGTATCCACATTTCGCCGTGCCCGAACCGCGCATCGGATTTCTCCAAGAGGCGCTGCGCTGGTGGGACCGCTGGCTCAAAGGCATCGACACCGGTGTGGGGGACGATCCGGACTACCGCGTATATCTGATGGACGGGGTGCGCCCGGCTGCTTGGTATTCAGAACGCGCAGGCCGCTGGATCGCCGAGAAGACGGGTGCTACGACCCATTTGCCGGTGCAAACCTTGCATTTTGGCACAGGCGGCACCCTTTCGGACATGCCACAGATGATACACAGCACCGTTGCATCGCCTGCCCACTGCGGTGCCGCGGCAGGTGAATACTGCGCGATCTGGCTCGGCCCTGAAATGCCCGGCGACCAGCGCGGCGATGATGCGCTGTCGGGCACCTTTACGTCGGCCGTTCTGACATCCGATATGGATCTGGTCGGCGCACCACGGGTGACCTTGTCGCTGGCCTGTGACCGTCAGCAGGGGCAGATCGCCGTTCGATTAAACCACATCCACCCCGACGGTGCCGCGACGCGGATCACCTATGGCGTGCTCAACCTGTCGCACCGCCACTCGGCAGCAGACCCTGTGGCGATGACACCCGGCAAAACCGAAGAGATCACCCTTGATCTGGATCACATCGCCTACCGTGTGCCAAAGGGCCACCGGCTTCGCGTGGCCGTCTCTACCGCCTATTGGCCACTGTTGTGGCCTGCGCCTCAGGCCGCAGCCATTACCCTGCGCAAAGGCACCATTGCCCTGCCCCAACGCCCGACGACAGGAGGCGACGAGGTGGCGTTTCCGCCCCCCGCATCGGCAGATCCATGGCAGATCAAGGAACTCCGCTCCGGCAATCACGTCCGCCGTCAGGAGGTCGACATGGTCACAGGCATCCACAGTCTTGTCATCGAGGATGACTTTGGCAAGCGGCGCGACAGCGATCACGGGCTGGTTACAGGTTCGCTCGCGCACGAGCGGTGGGACATCCATCCCGATGATCCGATGTCTGCACGCGGAAGTTGCATCTGGGAGGACGAGCTGGAGCGCGAGGGCATCCGCCTGCGCACAGTCGCGCAATGCAGTATGCGGTCGGACGCAACTACATTCCACCTGAGCGCCAGAATCGAAGCCTGGGAAAATGGTGCCCTCATTTATAGCCGTGAGGAAAATGACGCCATTCCGCGTGACCATTTATAGCCCGGATAGGCCACAGGATGGGGAAAAGCGCTTGCGACACATCTTCAAATGCGTAACGTTGACTCATCAATCAAAAAAGAGGGCGCAAAGACGCCTTGATCCAGCTGGGAGAACCACACGATGAATGACCATCTCAAGAATCTGAGCACTCAAGTCACGAGCGGTCTGATGACACGCCGCGAATTCGTAGCGCGTGCAGCCGCGTTGGGGGTAACTGCTGCGGCTGCAAATTCCATGCTGGCCAGTGCAGCACAGGCAGAGTCCCACGCAGCACCCGTCGCAGGCGGCACATTCCGCATGGGTTTGCCGGGCGGCGAATCCACAAATACGCAGGATCCCGCACTCTGGGCGTCTCAGGTGCCGCTGGCGATCGGCCGCTTGTGGGGAGAGTCGCTGGTCCGCGAAACGCCCGAAGGCGGGCTTGACGGTTTGGTTGCAGAAAGCTGGGAAGGCTCCGATGACGCCAGCGTCTGGCGCTTCAAGATTCGCGAAGGCATCACGTTCTCCAACGGTCAGCCGGTCACGTCCCAGGATGTACTGCGCACGATGGAGCGCCACTCCAACGAGGACTCCAAATCCGGCGCGCTCGGGATCGTCAAGGACATCCAGAGCATGCGCACGGATGGCGATGACATCTTCGAGGTCACTTTGGGCGTCGGCAACGCTGACCTGCCGTTCCTGATGGCTGACTACCACCTGATGATCCAGCCCGACGGAGGCTATGGCGCAGAAAACGCGGCCATCGGCACGGGCGCTTATGTTATGGAAGACTATGAACCGGGCGTACGCGCCACGGCCACACGGCGCGAAGGCTATTGGGGCGGCGACCAGAGCGTCACAGCCCATTATGACCGTGTCGAAGTCATCGTTCTCAATGATGCAACCGCGCGCACGGCTGCGTTGCAATCGGGTCAAGTTGACGCAATCATCGGGGTGGACCCCAAGATTGCCCGCCTGCTTGATCGCGCGCCCAACCTGACAGTGCGCAACGTTTCGGGCCGTGGGCACTATGTTTTCATCGCCCACGTCGATACAGCGCCTTTCGACAACAACGATCTGCGTCTTGCCCTGAAGTACGCCTGTAACCGTGAGGAATTGGTGGACAAAATTTTGCAGGGCTATGGCTCGGTGGGCAACGACTTCCCGATCAATGCTGCCTATCCCCTGTTTGACGACACCATTCCCCAGCGTGAATTCAGCATCGAAAAAGCGGCCGAACATTACAAGAAGTCGGGGCATGACGGCAGCCCAATCATCTTGCGCACGGCAGATGGTGCATTCTCGGGAGCGGTGGACGCAGCGGCGCTGTTCCAGCAATCTTGCCAGGCCGCAGGTATCCCCCTCGAAATCAAGCGTGAGCCAAACGACGGCTACTGGTCCGAGGTCTGGAACGTGCAGCCGTTCTGCTGCTCCTATTGGGGTGGCCGCCCTGTACAGGACCAGATGTACACCACTGCCTACTCATCCGAAGCCGATTGGAATGACACACGCTGGAAGCGTCCGGAATTCGACGCCATGATCATCGAAGCGCGCTCCGAGCTGGACGAAGCGAAGCGCAAGGAAATCTACTCGCAGATGGCCCGCATGCTCAACGAAGAAGGCGGCGTGATCCTTCCGATGTTCAACGACTTCATTGATGCGGCCTCGAACGAGGTGCTGGGCTATGACGTGGATCCGAACAGCCCGATGATGAACTACTACGCGTTCAAACACACATGGAAAGCGGCATAAAACCGTGCATCCGATCATAACTCTGGTTGCCCAGCGCCTTGCGCTGGGCATCCTGCTGCTGCTTGCAGCCTCTGTGCTGATCTTCGCGGGCACGACCATGTTGCCCGGCGATGTGGCACAGCAAATTCTGGGTCAAGGGGCCACGCCAACCGCGCTGGCCAACCTGCGCGACGAGCTCGGCCTGAACGACCCGCCGGTTACGCGCTACATTGCGTGGCTGGGTGGTGTTCTTCAAGGTGATCTTGGCACCGCGCTGACCAATGGCCGCGACATCGCCGACAGTATCGGCGGACGTCTCAAAAACACGATGTTCCTTGCCTTCTGGGCGGCAGTCATCTCGGTCCCTCTGGCGATATTTCTGGGTTTGCTTGCGGTCCGCTACAAAGACAAATGGCCTGACAAGCTGATCTCGGCGGTGACATTGACCACCATCTCAATCCCCGAGTTCATGATCGGCTATATTCTGGTCTACTGGCTGGCGATCAAACTGCGCTGGTTCCCGTCCGTTGCGATCCTCAACGATTCCATGAGCCTCGGCGCCAAGCTCAACGCCATCGCGATTCCTGTAATGGTTCTGACGCTGGTCGTTCTGGCACACATGATGCGCATGACCCGCGCCGCGATCCTCAACGTGATGCAATCCGCCTATATCGAGACCGCCGAGTTGAAAGGCCTGCGCCTGCTCACCGTTATCCGCAGGCACGCCTTTCCGAATGCAGTCGCACCCATCGTCAATGTGGTGATGATCAACATGGCCTATCTGGTCGTGGGCGTCGTAGTGGTAGAGGTGGTATTTGCCTATCCCGGTATGGGCCAGTATCTGGTCGATCACGTCTCCAAACGCGATGTACCCGTGGTGCAGGCTTGCGGCCTGATCTTTGCCGCCGTCTACATCGGGTTGAACCTGATCGCTGATATCGTCTCCATCGTTACCAATCCACGGCTGAGGCATCCAAAGTGAATTTTTCCCAGAAAAAATTCACGCCGCGCGACCAAGCGTTTTTGCAAGGCAAAAGCGCAGGGAGACGCCCGGTCCAGAATATGCCCCCCTTCGCTCCGCGACCAACCCGGAGACCCTCATGATCCGCATCCCTCCTGCCGCCCTGATCGGGCTTTTTTTCACCAGCGTCTTCTTCTTCTGCGCCATCTTCGCGCCCTTTATTGCGCCCTACGGCATGGCCGAAGTGGTGGGCGACGTCTGGGAGCCCTCCTCCTCTGAATTTCTGCTTGGAACCGACAGCATCGGCCGCGACCTTCTGAGCCGGATGATCTGGGGTGGGCGCACCACCATCTTCATCGCCACCGCCGCCACGATCCTCAGCTTTGTCACCGGCGCCACGCTGGGCTTTTTCGCCGCTGTCTCTGGCGGCTGGGTCGATCAGGCACTGAGCCGCTTCATCGACCTGATCATGTCGATCCCCTCGCTCATCTTCGCGCTGGTGGTGTTGTCGGTGATGCCAACCACGATCGTGACGCTGATCGTGCTGATGGGCCTTTTGGACAGCACCCGCGTCTTCCGCCTCGCCCGCGCTGTGGCGGTGGATATCACCGTGATGGACTACGTCGAAGCCGCCCGCCTACGCGGCGAGAAAATCGGTTGGATCATCTTTCGTGAAACCCTGCCCAACGCCCTGTCGCCGCTGGTGGCGGAGATCGGATTGCGGTTCATCTTCATGGTGCTCTTTGTCTCCACCCTGTCCTTTCTGGGCCTTGGCGTGCAACCGCCGCAGGCCGATTGGGGCGGTATCGTGAAAGAGAACAAGGAAGGCATCAACTACGGCATTCAGGCGGCGCTCTATCCGGCCTACGCCATCGCCGTCCTGTGCATCTCCATCAACCTCGTGGCAGACTGGATCCTGTCGCGCACAACTTCCCTGAAAGGTGGCCGCGGATGACAGAACCCCTGCTCAAAGTACGCGGCCTCAAGATCGGTGCGACCATCTATCCTCCGGGCGAAAAATCCCGTGACATCGAAATCGTGCATGGTGTCGATTTTGATCTGGAGGCGGGCAAGGTGCTGGGCCTGATCGGGGAATCCGGTGCAGGCAAATCTACAATCGGGCTTGCCGCCATGGCCTACGGGCGCGGCGGGGTGGAGCTCACCGGTGGCGAGGTCTGGGTGAACGGGCGCGACATCCTGAAAGCACGCATGCCAGACAAACGCCGTCTGCGCGGAGCCGAGGTGACCTATGTCAGCCAGTCCGCTGCCGCATCCTTTAACCCCGCCAAAAGGATTATGGAGCAGGTGACGGAAGCCGCCATCGGCCAAGGCAAGTTCTCCAAGAAGGAAGCCGAAAAACGCGCTGTCGCCTTGTTTGATAAACTGGGCCTGCCAGACCCGGAAAACATCGGCTCTCGCTATCCGCATCAGGTCTCTGGTGGCCAGTTGCAGCGGTGCATGACTGCCCTCGCACTCTGCCCCCAACCCGATCTGGTCGTGTTCGATGAACCGACCACCGCGCTGGACGTAACCACGCAGATCGACGTTCTGAAGGCGATCAAGGACGCGATACGAGATACCGGTGTTGCAGCGCTTTATATCACCCATGATCTGGCGGTTGTGGCACAAGTGAGCGATCACATCATGGTGCTGCAACAGGGCTCGATGGTGGAATACGGCACCGTTGACCAGATCATCAACAACCCTGCCGAGGAATATACGCAAGCGCTGGTTTCCGTCCGCTCTATCAAACATGTCGAGAAGGAACCGACGCAAACGCCGCTACTCAAGGTTGAAGGCATTACAGCGCGGTACAAAGGCACCAACTTTGACGTCCTCAAGGACATCAATGTCGAAATCCACCCCGGCCAGACACTGGCTGTCGTTGGTGAAAGTGGCTCGGGCAAATCTACGCTGGCGCGGGTGATTACAGGCCTGCTCCCGCCCAGCCAGGGCGAAATTACCTTTGACGGACATACATTGACGCCCGATCTGGCAACGCGGCCGCGCGATGATCTGCGCGAGTTGCAGATGATTTACCAGATGGCCGACACCGCAATGAACCCGCGCCAGACGGTGGGTACAATCATCGGGCGTCCGCTGGAGTTCTACTTCGGCCTCAAGGGTAAGGCCAAGCAGGAGCGCATCCAGCAGTTGCTGGACGAGATCGAGTTGGGCGATGGATTTCAGGACCGCTATCCGGCAGAGCTGTCGGGTGGGCAAAAACAGCGCGTCTGCATCGCGCGCGCGTTGGCGGCCAAGCCCAAGCTGATCATCTGCGATGAAGTTACCAGCGCATTGGACCCGCTTGTGGCCGATGGCATCCTCAAACTCCTTCTGCGCCTGCAGAAGATCGAGGACGTGGCCTATCTCTTCATCACCCACGATCTTGCCACGGTCAAAGCCATTGCCGACAGCATCGCTGTGATGTTTCAGGGCAAGGTTGTCCGCTACGGCGCTAAATCACGTGTGCTGGCGCCCCCTTTCGACGCCTACACAGATTTGCTGCTCAGCTCCGTGCCAGAAATGCGCATCGGCTGGCTGGAAGAGACGATAGAGAACCGCAGGATGGAAAGCGCGGGGAATTAACCCACTGCTTAATGCTTTAAAATAACCACGTGGTTCAGGCTTCGGGTCTGCGTAATTACTGCGCCTTGCGGCTGCGGGAGCTTTGTGAAATTTCTGCTCGCGCCCCGGCGTGGCCTTGGGTCTTATGCAGCGCGATATGAGGAGGACGACCCTATGGACAACAAACTACTTCTTATCATCCTCGACGGTGTCCCCTACCGCAACTGGCGGCGCCTGTTCGGTAATCTGGAAGGTTGGGTGGACAGCGGTGATGCGCGGGTCTGGAAGATCCGCTCGGTTCTGCCGTCGATCTCCGCGTCATGCTATGCTTCGATCCACACTGGCGTTGCCCCAGCCGTGCACGGCTGCACCGGCAATGGCAACGTGTTCCGCCTGTCCCAGCCGGACGTTTTCGCGCAGGTTCGCAAGGGTGGCGGCATCACCGGGGCTGTCGCACACAGCTTCTGGTCCGAGTTCTTCAACCGTCATCCTTTCGACTATGTCCGCGACATCGAGTATGACGAGCGCGACAGCGACACCATCAACCATGGCCGCTTTCACACAATGACGGGATATGGCCAAACGAACCAAATGACCCCCTCGGACATCGACCTGTTTGCCACGCTCACCAACCTATGCCTGCGCTTCGGTCTGAACTACGGAATGCTGCACACTTGCACATTGGACAGCATGGGGCATCGGTTTTTCCACGACTGCCAAGAGATGGACCACGCCTGTTTTGTCATGGACGAGATGCTCGCCCCCTTCATCTCGAAATGGCGTGCAGCAGGCTATGAGGTGATCGTCACCGCCGATCACGGGCAGGATGCGCGCGGCCACCATGGCGGGCGCGATCCGTTGCAGCAGGAAGCCGCGCTTTACTATTTCGGAGATGCGGAGGGGCCAGATGAGGACAAAGTGATCGACCAGTTGCAACTGGCCCCCACAATCCTCACACGCCTTGGCGCGCCTGTGCCCGACACGATGAAAGCGGGCAGTTTCCTGCGCTAAGGCTCAATACGGCCAGTCGCCCCGCGCCAAGGTGCGGGTGGCGTCAACAACCCGGTCAAACAGGGCTGCTGCCCGCGTGCTCATGTGGCGCGCGCGCAGGCAGCCGTGGACCAGCCCCGCTTCGTTGAACCATACCGCGCGACCGCCAGCGCGTGTGATCGCGTCACGGTAGCTTTCGCCGTCACTGGCCAGTGGATCACATTCAGCTGTGACAATCACCGTCGGTGGCAGGCCGGTAAAATCCGTATCTTGCAGCGGCGCGTAGCGTGCATCGCCCTGAGGCGGCACCGCACCACCGGTGCGGATGCGCTTGTAGAACTCCATGTCGCGGGTTGAAAGCTCGGGCGCGTTTGCGTGGGTCACATAGCTGCCCTTGGTCGGATCACCACCCAACCCGGGATAGATCAGCACAACACCCGATACACGGGCGCGCGCGTGATGGGTGACGGCGGCAGCCAGATTGCCACCCGCACTGTCCCCCGCCACCAAAAGCGGTCCTGTGTACCGCTCGGAAATGGCGTCAAACGCCGATTTGGCATCATCATAGCAACCGGGGAACACCGTCTCCGGCGCGAGCCGGTAGTCCACCGAGATCACCCGCACCCCTGCCCGCGCGCAAAGCTCGGCGCAGACATCATCATGACTGTGCAAGCCCCCCACGACGAACCCGCCACCGTGGTAGTAGATCAGGGTAACATCATGCGCACCCGTCTCGTAGCGGCGACACGGCACGCCGCCGTAAGGCTCATCCCTCGTCTCCACGCCGTCCGGGTGGCCCGCATGGAATGCGGCGCACATGCTGTCATAGACTGCGCGCTGCTCCGCAATGGTCAGATCGACCGCGCCCGGGGGGTAATAGCTGGCGCCCTTGGCGATATAGGCCCGCACCTCGTCATCGAGGAGCAGGCTATAGTCTGGACCGCTCAAGCAGCCGCGTCCCACTGGGTGACATAATCGCCCAGCACGGTGCCAACTTCCGCAGGCTCTGCGCCGTTCATGTTGATCACCGCCACCAAACCACGCTTTTTATCGTCGATCACAAGGTCCACACGTGCCGCAATTCCGGCATTCTTCAATGCGCCGTTGAAAACACGGGTGATAGCCATGCGGCGCAGGTCAGGCTTGAAGATCTTGCCTACCGCCGTTTTCGGCAACTCATCCATGATCACCATATGCTTTGGCTGGGCGGCACGCTCGTGAACGTGTTCCTTGCAGTAGGCCAACAGCTCTTCTTCGGTGACGGATGCACCGGCGACCAACTCGACAAAGGCGCAAGGCACCTCGCCTGCATGGGCGTCCGGCTGGCCGATGGCACCGGCAAAAGCCACAGCTTCATGGCCAAGCAGCGCTTCTTCGATCTCGGCGGGATCAATGTTGTGACCGCCACGGATGATCAGATCCTTCGCGCGGCCTGTAATCCAGATATAGCCGTCCGCATCCTTGCGGCCCAGATCACCGGTGCGCAGAAAGTCGCCATGATAATAGAGGTCTTTGTTCTTGTCGGCCTCGGTGTAGGTGTTGCCCGGAAAGACACCGGGGTTGGAGACGCAAATCTCGCCCACTTCGTCCACTTCGGCGTCGATCGGGCCGTCCGGCGTACCTTTGATGATGCGCACGCGCGAATAGGGAAACTCGACCCCGACGGAGCCTACCTTTTTGATCCCGTCCGCAGGGTTGCCCGACACCATCACCGTCGCCTCGGTCAGCCCGTAACCTTCGAGGATCTCCACACCGGTCGCTTTCTCGAAGCGGCGGAACAGCTCCATCGGCAGGGCAGCCGAGCCGCTGAAGGTACTTTTCACCGAGCTGATGTCCGCATCCACCGGCCGCTGCATCATCGCGGAAATCGCGGTGGGCACGCCGATGATAAAGCTGATCTTCCAGCGCTCCACCAGCTTCCAGATGTTGTCGAAAACGCCCTCGCCGCGATACCCTTGCGGCGTCGGGAGAACCACATGCGATCCCGCAGTCAGAGCTCCCATGATAATCACGTGACAGGCAAAAACGTGGAACAGCGGCAGCGGACACAGAATATTGTCCGTCTCGTCGAGCAAGATACGCTTGCCGATCCAGCCGTTGTAGATCATGCCGGAGTACTTGTGCTGCGCCACTTTGGGCATGCCTGTGGTGCCGCCAGTGTGGAAATAGCACGCCACGCGATCCTCTTGCGGATCATCGAACTGCAAAGTCTTGGGCTGCTTGGCCATCTCTGCATTCAGGTTTTTATATGTCGCCTGATTCTTCACGCTGCGCTTGGGGCGGATTAGCGGCACGATCACTTTTTTCAGGCCCGTCAGATAGCGGTGCAAATCCACTTCCAGAACGGTTTTGACATTGGGCGCCAGCGCCACGGCCTCGGCAGCTTTGTCGGCCACGTCAGTCTTTGGGAACGGCCGTAGTGTGATCACAACTTTCGCGTTCGTCTCGCGCAGGATCGCACCGATCTGTTCTGCGTCCAGCAGCGGGTTGATCGGGTTCACGATCCCCGCAATCGCACCGCCCAGAAAGCTGACGACCGTCTCGTTCGTGTTGGGTAGGATATACGCCACCACGTCATTCGGCCCGACACCCAGAGAGCGGAACAGATTGGCTGCCTGAACGGTTTTGTCGTGAAGCTCCTGCCAGCTCAGTGTTTCGGCGTGGTCTTTAGGACCCGAGAACAACTGATAGCTCATTGCATTGCGCTTTGAAAATTTCGATGTCGTATCAGCCAGAACACCATAGAGCGTCTTGGGTACGTCGCGGTCTTCCCACGCGCATTCCGCCTCGATTGCGTCGCGGTCTGTGATGCCAGTATATCCCATGTGTCTTCCTCCCTGTGCTGCCACTTTTGTGGCATGCAATTCTTGATACCAAACGATGACGCCCCCGCCGCAGGAATTCAAGCATGCCGTAGCTGCATACGCAGCGTAATTCACTCAAGTTGCCGAAACGTAAGCCTTTACAGCATCTCATATGGGGATGGTCCGCAGGCGGCAAAAGGGGCCACACCCCGAATAGCTTGTCAGGATATGGCCCCGTCGATCAGGCTGCGGGAATGCGCAGCACCTGACCGGGATAGATCTTGTCGGGGTGGGTCAGCATCGGCTTGTTCGCTTCGAAGATTTTTTCGTAATGCGCGCCGTTGCCCAGTGTCTTTTCGGAAATCGCCCAGAGGGTATCGCCCTTTTCGACGGTATGAAACGTAGGCTCGCCATCGCCGCCGGTCACATCATCCTCAACCGCTGCAACGCCTTCGACGTTGCCCACCGCCAGAATGACCTTCTCGCGCATTTCCTGACTGGCGGCTTTGCCGGTCACCTTGACCTTGTCGCCCTCAACCGTGATGTCCAGACCCTCGGCGTCCAGACCCAGCTCTTTCAGCTCGTCCTGAAGGGCCGCGCCCGATACTTCCGGAGTATCATCGCCACCGAAAACCTTTTTGCCCGCACCTTTTACAAAACTCCACAGACCCATTTGAATACTTCCTGAATGGATTGTCGCTAGGCAAACTGTCCCATTGTGAGCCCCAAGCATGCAAGAGGGAATTATTCCGCCGCGATACCATCGGTGAACTGTAGCCGTGCCAGACGCGCATAAAGCCCCCCCTTAGCGACCAGCGCATCATGGGTGCCGGTATCCACGATCCGGCCGTGTTCCAGCACAACGATGCGGTCGGCTTTCTTCACGGTCGACAGGCGGTGCGCCACGATCAGCGTGGTGCGGTCCGCGCTCAGATCCTCAACGGCGGCCTGCACGGCGCGTTCGCTTTCAGCGTCCAGCGCGCTGGTGGCTTCGTCCAACAGCAGCACGGGTGCATCGCGCAGAATGGCGCGCGCAATGGCGATGCGTTGTTTTTGCCCACCAGACAGCATGACACCCCGCTCGCCCAGATAGCTGTCGTAGCCGTCGGGAAGTGCGACGATGAAGTCATGGGCCGCAGCGGCGCGCGCAGCACTCTCTATCTCGGCATCGCTGGCGTCAGGGCGGCCAAAGCGGATATTCTCGCGCGCGGAGGCGGCGAAGATCACCGGATCCTGCGGCACCAGTGCTATCTGGCGGCGGAAAGCATCACGGGCCAGATCGCGCAAGTCCGCACCATCAAAGGTGATGCGCCCGTCCTGCGGGTCATAAAACCTCAGGATCATCTGGATGATCGTCGTCTTGCCCGCCCCCGACGGGCCGACAAAGGCCACCGTCTCGCCCGGGTTGATCTCCAGTGTGACACCGTCCAGCGCCGCCGTTTCGGGGCGCGCGGGATAGCTGAAGCTGACATTATCGAAACGGATGGCCCCGCGCACGGGCTGCGTCAGGGTTTGGGCGGCAACAGGATCGTTCACGGGGTCTTCGGTTTCCAGAAGGTCGACCAAACGCTCCGTAGCGCCGGCTGCGCGCTGCAACTCCGACCAGATCTCGGACATCGCCGCGACTGCGCCTGCCACCATCACCGCATAGATCAGGAACTGCACCAGCGCGCCGATGGTCATGACGTCCGCCCGCACATCGCGCGCACCGATCCACAGCACGCCAACCACACCGGAGAACACCAGAAAAATCACAATAGAGGTCAGATAGGCCCGCGTTCGGATGCGCCTGCGCGCGGCGTCATAGGAACTCTCGGTCATCTGCGCGAATTGCGCACGGCTGGCCGCCTCATGGGTAAAGGCCTGCAAGGTCTGCACCGCGCCGAGGCTCTCGGACGCGTTGCCCGAGGAGGCCGCGATCCAATCTTGATTCTCGCGGCTGAGCACGCGCAGGCGGCGGCCCATGAACAGGATCGGAAGCACCACCGCAGGCACGATCAGCAACACCAGCCCGGCCAGTTTGGCGGAGGTCAGCAGCATCAGGATCAGCCCGCCCACAAATGTCAGGAAATGCCGCAAGGCGATCGAGACGGAGGAGCTGATGACGCTGAGGATCAACGTGGTATCCGTGGTGATCCGGCTCAGCACTTCGCCAGTCATGATTCTTTCATAGAAAACCGGGCTCATGGTGATCACGCGGTCAAATGTTGCCTTGCGGATGTCGGCCACCACACGCTCGCCCAGCCGTGTGACCAGCGCGTAGCGCAGCGCCGAGCCGATGGCCAGCAAGCCAGCAATCGCGAGTGCCGCCATGAAATACTGGTCCAGCAACGCCGCCTCGCCCGTGTCAAACGAATCCACCACACGCCGCACCGCCAGCGGCAGCGCCAGCGAGATCATCGCCGTCACCACAAGCGCCGTCAGCGCTGCGATCAGCAGCAGCCGGTAGGGACGCAGGAACGGCACCAATGCACCTAGCGCGCCGATCCGGCGCGAGCGCGCGCGCTCTTCGGTGGCGGAAGGGGGGGGCGTGGGGCTATCCGCCATGCGCTGTCCTTTATCAAATTCGTGCAGCGCTTAGTGGCGCGCCGACGCGGCGGGGTCAAGCGGTGCGGTGTCGCATGCTGCGAGAATAGAGAGGATTTTGGAGCGGGCGGAGGGAATCGAACCCTCATCTTCAGTTTGGAAAACTGAGGTCTTAACCATTACACAACGCCCGCGCGCTCCCGATGGGTATGCGATAGCGCGCGAGGCGTCAAGACTCAGAAACGCTCAAAATGACACGGTCGCTCAGGCGGGTCCCTCGCTGAGAATACACAGGACCCGCGATTGCGCGGTGATCCCCAAAGCATCGCGCTGATCGGTGTGCAACGCGGCCAGTGCTGCAATGCCCGCAGCCCCGGAGGGCGAGGACGCAAGACCTGACACCATAGCCAAACCCGCACCCGCCTGCCCTTCCGCCTCCGAGACCAGCGAGAAGGCATCCGCATCCCGTGCCAGACCCTTGAGGGCGATCAGCGAGGGCATCTTGCAATCCAGCCGCCCCATGTCCGAGGCGGGCCCGTGGCTCTCGGCCGGTTTGCCCGCAACAATGGACCCGTAGAGCGCCGGTGCGGCCTCCGGCTCCACCACGATGATACGCGGCCCGTCGCCCCAAGCCTGCCGCGCCAGCGCAGCACAGGCGCAGGCAAGTCCCCCCACACCTGCCTGCAAAAAAATATGTGTCGGCGCATCGGGCAATTGACGGATCGCTTCGGCCATCAGCACGGTATACCCCTCCATCAGACGGTGGGGGCGCGCAGTATAGCCGTGCCAAGACCCATCCGACAGCAGATCCCAGCCGTTCTCCTCCGCCGCCTGCGCGGCGGCGGCGAGGCTGTCCTCATATGTCTCGCCGGCGCGGATCACCTGCGCGCCTTGTTCCTCCAGCCGTGCGGCAAAGCTGTCAGGCACCGTCTGCGCGATAAAGACCACCGACTTGGCCCCGAAGGCCGACGCCCCTGCGGCAACGGACAGCCCGTGGTTGCCTGCACTGGCGGTGACATAGGTGCGGATGCTCACATCACCGCCCTGCGCATCGCAGGCGATGACGTAGGCCGCCCCCAACGCCTTGAAGCTGCCAAGCCCCATGCGCCCGCGCTCATCCTTGATCCAGACATCTTGTACCCCCGCATGGGTGGCAATGGCGACCGCGCTCTCCATCGGCGTCTCGGCGGCGACGGGGCAGCGCGCAAGCAGCGCCTGCGCGCGCGGCGCATCCTCCGAAGGCACCGGAATGTCGTCAAGACCGGCAAGCGGCGCGGGGCGGGTGATGTGCAGGATTTCCATTATCCGAGCAGAAGCGCAGGGCGCGCCTGCGTCAAGCGAAATTGGTTCAATCGCCCGCGCAGGGCGTCCCTGCTGCCGCCCAGATTTGCAGATCCTGCGCAAGTGTCTCGACCGATCCCGGTGCCGACGCGCGCCCTGCTCCGGGATTGAAACCGTAGCTGACGAACGCGCTGGTTGTCACGTGATCGGCCAGTTCGGCCATATCGAACCCGTCGTTCGTCTCGGGGTTGCGAAGCTGGCGGCAGACCTCAGCGCTTGATTTACCGCGCCAGGCCAGCTCGACCGGGGGCAGACGCCAGTCATCCTCGATCTGCGGTGCTGCATGCGGCACGGCGTTATCACCCGCGGCACTGATGTGGCAGGCGCTGCACGGAATCGTCTCTGCGCCGATCCGGCTATCACCCGCAACAATGTTCATGCCGTGAAGGCGCGCAGGGCCATAGCCCAGATCGTCCCACGCGGGCCGCCCGCTGTCGCCCACGTGACAGTTGGTGCAGCGCGGGTGCGAAGCAGCGGCATAGATCCGGTCCCATGCAGCACTGCCCCCGGCGTCCTGCGCCTGTGCGGCACAGGGTAGCGCCAACATCAAAATCGTAGCCAGCGCTCTCATACGAAATCCACCGTGTTGAAAAAGGGCATCTCGCGCAGGCGGGTTCCGGTGGCGGCAAAGATGGCATTTGCCAGCGCGGCAGCAGCGGGTGGCACGGGCGGCTCTCCGATGCCACGGATAGTGGGGTTGTTTTCCAGCGCGCGCACCTCGATCACCGGACACTGATGCAGGCGCATACCCTCCGACAGATGGTAGTTGTCCTGCTCGGCGCGCCCGTCCGCATAGGTGATTTCCGAGTTCATGGCATGACCCAGCCCCCAGATGACACCGCCCGCGACGACGTTCTCGAACGTCACCGGATCGACGACACGGCCCACCTCGGCTGCCACCCAGACGCGGTCGATCCGGATGCCGCCCTCTGTGTCAGTCACCTCGACCACCTCGGCCACGGGCACCCCGAAGGAGGTGACCAGTGCCACACCGCGCCCTTTTCGCGGGCCCAGCGGACTGCCCCAACCGGACATTTCGGCCACCGCCTCCAGCACCGCGCGGGCGTCTGGATCGTTGGCCAGACGCAGACGCTCCGCCATAGGGTCGGCGCCCGCTGCGTGGATCAACTCGTCCAGAAAACTCTCTGCGAAGAAACCAGCAGAGGACGCCCCCACCGAGCGCCACGAGGATGTGGGCGCCAGCTCCGGCACCGCGTATGCGCGCACACGCAGGTTCGGGATACCGTAGCGCATGTTCCACGCACCGGCCGCAATCTGCGTGTCAGGTCCGGGGATAGGCGCGCCCAATCGGCCCGATTGCGACCGCGATGCGGACACGGTGGCAATGTCGAGATCCAGCGCCGTGACCTGTCCACCCGCATGGGCACCGCGCCCGCGCGCCATGCCGATCTGGCGGGTGTAGTCCTGTGCAAAGTCTTCCTCGCGCCGGAAGGTCAGCTTGACCGGCGTGCCTGGCACCTCGCGCGCCACATCCACTGTCACGTCGATGTTGTGAAACTCCAGCCGGTGACCGAAGCTGCCGCCTGCGTGCTGGTTGTGCAGGTGGATCTGCTCCGCCTCCAGCCCCAAATTCTTCGCCACGCGCTGTTGTACGAAGCGCGGCAACTGGTGGCTCGCCCAGATGTCCACCCGGTCAGTCGTGACGTTTACAATCGCGCTGAGCGGTTCCAGCGGCTGGTGGGCCACATAGGGCGCGCGGTACTCGGCCTCGAACACATCTGAGCCATCCAATGCGGCATCCACATCGCCATCATGGCGCCATTCCTTGTCCAGACGCTCGGGCGTGAAAGACGCCTCGACTGCAGCCCAGTGGTCTGCCTGCTCTGCCGGATAGGGGGCCACATCCCAGTCGATTTCAATCTCTTCGAGCGCGCGGAAAGCGCGCCATGTGTTGTCGGCAATCACTGCGACACCATAGGGCAGCCCGATCACCCGTGAGACACCGCGCATACCTTCGGCGACAGAGGCATCAAAACCGATCATCGGCGCGCCTTTGCGCGGGTTCATCCGCACGGAGGCATGGACCATCCCGTCAACTTTCAGATCAATGCTGTAGGTTTGCGTGCCGGTAGATTTCGCGACGATATCCATCCGCTCCACCGGTTTACCGATCAACCGCCACTCGGAGGGATCGCGTAGGGTCACATCCGTGACGGGCGTCATTCCTGCTGCCGTGGCGGCCAGCGCCGTGTAATCCATCCGCGTGCCATCGGGCAGCACGACAGCGCCGCGCTCGGTGCGCAGCTGGCTGATCTCCAGCCCCGTCTCCTCTGCGGCTGCCGCTTTGAGCGTCTCGCGCGCGACGGCACCGGCCTGCCGCAGCTTGTCAAAGCTGTCAGGCACCGAGGTAGAGCCCCCCGTGACCTGCGCCCCCAGCACCTTCATCACCGCCCCCATCGTGTCGCGCATGGTTTCCGCCACAAAACCCGTATCGTTCGAGCGGAAAGGCACAGCCTCGGCGGCCAGCGCGGTGTTGTAATAGGCAGCGGCGGGTGGCCCGTAGATGGTATTTACCTGATCAAGATCCGCGTCCAGCTCCTCGGCGATCAGCATCGCCTGCATCGACGCAGCCCCCTGCCCCAAGTCGGTATGTGGCGCTACCAGAGTGATGCCCTCAGCGTTGATCTTGACCCAAGGGTTGAACACCGCATCCGTGGGGGCGGCCCCCGCTGTCAGCGGATTTTCCGGATCGCGTTTGACCACATAGGCCCCGAAAGCCACACCGCCTGCAATAGCGGCAGAGCCGATCAGAAAGGTCCGGCGCGCAATTGTTTTCAACTTGCCCATGCTTAGGCCCCCTGTAGCTTGGTCGCGGCAGTTTTAACCGCCGCGCGGATGCGGGGATAAGTACCACAGCGGCACAGGTTCCCGCTCATCGCCTTATCAATCTGATCGTCGGTGGGGGTGGGTGTCCCCTCCAGGAGGCTCGCGGCCTGCATCATCTGGCCCGACTGGCAGTAGCCGCATTGCGCGACCTGATGTTCGATCCATGCGGCCTGCACCGCGTGCAGCGCATCGGGCGTGCCCAAGCCTTCGATTGTGGTGATGTCACCGTCCACGTCACCCACCGCGAGCTGACAGCTCCGCACGGCCATGCCATCAACGTGAACAGTACACGCACCGCACTGCGCAATTCCACACCCGTATTTAACGCCCGTGATGCCCAGCTCGTCGCGCAGCACCCACAGGAGCGGCATGTCGTCCTCGACATCTACGGTGTGGGATTGTCCATTAACATTAAGTTCCATCGTTAGCCTCCTGTCAGTCGCCTGTTATTTTCGCTGCATGCGTTCGATCATTTTCAAAACCGACCGGCGGGGCAGCAGCGGGATTACCCAGTTGACCAGAACACTCAGGCCCCCTTCGCTTACGGTCACCAGATCGCCTCGCATCATGGCATCATAGCCATGCCGGGCAACGGAAGCAGCCGGCTTGCCCTCGCTTTTCACCAGATCTGTCCCATCAAGCCCCGCCCGTGCCGCAAACTCAGTTTTGACATAGCCGGGCGCAAGAACCGTGACAGTGACACCAAACTCGCGCAGCTCATGGTCCAGCGCCTGAGAAAAGCTCTGAACGAAGGATTTCGTGGCAAAGTAAACCGCCTGCAACGGACCCGGCATGAAACCCGCGCTAGAGCCCACGTTAAGAATGCGACCCGCACCACGCTTTTCCATCTGCTTGCCGAAATAATGGCACATCGAAACAAGAGACTTCACGTTGAGGTCGATCATCGCCAACTCGTCCTCCAGCGCGCGGTCAACATGCCGCCCCTGTCCGCCAAACCCTGCGTTGTTGATCAGAATATCTACAAGGATGCCTGCGTCACTTACCCGCTTTATCAGCAAGGCAGGGCCGTCAGGCGCACCCAGATCTACGGCGAAAACGTGCACCTTGATCCCATGGGCCTCCTCTAGCTCGTGCGCGAGAGCATCAAGCGCGCCCTGCGATCGCGCGGTCAGCACAAGATCACCCCCCTTGGAGGCATGATAGCGGGCGAATTCGGCACCGATACCCGAGGAGGCACCTGTTACTAGGGCTGTGTTGGGCATTGTTTCCGCTTTCTAAAAATAACGGTTATAGATTGGAGATACGGCATCACCGCGTCCTGTCAACAGCCACCTGCACAAACGCTGCGCTGCACAGCCTCAGACCAGCCGCGCGCGCAGCGACAGAAGCCCGTAGAATAGCAGCCCCGCTAGAAGCCCCCAAACCGCCGCCCCGATCCCTGCAAAGGTCATGCCCGACGCCGTGACCGCAATGGTCAGCACCGCAGCCTCACGCCCGTGATCGGCGGCAAGTGCCGCGCGCAGCGCCCCGGCCATCACGTTCAGCACCGCAAGGCCTGCAAGTGCTGCAAAAACCAGATCCGGCACCGCAGCGGCAAAGGCCGTCAGAAGGCCCGCGCCAAGACCGAAAACGCAATAGAAGACGCCGCCCATAACGGCGGACAGATAGCGGCGATCGGGGTCAGGGTCGCTGTCCTCGTTCGCGCACAGGGCCGAAGTGATAGCCGCGACACAGATCGAAAAGACACCGAAAGGCGCTGCAATGATGCTGCCCGCGCCCACTGTGGACAGCAATGCCGCAGGCGGCGGCGTAAAGCCGTAGCTGCGCAAAATCGCCACACCCGGCACATTCTGCGTTGCCATAGTGACAATGAACAGCGGCACGCCAATGCTGATGGCGGCCGTGAGCGAAAATTCGGGCGTTGTCCACTGTGGCACCGTCAGCAGCGAGGCGCCATCCAGCGCTGAGATATCGCCCATCAACAACGTCAAAGCCCCCGTCATCAGCAGCGCCACCGGCACTGCGGCCAGCCGGTGCACCAACGCCCCTGCGATCCATGCGCCTATGATGGGTCCGATAAAGGCGGGCAGCGTGGGAAGCGCCGCAAAGGGCACGAGACATATCGGCAGCAAAACCCCTGCCAGCATCGCCTGCGCCAGACTGGCGGGAATCGCCGCCGCCGCCCGCCCGAGGGGCCGCACCAGCCCGGCCGCCAGCGTCAGTGCGCCAGCCACGATGAAGGCGCCGACGGCCATGGGAAAACCACCCTGTGGCGCGGCACTGACCGCGAGCAGCGCTGCCCCCGGTGTGGACCACGCAACGCTGACCGGCATGCGGAACCAAAGGCTGAGCGCTATGGCCGCCAGCCCCATCGCCATGGCAGACGCCATCAGCCCCGCCGAGGCCTGCGCAGGGCTGGCCCCGACGGCCAACAGACCCTGAATCACGATCGGAAATGTGCCGAAGAACCCGACGATCGCCACGACCAGACCGGTCGCGGCGTGCCTCAGTTTTGGCACAGGATCAGAATTCCACGACCGCGCGGATGGATTTGCCCTCATGCATCAGATCAAAGCCCTCGTTGATCTGGTCCAGCGTCAACTTGTGGGTGATCATCGGGTCGATCTCGATCTTGCCGCTCATGTACCAATCAACGATCTTGGGGACATCGGTGCGCCCCTTTGCCCCACCAAAGGCGGTGCCGCGCCATACGCGGCCTGTGACCAGTTGGAACGGACGGGTCGAAATCTCGGCACCCGCAGGGGCCACGCCGATGATGATGCTTTCGCCCCAGCCTTTGTGCGCGGCCTCCAGCGCTTGACGCATCACCTTGGTGTTGCCGGTGGCGTCGAACGTGTAATCGGCGCCGCCCTTGGTCAGCTCCACCAGATGCGCGACCAGATCGCCCTCGACCTTGGTGGGGTTCACGAAATCGGTCATCCCGAAATAACGGCCCGTTTCTTCCTTGTCGTCATTGAGGTCCACGCCAACGATCTGGTCGGCCCCCGCCAGACGCAGACCCTGGATCACGTTGAGCCCAATACCGCCCAGCCCGAACACCACGCAGCGCGCGCCGATTTCGACCTTGGCGGTGTTGATCACCGCACCGATGCCGGTGGTCACACCGCAGCCGATGTAGCAGATCTTGTCAAACGGCGCATCCTTGCGCACCTTGGCCAAAGCGATTTCCGGCACGACCGTATGATTGGCGAAGGTGGAGCAGCCCATGTAGTGATGGATCGGCGTGCCATCCAGCATGGAAAACCGCGTGGTGCCGTCGGGCAGTTGCCCGCGCCCTTGGGTGATCCGGATCGCCTGACACAAGTTGGTCTTGCCGCTCAGGCAGTATTCACATTCGCGGCATTCAGGCGTGTAGAGCGGGATCACATGGTCGCCCACCTCCAGCGTTGTGACGCCCTCGCCCACCTCCATAACGATGCCCGCGCCCTCGTGGCCGAGGATGCACGGAAAGATACCTTCGGGATCGTCGCCCGAGCGGGTAAACTCGTCTGTGTGACACAGGCCGGTCGCCTTGATCTCGATCAGCACCTCGCCGCGTTTCGGGCCTTCGAGGTTAACCTCCATGATTTCCAGCGGTTTGCCTGCTTCGACTGCAACTGCGGCACGGGTTTTCATCATGGGGAATACTCCTGAAAATTTCTGTGGCAAAAGGACCCCTACGCGACACTATTGTCAAGCAGATCGGGACCGCTCAACATTGCCGGGGATCATGATACAGGCGACCGTACATCGCCTGTACATGGCGCATCAGCTTGCGCTCGTGCTCTTTTCCGGCAGCAGCTCGTTATCACCGGCGGGCAGATCGAATGTCGCCCACTCCTCGTTTTCAGGGAGGTCGGGCGGTGTATCACACGCGCCGTTGTGCATGTTTACCTTGGCGATAAAATGCGCCGAGATCGGGGCGGTTACAAACAGAAAGCCCATGATCAAAAGCTCCTGTATGGCACCACCTTGAAACACGCCGTTGTAGATGACAGACGCCAACAACAACGCGCCGACGCCCACGGTTCCCACCTTGGTCGGGGCATGCAGCCGGGTCATGCTATCGTTGAATTTGAGCAAGCCGATTGCACCGACGAGCGTGAAGATGGCCCCCACAATCAGGCAAAAGCTTATGGCGTAAAGGGCGATGATTTCATAAGTCATTCGATGATATCTCCCCGCAGGACAAAGCGCGCATATGACACGGTCGAGACAAAGCCCAGCATCGCAATGATCAGCGACGCCTCGAAGTAGATCCGCGTGCCCTGTGCCAACCCCATCAGTACAATAAGGCCGATGGCGTTGATGACCATCGTATCCAGCGCAAGAATCCGGTCCCCCGTACTGGGCCCGATCACGACACGGACCATTGCCATCAATTGGCAAAAGGCCACCACCACAAAGGCGGTAATCAGCGCGTAGTTCATCAGATCAGTTGCAAGGGTCATTCGAAAATCTCCTTCAGGCGGGCCTCGTAGCGGGATTTGATCTCGTCGCGCTCTGCGTCCGGATCATCGGTGTGCAGCACATGGACCAACAGGTAATGGCCGCTCTCGGACAGATCGGCTGAGACTGTGCCAGGGGTGAGGGTCACGGTGCCGGCCAACAGGGTGATGGCCTCCGGCTGGCGCAGGTCCAGCGGGACGGTAATCCACGCGGGCTTGAGCTTGGCGTTCGGCACGGTCAGAACGATCCAAGCGACCTCGACATTGGCAACCATGATGTCCCACATCACCATCACTGAATAGGACACCATCTTGCCTGCGCGGAACCCGCCGGGGCGTTCCGGCCAGAAGGCGGCGGTGACCCGCGGAATAATTATTCCGAGGATCAGCCCGAAAACGGCCATGCCTGCGGAAAACCCGTTTTGCAGGATGATCCAGACCACAGCCAGCAGCAGCGTGAGCAGCGGATGCGGAAAGAGCCAGTGGAACAGACGTGCCATCTCAGTAATCCCCCGCTTTGACATCTTGCAGCTTGCCGGGCGTGTCCAGCACAGTCCGGATATAGGTATCCGGCGCAAACAGCTGCGCGGCAGTCATAGTTGTGTAATCATAAATCCGGCCCGCAAAGACCGTATGCGCGACCAGCAGCGCGAGCAGCCCGCCGACGGCGATAAAGGACAACGGTGACGGATGGGGCCGTCCCGCTTCGGCCACGGGCGCGCTGTCGGCCTGCGCCTTCCAGAACAGGACCGAACCTGCGCGCGCAAATCCAACGATGGTGATCAGGCTTGAGACAAGTACGAAGGACCACACCCAGACTGCCATGCCGTCATCAAACGCAGCGTTCAGCACCATCAGCTTGCCCACAAAACCCGACAGCGGCGGCAGGCCCGCGATGGCAATCGCGGCAACCATGAACATCGCCGACACAAGTGCGGCCGATGTCACCGGCGCGTCCGTGACCAGATTGAGGTGCCCGCGGCTTTGCCGTACCAGATCGACGATCAGGAACAACGCACCGGCGGCCAGCGTGGAGTGGATCATGTAATAGAGCGCGGAGGCGATGCTTTCCTGCGTGAACATGCCCACGGCCACCATCACCATCCCCATGGAGCTGATGACGGCGAAGGCCACCAGCCGGTCCAGCTTCTTCGCGGCCAGAACCCCCACCGCGCCCACCGCCAGTGACAGCATCGCGACGGGCAACAGCCAAGTGCCATGCAGGCCCGACGTGACCTCCAGATCGACGGGGAAGATCATCGTGTAGACACGGATGATCGCATAGGCGCCCACTTTGGTCATGATCGCAAACAGGGCGGCCACGGGCGGCGGTGCCTCGGCATAAGAGCTGGGCAGCCAGAAGTGCAGAGGCACGATCGCCGCCTTGATGGCGAATACAAGGATCAGCAGCACAGCCGCCACGCGGATCCCCACAGTTGCGTCAGCACCGATCAGTTGCGCGCGCATCGCCAGATCCGCCATGTTGAGCGTCCCGGTCTCGGCATAAATGGCACCAAGAGCAAAGAGAAACAGCGTAGATCCCAGCAGGTTGAACAGAACATACTGAACACCGGCGCGCAGACGCGCATTGCCGCCCGCGTGGATCATCAACCCGTAGCTGGCGATCAGCAGCACTTCGAAGAACACGAACAGGTTGAACAAGTCACCCGTCAGGAAGGCACCGGCGATGCCCATCAGCTGGAACTGGAACAGCACATGGAAATGCGCGCCGCGCTGGTCCCATCTGGACCCGATGGAATAGAGCAGCACGAACAGCGCCAGCACAGCCATCAACAGCAGCATCATCGTGCTGAGCCGGTCACCCACCAACACAATGCCAAACGGAGCAGCCCAATTGCCCAGCTGATACAACAGCACCGTGCCATCCGAAGTCTGCGCAACCAGACCAAGCGCTATGGCGATCATCGCCACCACACCAGCCACAGAGAACGCGCGCTGGATGCCGATGTGATGCCGCGCCGCGAGAATGATGAAAGGAGCGAGAAGCGCCGGAAGAACAACCGGCATGATCAGCCAATGGGTCATGTTGCGTCCTCCGCGTCTGCGGGGCCATCGTCGATGTGGTCATCGTCCGTGCCCAGATAGGCGCCAAGCGCGATCATCACCACCACAGCCGTCATCCCGAAGGAAATCACGATGGCCGTGAGCACCAGCGCCTGCGGCAGCGGGTCGGTGTAGGTGGTGGCGTCCGTCAGGATTGGCGGCGCGCCGATGGTCAGCCGGCCGGACGCGAACAGGAACACGTTCACCGCATAGGTCAGCAGCGACACGCCTAGAATGACGGGAAACGTGCGCATGCGCAGAACCATGTAGAGACCGCCAGCCGTCAGAATTCCGATAGCGGATGCAACGAGAATTTCCATGTCAGGCCCCCTGCCCTTTAAGCGTTTCTTCTTCGGTGCGGGCCGGGTTGATGTCCATCGGGTGTTCGTTTTCCTTTATATGGGCGCGCCGCGCCAACCGGCTGAACCCGTCAAGTGACAGCATCACCGCCCCCACGACGGCAAGGAACACACCAAGATCGAACAGCGCTGCGGTGGCCAGCTCGAACTCCTGAAATGGCGGGATGCGGACGTAGGTGAAATCCGACGTGAGGAAGGGCTTGCCCACGAACCATGATCCGATCCCTGTGAGACCCGCGATCAGGACCCCTGCACCGATCACGCCATGGTGCGGGTAGCGCTGGCGCGCGGTGGCCCAGCTATAACCGCTGGCCATGTACTGCATCACCAGACCGATGGATACGACCAACCCCGAGATGAAACCGCCGCCGGGCTCATTGTGGCCCCGCAGGAAGATGTAGAAACCGACCATCATCACGACCGGCATCAGAACGCGGGTCAGCACCACCATCATCATAGGATGCATGTCCCCCGCCAGCGGCTTGTCCGGCTTGCGGTTGAGCAGGCGCGCGCGCACCGGCCCACCCAGCAACGCCTCGGTCAACGCGTAGATAAGCACCGCGGCGATGCCGAGAACAATGATCTCGCCGAAAGTATCAAAGCCACGGAAGTCCACTAGGATCACGTTCACCACGTTGGTGCCGCCACCCCCCTTGTAGCTGTTGGCAAGATGGTATTCAGAGATCGGCGCGCTGATCGCGTCGCGCAGCAGATAGTGATAGCTGAGGCCCATCGCGGCAACGCCGCCCGCAACGGCCACAGCGCCATCGCGCATCCGCCGCAGCACGGTGCTTTCCACGGGTGTCTCTTTTGGCAGAAAGTTCAGCGCCAGCAGCAGAAGGATGGTCGTGACCACCTCGACCGTGATCTGCGTCATCGCAAGATCAGGCGCGGAGAAGAACACGAAACCGACCGAGACCATCAGCCCCACAATGCCGATCAGCACCAGCGACAGCAAACGGTTGCGGTGCAGGAACACCATGCCCAGCGTCGCCGCAACCAGCATGATCCAGCCTGCAATCTCGATCGGACCGGCGGGTTGCACGCTGCGCGTGGCCGGACCGACGGTGCCAGTGGACCAGGCGTAGTAGCCCGCAACCGCAACCGTCACCGCCATAACGGCAGCATAGCGCGAGAAAGCGCCGTTATGCAGCGGCAACGTTTGGCCGCGCGCCAATGCGACGACGCCGCGGATGATCGCATCAAAGATCGTCTTGGCCTCGGGGCGCGGTGTGGCATCCCATAGACGCAGCAACGGGTTGAACAGCGCCAGAACGATCAGGCCGCCGACAACCGCCGCAATGGACATATAGAGTGCAGGCACCAGACCATGCCAGATCTTGAAATAGGCGCTCGGCACTTCGGCGGCACCGCCCAGAACGGCGCGCAACACGCCTTTGACCGCTGGCTCCGCCAGAAACGGCGCCACGCCGATCACCACCACCAGCACCACCAGCAGCGCAGGTGGCATCCACAGACCGGCAGGCGGATCATGCGGCTTGGCCGGATAGTCATCGCGCTGCGGCCCGAGGAAAGTATGTCCGATCAGCCGGAAGCAATAGGCCGCAGAGAACAGCGAGCCGACAACCGCCAGCGTGGGCACGATCCAGTGATTGCCGCCCAACACCGTGTGATAGGCTTCCTCCAGCATCATTTCCTTGGACAGGAACCCGTTGAGCAGCGGAATGCCCGCCATCGACAGCGCTGCCAGTGTGGCAATCACGAAAGTGACCGGCATCAGATGGCGCAAGCCACCCAGACGGCGGATGTCGCGGGTGCGTGTCTCATGGTCAATGATGCCTGCGGACATGAACAGCGCGGCCTTGAACGTCGCGTGGTTGAGGATGTGAAACACCGCCGCCATCGCACCAAAGGCGGTGCCGGTGCCCAGCAACATCGTGATCAGGCCCAGATGGCTGACCGTGGAGAACGCCAGCAGCGCCTTCAGATCATGCTTGAACAGCGCAATCACCGCCCCCAGCACCATGGTGATCAGGCCCGCGCCGGTGACCAGCCAGAACCATTCCGGTGTGCCCGACAGCACCGGCCACATGCGCGCCATCAGGAAAATCCCCGCCTTCACCATGGTGGCCGAGTGCAGATAGGCCGATACGGGGGTGGGTGCGGCCATGGCGTGCGGCAGCCAGAAGTGGAACGGGAACTGCGCGGATTTCGTGAAACAGCCGATCAGGATCAGCACAAGCGCGGGCAGATAGAGATCGCTTTGCTGGATCAGTTCACGGTTTTGCAGGATCACGCTCAGATCGTAGCTGCCCGCGATCTGACCGAGGATGAGCATACCACCGATCATGGCAAGCCCGCCCATGCCCGTCACAGTCAAGGCCATGCGCGCGCCCTGCCGGCCTTCGGGCAGATGCTTCCAGTAGCCGATCAACAGGAAGGACGACAGCGAGGTCAGCTCCCAGAACACCAGCAAAAGCAAGATGTTATCTGACAGGACAATGCCCACCATCGCGCCCTGGAACAGCAGCAGATAGGTGAAAAATTCGCCCATATTGTCCTCGCGCGCGAGATAGAAGCGCGCGTAGGTAATAATGAGCAACCCGATGCCAAGGATCAGCGTCGCGAAGAAAAAGCCCAGTGCGTCCAGCATGAGCGTAAAGTTAAGCCCCAGCGAAGGGATCCAATCTATCCGGTACATGACCACGTCGCCAGCCATCACCGCAGGCAGGTTGGTCATCAGACCGACAAAGGCGGTGAGCGATACCATGAAGGTAATGCCCGCGCAGGACGCACGGCCTGCCTGATTCATCAATCCGGGCAGCAATGCCCCCAAAAACGGCAAGGCAACAATCAATAGAAGAGACACGCGCGCTCCATATGTTGGGGCCCGGAGGTGTTCCCCTCCTTGGGCTTGTCAGCTCGCCCCGATCCGGAATCATGACGAAAGTTTCAAATACTCTACGCGCTATTTAGGAAAGGTGCGAACCGATACCAGCCTGCGCGTTGAAATTTGTTTAGGTTTTTGATCGGATACAGCCCACCATCGCCCTGCACGCAGGCACCGGCGCTTGTATAGGCCTTGTACAGACACTGGAATTAGGCAGCCTGGTTCCGGCCTTCCGGGCCGGAAACCGGCCCCTGCTATAATTGCGTGATAATAGAGTAAGAGATTTCACGCCCATCGTCAGGGTCTCCTGTCACATGATGGACGCCGACAAAGGCGGCTCGCCTGCGATGGAGGTCGGAGGCGCATGCCCCGCGCGGCTTCATCAGCGGCGCAGGGCGTGGTAAATGTGTCGCGCTTGGCTCGCTGCGTTACCTTGCAGATGCGTCCGCCTGTCGTTTTGCAAAACTCACCCGTGAAAAGCGGCGACCGTCTTGAGTGTGGTGAAACCGTAAAGTGCCTCGAACCCCTTCTCGCGGCCATGGCCCGACAGGCCAGACCCGCCAAAGGGAAGCTCTACCCCGCCACCGGCACCATAGTTGTTCACAAACACCTGCCCCGCACGCAATGCCTTGGCCAGACGCATCTGCCGCGCGCCGTTTTGCGACCAGACCGAGGCAACCAGCCCGTAAGCGGTCCCATTGGCAATGGCGAGCGCCTCTGACTCGTCCTCGAAGGGGATGATCACCTGCACGGGGCCAAAAATCTCGTCCTGCGCCAGCGTGTGATCCGAAGGCACATCCGCAAACAGCGCAGGTGCTACATAGGCACCGCCTGTGGGCGCATCTGCCTCAACAGTGCCGCGTGCCACCAGATTGAGATCCGCGCCTTTGGCGATGAACCCCTCGACAATTTCTTTCTGCCGCGCAGAGACCAGCGGACCCACGGACAGGTCCGCCATGGCAGGCCCCGCACGCAACGCGGCATAGCGCTCAGCCATTTTGCGCACGACCTCGTCATAGACGCCGCGCTGCACCAGTATACGCGATGACGCAGAACAGGTCTGGCCCGCGTTCTGGATGCCCGCGTTCACCAGAAATGGCAGAGCTGCATCGATATCGGCGTCGTCAAACACCAGCTGCGGGGATTTCCCACCCAGTTCCAGCGTGACCGGTATCACATGCTGCGACGCAGCCTGCTGGATCATGCGGCCTGTGCCGACAGACCCGGTAAAGGAAATATGGTTGATGTCTGCGTGCGCCGTCAGGGCGGCTCCTGCCTCCGCGCCCAAACCCGGCACCACGTTCAGCGCGCCATCCGGCAGGCCTGCACGCCGCGCCAGTTCGCCAAAGGCGAGCGCGGTCAGGCAGGCTTCCTCCGCCGGTTTCAGCACGGCGGCGTTGCCGGTGGCCAATGCGGCCCCGACCGAGCGGCCGATGATCTGCATAGGGTAGTTCCAAGGGATGATGTGGCCCGTGACGCCATGCGGCTCGCGCAGGGTGTAGACGGTATACCCGTCCAGATAGGGGATGGTTTCGCCATGCAGCTTGTCCACAGCGCCTGCATAGAATTCCATATACCGCGCCAGTGCGACCACATCAGCACGCGCCTGGGTCAGCGGCTTGCCTACGTCCAGCGCTTCGAGCTGTGCCAGCTCATCGATATTCTCAAGTACAAGCGCACCGATGCGGTACAGGACGCGGCCCCGCTCAACCGCTGTAGTGCGGCCCCATGCGCCGTCGAACGCAGACCGTGCTGCGGCAACCGCAGCGTCAATATCCGCTGCACCCCCGCGCGCAATCTGGCACAGCGCTGTGCCGTCCGACGGGTTGATAAGCGGCAGGGTCTGCCCGGACGCACAGGGAGCCCATTGGCCCCCGATCAGGCAATGGGAGGGATCAACATCGAGCGGACGCAATGACATGGCAGGTTCCTGTAGGGCTATTTCGGGCGCAGATTGGCAAGTGCGGCGGGCAATGACAAGCAGTTGATACACTTTCACAAAAGATGGCGCAGCAAGGTGAACAATTCGCCCGGCGACGAGACATCGAGTTTGATATAAAGATTGCGGCGATGGACTTTGACCGTCTCGCGCGAAATGGCGAGGACCTGTGCGGCCGAGCCGTTGGAGTGCCCTTGCAGCACCAGCCCTGCAATCTGCGCCTCACGGCGGGTCAGCCCCGCGCCCAGCCTCTGGTTGGCCTCGCTCAGGATCACCTCGGTCAACGGAACCGCGTGGGGGGGCGCCGGAGCCAGCGCCCCGTGGCTTTCGCAATGGTTTGCCAACAGCTCCAGCAAGATCGGGCTGTAGCTCTTGAGGCACTGTAATTCACGGCGGCGGTAAGGTCCCCCGGATTCCAACCTGCTGAAAGACAGATGCCCGACCGCCCCTGACGCCAGCGGCACCAGCAATCCCACTTCGTCCTTCAGACCGGTCTGAAGGAAATAGTGCTGGAAATACTCGCTGGCAAAAAACCGGTCGGGTGCGATGTCGGACAGACGGTACAGTCCGCCGCCAGCTGGCAGATCGCGAAACTGGTAGAACGGGTCGAGCCTGTAGGCGCCATCAAAATAGTCTGCCAGCACATTCGGCGGGAGCGCGCCATGAGGCTTCCACGTGCCCAGCAAGGTCGGCGCCTGCCCCGGATCGAACCGCATCATCAGAAATGTGTGAAATCGCAAACGACCGCGCAACAGCCTGCGGAACTGCGTGAAAAAGGAATCGCTGCGCACCGCCGCCATGGCGGCGCGCAAGCGGGAAATGTCTCTATCCGAGAGAGGTTGCATAGAAAATACCCTCTAAACACGCTGATTTAGAAAAAAACTAGACCAGAGGGGTTAATTTTCATAGCAGAAACAAATTTGATCATGTTTACTGACCGACACTGCACATCGCTATTGTGCGGCAAAAGGGGATATAAAATTGACAATCGCACTCAACGCGCGCGGTCTGCGCAAGGTCTATCCCGGCACTCCGCCTGTCGAAGCACTGGCGGGCGCGGATATCGAAATCGGCGACAATGAATTCTTCACGCTGCTGGGGCCGTCAGGCTGTGGCAAGACCACGATGCTGCGCCTGATTGCTGGGTTCGAGCATCCGACAAGCGGTACATTGGAGATGTTCGGCGAGGATCTGTTGGCCTTGCCCCCCTACAAACGCCCGATCAACACCGTCTTCCAAAGCTATGCGCTGTTCCCGCATCTGACGGTGGCGCAGAACATCGCCTTCGGGCTGGAGATGCTGGGCAAGCCCAAGGCCGAGATTAAGGCGACCGTGGGCGAGATGATGGAACTGGTGCAGATGTCGGCGATGGCCGACCGCCAGACCAGCCAGATCTCGGGCGGGCAGCAGCAGCGTGTCGCACTGGCCCGTGCGCTGGCCCCGCGTCCGCGCCTGCTGCTGTTGGACGAGCCGCTGAGCGCGCTCGACTTCAAGCTGCGCAAGGAAATGCAGCTGGAGCTGAAGCGTCTGCAAACAGAGACGGGGATCACCTTCATCTTTGTGACCCACGATCAGGAAGAGGCACTGACCATGTCGGACCGGATCGCTGTGATGGGCGCAGGGCGCATCCGGCAGATCGGCTCGCCCCATGACATCTACGACCGCCCGGCCGAACGCTTCGTGGCGGATTTCATCGGCGACACGAACTTCCTGCCCGCACAGATCAAATCGGTGCAGGGCGATGTGGCCGACGTGTTGCTGGCCTCCGGCCAGACCACCACCGCGCGCCTGCCGCAGGGTGTTACCCGCCAAGGCGCCGTGACCCTTGCCGTGCGTCCAGAACAGGCGCGGCTTGTCCCGCCGGAAGAAGGGCTGTTGACCGGCACCATCACCAACATCGTCTATTTCGGCACCGACACCCACATCCACATTACGCTGGAGGACGGCACTCCCTGCGTGTTGCGGCAACAAAACACCGCCGATGCCACCTCCGGCTACGCCAAGGGCGACCGCGCGGGCGTGCGCTTTGGCGCATTGGTGGCGCAAGTTCTGAAGGATTGATGCGATGACCGATCTCGCCCCCACCACGGACGCACGGGCAGCACGCCGCCGCTGGCTGCTTCTGACGCCTGCGCTGGTCATCCTGACGCTGGCGGCCAGTGGTCCCTTGCTGATCACGCTGGTCTATTCGCTGCTGACGGCGGGGGATTACGGCGGGGTGGAGTGGCAGTTCTCGACCGATGCCTGGTTCAACGTCTTCGCACAACGCGACATTTTCACGGACGAGCTGGGCTGGTCAGACGCGCATCTGAGCATCTTCTGGCGGTCGGTCAAACTGTCACTGATGACAACGGCGGCCTGCCTGTTCTTCGGTGTGCCCACCGCCTATTTCATCGCCACACGGCCCAAGGCGCAGCGCGATCTGTGGATGCTGCTGATTATGATCCCGTTCTGGACCAATCTGCTGATCCGCACGTTCGCCATTCTGGAACTGATCCGCAACGAGGGCACGATCAACACGCTGCTGATGTGGTCGGGCATCGTCGATGCGCCGGTCCAGATGCTCTATACCGAGTTTTCGATCCTGATCGGGATGCTCTACGTCTATCTTCCGCTGATGGTGCTGCCGGTCTATGCCTCAATGGAGCGGCTGGATTTCAGCCTGGTGGAGGCGGGATATGACCTCTATGCGACGCGCATCCAGGTGCTGCGGCGGGTGATCCTGCCGCTGGTAAAACCAGGGATCATCGCAGGCTCCATTCTGGTGTTCGTGCCCTCGCTGGGCGCCTATGTAACGCCCCGCGTGATGGGCGGCGGAAACCAGATGATGCTGGGCAACCTGATCGAGCTGCAATTCGGTCAGGGGCGCAACTGGCCTCTCGGGGCGGCCCTGTCGCTGACACTGCTGGTGATCGTGATGGTCGCGTTGATCTTTTATGTACGCGTTGCAGGCAAGGAGGACGTCCGCCATGGCTGAGCGCGGCTTTGACATCCAGAAACAGACTGGCTTCGGCACCATCGCACTGGCGTGTTTTGCGCTGCTCTATCTGCCGATCATCCTGCTGGTCGCCTATTCCTTCAACTCCGGCACCTCCATCGCGAGTTGGGAGGGGTTTTCGTGGCGCTGGTATGTGTCTGCATGGGAAAACGAGCAGGTGCAGGATGCCACCGTCCGCTCGCTGATCATTGCGTTCTGGGCATCGGGGATCGCCACGACTGTGGCGGTGATGGCCGCCCTCGCCACCACCCGCCAGCCGAAATTCCGCGGCCAGACGGCGGCATTCGCCATGATCAACCAGCCGCTGATGGTGCCCGAGATCGTAACCGCTGTGGCGCTGTTGATCCTGTTTTCCATGGTCAAGGTCGCCACCGGCTACACAGGCCTGATGTATCTCATCATCGCGCACGCGGCCTTTTGCATCCCCTTTGCCTACCTGCCGATACGCGCGCGCCTGCAAGGTATGGATCTGAGCCTGGAACAGGCGGCGGCGGATCTTTATGCCTCGCCGTGGCACGTATTCCGGCGCGTGACGCTGCCACAGCTGTGGCCGGGCATCCTCGCGGGTGCCATGCTGGCCTTTGTGATCTCGCTCGATGATGTGGTGATCACCGAGTTTGTAAAATCCGCCGGACAGGATACGCTGCCAACCTATATGCTGGGCCAACTGCGCCGCGCGATCACACCCGAGATCAATGCGATTTCGACCGTCCTTCTGGGCATTTCCATGCTGATGGTGGTCGCCTTCACACTGCTTAGCAAGATACGAAACTGAAACCCAACAGGAGAGAGAGAGATGAAAAAGACACTCACCGCGCTGACCCTTGTACTGGCAGGCCCCGCCTTTGCCGAAGGCGAGCTGAACCTCTATAACTGGGGCAACTATACCTCGCCCGAGATGATCACGAAGTTCGAGGAAGAGACCGGCATCAAGGTTACGGTCACCGATTATGACAGCAACGACACCGCGCTGGCCAAGATCAAGGCGGGCGGCCACGGCTTCGATATTGTTGTGCCGTCCGGCACCTATGTGCCGATCTTCATCAACGAAGGGCTGCTGATGGAAAGCAAACCCAACGAGATGGAAAACTTCAAAAACATGGACCCGCAGTGGGTGGATGTGGAGTTTGATCCGGGCCGGAACTACACCGTGCCGTGGCAGTGGGGCACTGTTGGCGTCACCGTGAACACCTCCGTCTACAGCGGCGACATCAACACCGCCGCCGTGATCTTTGATCCGCCGGAAGAGCTGAAGGGCAAGATCAACGTAACGCCCGAAATGAACGATCTCATGGGCATGGCCATCCACTATATGGGCGGCGAGCAGTGCACAGCCGACAAGGAAGTGCTGATGAAGGTCCGCGACATGCTGACAGCGGCCAAGCCCAACTGGTTGTCGATGGACTATGGCATGATCGAGAAGTATGCCGCCGGAGATGTGGCTGCCGGGTCCAACTGGAACGGCGCGTCGATGCGCGCGCGGGTACAGAACGCCGACATCGCCTTTGGCTATCCGCAAGAAGGCTTCCCCGTCTGGATGGACAACGCCGCCATTCTGGCAGACGCACAGAACGTGGAGGAAGCCAAGACCTTCCTCAACTTCATCATGGACCCTGAGAACGCTGCGATGCTCTCCGAGTTCGCGCGCTATGCCAACGGCATTGCAGGGTCCGAAGAATTCATGCCCGAGGACATGAAAACCGCGCCCGAGATCGTGGTGCCTGCCGAGCTGAAAGGTGCGGCTTACGTGGCGCGCACCTGCCCGCCCGAGGCGACCAAGCTTTATACTGCGATCTGGACCGAGTTGCAGAAGTAAACGCCCTTGGGCAGTCCCGCGCGTGTGCGGGGCTGCCATTTCTTCCTGCCCAGAGGCACTTATGACCCCCGACATCATCATCCACACCGGCACGCTGCTGACATTCGATGACAACACTCCGCAGGCGCAAGCGCTGGCCATCACGGACGGCAAGATTACCGCTCTGGGGGCCGACACTGAGATCCTGCCGCTCGCAGGCCCCGACACCCGTTTGATCGACGCGCACGGCGGCACGGTGATGCCGGGCATCATCGACAGCCATGTGCACCTTTTTGGCGGTTCGGTCGAGCTGGACCTACTGGACCTCTACGGCGTCCACGGGATCGAGGAGATGCGCGCGCGGATTGTACCCTACGCCGATGCGCGGCCTTATGAAGACCTCGTTTTTTGCGTCATGGCCGACTACGACATTCTGGGCACCGGCAAGACGTTGACCCGCCACGACCTTGACGAGATTCTGCCAGACCGCCCACTGGCGATGTTCGCCCCTGATCACCACACCGTCTGGGCCAATACCGCGGCCCTGCGCGCGGTTGGTCTGCTGGAAGGTGGCAAAGTGGATGCGGGCTCCGAGATTGTGATGGGAGAGGACGGGCTCGCCACCGGCGAGCTGCTGGAACCCGGCGCCTATAGCCCCGTTCTTGCGCTCACCCGCCATGGCGGGCGCGACATGATGGGGCTGACCACGGGCAAAGACCCGGTGCCCCCCGCCACCCCCGCCCAGCGCGAGATGGACAAGGACGTGATTGAACGCGGCCTGCACCACTGTGCCGCGCAAGGCATCACCGGCCTGCATCTGATGGACGGCAACCCCTACCAGCTTGAGCTGCTGGCCGAGCTGGAGGCCGAAGGCCGCCTGATCATCCGCTGCACCGTGCCCTTCCACATGAAAGGCACCGACCCGCTGGAACGGCTGACGCGCGAGGCACCTGCCATGCGCGATAGGGTCCAGACCGAAATGGTCCGCTGCGGCCACGTCAAGATGTTCATCGACGGCGTGATCGAGAGCGGCACGGCCCTGATGCTCCAGCCCTATCCGGGCGAGATGGGCAAGGACGGCAATGCGGGGGATGAGGTGTTCACGCAGGCGCATTTTGTTGCCTGCTGCACCGAGGCCGATCGTCTGGGCTTCCAGATCGCTGTGCATGCGATCGGCGATGCCGCCGTGCGTCGGACCATTGATGCCTATGAGGCTGCCCGCGATGCCAATGGCGCGCGCGACAGCCGCCACCGGATCGAGCATCTGGAGGTGATGCATCTCGACGACATCCCGCGTCTGGCACAGCTGGGCATCGTCGCGTCGATCCAGCCGGGCCATGCGCCCATCGGGCATATCTTTCCTGCCGGTGCCGTCGGGCAGTATCTGCATCCGCACCAGATTTCAGGCGCTTATGCATGGCAGACCATCCGCGCCAGCGGGGCGCGGGTCGTGTTTTCAACCGATTGGCCGGTGATCCCCGTGGACGTGATGCCCAACATCCGCGCGGCGATTGACCCGCTGGATCTGGGGCCGGAATGGACCGACCAGACCCAGAGCCTGCACGACACGCTGGCCAGCTACACCCGCGATAACGCGTGGGTCGAGTTTGCCGAAAACCGGCGCGGCAGGCTGGCGGTGGGGATGCAGGCGGATGTGGCGGTGATGGACCGCGATCTCTTTGCGCTGGACCCTGCGCAAATCGTTGATGCCAAAGCGGCCGCCACGATCTGCGCAGGACGCGTCACCTATGAAGCCTAAGCCTGGGCGGCGGTGATGATGAATTCCACCAGATAATCCGGCGTGGCGAGCTTTGCCTCGCCGCAGGCGCGCGCGGGCGTGTGGCCTTCTGGCACCCACGCGTCCCAGACAGCGTTCATCGCCGCAAAGTCGGACATATCGGCCAGCCAGACCACCGCTTGCAGGATGCGGGTCTTGTCTGATCCTGCCTCCGCCAGCAGCGCATCTACCTGTTCCAGACAGGCTTTGGTCTGCGCGGTGATATCGCCCTCTGGGTCGCCCACCTGCCCTGCCAAATAGACAGTGCCGTTATGGGTGACGATCTGGCTCATGCGGGGGCCGGTGTGGTGGCGTGTGATTTCGCTCATGGGAGTCCTCTGGTTTCAAGGGGAGATTACCGCGCGACTGTCCGTCAGGGGCTGCGGCGCGTCAAGATGTGATCAGGCATTCACCGCAGAGTGCGGAACCCCGCACCCCACCGGCGCGTTAACGAGCGATATTGCAACGCAAGGAGGGTTCAGTGGCGCGCATCAATGAAGGCGACAAAGTGAGATGGGAGTGGGGCGATGGCCACGGCACAGGCGAGGTCCAGTCGGTATTCACCAGCAAGACCACCCGCAAGATCAAAGGCACCGAAGTAACCCGCAACGGCACGCAGGATGATCCCGCGCTCTACATCAAGCAGGAAGATGGCGATGCTGTGCTGAAACTCGCCTCCGAAGTCGAGAAAGCCTGAACATGGCGCTGGTCTATGTCTCGGACAGCGATCCGGGCATCACGCGCAGGCGTTGCGGACGGGGATTCACCTATCTCGCGCCCGACGGCACGACCATCGCACGCGGCACCGAGCGTAACCGGATCGAGACGCTGGCCGTGCCACCGGCCTATCAGGACGTTTGGATCTGCACGCAGGCGGATGGGCATTTGCAGGCTACGGGACGCGATGCGCGGCGGCGCAAGCAGTACCGCTATCACCCAGACTGGTCGCAGGCGCGCGCGCAGACAAAGTTTCAGCAGCTGGTGGATTTTGCTGATTGTCTGCCCACGATCCGGCGCAAGGTGGCTCGCGATCTGGACACCGAACCCGGCGAGGTGACCTTCGCGCTGGCTGCAGCCGTTGCCGTGATTGACCGCGTCGCGCTGAGAGTTGGCAACCCCGACTATACCCGAGAGAACGGCAGCCACGGCGCGCTGACGCTCAAGCCGCGCCACTTGCACCTGCGCGACGGCGGTCTTGAGCTGCGGTTTACCGCCAAGGGCGGCAAGAAAGTGCGCAAAACCATCACCGACAAGAAACTGCAAAAACTACTGCACAAGATCAATGATATTCCCGGCGCCACCTTGCTGAGCTGGGTAGACGCGGAGGGACAGGCGCAGACCCTCTCTTCGCAGCAGCTCAACGACTATCTTTCGGAGGCGGGCGGTGCGCATGAGTTTACCGCCAAGACATTCCGCACATGGGCAGGCACGCTGGCCGCTTTCAACGCCGCAGAAAAGGGCGATGCGACGATCAAACAGATGTCAGAAGCCGCCGCCGCGCGCCTCCACAACACGCCCTCAATCGCGCGCACCAGCTACATTCACCCCGCGGTTATTGATCTGGCAGGCAGCGCAGCCGTGCAAAGCGATCCCGTCGCCAAACGCGGGCTTTTTGCGGACGAACAGCGTCTTCTCGGTTTGCTCCAGCGCAGCTGATATCTGGCCGCGCGGTTACATCCGCAGGAAACTACCGGAACTCTGCTGGCTGCTCACGCGTTGGTGAACTGAACGACTGAAAAGGAGAAAGCAGTTGGATCTGGTTCGAATTATCGTAGCGATACTGTTGCCGCCTCTGGGTGTCTTTTTGCAGGTCGGCATTGGCAAGCACTTCTGGATTAACATCATTCTGACCTTGTTGGGCTACATTCCCGGGATAGTACATGCCGTCTACATCATCGCCAGAAAGTGAACGCCGCGCGCGCGTGATGCGTCTTGAGGCGTTGTCAAAGCGGCTCGACACACGTTATCGCATTCCTGTCCTCGGTATCCCGTTCGGATGGGATTCCATCATCGGGCTGATCCCTGTTTTCGGTGATGCAGTCACGGCATTGCCCAGTGTCGCGATGATCTACGAAGGACACCGGATGGGCGCACGCAAACGGGTGCTGGCACGGATGGGCGGCAATACTGCACTTGATGCGCTCATGGGCGGCATACCCGTTGTGGGCGATTTGTTTGATCTGCTGTTCAAATCGCACCGCAAGAATATCCGCCTGCTCATGGCCGAGCTGGATCGTGTTGAAACTTCGGAACGAAACCAACGCCATGGCCGACCGACATAGACCGAGCGACGGGTCGTTTGCAGCAAAACATCCCGTAGAAACACCCCGTACCACGAAAACTCAGAAGAAGGAGAAGTGAGATGCGAAAATCAGGATTGGCCCAAGGCACTTGGGTATTGGTCGCCGATGGCGAAAAAGCGCTGTTTCTGGTGAACGAAGGCGACGCAGAGGACATGAACCTTGTTGTCCGCAAGAAGGAAGAGCAGGAAAATCCGCAAGCGCAGGAGTGGGCCAGCGACAGGCCCGGACGGCTCAGTGACGGGCCTTCCGTCCACAGCTCGGCGGTTCAGGACACAGATTGGCACGTCCTTGAAAAAGAACGTTTCGCCAAGGATTTGTCCGATATGCTCTACGCGCAAGCGCACAAGGGAGCCTTTGACAAGCTGGTGATTATCGCAAGCCGCGTGGTACTCAGCAACCTGCGCAAGGATCTGCACAAGGAAGTGCAGGACAAGATCATCCATGAAATTCCGAAGGTGCTGACCAACCATCCCCTGCCAGAGGTGGAGGAGATTTTGTCAAAAGAATTGGCCGAAGCGGACTGAACTGTGAGTATGTCACCAAAGTCTGTGGCTTGGGTGATGTAGGTTTGAGAAATTGCATAGCCCCGATTGGCCATTTGTGCGCCATCGGGGCTATTTCACGGAAAGGAACCGAACGATGAAGTTTTCAAGAACGAGCGCGTCGCGCGGCCCGGGATCGCCGGATGTAACAGGTTTTTATGATGATGATACGGGCAGCATCCAATATCTGGTTTCAGACCCAGACACCGGCAAGGCCGCACTGATAGACGTGGTGCTGACCTTCAATCACCAGAATGCCTCCACCGATGCGGCGAGTGTAGAGAAAATTCTGCGTTTTGCCGGTCAGGCGGGTCTCGAGATCGTCTGGATTCTGGACACCCACCCGCATGCGGATCACCTGATGGCCTCGCGCCTGCTCAAGGACCGGCTGGGCGTGCCAAACGCCATCGGCGAGAAGGTCAGGGAGATTGCCGCGATGTGGTGTGAGTATTACAACATGCCCGATGCCTTCGCGCCTGAGCAGGATTTCGACCATTTGTTTGCGGAGGGTGACACGTTCCAGATCGGCAATCTGCCGGTGCGTGTGATGCTGTCCCCCGGCCATACGCTGGGGTCCATCACCTATGTGGTGGGTGATGATGCGGCCTTTGTGCACGACACGTTCATGCAGCCTGACGCAGGCACCTCGCGGGCGGATTTCCCGGGTGGCAGCGCCGATGATCTCTACAACAGCCTGCAAGACATCCTCGCCCTGCCCGACCACACGCGGCTGTTCATCGGCCACGACTACGGCACAAAATACCGTCCCGGCCCCGATTGGGAATCCACCGTGGCCGAGCAACGCAGGCACAATATCCACATCGGTGGTGGGACGCCCAGAGAGGACTATACCAAACAGCGCAGTGCACGCGACAAGACGCTCGTTCTGCCAGACCGGATGCTGCATGTGCTTCAAATGAACCTGCGGGCGGGCGCGCTGCCCGAGGCGGAAAATGACGGCAACAGGTATCTCAAGATACCGATGAACAAAGTGTAAGGAGACCCCCATGAAGAGCGAAAAGTTTGAAAATGGCACCGTCGAGACCTGGACCACGCAAGAGGTGAGCGACGCCTTTGCAAGCAACGAAATCGTGCTGATCGACGTGCGCACCCCGCAGGAATTCACGTTCGAGCGGATCGGCGGCGCATTGCTGGCGCCGATGCAGGCGTTTAGCGCGGGGCATATGCCCGGCCAGTCGGAAAAGCGGATCGTGCTGCACTGCGGCTCGGGCGTGCGCTCCGGCAAGGTCGCTGCAATGTGTTTGGATGCGGGAATGGAGCGGATTGCCCATATGGAGGGCGGTCTGGGTGCGTGGAAAGAGGCCGGTTTTGAATATACTGGCACTGATATGGCAACCGGCGCGCCCAAGAATATGAAAAAAGAAGACTGAAAGCATGATTGCCCCGCGATGATACGCGGGGCAATAGCCTTTTATGAGGGCAGGAAGATTGCCTTTATGTTGACAAATTCCTTCATGCCGAAACCGCCATGCTCGCGGCCGTAGCCTGAATCCTTGACGCCGCCAAAGGGCATGTTCGGATCTGCCGCCCCGAAGGAATTGATGCGCACCATGCCGGTGTCGAAGTGATCGCGCGCCAGTTTGATCGCGTGATCCTCGTCCTTGCAGAAGATGCCACCGCCCAGACCATAGCGGCTTTCGTTGGCCAACCGCATCGCATCCTCGTCATCCTTGGCGCGGATGATGGAGGCAACAGGACCAAAGATCTCATCATCATAGGCGGGCATGCCCGGCGCAAGATCGGCCAGCACGGTCGCGGGATAATATGCGCCTTTGCCGTCCGGCACCTCGCCACCGCAGAGCACCTTGGCCCCCTTGCTGACGCTTTCCTTGACCTGATCGCGCACCGTCTCGAACTGGTCCTTGCTGGACAACGGACCCAGCTGAGTCGCTTCCTCGGTCGGGTCACCCATGGTGATGTTCTTCATCTGCTCCACATAGGCGGCGACGAAATCATCGTAGACCTTGTCCGTCACGATAAAACGTTTGGCGGACACGCAGGTTTCACCGTTGTTGTAGAGCCGTCCCATCACGGAGAATTTCACTGCGACCTCCAGATCAGCGTCCTCCAACACGAGATAGGCATCGTTTGAGCCCAGCTCCAGAACGGTTTTCTTCAGCGCCTTGGCCGCGACTGACCCGATGTGGCGCCCTGCGCCATCGCTACCGGTCATGGTCACACCGCGCACCAGCTCGTGCTGGATCAAATCGTCGCTGATTTCATGGTCGATCACGACCACCTGAAACAGATTCTCGGGCAGACCCGCCTCAATGCACAGCTCACGCAGGCGCAGGCCGGAGCCGGTGCAGATGCTGGCGTGTTTCAGAACACAACCGTTACCGGCCATCAGGTTCGCCGCCAACACGCGCACGGGCTGATAAAGCGGGAAATTCCACGGCTGGATCGAATAGATCACGCCTTCGGGTTGGTAGGTCACGATGCCGCGCTTTTTGCCGCCAGAATGGGTTCGCTCCTCATCCGCAAGCACATCAGGACCGTGTTCGGCGGTATAGTCCATAATGGATGCGCAGATCTCGACCTCGGTCTTGCCGTCTTTGGCCAGCTTGCCGATCTCTGCTGTCATGAGCGCGGACAGCTCATCCGCGTTGTCACGCAGCTTTTGTGCGATCTTTGTCAGATAGGGCGCGCGTTCTTTGTGGGACAGCTTGCGCCATTCCAGAAATGCTGCGTGACTTGCCTCAAGCCGTTCGATCGCTTCGTCCTTGCTCATCAGATCGTAGGTCGAGAGCGTCTCTTCGGTTGCGGGATTGATTGTGGTGATAGTAGACATGAAGCCTCCGTTTGTATCTGTGGGATAACGACTGGCGGCGCTGATGGTTCCTTGCCGCGCGGGTTGGCACCGGATCGAACAACGTCTGTTTTCCTCTGGGCAGCCTGCCCGCCGGTGTTTATGCAACAACCAGAAGACCAAAGGACGAGGCGACACCGCGCGATGTCGCACACGGGCACGGCAAAGATGCTCCTACGGGGCTAGTTAAGGGGGATAGATCATGGCGAAAAACGTTCTCTTCATCATGTGCGACCAGTTGCGCTGGGATTACCTGTCTTGCACGGGGCATCCGCATCTGCACACGCCCCACATTGACGCGCTGGCCAATCGCGGTGTCCTGTTCAATCGCGCCTATGTGCAATCACCGATCTGCGGCCCGTCGCGGATGTCGTTCTACACCGGCCGCTACGTCAGCTCGCACGGATCGACGTGGAACAACATTCCCCTCAAAGTGGGCGAGATGACGCTGGGGGATCATCTGCGGCCACTGGGCGTGCGCACGGCGCTGTGTGGCAAGACGCATATGGCAGCGGATGTGGAGGGGATGCGGCGTCTCGGCCTCTCTCCTGACAGCGAGATCGGCGTGCTGGTGTCCGAATGCGGATTTGAACCCTTCGAGCGCGAGGATGGCCTGCACCCTGACGGGCCCTACGCCCCGCGCAACGCCGCCTATGAGGCTTTCATGAAAGCGCGCGGCTGGCCGGATGAAAACCCGTGGGAGACAGTTGCCAACAGCGCGCAGGATGCGGATGGCAATATCCTGAGCGGCTGGTTCATGGAAAACGCTGACAAACCCGCCCGCGCCGCAGACGAGGAGAGCGAGACGCCCTATGTCACAGGCCGCGCGATGGATTTCATCCGCGCGGCGGGCGACACGCCGTGGTGCCTGCACCTGAGCTATATCAAGCCGCACTGGCCCTATATCGTGCCCGCCCCCTATCACAACATGTACGGCCCCGAAACGCATCTGGACCCTGTGCGCAACGAGACCGAGCGCGCAGATCCGCATCCGGTTTACGGCGCTTTCATGGAAGAACGCGTCTCCAAAGCCTTCGCGGACGACCAGACGCGCAGCAAGGTGCTGACCGCATACATGGGCCTGATCAAACAGATCGACGACCAAATGGGCCGTTTGATGGCGTTTCTCGACGCCGAGGGGCTGACCGATGAGACGATGATTATTTTCACATCGGATCACGGCGATTATCTGGGCGATCACTGGATGGGCGAGAAAGAGCTGTTCCACAATGCCTCTGCACGCATTCCCTTGATCGTGGTGGACCCGCGCGCGCAGGCTAACGCGACACGCGGCACGCAGTCCGACACATTGGTCGAGGCAATTGATGTGGTGCCCACGATCCTGGATTTCTTTGGCGGTGATGCCGTGCCCCACATCATCGAGGGCAGATCCCTGCTGCCCGTCCTGAACGGTAAGGCAGACCGCGTGCGCGATTTTGCCGTGTCGGAATACGACTATTCCATGCGCGATGTCCGCAAGCGGCTTGGCGTGGAGGTCAGCGACGCCAAGCTGACGATGTTGTTTGACGGGCTGTGGAAATACATCTTCGCCGAGGGCTTCCGTCCCATGCTGTTCGATCTGGCGGCCGATCCGGAAGAACTGACCGATTTGGGCGCAGACCCTGCCTACTCGGATGAAAGGGATCGGCTGGAGCGGCTGTTTTTCCGTTGGACGCGCCGGACGTCCCAGCGCACGACCATCTCGGATGCGCGTATTGCCGCACTCGATCCCAGCCGCGGCGAGGCAGAAGCGGGCATCCTGATTGGCTACCGGACCAAAGCCGAATTGGAGGACATGCGCGCCCTGCCCCGCCAGACCGACGAGAGATAGACAGCAGGGCAAAATTGCGTGAGGACAAAGTGCGCCCTATCCGGCGACGTGCCCGCAACAGGCTCAGCTGTCTTCGCGAAATGTGACGTCGATCCAGACGGGCAAGTGATCTGACGCCTTTTCCGTATCATCCGCCGCGACAACACCAGATCCGCGTACGTCTACCGCCTCGCCTACCAGAAAACGGTCCAGTTGAAACCGTGCCGCCGCCGTGTGAAAGGACGGACCCGGTGCAACTTCGGTCCACTCAGACGATGACGGGACAAGCCGCCCCGGCATGCGCCACTCGTTCAGATCACCGCCCAGGATCGCAGGCCCCTCGAAGTGGCGTGTGGCATCCAGAACGGCATCGACCTGCCGCAACCGGTCTTTGCGCCGCAAACCCAGATGCAATGCGCCGATTGTGAACGCCTTGCCGTGCCCCGTGATGCCCGCCAGCACCGCGCCGCGCGGCTCAAGCCCCGGCAGATCAAGCGGGCTGAAGTGCGACATGGCAAACCCTGCCCCGAGCAGGATCGCATTGCCGTGATGGCCGATGGAGGGCGTCGCGGGATCGGCGTCGATATAGGTCCACCCGGCCTGCTGCACCAAGTCAGGCGGCAAGGCAGGGGGGCGCGGGGCGATGCGCTTGTCGCTTTCCTGAAGGATCACGATGTCGAGGTTCATCCGCCCCAAAACCCGCAGGACACGCGCTGGGTCGCGCCGCCAGTCCAGCCCAACGGCTTTGCGGATGTTCCAGCTGCCGATGCGCAGCGGACGCATCACAACAGCGGCCCGAACAGGCGGGCGACAGGCGCCAGCAACCGGACATGCCATGGTCCCGGACTCTCGAGCTTTGTCGATTGGGCAAAGTCCCGGCGCAGCATGGCGTCGACCCCGGCTGCAAAAGCCTCATCCTCGATCACGGCGGTTTCCTCGAAATTCAGCAGCGCGGAGCGGATATCGAGGTTGACCGTGCCCACGGATGCGATGTCATCGTCCACCAACACCACTTTAGAGTGCATGAAACCGGGTTGATATTCAAACACCTCGACACCCGAGAGCGAAAGCCCCTGTGCCGCGTTTCGGGTAGCATACCACGCCACGATATTATCGGAATGGTGCGGCACAAGAATACGCACATCAACCCCGCGCAGGGAGGCAAGCTGGAGCGCCGACAACAGATCCGTGTGGGGCACGAGATAGGGCGTAGTGATCCAGAGCCGCCGGTCGGCAAGGTTGACCAGAGCGCAGAGAAACAGGCTGCCCCGCTCCAGCCGGTCTGTCGGGCCAAAGCCCGCCATCAGTCCGGTCAGTGGCCCAATCGCAGCACGAACCGGCATTTTCTCCAGTGTTTCGCCCGTCACACCAGCCCAGTCAGAGACGAAAATATCGCGCAGTTGGTCCACCATCGGGCCCGTTACCCGCAGATGGGTGTCGCGCCAGCTATCAAAGCGTTTCCCGCCATCAAGGTATTCGTCCCCGACGTTGATACCGCCCGTGAACCCCACACTGCCGTCAACCACGACCGCTTTGCGGTGGTTGCGAAAGTTCACGCCAATACGGCCTAGGGCGCGGTGCGGGCCATAGATACCCCTGATCCTTATCCCCTCTGCCTCAAGAACGCGCATATAGCCACGGCCCAGAAACAGCGAGCCAATCATATCGCACAACACGCGGATCTTGACCCCGCGTCTGGCAGCCGAGATCAGCCGCTGCTGAAGCTCAAGCCCGATGTTGTCAGCGCGGATGATATAGAACTGGACAAGGATCTCATGTTCAGCACAGTCAATTGCCGCAAAGATCGCATCGAAGGTCTGCCGACCGTCGATCAGCAATGTCGCCTCATTCCCCTTTGTGACCTGTGCTCCCGTTATGCGGGCCAGCCGCTCGATCCGGCCTTGAACGGGTATCACTTGGTCCGCTGGTACGTGCTTTTTTCTCGGACGCGATGACAGCCGGGACACGCTGCCGAAAACCGCAAAGGCAGGCAGCGCGAGGAGCGGGAACGACACCAGAAAGACAACCCATGCGGCTGCCCCCTGCGGCGTGCGCGCCGTCGTGATCGCCGCACGGGCAACAAAGACGCCGATGATCATCAGGCCGATCTGCAACCCTATTCCCAGAGCAATCATGGCTCTACCCGCCCCGAACCGAGCGATGCGAGATTGCCTGATAGCAAAAGTTTGGTTTTTAATGACATGGATTTATGCAGGCTTTCCGGACAGCGTCCTGTCCGCTGGCTGCGCGCGGCGCGCCTTCTTTTCACCCAGCATTAACATCGCGGGTGTCACGATCAGCGTCAACACCGTTGCAATCACCAGCCCCCCTGCAATGGCCGAGGAAAGCTCGGTCCACCATTGGGTCGAAGGCGCGCCATAGACGATCTCGCGGGTGAAGAAGTTGAGGTTAACTCCGATCACCATGGGCAGCAGTCCCAGCGCGGTTGTGACTGATGTCAGCACCACGGGCCGCAGGCGCTGCGCACCAGTGCGCAGGGCTGCTTCCAGCGGCGACAGGCCCGCCTTCTTGAGGTCATTGTAGGTGTCGATCAGCACGATGTTGTTGTTCACCACAATCCCGGCCAGCGCAATCACCCCGATGCCCCCCATAACCACACCAAAGGGGCGACCCGTAACGATCAGGCCGAAAAGCACACCGGCGATGGAGAAGACGATCGCGCTCATCACTACGAAAGCCTGATAGAAGCTGTTGAACTGGATCACGAGGATCACGAACATCAAAAAGATGGCGGTCAAAAAGGCGCCCGCGAGGAAGATCATCGACTCCTGCTGGTCCTCTGCTTCGCCCGCAAAGGCCGCCTCGACACCGTCAGGCAGATCCATGCCATCGATTGCGGATTGCAAGGCGGTGACTTGGTCGTTTACCAGCACGCCGGGCTCCACGTTCGCCTCGATCGTGATGACACGGCGCTGGTCAACACGCGTGATCGTGCCACTGCGCGGCGACGGCTGGAAGGTCACAAAGTTCGAAATCGGGACCAGACCGGCAGAAGTGGGCACCCGCAGCGATTGCAGCTCTTCCAGCGTGCGTTCGTCCGAAGGGAAACGCACGTTGATATCCACCGATCCATCCGCATCGTCGGGGCGGTAATCAGCCACGGTGATGCCGCGCGTCAGCAACCGTACGGCCTGTCCCAGCGTCGAGATGTCAGCGCCAAAACGCGCGGCCTCGGACCGGTTCACCGTGATCTGCCACTCAACCCCCGGCAAAGGCCGCGTATCCGTGACATCGGTGAATCCTCCGATGTCTTCCATCGTGGCGCGAATACTCTCCACCGCCGTGGCCTGCGCGGCTGGATCACTCGACCGAACGCGCAGGGAGATGGGTTTGCCCGCAGAGGGACCGTTGGAGGCGGTTTGCACCTGAACATCGATGCCGGGGATCGTCGCCATATCGGCGCGAATATCCTCGCTGATTTCCGCAGCCGTGCGGCGCGTGTCCCATTCGGTGAACTCGATCTGGATCGTCCCGATCAGGTCTGCCGCGCCTTCGGAGCTGCCCCCGGATCTGGCATAGACCGACGCGATTTCATCATAGTCGAACAGGCGGTTTTCAACGCGGCGCACCAATGCGTCTTTTTCGAAAACCGAGAAGTTATCACGGGCACGGACCTGAACCTGCGCGAACTCGGGCTCCACAGATGGAAAGAAGCTGATCCCGTTGCCGAATTGCCCGTAGGCACCAAAGCCCGCCATCAGAAACGCGACCGCCATGATGAGCGTGGCCCATGGTCGCAGGATCGCAAATTGCAGGACGCGGATGTAGCCCCCCGTAAAGCCGTCCAGATCGCGCGGATCACCTTTCTCGGCGGCGTGTAAGGTCGCCTTGTCTTGGGCAGATTGCGGTGGCTTCTTGCCGATCAGCCCACCCACGACAGGGATGAAAACCAGCGCCATGAACAGCGATGCCGTCAACGTCAGGATCACCGTGATGGGCAGGAACTTCATGAACTCGCCCACGGTGCCGGACCAGAACAGCAGTGGAAAAAATACCGACAATGTGGTCGCGGTGGATGCAATGATCGGCCATGCCATGCGCTTGGCTGCAAATGCATAGGCGACCTTCGGGGCATCCCCCTCCTGCAACCGGCGATCCGCAAGCTCGGTGGTTACGATGGCACCGTCAACCAGCATACCCACAACCAGGATGAGCGAGAAGAGCACGACAAGGTTCATCGTAAAGCCCATCAGGTAAAGTGCCGTGACGCCCGCCAGAAACGCACCCGGAATGGCCAGTCCCACCAGCAGCGCCGAGCGGATACCCAACGCCCAGACGATCACAATCATGACAAGGATCACGGCGGCGATCACATTCGCCTCCAGATCGCTCAGCATGGTCTTTACCTGCTCGCTTTCGTCCTGAATGTAGCCAATGGTGACGCTGTCGGGCCAGTCTGTCTGCGCCTCCTCGATCAGGGCGCGCACGGCAGAGACCGTTTCGATAATGTTTGATCCCGACCGTTTCTTGACCTCGAGCGCCAGCGCAGGCTGGCCATCGATGCGGGCAAAGCCTGTGGGGTCTTCGAACGTACGGCGGACAGTCGCCACGTCAGAGAAGGTAACGACCGTATCGCCGCGCACGATGACGGGCAGCGACATCACGTCTGCCGCGTCCTCGATCAGTCCGGGTACCTTCAGAACGATCCGCCCTGCCCCGTTCTCGATCGCACCCGCCGCGATCAACTGATTGTTGCGGTTGATCTGGCCGATCAACTCCTCAAAGCTGATGTTGTAGGTCTCGAACACTGTCGGGTCGATCAGCACCTCCAGCAATTCGGTACGCGCACCGCCCACATCCACCTCAAGCACACCGGCCAGCCCCTCAATCCGGTCGCTGAGATCTTCGGACAGGCTGTTCAGCGTCCGCTCAGGCACAGGACCGGAGAGGATCACCGTCAGGATCGGGAATAGCGCGGTGTTAACTTCCGTCACGACCGGATCGACCGCGTCCTCCGGCAGATCGGGTCTTGCGCGGTCGACGGCCTCGTTTACCCGGTCGAGCGCCGCTTCGGCGTCAAAGCCCGGCTCGAACTCCAGCTGGACCGAGGCATAGCCCTCCCCGCCATTGCTGGTCATCTGTTTGAGACCGGTGATCGAGGATAATTCCGTTTCCAACGGCTCGACCAGCAAACGCTCGGCATCCTCGGGCGAGATGCCATCCAGGCTTGTGGAGATGTAGAAAATCGGGATCGGGATCTCGGGGGAGCTTTCCTTCGGGATGACGACATAGGCATAGGCGCCCACCGCGAGGATCATGATCAGCGCCATAAAGACAACGCGTGCGCGGCTGAACGCGGCGTCGATGATCATGTTCATTGATCTGCCTCCGGCGCGGCATCGCCAGCATCATCCGCAGCGTCCGTTTTGATGATCCGGCTGTCAGTGCCTGCCTCTTCCGCCAGCTCCGGTGTGGCACCGGGGGCATCGCCCGCGGTGCTTGGCGCCATGCCATCCTCTGGTTGCGGATCGACGGTTTCGCCATCATTGACGAAGCCCTGACCGATGGAGATGATCTGCGTCTCTTCCGGCAGGCCGGAGACCCAGATGCCATCCGTCTGCGCGCGCACAATGTCGATGCGGTGAAATTCGACCACGTTATCCGCACTCACGGTTTTGATACCCAACGTGCCATCTGTGTCGAGTGACAGGATCGCTGGCGATACGAAATGCGCGCTCTGCTGCCCCGTCGGGATACGCAGCCGCGCACTGATGCCTGCAGGTATCGCACCGTCAGCATTCGCGACCTCGATCCGCGCCATGAAGGTCCGCGTCTCTGCATCCGCACTCGTCGCGACAAAGCGGACCTCTCCCGTTGCGGTCTCGCCCGTTATGAAAGCCACTTCGGCCGTTTGACCGACTTTGATGTTGCGCAAGGATTGCTGAGGGATCTGGATGCTGATTTCCAGCGGCGTGTTGTCGACAATGCGGCCTACATCGGCACCGGCGGTGACAATTTCGCCAATATTGATGTCCAATGCTTCCAGCCGTCCTGCAAAGGGTGCGCGGATCTGTGTATCGTTGATGGCTTCCTGCGCTTCGCTCAAACCCGCCTGAGCGGCCGCCAGCGTGGCACGGGCCTGCGCCACGCGGTCTACCGTGGAAATGCCGCGCTCCACCAGCGCGCTGGCGTTGTCGAACTCGCGCTGCGCGCGTTCCAGTTCCTGCTCGGCGCGCCGCAGGTCGGCCTGCCGGGCCGCCAAATCGAACCGCGCGATCACCTGCCCCGCCTCCAGATCGTCGCCCCGCGCCACGAGAACCTCCGCGATCTGCCCGGACACCTCAGCCCGCACTGTGGTGTCGCGGTCAGGCAGGGCTTGTCCCTCGGCGACAAAAACCTGCTGAACAGGTTCGGCCACCGACCGACGCACAGCGACAGAAACCGCACGCGGGCTGACAGGTGCTCTGACCTCTTCGCGCGCGCTCTCGGAGGGAAAGAGATATCCGCTGCCCATCCATGCCGTGATCGCCAAGGCAAGCCCGCCCGCGACCCACCGCGACCGGTTCGATCCACGGTCGCTCTCAAAGGACAGAACCTCGCGGTTTTCGGGTTTGTTTTCGGTCATATCAACTTTCCTTGAGGGCACCGGCATCATTGGCAGGACCTGCGGGGTTTGAAAGGCGTCGGACAGTGAACGCGCCAAAACTGTGAGTGGTTGCGTGGGCGCAAGGAATTTACAAGTAGTATCTCCCGATCCCCAGTTGAAGGGCCTGCCTTGAACTGCTGCCGGTTTCGTTGGCTGTGTTTCGTGGACAAGGGGTAAGGGGACATGGCGCGGGCCTCGAACTCCATGCACCTAGAAGAGCCCGGTATCGATTGGCGTCTATGGTCCCGATATGAAAGGGCCAGCCCCGTGATTTCGCAGCCTTGGCGCTGGCACGGACCAAACATTCAAGCCACCGTTTGAAGGCAATCTCGAACACGGCAGCCAGAGCGGAGATATATTTTCCGGCCCGTGGCTTTGTGCCTGTCTCTATCCACCGAATCCGGTGCGTCCGCTTCCGGACGCCCCGAAGCCGCCCCGAGAGCTTGCAGTGGCGCGTGTCATGGGGGTTTTCCCTACCGTAGCGGCGGGTCGGGTGAACTGCGAGGTATTGAGCTTGGCCGAGCCTGTGTTGCTCGAAAAAGTGCTGGAGCGCGAAGCATTGGTAAAGCGGCCATCCGACGATTTATAAAGCGGTTGGGCCGCCGACATGCCGGCACGCCCCCCCAGCATATTCCCGATCAGGTAGCCCGCCAGAAGCGGCATGAAGATGCTTCCCGATCCACCTTGGGTGGCGGTTGCCTCAGTCCCGCATGCACCTTCCCCGTGCTGCTCTTCGCATACTTCGAGCGCGTCATATCGAGGTGCTGCCTCCACGTGCAGGGTCTGCGCCTGAGCAAAGGAGGTCTCGCAGTCCTGAGCTGTAAAGATCCCGCCCCGTGCAGCGTCATCCAGACAGCTTTGGAGATTGGGGTAAGCAGCAGCGTCCACCTGTTCTTCGCGACATCCCGCAAGGGTAAATGCGGTCGCACCTACAATCGCGATGGCGACACGGTTTGAGCGTTTGATCATGACAATCGTTCTTTCTGCCGTGATGGCATTAACTCGTGTGAGTTATTCAGTAACATAGTGCGGTTTGAACCGGGACAAATCCTGCGTGATGCGAGAGCGGTCTTCGCGGATGCCGATGCCCGCGCAAGCCTGCCCCACGATCCAGGCTCCGATCACCGGGCGAAACCCGTCGAATTCAGGCAGGGGGGCGTAGGCCTGGATGATGCGAGGGTGTTCTGAATATTCGGTATTTTTCGACTGCTCGATCACGGTGCCGGACTTGAGGATCGAGACCGACGCGCCTTCCCGTGACAGGATCGGCTTGCGCACATGCCCCGCGCCAAGCTGCGCTTCGGCGCGCCCAAAAGCCTCAGCAACCGCGGTACAAGGCGCACCGCCACCTGTCATGGCATCCGCAACATCCGTCTCGAAGAAAGCAGGCAACAGGTTTGGATGCCCCTCGAACATCTCCCACAACACAGGCAAGAGCCCCTTGTTGGATAACAGCGCTTTCCACGCGGGCTCAAGAAACAGGCACCCTGATCCGGCGATGTGGTTGGCATACTCATCGCGCAACAAGTCTTCCCACGGGTAGAGCTTGAACAGAACCGCGATGCGGCGGTCTTCATCATCCAGAAACTGGCCATCATCGCTGAGCGCGATCCGCTCGAGATCGCAGTAATGTGCCCCCAGTCCAGCTTCGCGCGCGGCCCAGCCAAGGGCTTCTACTGTTCCGTAGTCTTCCGGATTACCGGCAACGGCGGTGAAGTGCAGGTCGCTATCCTGTTCGAAAACCTCACCAAATCGGGCAACCAGAGCCTCATGTATCCCGTTGAACTGGTCTGTGCCTTCCGGCAGCACCCCTACGGCCAATTGATCCTCCAGCCATTGCCACTGAAAGGCCGCACTTTCGTAAAGAGAAGTCGGGGTATCGGCGTTGTATTCCAAAAGTTTGGCAGGCCCCTGTCCGTCATAGGCGAAATCGAACCGTCCATAGATTTCAGGATCATCCCGTTTCCAACTCTCTGCGACAAGGTCACGATGGGCTTGCGGGATTGCGAGCTTCTCCATCAGGCTCTCGCTCTCGATGATATGGGCTACAGCCTCGCGGCACATGGCGTGAAGCTCGGTCGCGGGGTCTTCCAAATCATTCTCGATCTGATCGAGCGAAAAAGCATAGGCCGAAGTCTCGTCCCAATAGGGTTCACCGTGCATATCGGCAAAAGTGAAACCGACATCCTTTGCTTGAGCCCGCCAGTGGGGCCGTTCTGGCAAAGTGATCTTTTGCATGTGTCTCTCCCCACTGTCCTGACAGCGTTTAGTTGGTTTCGACTTCGGCGACCAGAGATTGTTCGGGGCAAAAGGCTGCACCCCCTAGGCCAGAAACCGAGCGCCCTGCAGAATATCGCATGTATACGCGATACTGCTCTTTTCAAAGGTCAGATGTTAAAGGGGACACCAATCAGGCGCGCAGCAGGCAGTGACACAAACCGCAACCTCTCGGAGAACGGAAAGAACCTGCTCAATCAAATCTGCAAGTGCCTGTATGTGACTTCAACACTTCAATCCAGCGCTGGATCAAAGCCGATAAGATACGCAAGAGGCGCATGATCGTCGGTCAGGATCTGCGCCTCCTTTTGTTCCACGATCCTGTTGATGAAAGCATTATCCAGCGCCTGAAAGCGGGTTACGTCCGGGGCCATCGCGTCGATTGTGGATACGGGGCTGTCTGATCCACTGGCCAGCAAGACAAACACGCGACGCTCGCCCGGCTGTGGCGCGCGCCCATCCGTCCAGACCTCCACGCTGGGAAAGACAGCGCGCAATGTCAGAACAACCGCCGCCAGCGCATCGAGCCTGTCCAGATTGTCGATGAGGTTCATTGCAAAAACCCCTTCCGGTGAAAGCCGCTGCGAAACCAGCTGAAAAAACTCCTGCGTCACCAAGTGCTCCGGCGCTGCGATGTCGGTAAAGGCATCACCGACAATGACATCGTATTTCTGTGCGCTTCTGCTCAATGCAACGCGGGCATCTCCGTGCAAAATCGTCGCTCTTGCAGGATCAAACCAGAATTGCTCAGCGGCAATTTCTGTGACGACAGGGTCAATTTCAGCAATTGTAATGTCGGAAATGCCACGATCGGCCCAGGCCCGTGGCACGGAATATGTGCCGCCGCCAATGTGAAAAGACGTAAAGTCCGGCCGGTCCATCCGCATGCGGGGCAAAGCATCGAGCATGGCCGAATGCTCGGTGAACATGATGCGCGGAGCCTCGCGGGCGCTGATGCCATGGGCCAGATGGTCAACGACCATCAGATGAACAGGATTACCTGGATTGTCGGACAATGACACCGTGCGGATACAGTAATAGCTGCTTTCACGGTCACAGACTGAGGGCAGGCTCAGCGCCCAAGCGCCGATGCCAACCGCGACACCGATCCCCAAAACCGCACCAACAGTCCCGTGCAAAACCGCTTTTCCAAGCCGGAAACAAAGCACGGCTGCGACCGCGTAGACCACCGTAATCACCACAAGCGTCTTTACGGAACCGATCCACGGCACAAACAGAAAGCCCGCAAGCAGCGTCCCGACAATTGCGCCCACCGCACCCGAGGCAAACATCGCCCCCAGAGCCTGCTCGGAGCGATCCCTGTCGCGCATCGCGACGACAGTCAGGACGGGTGCGGGCACGCCTGCAAAAAGCGAAGGAAGGAAAAAGGCAAGGACACTCAAGGTCGTGATCGCTGCCAAAGGATGAGCAAACGCCTCGACGACAGGACCCGCAAACGCCCGCAGAAGAAGCGTCGCGCCAGCGGCGGTGCAGGCCGCAGCAATCATGGTCCAGCCTGTTATGCGCAATGCCGGTTGTGTCGGCAAAGACGCGATTTTACCGCCCCACCAATGCCCAACCGAAAAACCAGCGAGCACGACTGCAATAATGGATGTCCATGTGTAAAGGCTCATCCCCACATAGGGCGCAATCATCCGCCCTGCGACGATCTCCACAATCAGGCTCGACGCTGAAATGCCTGCCTGAAGGAAGATGAGCACCCAAAGCGGAATGATGCGGGACGTGTCATTTACCTTCATCAAACCTGTTGGAACCCTATGCATGAAAAATCGTGAAAGGCCTTTCACTTGGCGCTAGAATAGAAGCGCTGACCGGCCGCTGCAACTGACAGAAGTGAAATCACGACAACTCCGCTTCGCAACATTCGCAAACCCTTCGCGTCAGATCCGAGCCGCAGCGATGAGATATTGAAAACGGGAGCGTCCATTGGCGCCGGCAAGCGCGAGCCACACGGTGCAATCAATTGGACGACATTGCGCGCCGGACGCTAAGCGCCAGGCGGGGGGAGATGTCCGGCCTTTCTGACGCGATCCATGCGTGCAAATCTACCAACAGTGCGCATCGACTATGACGGCAAGGGCCGGAGGTTGTTCACCAAGCAAGGCATGCGCACGCGGCACTCTTCATGAAAACCATACCCCCCTACGCCCCTTTGATACGAATAGAGAATTGTCGTTGCGCGCCGGCGGGTGGGCGCGGGAACGGGGCGGCCTGACGGATCAGGCGCACAGCGGCTTGGTCCAGCGCGGCGGAGCCGGAACTGCGGGCGACGCTGACACCGGCCAGCCCGCCGCCCGGGGCGATAGAGAAAGATATGGTTGCTGTGCCGCGCGCGTTGACGCGGGGTTTTCCGACCCGTGAGATGCGGCGCATCACCTGTCCGGGATAGTTGCTCGTGGCGGCGTTTCCCTCTTGGCGGGCGGATGCGGCCTTTTTGCCGGTCTGGGTCGCTTTCGCCTCTGCGCGCGTGCCGGTCTGGGCGCCGTTGGTGTTGTTACGGTCTGCATTGCCACGCGTGGTCTTGGCGGGTTCGGCGGCGCGCGCGGATGCTTTCGCCGCTGCGCGCCGCGTGCGGTCGGCATCCTCACGCGCCTGCGCCACTTTGGCAGCCAATGCCGTATCCTTGCGCTGCGGACGCCGCGACAGGGTCGGCGCATCGCTGTCAGGATCCTGGGCAACAATTGTATCCGGCGCGGGCTGCGCAGCCAGAGCCGCAACCGGCGCTGTGGCCGCCATGGCGTTCTCACGGGTCACAGGCACCGCAGCAAGCGGGACCGCAGAGGGCGCGGCCATGGCGCTCGCCTGCGGCTGCGCGGGCTGTGGCGCTGTGCGCTGGGCGGGCTGCGGCGCCAGTTCAGCTTGCTCTGCCGTTTCAGGCTGCGCCGGTTCGACCATCGGTGTCAGTGTTTCTTCGGGTGTCAATGCGGCCAGCGTGCCCGCCGCCATATCCTCGAACCGCGATCCCATCTTGGCCTCGGTGGGCGTGCCGCCGCCCTCGATCTCGATCGTGGGGCGCGGCACACCCCACTGAACCGCCCCCCCGACCACGGAGGTGGCGAGTATCAGTGATACGATCTTTGCAATTGGTGAACGTGCAATCATTCCAGAGCCCTTTGCGTCACAAGTACAACGCGCTGCGCGCCGGCGGTCCGCAGATCACGGGTCAGCGTCACGAGCGTCGCGGCAGACAGGGTGCGATCCGGCACCAGCCGCACCACTTCGCGTTCTTCTTCGGACAGGCTGCCCACAAACGTGGCTGCATCACTCTGCGCCTGTCCTTCATAGGTGAGCCGCCCATCAGGGTAGACCACCAGCGCGCGCGGCGGCGCGTTGCCGTCCAGACTGCGCGTCTGCACCAGCGTCAAAGCGGGGTCCAGCGGCTGTGACAGCGTGCCCGCCACCATGAAGAACACCAGCATCAGAAAGACGATGTTGATCAGGGCAATCGTCGGCTCGCGTTGTGGTTTTGCTTTTTCCAGACGGCGCATCACCTACCCTCCCAGAACCGAGACGTTGAGCGCAGGCAAGGCACGCAGCGCCACAAGCAGATCGGTCAGCCGCTGCGCATCTACGTCTGCGCCCAGCGAGACGAGCAACGTGGTGCCGTCCTGCGCTTTGGCCAGTGCGGAATCCGCCAGCGCTTTCATCATCACATCCTCGCCATTCAGGCGCAGGGTGTCTGTGCCCAACTGGAGGAAAAGCGGCTTTGCGGCGCTGCCAGCCACCGCGCCGGAGCCGGCCGCGGCCAGCTCGACCTCAGCAAACTTGGAGAAGGTCGAAGTCAGCATGAAGAACAGCAGTAGCAGAAATATAACGTCGATCAGCGACGTCATCGACAGCCTGCGCCGCCGTCTGCGCGCCCTAGCCATGGGCGGGCATCATCTGCGGTGCAGGCTCCGCCTGTGGCTGCATGCGGCCTGCCGGGTGCAGGACGGTGAGGATCGCCTTATCGGCGAGCACCCGTTCGGCTTCCATCCGCTGCTCGAACCAGCTGAGGATCACCGCCGTGGGCATGGCCACCACCAGACCCACCGCCGTGGTCAACAAAGCCACCCAGATCCCCCCCGCCAGAATGGACGGGTCCACTTGCGCGCCCGCCGCCTGTAGCGACTGGAACGCCTCGATCATGCCCAGCACTGTGCCGAACAGCCCCAGCAGCGGCGCCAGTTGTGCCACCGAATCCAGATATCGGAAGCCGCGTTCGAGCTTGGCAAAGCGCGTCTCGGCCTCTGCGTTGAGACGCGCGGCATCCACGGAGCGGGCAGTCATCGCCATGTCGACCACCGGAGCGAGATAGCTGCGCGAGCGTTCCAGCGTGGCGCGTGCGCCTGCCCTGTCTCCGCTGTCCCATTCGGCAACCGCCTGCGACAAGGCCGCATGCCGCCCCACCGCCGCCATCCAGAACTGCCAGCATTTGTAGATGGCAACAGCAAGGGTCAGCACCGCGACCGCCATCAGAACGACCACAACTGGTCCGCCCGTATCGGCGATGCCGCGCAATGCGTCTGTCAGATTTGAAAAATCAAGCATCACCCCGACACCCCAACGTGCGTGCGCGATGTCGCCAGAAGGCCTGTGTCACAAACTCCCGCGACAATGTCCGCACCCTCGCAGGTGCTGGCACCGTTGAACAAAACGCTGCCCAGCCCCTCGCAGGTCAGCTCCGGCACGACAAATTGGCGCACACGCGGTCGCGCTGGCGGCAGGCTGCCGAAATCAAACAGCGTCAGCCGGTCCACTTGGCCAGTTTCGTCAAACAAAACCGCCTCATAGACCAGCTTGTCGACTGGTTGCTCCAACCCGTTGGTGATCACGAATGTCAGCTTGCACGACGCCTCTACCGTTTCCGCTGCGTTCAACTCAACTGAAACACGGCCGTCTATATCGCTCTCCTGTGCAACTGCGGACTGAGAGGCCAGCAGCAATGCCGCCGCGAACAGCACATATTTTCTATGAGACATGAAAACTCCTGATCGGTAGATATGAGAATTTTGGCTGAGATATTTGCACACCTCTGGCTAAGAGCGCCTGCGGGACCTGCTACCCGATCCGCGACTCGCGTCTCTCTTAACCTCTCCTACCAAGCGACGCCCCCCGACACAATCCCGACTTTAATAGTCGGAAATTATTTTTGCCCTGTGACGAAGCAATCCTCAACTGAACGGCGTCAACAGTGCTGCCTGTTCACCGCCGCCAGTAGGCCGTGCTGATCTGACTTGTCTTGTCGAGTTTGAGGGTCTTTTTGAAGTGCCCCCGCACTGATTGCGCGTTGCAAAACTCGCCTGCGAAAAAGCCATAATCCGTCTCGCCCGGCACTGTCAGATCTTTGGCAAGGTCAAGAACGCGCGCTTCGAATTCATGGGGTGGCAGAACATGCAGCGTCAACTTCGACTTGGGGAAATAATCCAACGGGTCGACCGTTTGGGGCAACGCCACCACAACATCGCCAACGGCGTCAGCGGGCAGACGCGACATGAACTGCGCGACCGCTGGCAGGCCGGTGCCATCCGCGGCAATGAAGTACGAGCGGGCGTCAGGCAATCTGTGCATTCCCGTTGGCCCCATGGCGCCAACAACATCACCCGCCGCAGCACCACAGGCCCACTGCGAGACCGGACCGGCGTCATGATGGACAATATCGATGTCCACTTCCTGCAGATCTGCGCGGATGTTTTTCAGCGTGATGTAGCGCGCATGCAGCTTGTCCTCGCCCTCTGGCCAGACCGGAGCGCCATTCGGCCCCATGACCGGCCAGACGGGGGGACGGGAGGGGTTGCACGGCAGGATCAGACGGAAGTGGATGCCGTGGCCCTGAAGGCTGTCGATGTTGGGATAATGCAAGGTGACCCGCTGCATCCCGTCGAACACCTCAACACTGTTGCGCACGGTGAGCAGCCGGAAGTTGGCCGGCGTGACACCGACACCCGCCTGTTCGTTTTCCCAGCGCACGTTTTGCGCCGCGACCGGATCGAACTCGGCGATATGATGCACCATGCCCTCTTTCGAGAAGGTCATATCACGCGCGCTGGGGGCTTCGAGCAGAACGCGCAAAGCACTGGGTTTCAGCTCCAGCTCAATGCGGTATCCCGATTGCTCGAAACTATAGACACCGGCATCGGAGATGTCGAAGAACAGGTCATGATCCTCGCGCATATGCTCTACATAATGGTCAAGCAGGCGCGATGGCGCGTCCAGTGTAATGGAGGTTTCGGCAATGGCTTTTTGCATGGTGAACCTTTGGTGCGAAGAAGGTGGGGACAGATCGGGCGGCAGGCCGTAGAGGCGCACCGCCCGAATGGCGTTTACCAGTTGTGGGAAAGTTTGACTTTCAGCTCGCGACCGGGGCTGTAGAAGTCGGCATAAAGGCCGCCATAGGCCACATGCTTTTCGTCAAACAGGTTGGTCACGCTGGCCGAAAGGGTCGTCTGCCGTGTCAGATCATAGGATACCGCTGCGTCCACCACCACAAAGCTGCCCGTCTCACCCGCGACGTTTGAATCGTCAAAGAAATAGCCGCCGTTATAGCGCATCCCCAGACCAGCAGTCAGATCACCAGCGCCGATATTCTCCCACGTCCGGCTTGCCCAGATCGACGCGATGTTGGAGGACACGAGCCCTGGCGTATTGCCCTCATTGCCGGAAGTGCCGTTTTCTACGATTTCAGCATCCAGATAGCTGTAGGACGCCGTGATATCGTAGGCACCGAATTCGGATTTTGCCTCAAGGTCGATCCCGCGGACACCGACTTCGCCAATGGCTTCGCGCAGGTTCGTGACAGGGTTTGTGCGCGCGATGTTGGTCTTGGACAGGTCATAGACAGAGGCCGAGAACAGCGCGTTGGTCCCTGCGGGACGCCATTTCGCCCCCAGCTCGAACTGCTCGCCCTCTTCGGGTGCCACGCCGGTACCCGCAGGCACTACTGACTGCGCAAAGCTGCCGTAGACCGCAATGTCCGGCGTGATCTTGTAGGTCAGCCCGATGCGACCTGTTGTGGCACTGATCTCGCCCTCCGTCACGGTGGAGGAGAGATTGTTCATCTCGGTCACATCGATCCAGTCATGACGCAGGCCGAAGGACGCGATCACCTTTTCGCTCCAGTTGAACTCCTGCTGGACATAGACCGCCTTGCCTTCTGTTTCGACATCCCGATCTGCAAAGATCGGCACGCTGGCAGGGACGCCGGTATAGACGGGGTTTTCCAGATCCACGGAGGGTGCACCGCCAAAGAACCGCTGGTCGGATTCGTCAGAGCGCGAGAACTCAAGCCCCACCAGCGTCTTGCTGGTCGCGGTGCCAATGATCGCGTCATAGCTCAGATGCACATCCGCGATAAAGCTGTCACCCGACCCCTCGCTGGCAAAGTAGGACCGGTTGACCGTATCGCCTTCGGACCCCGAAACGTAGGCATAGCCGAAATCACTGCTTCCGTCGGTGTAGCGCATATTGCCGGAGAACTTCAGGCCGTTGCCGTAGTCATGCGTTGCCAGCAGCGACACGGTTGTCCGCTCGGTGCCGCGAAAGTTGTACTCCGGCTCGCCATAAAAAACGGATGAGCGGTCAAAATCATACCCGACGGGGAAACCGCCGCTGCCGGGCACATAATCGCGGTCCAGATGGTCCACGATCAGCGTCAGCTCGGTCGCGTCCGAGGGGCGCCATTGCAGCGAGCCCATTGCGAAGACTTCGTCGTCCTTGGAAAAAGGATATTCAAGCTCACCGTCACGCCGCAGGCCGGTGAAGCGGTAGCTGAGTGTGCCTTCCTTGTTCAGCGTATCGCCGAAATCCAGACCCAGCTCTTTGGTGTTGTTCGTCCCGAATTCGGTATAGACCTCACCGAACCGCTCGGCGCGCGGCGTCTTGGTGACGTAGTTCACAGAGCCACCGGGATCAGAGATGCCGAAGGTTGCCGAATTCGCACCCTTGAACACCTCGACGCGCTCAAAGGCAAAAGGCTCCTCGCGGACGCCGCCGAAATTGGCACCCAGCGTCAGGCCGTCGCGGTAGGTATATGCCTCGAACCCGCGGATCGAGAAATAGTCAAAGCGGTCATCAGCCCCGTAGCTGTCGGTGGAGGCACCGGCAGTATAGTTCAGGACTTCCTCCACGGTATCGGCGTTGCGCAGCTTGATTTCCTGACTGGTGATGACAGAGACCGCCGCAGGGATATCCAGAAGATCGCCCGACAGTTTGCCGCCGGCGTTGATGCCAGTGGCAACGATCGTCTGCGCGTCAGACGCCCCGCCGAATTGGTCGGTTCCTTGCAGCGTAATGTCATCCAGCTGATAGAGGTCTTGCGCCACAACCGCGCCGGGCAGCAGTGCGGTACAGCACAGAAGAACGGATTTTACAGAAGCGCGCCGGGCGTTTGCGGGAAGAAAAGTTGAAAAGGACAAGATAGTCTCCGTAGGTTTTCAGGGTTTTGGAAAAATGTGATAAGGCTAGCCAGCTTTCGCGGGCCTCAGGTCGGTCCGGGACTTGTGGCGCCCGATAGGCACCATCAGCGGCGTGCCTGACACAGGATCTGTGGTGATGTGGCACTCGAGGCCGAACACCGTTTTCACCAGCTCACGGGTCAGTATCTCCGCAGGCGCGCCTTCGGCGTAGATCCCCTTGTCCGCCACCGCGATCAGGTGATCGGCGTAGCGTGCGGCCAGATTGAGGTCATGCAGGACCATGACGATGGTGGTGCCACGGCTGGCATTCATATCCACCAGCAGATCCAACACCTCGATCTGGTGCGAGACGTCCAGAAAAGTTGTCGGTTCGTCCAGCAACAGCAGGTCGGTCTGTTGGGCCAGCACCATGGCAATCCACGCCCGCTGCCGCTGCCCACCTGACAGCCTGTCCAGTTCGTGGTCGGCCAATGCGGCGATGCCCGTCACTGCCAGCGCGTCGGTCACCGCGTGGTCATCCTGCTGCGTCCAGCGGGAAAACAGCCCATGGTGCGGGTGGCGGCCACGCCCTACCAGATCGGCAACCGTGATCCCTTCGGGTGCAATGGGCGACTGTGGCAGCACACCCATGATACGTGCAACGCCCAGCGACGGCATCTGATGTATGGATTTCCCGTCGAGGAATACGCCCCCGCCCGTCACCGGCAAAATGCGCGACAGCGTGCGCAGCAGCGTGGATTTGCCTGATGCATTGCCCCCGACAATCGCGGTAATCTGCCCCGGCCGCAGCGCCAGCGAGATATCTTCGAGGATCACCTCTTTATCGTATCCGGCACAGAGGTGCCGTGCTTCGAGTTCGTGCCGGGCCGTCATATCGTGCCTCCATTCCGGTTGGCACGCACAATCAGGTACAACAGGAAGGGCGCGCCGACGGCCCCTGTCACCACGCCCACCGGCAGGCGCGCGGGCAGCAGGAACTGACCGGTAAAATCGCCCGCCAGAACCAGTATCGCGCCGACCAAGGCCGCACCGGCCAGCAGGCCACCCGAGCCACCCAGCACACGCACGGCAATCGGACCGGAAAGAAAGGCCACGAATGCAATCGGTCCCGCCGCGGAGGTGGCGAATGCCACCAGCCCCACCGCGGCTAGTGTCACGCGAAGTCGCGTTGCATCGGGGTGAACCCCCAGCGCGCTGGCCGCATCATCGCCCAGACGCAGAATCTCGAGATTGCGCGAGGTTGCGGCCAGCAGCCCGCCAAACACCACCAGCGCTGCAAACACCGGCACCGCCGTGGACAGCTGCGCACCATTGACGCTGCCTGTCAGCCAGCGCAGCGCCTCGGCCCGGTCCCATGCAGGTGCCTCCAGCAGAACGTAGGCGGTTACGCTGTCCAGCATGGCCGATATACCGATACCGATCAGGATCAGCCGCGCGCCCGCAGCACCTCGGTGAGAGGACAAAGCCCAGATCAGCGTCGCGACCAGCAGGCCAGACAGGACGGCGACGGCTGAAACGATCCAGCCGTCATAGGACAGGATCACGATCGCAAAGACAGCCGCCGCACCCGCGCTGGCGCTGATGCCGATGATGTCGGGGCTGGCCAGCGGGTTGCGCAACATCACCTGAAACGCCACACCGCCCAGCCCAAAGCTCAGACCCGCAACGACTGACAGCAGTGCGCGCGGCAAGCGCAGATCGTTCACGACAAAGGACGCGCTTGCCCCCTCCTGCCCCAGCAGCGCCGTGATCACCTCGGCGGGTGCGAGACATCCGTTACCGCAGGACAGTGTCAGCAGCATCAGCGCCACGACGACAGCCGCCAGCAATGCCAGCATCCAACGGCTGCGCAGCGTCGCGCGCGGGTGTGCGCGGTCTTGCACCGCCGCGCCAAAATCAACAGCTCCAGAGGTCATAGGCCACGCATCCTCTGCCGACGCACCGTCCAGATAAAGAACGGGGCACCGACGAAAGCGGTGACGATCCCTACGTCCAGTTCGTTTGGGCGGGCGATGATCCGGCCCAGCACATCGGCAAGGCCAAGCAGCGTCGCACCCGCAATGGCTGACAATGGAATAAGCAACCGGTAGTCAATGCCCACAAACAGCCGACACATATGCGGCACCACAAGCCCCACGAAACCAATCGGCCCGCAAAGCGCGGTCGCCGTACCGCACAGCACAATCGCCCCCGCCGCTGCCAAGGCACGGCCCAATGCTACATTCTGCCCCAGACCGGCAGCCAGTTCGTCTCCCAGCGCCAGCGCGTTCAGCACGCGCGCGGAGGCAAGGCAGAGCACCAGCCCCGCGGCAAAGAACGGCATTGCGGGGAAAATCGTGTCAAACCGCGCGCCGCCGATGCCGCCCACCTGCCAGGACTGGATACTGCCTGCGATATCATTGCGCGGCAAAACCACGGCGATAATGAACGCAGACGCAGCGATGGAAGTGGCCGTTCCCGCCAGCGTGAGTTTCAGCGGCGTTGCACCGCCCTGCCCGGCTGATCCGATGGCATAGACAAAGACCGCAGCAGCGCCCGCACCCGCGACGCCAAGCCACAGGAAGGTGGTCGCGCCGCTGATGTCAAACCACACAATCCCCACAACAACGAAAAGCGCCGCACCGGCGTTGACGCCCAGAATGCCCGGATCGGCCAGCGGATTGCGGGTAATGCCCTGCATCACCACCCCCGCGATCCCCAGCGCGCCACCGGCCAGAACCGCCAGCAGTGTGCGGGGCATACGCACCGCGACAGCTGCAGCACCAATCGTCTCGATCCGCCCGTTCAGCCCGGCCCAAATCTCGGACCATGGCACACTGCGCGCGCCAACGGTCAGCGACAGGCCGACCGTCAGCAGCAAGAGGGCCATCACCCCCAGCACACGCAGTGCTTCATGCGGACGCTGGTGGATCATTGCCCGGCGCGCGCCACGGCGTCGGCCAGATGACCGAGGTAGTCATCCAGCACATAGTCGATCGACAGCGGCGTTGGGTTTGCAGCTGTGCCCATCGGATCATTCGCCAGCAGGACAACCGAACCGCGCGCGATTGCGGGAAAACGCGCAATCAGCGGGTTTTGGGAAAGCTCGTCCAGACGGGCCTGATCACCGTAAGTCACCACCACATCGACATCATCGAACAGATCAATCCGTTCTGCGCTGACGCGGCCCGAATATTTGCCCGCCTCGCTTGCCTCCTGCACAGCCTGTGGCATCGCCATGCCCAGATCGGTCAGGAACTGCACGCGCTGGTCAGCGGCCGCGTAGAACCCGATTGTGCTTAGATCACGCGGATCGAGATGGGTCACGAACATACCCGTCTTACCCTCAAGCTGGGGATAGTCGGCGATTGCAGTAGCGATCCGCGCTTCGATGTCCGCAACCATCGCGTCACCCTCTTGGGCCAAGCCGAGGCCTGACGCGTTCTGGCGGATCATCTCACGCCAAGTGGTGGTCCATGCCGCCTGCGGATAGGCGATGACCGGCGCTATACGACTTAACGTATCGTAATCGGACTTTGATATGCCAGAATAGGCGGCAAGTATGATATCGGGGTTGGTCGAGGCCACCGCCTCGAAATCAATGCCATCACCCTCGTCGAAGAGCACTGGCGTCTCGCCACCCAACTCCTCTAGCTTTTCCGTCACCCAGGGCAACAGGCCATCACCATCATCATCGCCCCAGGACGCCCGTGCCAGTCCGACAGGTACGATGCCCAAGGCCAACGGCACTTCGTGATTAGCCCAGCCAACCGATGCCACACGTACAGGACGCTGGGTTACTGTTGTCTGGCCAAACGCATGCTCAACGGTGACCGGAAAGGTTTGTGCAGCACCTATAGTCGCCCAGAGGACCATCCCGGCAGCCGTCAGAAACCCTGTCGCGGGATGTTTTATGTTTGCCGCCAAAGCAGATTTCAGTTCCGTTAAGCTTCTCAGGCAAGAGACGCTCAACCGCGTGAGTGTAGATCCGGTTACGCCGGATGTAACCGCGCCAACTCTCACCAAATCGCTTGTGCCCAAACAGGGCGGACGCACGCTATTGGCGCTGCCCCCACGGGTCACGACAGGCGTTTCGGGGTCAACCGAAAAAGCGCAAGGTGCCGCCGGAACGGCGAATGGAAAACAGGGCATGACTGCTCCAGTGCATTTTGTGTTTTGGGATTTTGGCTAAGATGCAGGGCACCTTTGGCTGATCACCACTTCGAGAAACCCTTGGGGTCGATAGATCGATGTGATTCATGGCCAAGTACCAAACAAACTACAGAGGCACAATCCCGAGTTTATTACTCAACTACTCTGCGTACCCCTCGCAGACCGGAAACGGGCGTCCCCTTCGTCGATCTGCGACACACCGATAATGGTCCAGAACAGGGCAGCCCCGTTGCGTTCAGGTATCCATCAGCAGCGCCGATCAGACGCCGCCGCAACCTGCGGAGATAGCGTTGGATCTGCGCCCCGCTGATCTTGTCAGCCATGCCCCGGCGCTCTCCGCTCGCCAGCCTGAACAATCGCACAACCGCGCCAGCGCGCCTCCCCGTCACTCCTGATCCGTCAGCCGGTAGCAAGACGGGCGGCATCACCCTGCCCGTCCGAACACACCTTCGTGTGCTGCATGCCAGCGCCCTTACACACATGACAGGCACGGCGCCGTCGACAAGATCGTCGGCCTGTCGCGTGGACCTTGGGCCGACTGGCGGCACAAGCAATGGGCGGCCAATGCTCAGACGTTCCCACAACTGGCCGATTTTCCGGATGTGGGCGACGCAAAATCCTCGAGCTGTTCCATCGAAAGCGCGATTGCGACTGGCCCGGATCTCGTGATTATTGCCGGTTGGCAATACGATGCACTGGGCGAGACCGCCGACCAATTCGAAGCGGTGGGTATTCCGGTTCTGGTACTCGACTACAATGCGCAAACGCTGGAGGCGCATCTTGCCTCAACGCTCGCGTTGGGTCTGGCGATGGGCAGAGCTGACCGGGCCGAGGCATTGGCCACGTTCTATGCCGAGAAAACTGCCGACACCAAAGCCCGCCACGCTCATCGCGGCGGCGCTGGTCTATCTTTTCGCGCGCTATCGCGGCGCTTCGCCAGAAGTGCTGGTGCTGGCGGGCATAGCCGTGCTGCTCCTGCTCCAATCCTTGCAGGCGCTTTTGCAGTTCATGGCCGCGCCCGAGATGTTGCAGCAGGTCTTCTTCTGGCTGCTCGCTAGCCTGCTGACAGCCGCCTGGACCAGCGTCAGGGTGTTTTGTGCAATACTCGCGGTCACCCCGCCCTTCATCCTGCGCGAGGTCTGGAACCTGACCGCACTGTGCCTTGTGACGGTAGTGCCGCAAGCCTTAGCCTGAATGTCGACGCCCTGCGCCGCCGCGTGCTGATCCTGGTGGCATCATCACCGCCATCGCCGGAATCCCGATGTTGCTTGCGATCATTTCAACGCAAGTAAGAAGATGAGCCTTATTCTGAACGACTTCACAGTCAATGCGGGCCGTCGCCGTCTGCTGCGGATTGATGCCTTGCCCCTGCCCTCGACGGGGCTGATTGTCGTCATCGGCCCGAATGGCGCCGGTAAGTCAACGCCGCTCAGAACGCTGGCCGGTGTCGTGGCACATGGCGGCAAGCGCAGTCTGGGCCGGGCATGGCCCGGACCGTATCGGTTTCGTGCCACAGGATTTCGCCGTTGTCACGGCGATGAGCGTGGCCGATTGCGTATTGCTTGGACAGCGCGAGCGTCTGGGCTGGCGTGTTACCGTGAAGGACCGCGCGAGGTTTCCCGCGCGCTGGCGGCGCTGATCCTGGCCGCCTTGCATGACCTGAACTTTGCGGCGCGCTATGCTGATCGCATCGTCTTTCTCGAAAACGGAGATCTGGCCATTGCAGGGCCAACAGCCAATGTATTTCGTGTACCATGCCTCAACCGCGCTTACCATATCGACAGCGAACTGTTGAAGGACAGGACGGGTGGTGCGGTCATCGTGGCCTATCACGCTGTTTCGAACTGACCGGGCATGCAAGCCGCCACGGCAGCGTGGTCTTTGGCCGCAAGTATTCGCAGGGGGTTGAATGCCGCCCCCAACAGGGCCTCGCGCCTTTCGAAAGTTGCCAAGCCGCATCCAATAAAAATATGTTTCCAATTGAGATTCCGGACTACATCCCAGCCGCGATCACTACGAAAAGAATAGCAGTTTTTTTTCTGGTTTTTCCAGTTCTGTATTTTGACGAAGTATCGCCCACTCGAGCAAACAACCGATTTCAAACTACGTCCTGACGAGATATCTCAAGAAATCATCTAGATATTAATTCAGCTTAAATCGTATTTCCGATATTTTACAATAAGTTGACGTATTATTCCCAAGAAGAATTAGATATTAGCTTTAAAGGGTATAACCACTTTCATGATTATAAAACTTACATCCACGAAAGAGGCTTCAATTAAGTTTCACTGAATTAAAAAAATAAATCATTTCCACCTTTCAGGGGTTACTTGTACCCTGAAAGCATTCGCAAAATCTGGCTGGTGCAATAGCAGCCTGCGCACCAAGGGAGAATTGGACACATGAATTTCAACACAACTTCACTTTCTTATCTCAGAGGAAGCGCCGCTGCGCTGTTTCTGATCAGCACCTCTACCGCGGCATTCGCCGATACGACGGCGCCTTGCAATACGGGCGCAGGAAATAACTCTGTCGAGTGCGGAGTGAATTCGACAGCAGATGGCGCCTTCTCCGTAGCTGTAGGTGATCAGTCGTCAGTCGACGCGACAGGTGTTGATGGCGTTGCGATCGGGGCGGTGGCAACTGCGACAGGTCCGTCCACGACTGCTGTAGGTGGTGAAACAGTCGCAACAGGTCCCGGCACAACAGCTGTAGGTTGGCAGGCGCAAGCCACCGCCGAGCGGGCGCAGGCATTGGGTCACCTGGCAACCGCTCAGGGTGTACGCTCGCTCGCCGTTGGGGAAAACGCCGATGCGCAGTCAGACAACGCAACGGCGATCGGCAACGAGGCTATTGCGGATGGCATTGATGCGCTGGCCATCGGTGATACAGCAATTGCAACGGGCCCCTCCACAAGCGCTATCGGCGGCGAAAGTGTCGCCACGGGTGCGGGCACGACAGCAATCGGCTGGCGCTCCGCTGCCACCGCAGAACGTGCGCAGGCGTTTGGTCACCTTGCCACGGCTCAGGGTATCCGTTCGCTCGCTATTGGTGAGAATGCCGATGCGCAGTCAGACAACGCAACGGCAATCGGCAATGAGGCCATTGCGAATGGCATTGACGCGCTGGCACTTGGTGATACGTCCATCGCAACAGGCCCCTCCACAACCGCCATCGGCGGTGAAAGCGTCGCCACGGGTGCGGGCACGACAGCAATCGGCTGGCGCTCCGCTGCAACCGCAGAACGTGCGCAGGCGTTTGGTCACCTTGCTACAGCTCAGGGCATCCGCTCGCTCGCTATTGGTGAGAATGCCGATGCGCAATCAGACAACGCAACGGCCATCGGCAATGAGGCCATTGCGAATGGCATTGATGCAATAGCTTTGGGCGACACGTCGCTTGCGTCCGGTCCGTCCACAACGGCACTCGGTGGAGAGAGCATTGCACAGGGGCCTGGCGCCACTGCTGTGGGTTGGCGAGCGATGGCGACTGCTGAGCGCGCTCAGGCGTTCGGGCATCTTGCTCAAGCCACGGGCGTCCGCTCAACCGCTGTTGGTGAAGGAGCTTTGGCGTCAGGCGAAGAATCGCTATCCTTCGGCAATCTTGCATCAGCAGCAGGAGCCAACTCCGCAGCGATTGGTAACGGGGCCGTGGCCACCCGTGACAACCAATTCACCTTGGGCAATGCCAATAACACCTATACGACACCGGGCATCACATCCCAGGCAAGCCGCAACGCACAAAGTGGTGATGTCGAGATCGTGACATCCGACGCGTCGGGCAACCTTGCGACGTCGGGCATCAACCTCAGACAGGTTCTGTCGCTTGGGACCACTGTTGAAAGCAACACCGCAGCCATCGCCAACAACAGCCGCGCAATTTCAAACAACAAGTCCGGTATTGCTATGGCAATGGCTTTGGATGCGCCCTATGTTCCTGCTGACAAGCAATTCGCCATCTCCACCGGAATTGGCAGTTTTGAAGGATCGGAAGCATTGGCAGTTTCTATGGGTTTCCGGATCAATCCCAACACACAATTTGATGCAGGTGTGACATACGGGTTTGACAATGATCAGGTCGGTGGCCGGATTGGCATGACTTACGCGTGGTAAAACGAGCGATCTCCAACATCTCAAAGGCACCGCGAACATTGTTTGCGGTGCTTGTTTTGATGAGCGTGGCAGTGCCCCCAGCACATGCCCAAGAAAGCCCAAATGTCGAACGCAGTTTTGCTGTTGCTCTTATTCGGGACGTCCTGATTGCGATCAATCAAGGCAATTGGACGGGCAACTATACTGTACTCCGGGACTATGCATCGCGGGATTTCTCGGAGGCCAATGACCCTACGCGTTTAGCCGGACTGTTCGCCCCTGTTCGCGAAACAGGTCTAGATATGTTGCCCGTACTGGTAGAAGAGCCGGAAATACTGAATTCACAGATTGACGCACGCGGTCAACAGATCCGTCTTACGGGCTATTTCCCTGTCTTACCCGAGCACATCAGCTTTGACTTGGTTTTCGTAAACGAGAAGTCGCGGTGGGTGCTACTGGACGTTTCCGTTGGAAAATTTGAACCGATCGAAAAGTAATTCGACCGGTTTTTCAAACTCGCCAAAAAGCGAAACATATATCCCACGCAGGATCATGCATATTGGACCTGTTCAGGTTTTATGCAGCTTCATTGATGGCATTTACCGCAACAGAGGACACTGTCTTTGAGGCTGAAGCACAAGGACGAATTCCGCGCCGGTGTGCCATCCAGCAGCCTATAATGCAGATTGAGCACATGGGTCTTGGTTCGCACATCCGCCTCCAATGCAAATTCCGCCGCTTGAAGCTTAGATTGTGCATCATGTTGCGAGACCACTGGCAAGACTTCGACCATCCGCCGGGCAGACGTAGCCTCTTTGGCCACAGCAGGCGGGCAGGTGCGGGCATTTCAAAGAAGGGCGCGCCCTGAAGGCGGCCTGTCAGCCCTCTCCGCCCAAAGGAATCGGCTACCTAAAAACGGGCGCTCAATACGTTCCGAGGAACCGCACGAGTATGCACGCGGCTTCGCACGCAACTGCCGCAAGATCGCACCGGATCTTCCGGTCATCGACAAGGCGGGCCGCACAGATGGCACGTGGTGTCGCGCTGACTTTGAGTGGGACGCCAAAAACAAGCGGTGCACCTGCCCGGCAGTGCTTATTTTCATGCGCGAGACGGTAGAGACGCTCTTCGCTCACCTCAAACGTGTTCTGGGGCACCGATAGCGCAGTCCGAACGGTGCGAATGATGCTTTTTTATTGGTTTCCACCGCCCGAAACCTTCACAAACTGGGCAAGCCCGTCCTTTCAGCACAGCAACCCGACAAAGCCTGACGAGAAAGGCCTTGCCCCGATCTAGGCATAAACTCAGCGATAGCAGCATCACACCTTTCCACAATGCCCGCTCGAAGCGGTGCTTCGCCGCACGAGCGAGGTTGCCGTTGGGCCGATTCAAGAGCAGAGTTTCGAAGTCTGTAAGCCAAGGGTATTTATCCCCGCGGTGACAGCCTCCAAACGATTAGTCCTGAAAGGGAAAAGGTCCTGGAAACGCGCCGGTCGGGATGACGTCTGAGACGAGACCGGAACCCGGGGCGTCGATCCAGCGGCAAACCGTGAAGCTGCCCGGCTCCAGAACCAGCTGCGCATCATTGACGGGTCGTTGATCGGTCAGTACCGCATGACAGGTCGCAGGTGAGATCTGGCAGGTCACGCGCCCGATTTGACCTGTCATGGCGCGGTGGACATGCCCCGAAATCATGCGCACCGCAGCAGGGTGCGCCTCCAGCCGCTCCATCAGGGCAGCGCCATCGCGCAGGTTGTCGGCGTCCATTGCAGGTATCCCGCTGTGCATCCACGGATGGTGCGTCGCGATGACAGCAGGCTGATCACCGATAGCCGCTAGGGAAGCGTCAAGAAAGGCAAGCCCCGCGGGGCCTAGTTCGCCGTGATGGGCACCTTCCAGCAGCGTGTCGAGGGCGATCATTGTAAAAGGTCCGAAGTCGCGCATCCAGTGAATGGGCCCGCTGTCCGGCATCCATGGCGCGTCGGCAAATACCGCGCGCATCGTGTTGCGCTGGTCGTGATTGCCTGGAATGGCCCGCCAAGGCAGGTTCAGTTCCTCCATCAGGGCTGCAAAATGTGCATACTCCTCGCGCGTACCATGATCCGTCAGATCACCCGTAACGATGGCGCAGTCGATGCCCGCAAGCAATGGAAGCTTCGCGTTGATCGTCTCGATCGCCCAGCGCAAGGCCGTAGCGCTGTCAGAGCGTCCGCAGACCAGCGCGCCGGGGGCGACAATATGGGTGTCGGTGATCTGGATAAAACCGGGCATCAGGCTGCAACTCCCTTCGGCAGGATCAACAGCGCCTCGGGCGCGATAGACAACCGCACGGTCTCGCCCTGCTGCGGCGCGCTCAGGCCCGAATGCAGTGCGATCAGCAGCCTGTCCGACGCGCCCGACAATGCAATCCGGTAGTGGGTGCCTAGAAAGGTAACGGTTTCGACGCGGGCCGTGATAGGCCCGTGCGGGTCGATGCGGATATCTTCTGCGCGGACCAGAACCTCGCTGTGCGCGGCATGTCCCGGCAGAGGCAGAGCGCCGCCCCGCAAATGTAACTGGTCGCCTTCGATCCGTCCCTCAAGTGGCATGGCATCGCCGACAAAACGCGCGACAAAGCCGGTGGCGGGGTTGCGGTACAGTGCCTCCGGCGTGCCGATCTGGGCCACTTCACCCTGGCTCATCACCGCTACACGGTCGGCGATGGCCATTGCTTCATTCTGGTCGTGGGTAACGAAGATCGCGGTGATCCCGAACTGGCGCAACAGCAGCGCCAGCTCGTCACGCAACTGGCTGCGCAGGGCGGCATCCAGCGCCGAAAGCGGCTCGTCCAACAACAGCACACGCGGGCGCGGCGCCATTGCGCGGGCTAACGCCACGCGCTGCCGCTGCCCGCCCGATAAGGCGGTGATCGCGCGGTCTGCATAGCCGTCCAGACGGCAGAGGGCGATGACCTCGTTCACCCGCGTCTCGATCTCGGACTTGGGCAGTTTCTGCATCTTGAGCCCGTACCCTATGTTGCCGCGCACTGACATGTTCGGGAAAAGCGCATAGGATTGGAACACCATGCCGATCTTGCGGGTCTCGACCGATTGCAGGGTCACGTCCTCACCGTCGAAGACGATTTTTGCGCCTGCATCAGGCGTCTCCAGCCCGGCAATCATCCGCAAGAGCGTGGATTTGCCGCAACCCGACGGCCCCAGAAGTGAGACAATCTCGCCCTTCGCGATTTCCAGATCGGTGGGCAGCAGCGCCTTGACGCCGCCCGGAAATGTCTTGGCAATATTGGTAAGTGTCAGCGTCATTTCATGATCCTTTGGGCGCGGGCGCTGGCCCATTGCATGGCCATCAGCAGGGGGACGATCATCACGAAGAAGACCAACGTATAGGCCGAGGCCACCTCGAGCCGCATTGAGGCATAGCTGTCGGCCAGCCCCACGGGCAGGGTTTTCAGATAAGGGGTGTGCAGCATCCAGGTCAGGTTGAACTCGCCTATCGACAGGGTGACAACCGTCAGCGCCCCGGCAAGAATGCCGGGAAGCGCGTTGGGTACCACGATGTCGAAAAAGCGCCGCGCAGGGCTCGCACCAAGGGAGGCGGCTCCTTCCTCGAGGACCTTGAGATCAATGGCGGCCAGCACTGACAAGACCGACCGCACCATGAAGGGCAAGGTATAGAGGACATGGCCCACCAAAATGAAGCTCCAGCTGGTCCGGAACCCCTGCAAGGTGCCATAAAGTTGCAAGAGCGCCAGCGCCAGCGCCAGCCCCGGTATCGCCAACGGCAGCGAGATGAATTCTTCCAGCACACGCGAAGCGCGGCCCGGATTACGCGCCAGCGCATAGGCGGCGGGCACGCCCAGAATCACGGTTACAACGAGGCAAGCCAGCGCGATCCAGATCGACAGCAGGATACTGCCATAATATAGCTCCAGCACCCGCGCGACCCATTTCAGCGTCAGGCCTGAGGACAGGCCACGGAAATAGTTGACAGTAAGGCCTGCGAGTACCGACTGGATGATCGGGATCAACAGGAACGCGCAGGCCAGCAGCGTGACGATCAGCGGAATTGATTTCGTTATCGATTTCATCGTTTATCCTCCGGCCGCGACGGTGGCGCCCGCGAAGCTGCGCGCGATCAGCAGCATGGCCCAGGTCACCAAGCCCAAGATCACCGACAGGGCCGAGGCCATGGCGATATTCGCCGACAGGGTGAATTCGGTGTAGATCACCATGGGCAGCACGTCGATGTCGGTCGCCAGCGTGAACGCGGTGCCAAAGGCCCCCATCGCGGTGGCAAAAGCGATGGCCCCTGCAGCGATCAGCGCAGGCGAAAGCGCGGGCAAGAGCACGTCGATCACGATGCGGTGCTGCGGCGCGCCCAGCGTTTTCGCAGCTTCCTCGAGCGCGGGGTCGATCTTTTCGGCGGCGGCCATGACGGTCAGCAATACCCGAGGGATCGAGAAATAGAGATAGCCCAGAAACAGGCCCGTGATCGAATAGGCAAAAACCCAGTGGCCGGGCAGGATCTGGTTGACCAGCCCCTGACGCCCACCAAGCAGGATGATCATGAAGCCGACGACCACGCCTGGAAATGCCAGCGGAAGGGTAAGGATCGACAGCAGTGTATTGCGTCCAACAAAACGGTTGCGCACCAGAAACAGACCCGCCGTAGTTGAAATCGCCAGCGCCGCTGCTGTGACGGACAGCGACACGACAACCGTCTGTACCAGTGTCGAGACGTAGCGCGGGCTCTGGATGATTTTCAGATAGATCGCCCAACCCGCCTCGCTCTCGCCCGAGGCAAGGATCAACCGCCCCAGCGGAATCGCCAGAAAAGCCAGCGTGAACACCGCCAGCGGCAGCAGGCAGAACATTAGAAATTTTCGTTGGCCCATGATGGCGGCTCCGATGCCAAAAAGGGACCGGACAGACAAAACTCTGCCCGGTCCAAAGGTTTTTGGGGGGGTTACTTGACTTCGTTCAGGTAACGCTCGCCAAAGGCCGCCTGCGCGCGTTCCATCTCGGCGTAGTCCACCGCAACGGCACGCTCGTAGTCGGAGGCAGGCAGGAACTTTTCAGCCACCTCCGCCGGAAGCGCGACGGGACGCGCCGGCTGAAGGTAGGCGTTGGTCCAGATCGCCTGACCTTCATCCGACAGGATGAAATCCAGCACGCGCTTGCCGGTTTCCGGGTTCGGCGCATCGGCCACCAGGCTCATGACATACGGCACACGCACCGACCCTTCGCAGGGCAGCACGAATTCGAAATTGCCGTCCTCTTCGTATTTGCCGCGATAGGCGTTGAAGTCATAGTCGAACAGAATTGGGATCTCACCCGAAACCACACGCGCATAAGATGTCTGCTTGGGCACGATGGGATCGTTTGCGGCAAGGGCGTTGAAATATTCGATCGCAGGATCAAAGTTGCCCAGATCGCCGCCATTGGCCAAGTTTACTGCCACAGCGCCGGCATAACCGACAAAGGCGGACGACGGATCAAGATAGCCCACCATGCCGCGGTACTCGGGCTTGGTCAGGTCTGCGAAACACTGCGGCACTTCGGCGCCACCGAGCGCGTCGACGTTCACGAAAAAGCCCAACGTGCCGTAGTGGATGGCAAACCAGCGGCCTTCGGGGTCTTTCAGGCCTTCGGGGATGTCCTCAAAACCTGCGGGCTTATAGGGCTCCACGACACCTTCGTTGCCGGCCTTGATGCCGGTGGTCACACCATAATAGGCGACGTCGGCCACGGGGGCGGCGCGCTCCGCCAGAAGCTGGCTGAGGGTCTGCCCGGAGTTCTTGTTGTCGTGCGGCATCTGAACATCAAGCTGCTCGTCAATGGCTGCGAGCATCGAGGCCCAGTCAGCCCATTGTGGCGGGCAGTTGTAACAGATGGCGTCTTCTGCAAAGGCCGGAGCGGCGATTGCTGTTGCAAAAAGTGCTGTCAGAACAGTATGTTTCATGTGTTCATCCTTGTTTGAGATCGGTCTTGAGCGAGTGGACAGACGGCGGCCGGGGGCGAACCTGGTCGTCGTCACGGCTTTCCGTGCGGGGGCGGCCGAGCGTGGCGCCTGCACGAAAATCGAATGGCAGGGGCGGATACTGCACGCCGGGCTTTCCCTGCATCATATCTAGAAGCGTCTGTGCGGCCTGTCGGCCCATAGCGTCCGGTGTGGTCTCGATGGTCGCCAGCGGCACGTCGAGCAACCGCCCGATTTCGATTCCGTCGAAGCCCACGACCGACAAGTCTCGCGGCACGCTCTTGCCCATCAGCCTCGCGGCCTTTTGCACCGCGATGGCCAGAAAGTCATTTGACGCGAAGATCGCGGTCAGTCCCCCGTGCGTGGCAAGGATCGCCGCCAGAAGCTCGGGCGTATTCGCCTCGGCCTCGTCCAGTTCGATCAGTGCCGGATCTTGCATGCCGCGCGCCCGGCATTCGGCGCCGAAACCCGCATAGCGGTTGCGCGACCGGTCTGAGGTGGAAAAGCGCAGAGCCAGAAAAGCGGTGTGCCGGTGGCCATGGGCCGCAAACTGCCGCGCGACTTCCCGCGCCGCCTCGAAATTGTCCACGTGGGCGGTGAGAAGGCCGTCAATAGGGTCATGAAACATGAGCGAAACCGGCAAACCATGCTGCCGCGCATGCTTCAGCGCTACACTGCGTTCGGGCGCGCCCATTGTCACGATCAGCCCATCGACTTCTTTCGCAGCAAATGTCGCGATGGCCTCGTTGTCAGCCTCGCCGTCATAGTTCGAGCTGGCGATCAGCAATTGGTATCCCGTGGGTGCCAGCGTTTCCTGGACGCCCTGAACGGCTTCGGCAAAGACTGGATTGGCGAGCGACGGGATAAGACACCCGATTGTCATGCTGCGCCCGCCCTGCAATGCGCGCCCAAGGGCGCTGAAAGAAAATCCAAGCTCGCGCGCTGCCATTTCGACACGTTCGCGCGCTTCTGTGCTTGCAGGGCCGGATTTGTTCAGGACCCGGCTGGCCGTGGCAATCCCGCACCCGGCCTTGCGGGCGACATCCTTAATGGTGACTTTCTGCCTGGGGCTCATAGATGCAGTCTTTCCGAACCGAGTGTGATCGCGATGGAAACGTTTCCAACACTGGTACCCGTGATTCACTACAGGAATATGACAGGTGACATCCTTGGCAAAACGAGCATGCTCCTCAGGACTAAACGCCCCCTGTATGGCAGAACGGAACTCCATCAGCGTGAAGTCCGTTTGTAGTGCGCAGCGCCTGATTTTGCGTCCTGCAGCATCCATGGGAGGAAGAAGCCGCACGGCGGCATCGACGCCTAACCGCGAGGTCGGCGGATATTTCACGGATTTTCTTTGCGGCAGCCCGTTCCGGGCTGATGATCGCGGCGCTCCTTGGCCCCTCCAAGCTGTCAACTACAGTCCGGTGTGCCCATGTGGCAACGATGACCATCCATAACACTGACAGCCCTTGCGAGCAGATGCAGCTGTTTCAAGACAGGACCTTGTGACGAGGGTTGAAATAGCACCAAGGATCGGTGCCTCTGCTCAGGCTGGGTATCGCCGAGACCTTCCGCGCCGCCATGCCAGAGACGTATCAGGACTAGGCGGTGCGCGGCTGGATGTCGGCGCGGGCGCGCGGGTGGGTATGACCAGCGTGCAGCACACATCGCCCCCTGACGTGCGGTTTTTGTCAAAAGCGGCGCGCCCCGTTTCGCAAATCAGAATGGGTGGCCTACGCCAAACCGCCCTACGGTAACCCAGAGGCCGTGCAGGCTCGTCTGAGCCGCTCTACCCACCGGGTGGCGATCTCGAACACCCTTCTGATCAGCACCGATCGCCGGACCGTCATCGTCCGCTGGAAGGATTCCCGCATCACATCCGGCGCAAACCAAGAGAGGACACCAAAAGATCTCGGGGCTGGCCACTCCCGAGTTCATCCTGCGCTTCGTGATCCACGCTCCGCGCCCTCCGCCGCGGGAGCAGGCCACGTGACACACCACCTGTCATTTGGCACCAACAACTGCCGGCTGCCCGCAGTCCCGGTCACAGCACATTGCGCACGCCCTCCTTCGGCGCGATACACGGTAGCATTCAAACCAGATCACTCAGCGCTTTTGATACCATCACGAGCGTTTGCGCCCCGCCTCCGGCACCAGACATTCCTTCAGCCACCCGCCGTGGTCTATTGGCTCAGAAACGAAGAAACCGAACCCGATCAGCTGGTGCAAAGCGAAGCCGAATATGCGCCCGATATTTTCCCAAAAAAGGGGAGCACCTCATATTTCCCCTCGGCGATCTGCCCTGTTCATGGCAAGACCAGTTTTGAGGGAACCACGGGACGGGAAAACGTGATTTCCGGCAAACGCCCGCTACTTTACAGATGCATACGGGGCAACGCCACTCAGTTGCTCTTGAACAACAAGGAGACCACCATCCGTTTTTCAGTCGCCATCGCTCTTATCCTCGTTCTCTCAGCCGTGGGGTTGACCTACGAAATCGCCGCGGGCCGCGTGCTGGCCCCTTTCTTTGGCACATCGCTACTGACCTGGACGACCGTGATTGCGACGGTTTTAGGCGGGTTTTCCCTAGGCAGCGCCCTCGGCGGGGTGATAGCGGAACGGCCGCGCGCCATCGCACTGCGCAATGTCCGCAGCGCGCTTGTTGCGACGGCGGTGCTGATGGCTGTGTCGCCGACGCTGCTTGGCATTCTGCATGCCTGGGGCGCGCGCGGCACAGAAGGAATGATGCTCAGCGTCTTCCTCGTTTTCTTTCCGGCCTCTGTATGTGTGACCCTGCCGTCGCCCTTGCTGGCAAAGCTCGCAATCGAGGCGCGCCCGGGCCGAGAGGGATCGTCGCTGGGTTTCGTGCTGGCCGCAGGATCGGTCGGGGCGATCTTCGGGGCCATCCTCGCGGGGTTCGTGGCCTTGCCGCTGATCGGTTCAACGGCGACCTTCGCGGCCTGCGGAGCAATGGCGCTGCTTTGCCTACCGCTGGTGCGCGGCGGCCAATCTGGGTCTTCCGGCGTGACCATCGCGGCAGCAGCTTTTGTCGCCTTTGCAGGCCTCGCCGGATCGCCGGCCTGCGAATATGAATCCGGCCTGTCCTGCCTGCATGTCTTCCAGCGCGGCCCGGAGGTTCAGCTTGTCTCGGACGGCACCGTGCAAGCGGCGGAGCGGCGCAGGTCGGCAGAGACCAGCGACGGCACAGTCGGGCTTGCCCTGAGCTATACTGAGTGGCTCTGGGAACGCATGGATCGCGATCTGGGGCCAGAAGCATCGGTTCTGTTCGTCGGTGGGGGCGGTTACACGCTGCCAACACAGCTACTTTCTTCGCGGCCAAAGGCGCGGGCGGTGGCCGTCGAAATCGACCCTCTGGTAACGAAGGTGGTGCGCCTGCATATGCCGGATGCTGCAGAAATGATCGCGCAGACCGGCTATGACGGATCCAAAGAGCGGCCAACTGACCGCCGGCTCGGCATCGTTCATGCCGACGGCCGGGTCTACCTGAATGAAACAGATCAACGCTTTGATGCAGTCGTGATGGATGCGTTCTCCTCCGGCTCGGTTCCGGCGCATCTGGTGACGCGAGAGACCTTCGCCCGCCTGCGAGAAATCGTTGATGGCCCGGTCTATGTGAACCTTCTGGACACCCCAGATGGCCAGCTTGCACAAGGCACCTATGCGATCCTCCGGGAACTCTATCCACACATTGAGGCCGTTCAGGGCCAAGTGAATGCGCGGGGCCGAACCAACATTATACTCGCGGCGTCGCTCCGACCGCTTGAGCCTTTGGACAACTCGAAAGACGACTACAGCCCAACACAAATCTCTGACGCGCGCGCCTTCACAGATGATCGCGGCTGGGTCGGGCATCGGTAACCAGCAGTAACCCTATTTGTCCTTCAATGCATTGCCGCTTGGCAGGGTCGGACGTAGACCTATATCGCTCATTTGATTTTGACCAAGCAGAGAACGTCCGGTTAGGCGGGCCGCAGCGAAGGAAGGACCTGATCACTGGCCGCTGTAGGCCGGCGGGGGGGCGGACAAGAACTTGGACTGTTTTCAAGGCATAAGGCTGAGGCTTTTACGGTATTCGATTGGGCTTCTGCCACCAAGGGACATCTTGATGCGGGTTTCGTTATACCAGCGGATGTAGGCGTCAACCTCGTCAACAAACTGGGCCGCGGTGAAGGCCCGCCGATCACGAGGATAGAAGAATTCAGTCTTCAGGCGTCCGAAGACGCCTTCACATGCGGCATTATCTTGCGAGCTCGCCTTTCGTGACATCGACCGACCGAGCTTCGCTACGTCTTTACGTGCCAGCCATGGTGAGCGGCTCCAATTGAGTGGTCCATGTTAAAAGTTAGTGCATGATTGGCCTTT
>TARA_R110002020_G_scaffold152794_8_pt1 | contig 88266 bp, 86 predicted proteins | sample TARA_R110002020 | Tara Oceans TARA_R110002020 (sample SAMEA4396489) | marine metagenome | biome: Westerlies Biome; feature: [MES] marine water layer (ENVO:01000295) within the mesopelagic zone...; material: water (ENVO:00002006), including particulate matter (ENVO:01000060) such...
CAAGGTGAACTCGGAGGACACAAAGCTTGTCCTCTAGAAATCAAAACGAGCCACCCCGTGCCAACTCGACGCGGTTCCATGCTGCGCTCCCGTACGCGCGGATGTATAGGTTAGAAAAGCTCTCTCTGAGCTCAGCGGCACCACCCTCCGAGGTGTATCGACCCGTTATCGAAGCGATAACGTCCGGGAGCACGTAAAAGAGCTGAGCGAGAGCGTCCTTCTCTCCGGATGCGAGGTCGTAGAATCGGGCACCGTCAATGATTTGGACCTCACCGATTCGCGGGACTTTCTTATGGAGCTTCGTTATGCCTGCCGGTTTCTGAGGGATTATGTATACAAGATACGCGGTGACGTCGCCGCCCCACTCAGCTCTGTAAGTGCGCGCCTGTTCGGTCAAGGTACTTAAGGCTTGAGGCAAGCGTGTGCCGGTTATGGTGTTAAATTTATTTTTCACCTCCGCAATAATTCTGAGGTTCTTGTTCGTCAGATCGACTCTCGATGGCGCGTTTCCGAGACGAGTCCACCCTTCTATGCTCCCGAGAATTCGCTCATGAAATGTACCGAGGTGGTTCTGAAACGTCTTCTGAACTTGTCGAGCGCGCTCCGCAGCAATCCAATCGTCGAGGAAATACCCATCTTGTTGAGCTTCGAATAGAGCGCCAAAGGGGTCGAGGACGTTCTTGTAGAGCGTCCGGTCTTTCTTTGCGTGGGCATTCTCCAAGTGCCCTAGAAGATCCCTTGTGCACTCGAAAAGTCGGTCGTCCGAGATAAAGTCCAGATAAGTCAATCGAAACACCTCTCCACCCAAGAATTTGTCACTTAGTTTCGACTCTAGCGGCGCGGACATAGCGCGGCGGGAGATTCTTGATCGAACACGGCTATCTGGTAACCACTGCATAGGGCAATGGTTACCGTAGAATGGACTCATGACCCTCCTAAACGTCGCTGCCGCCGCACAACACCTCAACGTCTCCGTTGACACTATTCGGCGCTGGGATAAGCGCGGGATGATTAGGAGCACACGCTCGGAGACCAATCACCGCCTATTCGACACCGCTGAAATCGAACGCTTGCAACAGAAACAGCACTCGCGCAGTCAAGGAGATCGTCACTTCTCGATCCTCCACAGCGAAAAAACTGGACTCAGCGCCATTGATCTCTTCGCTGGAGCCGGAGGAACCGCCCTAGGGCTATCCAACGCCGGGTTTGGTCACCTCCTTCTGAACGAATTCGACAAGCACGCTGCAGCTACACTTCGGCTGAACCGACCGGACTGGAATGTTGTTGAAGGCGACGTTACGACCGTAGATTTCACCCCGTTTGCGGGCAAGGTTGATCTTCTCGAAGGCGGATTCCCATGCCAGGCTTTTAGCTACGCTGGCAAAAAACAAGGGTTTGAGGATACGCGCGGGACGCTATTTTACGAGTTCGCTCGGGCTGTGAAGGAAGTTCGACCGAAGGTCGCAATCGGAGAAAATGTCAGAGGACTGCTGGGGCACGACAGCGGGCGGACGCTCAAGACCATGGTCGCCGTGCTCCAGGATCTGGATTACAAGGTCAACTACCGAGTTCTCAGGGGGCAGTATCTCGACGTTCCGCAGAAGCGAGAAAGATTGATCATCGTAGCTGTGCGCAATGATGTTGATTCGCCGATTCTTTTCCCGCGGGAACGTGATTACATCGTGAGCCTTTGGGATGCAATCGGCGATGCGCCAAAGTCCGCTGGCCAGGAGTACTCGGAGTACAAGCGAAATGTCATGAGTCAAGTTCCTGCAGGTGGTTACTGGCGCGACCTCCCTGACTCTCTCCAGCGCGACTACTTAAAGGGCAGCTATCACCTAGGCGGTGGGAAGACTGGAATGGCAAGAAGGCTGAGCTGGGACGAGCCTTCGCTTACCCTCACATGCAATCCTGCCCAAAAGCAGACTGAGCGTTGCCATCCCGAAGAAACCCGCCCCCTGAATGTGCGCGAGTACGCGCGCATCCAGACGTTCCCTGATGAGTGGGCCTTCTCAGGCTCAGTATCCGCCCAGTACAAGCAGATTGGAAACGCTGTACCTGTCAACCTTGGGTATCACTTGGGGCGTGCCGCTCACGCAATAATTACCGGAGAAGATCGGGAAAAATTCGACCAATTCGTCCCCCTCGAGCAGATCGACGAGTAAGCCACGTAGGAAAACGATTACTTACTCGCGGCTCATCACTCCAATCGGCGCACATTAGGGATCATCTTATAAACCCCCTCCCGCACCGAAAAGTCAGCACCCCCTGCCACACTAGCCACGTGACAGATACCCGCACCGATGCCCTGACCGTTCTCCGCACGCTTGTCGGCAATGAGAGTGCCGATTTTCATGAGGGACAGTTTGAGGCGATCGAGACGCTCGTCGGTGGGCGCCGCCGCGCGCTTGTCGTGCAACGTACGGGGTGGGGAAAGTCCGCCGTCTACTTCGTTTCTACGCTGCTCATGCGCCGACGAGGTGCGGGCCCTACCGTGCTCGTTTCGCCACTGCTCGCGCTCATGCGGGATCAGATTGCCGCGGCATCCCGCGCCGGAGTTCGAGCCGTCGCCATCAACTCCACCAACCCGCACGAATGGGCCGAAGTTCAGCAGCAGCTCGCCAACGATGAAGTCGACGTGCTGCTCGTCTCCCCCGAACGCCTCAACAACCCCAGCTTTCGCGACAACCAACTGCCCACACTGATCAACCGCATCGGGATGCTCGTCGTCGACGAAGCGCACTGCATCAGCGACTGGGGCCACGACTTTCGCCCCGACTACCGCCGCCTGCGCGAACTCATCGCCACCATGCCCGACGGCGTCCCCGTGCTCGCCACCACCGCCACCGCCAACTCCCGCGTCGTCGCCGACATCGCCGCGCAACTCGAAACCAACCCCACCGGCAGCACCGAAAACCCAGCCACTGCGGGCACCGAAGTCGTCACCATCCGCGGACCCCTCGCGCGAGCATCCCTACGCCTAGGAGTCCTTAAACTCGCGGATGCCCGAGCTCGCCTCGGCTGGCTGCTGAGCCACCTCGCCGAACTGCCCGGCAGCGGCATCATCTACACGCTCACCGTCTCCGCCGCCGAAGACACCGCGCGGCTACTGCGCGACAGCGGCCTGGAGGTGCGCGCCTACACCGGCAAAACCGACCCGCAAGAACGCGAAGAATCCGAACAGGCGCTCAAAAACAACACCGTGAAAGCACTCGTCGCCACGAGCGCCCTCGGTATGGGCTTCGACAAACCCGACCTCGGCTTCGTCATCCACCTCGGCGCCCCCTCCTCCCCCGTCGCGTACTACCAACAAGTCGGCCGTGCCGGCCGCGCCACCGACAACGCCGACGTGCTGCTGATGCCGGGCCGCGAAGACGAAGACATCTGGGAATACTTCGCCACCGCATCCATGCCCGACCAAACCAACGCCGAACTCGTCATCGCTGAACTAACTGAAGCAGCGAACACCGGGGCCGGGCCCGTCTCCACACCGGCGCTCGAAGCCCGTGTGAACCTGCGCCGCACACCCCTCGAACTCCTGCTCAAAGTGCTCGACGTGGATGGAGCCGTCGCCCGCGTGCAAGGCGGCTGGACCGCCACCGGCCAACCCTGGAGCTACGACGCCGAACGCTACGCCGGAGTCACCGCCGCCCGCCGCGCCGAACAACAACACATGCTCGACTACGAACGGCTGCCCACCGGCACCGAAGGCTGCCGCATGGAATACCTGCAACGCGCCCTCGACGACGACACCGCCACCGAATGCGGCCGCTGCGACAACTGCGCCGGCGTCTGGTACCCCACCGACATCAGCACGGATGCCACCACCCGCGCCACCGCCACCCTCGACAAAGTCGGCGTGCCCATCGAACCCCGCGCGCAATGGCCCACCGGAGCCGACAAGCTCGGCGTCCCCGTACGCGGACGCATCACCCCCGAACTGCGCGCCAGCGAAGGCCGCGCCCTCGCCCGCCTCACCGACCTCGGCTGGGGCGGCACCCTGCGCACCCTCTTCGCCCCCGGAACCCCCGACGCACCCGCAAGCCCCGCGCTCGTCGCCGCCTGCGTGCGCGTGCTCGCCGACTGGGGCTGGGATGAGCGACCCGTCGCCGTGGTCTCCATGCCGTCACGCAGCCGACCACAACTCGTGGCATCCGTCGCCCAAGCCCTCGCGAGCGCCGGCAAACTGCCCTACCTCGGCACCCTCAGCCACACCGGCGGCGGACCCACCGGCGAACCCGGCGGCAACAGCGCCTACCGACTCGCGAGCGTGTGGGGACAGTTCGAATGGGCCGGCGGCAGCGACGCAGCTGGAACCGCCGAGGGCTACACCGAGGGCACCGCATCAGCCGCAGGCAACCCGCTACCCAACGGCCCCATCCTGCTCGTCGACGACCTCGTCGACTCCCGCTGGACCCTCACCATCGCCGCCAAAGCACTCCGCGAAGCCGGAACAGAAGCCGTACTCCCGTTTGCACTCGCCCTGCGCGGCTAACCCCTACGACACGTCTTGCGCGACCAATTAACTCGACAACTACGTCACAAGTATTCAGACGCCTACGTCAGGCGGCGTGCCCCACGGCTGGCAGCGTGGGATCAGGTTCTGTCCATTTGGACGCGAAAAACATCCGCTTGTACTTGAAAAGTATCTATCTAGACGTTACAATTCAAGCATGAACGTGTCAGAAGCTCTACGAGCGCTGGCTGAAATCTCGTCAGGCCAGTGGGGAATGGTCACGACCTCGCAGGCGAGTTCGCAACATGTAAGCCGAGTACAAATTGCGCGGCTCGCTGAGAGTGGACATCTCGAGCGTCTAGCTCATGGCGTCTATAGAGATGCAGGGAGTTCGCCCCACGAGTTCGACGACATTCGAGCTGCTTGGCTCAGCCTCGATCCAGATCGTGTGGCCGAAGACCGCATTCGCGACGGGGCAGTCGGCATCGTGGTGAGCGGAAATACGGCGGCGGCCCTGCACGGAGTCGGAGACCTCCTTCCCACTCCCTATGTTTTTACTTCGCCAACTCGTCGACAGTCGCAGCGCCCCGATATCCGATTCAAGCGAAGGCCCCTCGCAGCCGACCAGATCACACTGGTAGCCGGAATTCCGACCACGGGAATCGAACGAACGATCGCGGACCTAGTGCAAGACAAAGAAGACCTCAGCCTGGTCGGGGATCTCGTTGGCGATGCGCTCCGTTCCAGAACCGTTCAACTCGATTTTCTGGCGAACCTTCTTAACCCGCTCGCCGCACGAAATGGATTTCCCAAGGACGACGGACTCGCACTACTGAGGAAGCTTCTCGAACTGGGCCGCGTGGATGTCGCAACCCAAATCAAACGGGTGACTTCAAACCCAGCATGGCTCTCTGCGACCTCTCCCGACGACGCAACAATGCCATCCGAAGCCCTCGCAATGCCGATTGAACGATCGCAAAGTGTCACATCCGGGGACGATATGCGATCCGTGCAAGCGCTCGTGAAGGATGTCAATGTGCTACAGAATCTCGCGACGCAGAAGCAGGCATCCGATGCAGGCTGACGAATCTCCGTATCCCAACGGTCGCGCCGTTCAGGCAGCAATCAAAAGTGCCGCACAGCGAGACGTGCGAGCCACCTCAGTCGGTGTCGGCGATCTGATCCGACAAGCGACGTTTGACCGATTCCTCTGCAGAGTGTTTTCCGTTCAGCCACCCAAGTTTGCTCTCAAGGGCGGCACCGGGATGCTCGCTCGGCTGTCAACCAGTAGGGCCACAAAAGATATCGACTTGTCGTCGGGAGAGGGCGACCTCGAAGCTGCCGTAGCCGATCTGAAACAGCTGGCGACCGTCGACCTTGAGGATCATTTAGATTCGAACTTGCGAACAGGGTCAACCAGTTGGACGGAGAGAACCAGCCCTATACGGCTGGCTGCCGCCTGACTTTTGACGTCTATGTTGGCGTGTCGAAGCAGAGCACTCTGTCGATCGATCTTGCAGCCGGCTACAAGCCCACTGGTGAGCTCGAAACGTTGAGCCCGGCCAATCGATTGCCGCTTGCCCGTCTACGCACTTACGACTACGTGCTGTACCCAATAGTGGACCAAGTAGCGGACAAATTATGCGCAACCCACGCGACATACGGAGAGAGCAAATCTCCTTCGTCGCGCGTCAAGGACTTGATCGATCTCCTTTTTATTTCGATAACGGAATCCTTCGATGCTCGACGCCTGTGGATTGCCGTATCAACTGAGTCCAAGCGTCGTGAACTCGAACAAATTGAAGCATTCGTCGTCCCTCCGGACTGGTCAAGTCGATACCTGGTGCTCGCTCGACCCCTCGGGCTCTTGGACAATTTCCCCAATGTCTCAGCCGCCGAGGAACGCGTCCGAGCAATGCTGAACCCGATATTGGACGGAACTGTTACTGACGGCTGGTGGGAGCCGGACGCTGGGATCTGGATGACATCACAATGAGCTCGCCTGTGCCAACTACCACCCTCCGCAGATAGCCCCGCAGAGCCTCACACCCGGAGGGGCAGACAAATAATCGTGCCAGCGCGCCAGCGCGCCAGCAAAAAGCTACTCTGGAAGCTATCGCAACGCTGCCGTAGCAGCGCGATCGGAGGTTGCCACAGTGTCAGATCCCCACACCAAGCCCCGCAATTTCGCCCTCGGCGCGTTCCTCTCGGTGTTAGCAATACCCCTCGCCATCGCCGCAGCAGTCTTCGTCGGACTACTCGGAACTGGAATCGCGGCCGCAGTCGCCGCGATCGGAATGTTTGCAGCATTTCAACTCTTCGCCCTAGGCTCACACGGCCCAGTCAGTCGCGGCCGCGACTTTCTCTTCGCACTCGTCATCGGTGCCACCGCCACCGCCCTCGGAAGCCTCGCAGGACTACTCACCGACGCCTACGCCAGCTTCGTTGCCGGTGGCGGCACCACCGGCATCATCGAAAACCTCTCTGTCGGACGCCTCGATCTCCCCTTCCCCACTCGAGCAGAAGAAGTCGTCGTTCCCCTCACGATCGCCGCCGTGCTCGCCATACTCGCCATCATCATGAACGCGGCCAAAGCACTCGCTGTTCACCGCGACAACATCCTGGCCACCGCCAACACCGTCGCCACCTCAGCCAGCAACCACCTCGAGACATCGCGAACCGCACTGACATCAACCGCCAAGAATTCAGCGAACACCGCGCACCAATTCGCCAACCACGTCATGACCATCAATTCCACGTCCCCAGGCATCGTGCTCAACGGCAAACCACTCGAACAATCGCAATCCACGGCACACTTCTGGCGCGATCTGCGCGAGTCAATCTACAAAGCCATCCGCGGCTAACCACGGCTCCGAACTACAGGGAGGCTAGACACCGCATCACCGCACCCGAGGAGACATCATGGCGATCATCCGCTACACCGGCATCTACAACGCCGACGGCGGGCTGTGGGGCGAAACGCGGTATGTGATCGGCCACCTCCTCGGCACCACCGCCTGCGCGCTGTGCGACATCACCCACTCACCCCTTCGCCGCAAACCCGAATGGGACGCCATGGTCAACCGCCTCGGAGTGCCCTTCGACGTGCGGCACCGCAACGAGATCACCCCCACCGAAACGGAATTCGTCGCGAACGCCCGACTGCCCCTCGTGCTCGCCCATCACGACGACGGCAGCATCACCGCAATACTCACCGATCGAGAACTGGATGCCGTAGCCGGATCAGTCGCCGAATTCGAGTCAGCACTCACTCGCGCATCTATCGCCGGTTGACTTTCGCGCACGCAAGGCGTGTAATGGTGATACCCCTAAGGGGTATCCGTGCGAAAGGAATGCCATGGTCGGCTACGACGACAACAAAGAGCAACTGCTGAAACGACTGCGTCGCGCTGAAGGTCAGGTTCGCGGCATCCACCGCATGGTCGAAGAAGACACCTACTGCATTGACGTGCTCACTCAAGTCTCAGCCGCGACCAAAGCCCTCGAATCAGTCGCGCTCGCCCTGCTCGATGACCACCTCAGCCACTGCGTCGCCGAAGCCAGCCGCGAAGGTGGCGCCGTAGCCGACGAGAAGATTCGCGAAGCGAGCGCCGCCATCGCGCGACTCGTGCGGTCCTGACCACAGCATTTACCCGCGCCTGCCCACCGCAGCCGGAACACACCCCTGCACCTGCACACGCACACGCCCCAATAGAAGGAGAACAATGTCTCACACCGCTGATTACCTGGTCGAAGGAATGACCTGCAACCACTGCGTCTCCAGCGTCACCGAAGAACTCACCGAAGTGGCTGGCGTAACCGAAGTGACCGTCGACCTCGCCTCGGGGCTGCCCTCCACCGTCTCGATCACCTCCGATGCTCCCCTTGACGACGCAACTGTCGGCGCCGCAATCGAGGAGGCCGGCTACACGCTCGTGAAGAGCCTCTGATGACCTCCGAACCGCTCACGGCGAGCACCGCACAAACCGCCGACACCGTCAACTTTCTCGATGTCGAACTCGACATCACCGGGATGACCTGTTCCTCGTGCGCTAACCGCATCGAGCGCAAGCTCAACAAGCTTCCCGGCGTCGAGGCGACCGTGAACTACGCGACCGAAAAAGCTCGTGTTCGCGCCCCCGAAGGCACCGACACCGCCCAGTTTCTGGAAACTGTCAAGGCTGCTGGGTATAGCGCCGTCATCCCCGCGCCGATCTCCGAGACCCCGGATGCCGCGAGCTCACCCGCCGCAGATGACCGCGCCGCGCAGCTACTGCACCGACTGCTCGTCTCGACCGCCCTCACCGTGCCTGTCGTTCTGCTGTCGATGATTCCTGCCCTGCAGTTCACCTACTGGCAGTGGCTCGCCCTCACTCTCGCGGCTCCCGTGGCCGTGTGGGGTGCCTGGCCATTCCACCGAGCCGCCGCGATCAATCTGCGCCACGGTGCCGCCACCATGGATACCCTCATCAGCCTCGGCGTCATCGCCGCTTTCGGCTGGTCGCTCTACGCTCTCTTCGTGGGCGGCGCTGGCGAAGCCGGGATGCACATGACGATGACGTTCTTCGGAACCCCGCACGGTGGCGCTAGCGAGATCTACCTTGAAGTTGCCGCGGCCGTCACCGTGTTCATCCTGCTCGGCAAATACATCGAAGCCCGCGCAAGCCGCGAGTCGGGGGCTGCCCTACGTGCCCTCCTCGAGCTCGGCGCAAAAGATGCCACCGTTCTGCGCGACGGTATCGAGCAGCGCATCGCCGTCTCGGCGCTGGCCGTCGGCGACCACGTCGTCGTGCGGCCCGGCGAGAAGATCGCCAGCGATGCCCTCGTGATCGAAGGTAACTCCGCCGTCGATGCGAGCATGCTCACCGGCGAATCCGTTCCCGTCGAAGTCGGCCCCGACGATCGCGTAACGGGCGCCACCCTCAACGTCGGCGGACGACTCGTCATCGAAATCACCCGCGTTGGCCGCGACACCGAACTGGCCCGCCTCGGCCGACTTGTCGAAGAAGCCCAAACTGGCAAAGCCGACATCCAGCGTCTCGCCGATCGCGTTTCGGCGATCTTCGTTCCCGTCGTTCTCGGCCTTGCCGTCGTTGCGTTCGTCGGCTGGATAATCGCCGGCGGGCCCATCGAACTCGCTTTCACGGCCGCCGTCACGACCCTCGTCATCGCGTGCCCCTGCGCCCTCGGACTCGCAACGCCCACCGCCCTCCTCGTCGGAACGGGTCGCGGTTCACAACTTGGCATCCTCATCAGCGGACCCCAAGTGCTCGAACGTACGCGCACCGTCGACACGATCGTGCTCGACAAGACCGGAACCGTTACGACCGGCGAAATGCGCCTCAGCTCGATCGAGGTGCTCGACGGCGAAAACAAGGAGCTCGTATTGGCTCGCGCCGCCGCCGTGGAAGCTGGCTCCGAGCATCCGGTCGGCCGTGCCGTAGTCGCCGCCGCAACCCAACGCAGCCTCGAACTGCCACTCGCTACCGGCTTCGCCTCGCACGCGGGCAATGGTGTTCAGGCGACAATCGACGACACTGTGGTGTTCGTCGGCAAGCCCTCGTGGCTCACGACCGACCACCACCAGACAGTGTCGGATGCCGCCCTCACTCTGGTTGAGAAAGCTGAAGTTGCCGGCTCCACCGCGATGGTCATCGCGTGGGACGGTCAGGCCCGAGGCGTGCTGGTTGTCGGCGACACCGTCAAGGCAAGCAGTGCGGACGCCATAGCCGAGTTCACGCGGCTCGGCCTGCGCCCCGTGCTGCTCACCGGCGACAATGCAGGAGCGGCAGCATCCGTCGCCGCCGTTGTGGGAATCTCCGACGTGCACGCCGGAGTCACTCCGCAGGGCAAACTCGACGTCATCCGCCAATTGCAAGCCGAAGGCCGCACCGTCGCGATGGTCGGTGACGGGGTCAACGACTCTGCCGCGCTCGCCGCCGCCGACCTCGGCATCGCCATGGGTGGCGGAACGGATGCCGCGATTGCAGCCAGCGACATCACGGTCGTCAGCGGCGACCTGCTAGTGGTCGCCGACGCGGTTCGCCTCGCCAAGCGCACCCTCGGCGTGATCCGCGGCAACCTGTTTTGGGCTTTCGCCTACAACGTGGCTGCCCTACCGATCGCGATGCTTGGCCTGCTGAACCCGCTCATTGCGGGCGCAGCGATGGCGTTCTCTTCGGTGTTCGTCGTGCTGAACAGTCTGCGGTTGCGCAGGTTCAAGTCACACGTGCGTTCCTCCCATCACACGTCGTAGATTCGCTCAGCATTGCCCGAAAACAGCGCCAACTGCTCGTGTGGCGCGTAGCCCGAAATGAGCGTGCGATAGGCCTGAATCAGGTCGCTGTAGGAGCTGAAGAGTCGGTCTAGTGGCCAGTTCGACCCGAATACGGTGCGGTCGGTGCCGAAGAGGTCGATGGAAGCGTCCACCCAGGGACGCAAAGAATCGAGCGTCCAACGCTGGTCGACCATGCCCAATCCCGACACTTTGATGAACGTATTCGGCCGGGCAGCGATTTCGGTCATCTCGCGCTTCCAGAACGCGAAGTACTCGTCATCGCGCTGACGCGGAAAACCACAATGATCAACGCAGATCGATGTCTCGGGTGCCGACGCGGCGAGATCTGCGACCTTGCTGAACGTTTCGGGCAGGCAGTCGATCGATGCGACAAGTCCGCGAGCGCCGAGCGTGCGCACTCCGCGCCGGTAGCGTTCATCAACGAGATAGTCACCCTCAGAGAAATCACGGATGCCGCGGAAACCAGCGAACTCTGCGTGCCGGTCGAGCTCGGCCTCCAGATCGTCGGCCATCAGATTCGAGTGCGCGATGATGCCGTGGGGAATCCCCGTGCGTTCGAAGCCCTCGCTGAGCCACTGCGTCTCGACGACGGGATCGGGGCTGCCCAGAGCCGCTTGCACGTGGATGGCTTTGCTCACGTGGTTGAAGCGCGACTCTGCCAGAAAGTCTTCTGGACGGTACTGACGCGACTTCACCGCGTCGATATTGCCGATCACCGGGTGATCCAGTTGCGGATCGAGCCACGAATAACGCAACTCGGGATGCCCGAGGTCATAGAAGTGCACATGGGTATCAACAAAGGGAATGTCGTTCACAATGGGCTCCTGATTCTGCTGCAACGTTGCAGCGGTGCGAAGGTGCGGCGGCGCACCCGAGCGGCCGGTCACGCAGGCTAGTCGATGAAGAGGCCGCCATCGACATCGATTACTTCGCCGTTGACATAGGCTGCACCTTCAGAGGCGAGAAAGCGAACGACGTTGGCGACTTCGGCTGGTGTTCCCATTCGACCGACGGGAACACGGTCGAGCATGGCTTTCGAGGGAAGTGCGCCCATCATGTCGGTTTCGATCATGCTGGGAGCAACCGCATTCGAGGTGATGCCGTTGCTTCGTTCCGCCGTAGCAATCGATTTCGCTAGGCACATCATCGCGGCCTTAGACGCTGCGTACGCCCCGCCCGTGCTGAACCCCCCATTCTTGCCCGCGGATGAGCCCACGTTGATGATGCGACCGTAGCCAGCGGTACGCATCCCGGGCAGCACGCGCTTGCTCAAGAGGAAGGCGCTTGTCAGGTTGACGGCTAGGGTGCGATTCCAGACTTCTAGGCTGGTGTCATCGATGCGCCCCGGAGCGAGAATGCCCGCATTATTAACCAGCACCGACGGCATTCCGAGCTGCTGCTCGACAGAATTTATCGCCGCATTTACTGCAACTTCATCAGAGACATCGCACTCGATAGTGAGGATGCCGTCGTGAGTTTCAGCGGATGCCGTGAGGTCAAGCGCGGCGACCTGGTACCCGTCGTCAACCAGAGCACGGCAGATGGCAGCCCCCAGCCCTCGGGCGGCTCCTGTGACAACAGCGACTTTGCGTGACATGACACTCCTCCGGACTTGGTAACGTTTCCAGCCGTAGTGGCGAGCCTATCCGGAGAAGCACAACCGCTGCAAGATCGGCGAACCTCTGACGGCGCTCACCGCACTATTCGCGATTGCGAATACTGATCGCCCGTGCTTCGTCCTCAGCCTGGCGTCGTGCAAGCACGAGATTGCGAAACGTATCGCGCAGCGGCAACTGCACAGTGTTCTCGGCAGGCACCCCAGCAAGCAACTGTCGCAGTCGGGTAAATTCGGCATCCACTTCTAGCCCCGCCACGAGAGCGAGGTTGCTGATGTACAGCCAGATGAGGAGCGCGAGAGCACCCCCGAGCCAACCATAAACGCGGTCGTAGCTAGCAACCGTAGACGCGTAAAAACCGAATCCTGCGGTCGCAAGCCCCCACGTGACGATCGCAAACAGAGCCCCGGTGCTGACCCAACGCATCCGTTCATGGCGGATGTTGGGAGTGTAGTAGTAGAGCACCGCAATGATGACGGTGAGGATAGCGAGCAGCACGGGCCAACGGCCGAACGACCAGATCGCCACCCACGGGTCGCCGATTCCCAGCTCTGTGCCGATTGCCGTCGCCACATTCGTAGTGGTGAGGAGCAAGACGACGACCGCGGCAAATGCTGCCAGCAAAAACGCTGAAAGAACAAGCATGAGTCCGCGGAACTTCACAAAGCGTCGACCCTCTTGGACTTCGTACACGCTGTTGGCTGCGCGGCCAAAAGCTGTCGCATAGCTCGATAGCGACCACACGCTGAGCACGAGCCCCATCGCAAGGGCCAGGCCGGGACTGCCGACCGAGAATAGTTGAGTAAGGGGCTCCTTCAGCACGTCAACAGTGGCGGGCTTCAGCACTTCATTGGCGAGGTCGAGCACTGTCTCTGCCGCCTTCTCCTCCCCCTGAGCGAGTGCGAAGGCAGAAACAACGCTGAGAGCGGCCGGCAAGGTAGCGAGCGCCGAGAAGAACGCCAGAGTTGCCGCCGAATCGATCCCGCGGTGCAGCATGAAGCCGTGATAAGCGCGGCGGAGAGCGTAGCGCCACTCCCGTCGCGGCGCGATGAGGTTGCTCGTCGCCTCGGAGTTCGTCATCCGCTCAGTTTAAGTGACTCTGCAGCGATCAGGGGCCGCTCGCAATTACCATCACGCACTAGAACACGCGGCGCGACAGGTCTATGCTCATCGCACTAGCCGCCGCGCGTTGCGACGACATGGGTTCGAGGAGAAACGCCATGAAAACGATCACGCCGTGCCTGTGGTTCAACGGCGATGCCGAAGAAGCAGCGACCTTCTACACGTCCATTTTTCGCAACAGTTCCATACTGGGCACCACACCGTATCCCGCTGAGGGACTAGCGGACTTTCAACGAGACCTCGCGGGTTCAGTGCTCACGATCGACTTCCGCCTGGCCGATCAAGAGTTTCTCGCCATCAACGCTGGTGAGCGGTTTCCCTTTAACGAAGCCCTCTCGTTCATGGTCAACTTCGATCCCTCGCGTGATGCGGATGCTCGCAGCAACCTCGATGCGCTCTGGAACGCGCTCATCGACGGTGGCAGTGCACTCATGCCCATCGACGCCTACGATTTCAGCCCGCGGTACGGATGGTTGCGCGACCGTTTTGGCGTGAATTGGCAACTCATCTTAAGCAACCCCGATGGTGAGCCGCGCCCGACGATCATGCCAGCCTTGCTCTTCGGCAAGGGCGTGCAGAACCGCGCGCGGGAGGCGATGGATTTCTACGCCTCAGTCTTTGACGGCTCACAATTGGGCGCTGATGTTCGCTACACCGAACGCACGGGCCCTGCGCATCCGGGGTCTGTCATGTTTGGTGATGTGAAGCTCAGAGATCTGTGGTTCGTTGCCATGGATGCCGCCACCCGGCAGCACGTCACCTTCACCGAGGCGGTGTCGTTCAGCGTTCCGTGCGCCGATCAAGACGAGATCGACAGGTTGTGGGCGGCGCTGTCTGCCGTTCCAGAGGCCGAAGCGTGCGGCTGGTGCAAAGACAAATTTGGTGTGAGCTGGCAGATCATTCCGGACCGGATGGCCGAGCTCATGGCCCGCCCCGGAGCCTTCGCGGCGCTGCTCGAGATGAAGAAACTCGTCATCGCCGATTTCTAAAGCTGCTGGCGTGTGGATCCTCCGGCTCCTGCCGTCGGTAGCCGACGGGGCTCGATTTCACGCCTAACGAACGCTCCGCACCTGGAGAATGGTGACACCGGAGGCGAGCGCTGCCACTATTCCGACAACGAATAGTGCTGCGTAGCCACCCGCAAGAACAATGACAGCACCGGCGAGCAGCGGGGCAACAGCTTGCGCGGCGTTGACGGCAACGTTGGCCATCCCGAGGTCGCGACCTGCGGCAGCATCCCCGCCGGGAAGGACTTCGCTGATGAGCGCGCCTGCCGCGGCAAGGTGCCCGCCAAGTGCGATCCCTTTCAACGCCGCGAACACAAACATGACCGCAATGTGTGGCCAGAACAGGGGCACGAGCATCGCGAAGGCCATTACCGCGCTGCTCACGAGGAGCACGGTGCGGCGCCGGCCCCAGCGGTCACTCACGACTCCCGCAATGGCGGCGGAGGTGAAAAGAAACACGAGCCCGGTCGCCGTAAGGGCCGCGACGAAGAGCGGTGCGGCATCCCTACTGACCCCGTCGATATCGCCGACGATGTAGAGCAGGTACACCGTGACACCCTGTTGCCCGAGGGTGAACAGAAATCGGGTCGCGACGGCCCACGCAAAGTCGGGGTATTTTCGGGGGTTCAGCCGGGCGAAGCTCCACACAATTTTCGGGCGAGGTTGCCGCGGAGTCACGAGCGGCGGTCGGCTGCGCTGCACGCGAGCGAAACTGAGGCCCCCGAGTGCCGCAACGGCAGCCACCACAATGCAGGCGACTTGAGAGGTGGAGCTGAGAGCCCCGGACACCACGACGCCGACGCCCGTGCCGAGCGCAACGCTCGCAACAATTGCTCCCGAAGGAACGCCGCGACTGCCCCGAGGGTACGAATCCACAACATAGGCGGATGTCGCGACATCCGCCCCGTTCAACGCAAACTGCCCAACGGCCCACAGTACGCAGAGCGCAACGACTGTAGTGGCGGAGCCCATCGCGGCAATCGCGATAGCTCCGATCAGAGCACTGCCGATCACCCACGGAACCCGACCGCCAAGCGCGTCGCGAGTGCGATCGCTGACCGCGCCAATCAGGGGCTGCGCGAACAGGGTGACTGCGAACGCAACGGAGGAGATAACCGCGAGTGCTTCTACTTTGCCGTCGGGGGTGATCTCTTCAACGCGAAGAGGCAACAGAACTGCCACAACGCCACCGATCGCGACATAGATCGCGCCCATCGTCACCGAAAGCGAAGGTAGAAGGGTGCTTCGCGTGCGAGCCCCCATTAAACGAGTCCTCGAGTGCGCGCGATGGCGAGGGCTTGTGCGCGGCTTCGGGCCCCAAGTTTGCGGTAGATCGACCGCAAATGCGCCTTCACCGTGTTCGGTGACACATAGAGCGCCGTCGCAAGATCGGCGGCCGATGAGTGCTGAACGAGGGAGGCAAGAACAGCGAGTTCGGTGTTGGTCAGTCGCGGGAGTGGGGCGTGAGTGCCGAAAGGGTTGGCTTCGGCGGCAGCGCTCTCGCTCGCGTCCGTCGTGGCGACCGAGAGCCCCAAAACATTCGCCTCATCGGCGGGGATTGTGCGCAACGGCGAAGAGAGCTCATGAGCCTCGACAATGCGAAGCGCCTCTCGAGCATCCTTGTTCGCCTTCTCAGGAGCGCCCGCTCGCAAGTAGGCGACTGCGCTGATGAGCAGAGCATTGAGCTGCGTTCGCGGCGGCAGGCCGTGCTGCTCAAGAATCGCAGCAGTCTTGGCGATCGCCGTGTCGTTATCACCAGTCAAGAGCTTCACTCGCGCGCGAGCAATACGCAGCGGCATCGCGTTGCTCTTGCGTGACGATTCCACTACGCGCTGAGCGCGACCAAACTCGCCAGAGGCAAGAAGCAGATCGATCCGTGTCGCGACAAGCAGTGAATTCATCCATTCGCTCGTGGGAGTGCGCTGAGCACGGCGTTGAACCTGATCAACAAACGTCCACTCCGAGACGTCTGCGCCTTCCTGAAGGAGTGAGGCTTGGCCGCGCAGCCACAGCATCAACGGCCAATGCTCGATGGTGCTGTAATGCGATTGCAGCAGATCAACACTTTCGAGCGCGCCCTGCGCATCACCTCGCTCAAGAGCGATCATGGCTTCGGCCAGATGAGTTCCTGCCGCCGAGTAGGTTCCCCGCCACGAACGCGGTTTAGGGGCATCCAACACCTCGGTGATCGCACGCCCAGCCTCGACGAACTCTCCATCTAGAGCGTGGGAAAGGGCGATCAGGCTGCCGGCATGAACAGTGCCCCATCCCGGCTCGGCATAGGCAGAGAGCGAGTGCCGAAAATCGTCTCGCGACTGCGTCACCGCTCCCGCGTAGAGACGGGTCGTTCCCACGTGCAAGTGCGCGACGGGGAGCAAGGATTCCAGACTTTCACGCTGCTCCGCGGTGAGAGTCTGGATCACTGCATCCACCGAATTCGCTGTCCTGAGAGCTGCGTTGTATCGCCCAGACAACCGCTGGCCGCCCAGCAACGACACTGTCGTCCAGACCTGATCGACGGCATCCGGAGTCGATCGAAGTCGATTAGTGATGTGGCTCAGAGCGAGCCCAACGATCGCGCGCAACCGTGAAGAACTTTCCGTTGGATCAGTGTTCGCGAGCAGAGCGTGCAGCACGCCCACAATCGGCTCCTGCTGAAAAGCAGAAACGGGAATCGTGCGAGTGACAGCCAGCCACTCTTCCTTCTCGAAGACCAAGATCGCACGAAAGTTGCGTTTGGCGAGAGCCTGCAGAGCAGTCCAATCCGCGATCGCGCAGAGATGCCGTGCCGCGTCTGCAGTGCGCCCGGCGTCTTCAGCGATCTGAGCTGCAGCGCGCAACAGGGCGGGCGTTCGTAACTGTGATAAACCGCCTTCGGAACGCTCTACGAGAGTACGGATGTGCGGAACAAGCTGAAACTCCGGCTCTCCCCGCGACTCTGCCCACATTCCCGCACCCGTCAGTTCGAGATCGCACAGCGCGTGTTCAACGTCGACGTCGGGCAGCAGTTCTTTGATGACCGCACCGGATGCTGGACCCACGAGCGCAGAAAGCTGGGCGACGCGCACCACATCGCTGCCCAAGCTTCGCAATGTGACCAACATGCCGTTGGCGGCTTGTTCGAGGGCATCGTCAATCACATGGGTGGCGACGAGTCGAGAGGCGTGGCTGTCGAGAGCGCTGGCAACGGCACGCGTTCCTCGTGGCCATCCTTGAGCTCGCTCCCACACGCTGTCAACAAGCGAGATCGGCACGTCGGAGGCTTCGAGCACTTCACCTGTCTCAGTCTGGCTGAGGGCGAGCTGCTCGCGAGTGACGGCCACGAGCGAGTCACTCCACTGCGTGGGCGCATCAGCGACGCCCGGTGAGGTGCGACCAATCAAGACGAATCCGGCAGCACCGGTTCCTCGCAAATATTTCAGATCCGTGAGAAAGTCGGCGTCGTCGATGTAATCGCACTCGTCAATAACGATGACGGGAGCGCGCTCGGCGAGAGCCCAACTGACCGCTTCGCGAAAGCTTCCGGGGTCTTCTGATTCGAACTCTGCAAGCAAGAGAGTGAGTTCAGGCACATCAAGAGCTCGAAGGATACGCCGCCACACCGCTTGCCGAGAGTGCGCGGAGGGATCAAGAGTGACCCACACGCCATTGTCGCCGCGAGTGTGCGCCCACTCGGCGACCGCGATGGTTTTGCCGAAGCCTTCGGGCGCATGTACGACAACGCACGCCCCATCGCGAGCCGCATCGAGTGCAGTGTGAAGTCGAGGACGCGAAATGGCCCAGGCGGGCAGGCGAGGCACAAAGAGCATCGTGCGGTCACCCTCCCGTTAGTCAAGATGTCATTCTAGCGAGATCTCCTCACGATAATGCGCGCGCAGTTCGTTCGCCTCCGAGGCACGAATCGTTGCTGATCTCGCACCTGCGCGGTGCAGCTAAGCTCCACTAATGGCCGCTCAAGAATTCTCCGTACGACGAACTGATGCAGCCGACTGGCGCGAGGTTCGCGATCTGCGGCTGGAGATGCTCGACGATACCCCGATTGGTTTTGCCGAACGCCTTGAGAGCGCTCGAATCACTTCAGAAGAAGAGTGGCGCGTTCGTGCTGTGCGCGGTCAGAACCCTCGCGGCATCGCTTTAGCTGCCATCACTGCCGAGGGCAGGTGGGTGGGCACGATGGGCGGCTATATCCCTGACGCGCGAACCGGTCCACTTCTCGTGGGTGTGTATGTCTCGCCAGACTTTCGCGGACGCGAAGCTGGGGTGACGGATGCCCTGCTTGCAGCGGTCGAAGAGTGGGCATCCGCCTATGGCAGCACGCTCACTCTCGGCGTGCACGAAGACAACGCTCGGGCCCGCGTCGCCTACGAGCGGCGCGGCTTCACGCTAACCGGCCACTCGGTTCCCTACGTTCTCGACAAGTCGAGGCGCGAACTCGAAATGATCAAACAGCTGTAGAGCGCCGCAAGCTGCGAAAACGCCGCATCCGCGTCGGATTCGTTGTGTGCGACCGCAGAATATGTTTAAGTATGAATACGGAGGGGAGTAGTCCCCGCGAAGCTCATCGTCATTACGGTCGTGTCATCATGGCCCGGTGCAGCTAGGGCCCGAGAGGGCTCGACGAGACCTCCAGAATTTCTAACATTCTGGAGTCTTTGTGAACGTTCCCCTCTGGGCTTGGCTGGCCGTTGTCGGCGTTATTCTCCTGATGCTCGCGATCGACCTGATCGCGCATCGAACCGCTCACGTCATTAGCGTGAAAGAGGCCGCAGCTTGGTCTGTTGTGTGGGTCGCCTCAGGCGTGACCTTTGGCGGAATCATCTGGTGGTTGTTTGGCGCCGAATTCGGCCAGCAATATTTCGCAGGCTTCATTATCGAAAAGTCCCTAGCCGTCGATAACGTCTTCGTCTGGGCCATCATCTTCACCGCCTTTGCAGTACCTCCGCAGTTCCAGCACCGAGTGTTGTTTCTCGGCGTGATCGGGGCCCTCGTGTTCCGCGGCCTCTTCATTGCCGCCGGCGCAGCGCTTCTCAGTAGCTTCGCCTGGGTGCTGTACGTGTTCGGGGCATTCTTGGTGTTCACGGGCATCCAGATGCTTCGGAAACGAAACGAACACTACAACCCCGAGAAGTCTGTGGTGTTGAAGGTCTTCCGCCGACGGGTGCCCATGACAGATGCCTTCTACGGGCAGCGACTTGTCGTGCGCAAAGCGGGCGTGCTGCTCGCTACCCCGCTCTTGGCTGTGCTTGTGCTGGTCGAGGTCACTGACATTGTGTTTGCTGTTGACTCGATTCCCGCGATCTTCGCCGTCACCGATGAAGCCTTCTTGGTGTTCACCGCCAATGCCTTTGCGATTCTGGGTTTGCGCGCCATGTACTTTCTGCTCGCCGACCTCATGCACCGCTTCATCTACTTGAAGATCGGGCTCGCCCTCTTGCTCGTCTGGGTCGGCATCAAAATGCTCCTACTCGAGGTGTTCTACATCTCGACGACAATCTCGCTCGGAGTCATCTTCGTGATTCTTGCCACGTCGATCGGGGCCAGCCTATTGGCTACCCGCGGGCAACCGCGCCACCCAGTTGAAGCCCCCGCTGGTGGCGGATTCCGCATGGCGACTGACAAGGAACTCGCGGAGGTCGACGGTCTCGGCGCGACTCGATAGGCTCGGCGGGTGAACCCTCTACTCCCCGCAACATTCGACCTGGTTTATTCACTCGTTCTCGGCGGCATCTTTGTTGTAAACGTGCTCGTCGCGCTTCTCGTGGGCGGAGCCGCCAAGCGCAAGGATCGCAGCTTTGGTTCGTTCTTTTGGCTGTCTTTCGCGATCGGATTTATCATTCCGGCGCTCGTTGTCGCGGCGCTCCCTTTTCGCGATGACGATCCCAATCGGCCAAGCAACAAGTCCCAGTTCTAAAGCGACTCGAAGCGCCGTTCATGCAAAGAAAAAGCCCCGCATTCACAAGGAATGCGGGGCTTTTTCTGTGGCGGTACCGGTGGGATTTGAACCCACGGTGCGCTTTCACACACACAACTTTTCGAGAGTTGCACCTTCGGCCGCTCGGACACGGTACCGGGAGAGAGTTTAGTACAAATATTGGCGACGCGGGTTCACGGGTTCTTGCGCATCCCATCGACGGCGCTCACAGGCATCGCGCCGAGAACACGCAGCCCGTAATAGACGTCGGGGCCCGTCAGCTCTCCGGATGCAGGCTCGCGTCCGGCGGAGTAGTGCGCCACGAAATGAAATGCACTGTCAGACCGCTGCGCGTAGGCGCGCAGCAGAACGGCCCCGCAGAGACGGCAGCATCCGGGTCGAGCGGTGCCACTCGTACAAGGCGCCAGGGCTCGTCATCCACCCTCGCGCGAATCGTCACGGCGTCGCCCGATCGGCTGGCACGCACGGTAACTAGCCGTCCGCCCCATCCAGGCGTGGGAGAAAGAGACCAGTCGGACACACCTCGCGTGACGACAGCGCCCAGGCTCTCCTCGCCGTCGCTCCATTCGATCCCGGCTTTGATCCAGTTGTTTTCGTCCGTTCGGATGAAGACTCCTGCCTGATCAAACTGGGCCGCGAAGTTCAGGAGGAATGACACCTCGACGGCACTGTCTTGCTCGAATGGCGCCAGAAGCGCGTGCTCGGAGTCGTGGATGAACCCGTACGAGGTGATCCGCCAGGCGTCGCTGTTCTCCCGTGCGGTGACGTGGAGGCCGTCATCCTTGGTCTCGTGGTGAAGCGGCGGCGTCGTCCACCGTCCCGCTGCCCAAGCAATGTTGTTCATGAAGCGAGTCTCTCAGCTGGTTCAATCAGACGATAATGGCGCGGATGCTGCGGATCGGGTAACCCGACGCGGCTTCACGGGCTCGTGAGTATCCCGTTACGGGTTCTGGCGCATCCAGTTGAGGGCATGCACGACCATCGCTCCGACCAGGCTCAACCCGCCCACGGTGGCGACGATCGGTGCGAGACCTTGAATCGACGTTATTAGCCCGTAGTCGAGAACATCGACGCCCGATTGCGTGTACAGCTTCGAGTACGCCCACAGTTGTCCCGTAATTCCGGCAGCGGTAAAGCCTGCGCCTACGGCCCACAGCACGTATATCCATGGGTTGCGGGCGATGCTCTTCACGGGCGCGGGCGAATCACTTTCCTGAGGAGTCCCCGCCTCGCCGACGTAGTGCGATTGGGGTGAGAGGTCGCCCAGTTCACGCATTCCAGACTGCCCATAACCCGGTTCCGGATGGCGCGGCTCAGGCGCGCTCACACGCGAGTTGACCGGCGGAACACCTATCCGGTCATCCGCCCGTTGGTCTAACGGAGCGGCGGGACTAGCGCTCGAAGCCCGACCCGCGGGAGGGGTGAAGCCCACCGAACCGTCTCGGTAGGCATCAACATTCCGTGCGGCTGCAGCGGCGTCGGAGCGTTCCCCGCCCTGGCCTGCCGCATACCCGCGCTGAAAGACGGGGTCGAATCGTGGATCTATGTTCTTGTCGGCCACCGCGATGCTCCCTTGTTCGTTCCCCCATCGTAAACACCTCGGCCGCAAGAATCGCGTATTCCTCATAAAGTTCACGGGTGCTTCCAGAGAGCGCGCCCCCGCCACCTTCCGCGAGTCAAGAACACTGCGTTCCCGCCTCAGGGCGCGCGCCGGTAGTCGCTTTGCTTCTCAGTGCCACCCTGCGTATGTTCAGCTTGGGGAGAACAAGTGGCCAGCAGCATACCCCCGGGGGTATGCTGGCACGATGAGCAACACCACCACTCCCCGCCCCCGCCGCATCCTCGTCATCGGCGGAGTCGCCGCCGGAATGTCATTCGCCACCCGCATGCGTCGCCGCGATGAGCACGCCGAGATCGTGGTGTTTGAGCGCAGCGGGCATGTGTCGTTCGCCAACTGCGGCCTCGCCTACTACCTCGGTGGCGTCATTACTGAACGCGCAGAGCTCTTGCTGCAGACCCCGGCGAGCCTTGGCAGCCGATTCGGCCTCGACGTGCGGGTCAACCACGAAGTGACCGCCATTGACCCCACCGAGCACACCATCACCGTGCACAGCCGCGACGACGACACCACAAGCACCGAACACTTCGATGAACTCGTGATTGCGACCGGCGCGAGTGCTGCCATCCCCGCGATTGCCGGCAGCGAACGGATGCTCGTACTCCGCAACATCGAAGACGTCGACGCCCTCCACACCTCCCTCGGCGACCTCGACCCGGCGACCGCCAACGTTGTCGTGCTTGGCGCCGGCTATATCGGTGTCGAGATGGCCGAGAACCTCGCCAAGCGCGGCCTCGCCGTCACCCTGATTCAACGCCCCGCTCACATTCTGAGCACCCTCGACGCTGAAATGGTCAGCCCCGTCGAAGCCCACTTGCGCGCCAACGGTGTCGACCTGCGTCTCGGAACCGAAGCGGTGGCGGTGGATGACTCCTCCGTCCAACTCAGTGATGGCTCAAGCGTCGCGGCAGACGTTGTCGTCGCGGCTATCGGTGTGCGCCCCGATAACGCCCTCGCCGTGCACGCCGGTTTGGCCACAGGGGCAGGAGGCGGCATCCAAGTGACCGCTGGATACCGCACCAGTGCACCCCACATTTATGCGGTCGGCGACGTTGCCGAGAAGGTCGGCGCGATCAGCGGCGAGCATGAGCTCGTGGCGCTGGCTGGCCCCGCGAACCGTGACGGTCGCTACCTGGCCGATACCCTCGCGGGCGATGACGTAGCGTCACGGCCGGCACTCGGCACTGCCATTGTCGGCGTCTTCGACCTCACCGTCGCGAGTCTCGGTTCGACCGAACGCGCGCTTCGGGCCGCTGGTCGCGATATTCGCGTCATCCACACTCACCCCGTCTCGCACGCGGGCTACTACCCCGGCGCCCAGTCGCTCTCGCTCAAGCTCATTGTTGACGCCGAGACCGATCTGATTCTCGGCGCTCAAGCTGTCGGCAAAGAGGGCGTCGATAAGCGCATGGATGTGCTCGCGACCGCTACGAGCTTCGGCATTCCCGCGAGCGCCCTCGCTGATCTCGAACTCGCCTACGCCCCGCAATATGGTTCGGCGAAAGACCCCATCAACCACCTCGGCTATGTTGCGAAGAATTTGCGCGACGGACTCAGCGCCTCGATCCAGTGGCACGAAATCGATGCCGAGCTGGCGGCAGGAGCATTGCTGGTGGATGTTCGCACCGTCGCCGAATTCGAACGCGGCGCCATCCCGCACGCCGTCAACATTCCGCTCGATGACTTGCGCGGTCGACTCGATGAACTCGGCGACCGCCGCGTTATTGCACACTGCCAGGTGGGGCAGCGCGGTCACACCGCCGTGCGCATCCTCGCCCAGAACGGCTTCGATGCCGTCAATCTCGATGGTGGCTACCGCACCTGGAGTGCCGCCACTTCGTAGACCGACACGTTCTCCCCGCCCATTTCTTTCACTCAACCACCCATCCCTCACAGAAGGAGTCTCATGAATACTGTTACAACCACGACCCTGTCCGAACTCACCAACCCCGTCATCGTTGATGTGCGCGAGCCCGTCGAATACGTTTCGGGGCATGCACCCACTGCTGCGAGTATTCCCCTCGGAGAACTCGTTGCTCGCGTCGAAGAAATTGACCGCGACGACACCGTGTACGTCATCTGCGAAAGCGGCGGACGCAGCGCGCAAGCCGTCGAATGGCTCAGCACTCAGGGCTTTGATGCTGTCAACGTCGAGGGCGGAACGTCGGCGTGGCGCAACTCTGGTCTCCCCGTGACCAAGGTCAACTAACCATGACCACGGATGCTGTCGCTGCCCTCACCACGGAACGCGAGGCCAACCACGACCCCGAAGCTATGCGCAAGGTCATGAACCGCCTCAAGCGCGCCGAAGGACAACTCCGGGCACTCATCGAGTCGATGGGCCCGGAGTCGAACTGCAAAGACGTCGTCACGCAGCTCTCTGCTGTGAGCAAGGCGCTTGACCGGGCTGGCTTCATGATCATCGCGAACGCGCTCCAGTCATGCTCCACAGAAGACGCGGCTGGCAACACGGGCAGCCACGACGGAATGACTCAAGACGACATCGAGAAGCTGTTCCTCACTCTCGCCTAGCGGTGTCAGTCGTGACGCCTACTCTTGAAACATGGCCCGAGCTGTAACTAACTTTCGCTGCACTGAGTGCGGCTGGACCTCCATCAAATGGGTCGGTCGCTGCGGCGAGTGCCAGCAGTGGGGCACCGTCACCGATGCGGGAGCCAACACCGGCATCGCCAAGCGCGTCTCGACCGTTGCTGTCTCTGAAGCAAGCGGTGCACGCTCGATCACCGAGATCGGCGCCGAGTCGGTCGCGCACTGGCCAAGTGGCATCACCGAGTTTGACCGCGTGCTTGGCGGCGGCGTCGTTCCCGGCGCTGCCATTCTGTTGAGTGGCGAGCCAGGCGTCGGCAAGTCCACGCTGTTGCTCGAAGTTGCTTCTCGGGCAGCGGCATCCGGTCAGCGGGTTCTCTATGTCACGGCCGAAGAATCCGTGAGCCAGGTTCGTCTGCGCGCCGAGCGCACCAACGCTCTTCACCCGTCACTGTTCCTCGCTGCTGAGACTGACCTCGGCACAATTCTCGGCCAGATCGACCACGTGAAACCTCAGCTCGTGATCGTCGACTCCGTGCAAACCGTCGCCTCCACCGCAACAGAGGGCATTGCGGGCGGGCCTTCTCAAGTACGCGAAGTCGCCTCCACGCTCATCCGTGTCAGCAAAGACCAGAACCTGCCCATTTTGCTCGTCGGCCACGTCACGAAAGACGGCAACATAGCGGGCCCACGACTACTCGAACACCTCGTGGATGTCGTGCTTCAGTTCGAAGGAGACCGCCAGACAGCACTGCGCTTCGTGCGCGCGCACAAGAACCGTTTCGGCTCCACCGAAGAAGTTGGCTGCTTCGAGATGACGGGCGAAGGCATCGCCGAAGTCTCCGACCCCAGCGGCCTCTTCCTCTCCCACGCCCGCCAACCAGTGAGTGGAACGTGCGTCACCATCGCGCTCGAGGGCAGACGTGCCCTCCCCGTGGAGGTGCAAGCTCTCATCGTGAAGTCGCAAGCGCCACAGCCCCGTCGCGTAGTCAACGGTGTCGACGCTTCTCGAGTGGCGATGTTGCTCGCGGTGCTTGAGCGACGAGCGGGAATTCCTCTCTCGACCTTCGACGTGTACGTCTCGACGGTGGGCGGCATCCGGGTCACCGAACCGGGCGCCGATCTCGCGATCGCTCTCGCCATTGCCAGCGCCTACAAAGACAAAGCGTTCTCCGCCACGATGGCTGTCGTGGGCGAAATCAGCTTGGCTGGCGAAATTCGCCCCGCCTCCTCCGCAAAACAGCGACGAGCAGAAGCGGCACGTCTCGGGTTCAGCACAGTGCTTGATTCCGATGCGGCACACGTGCGTGAAGCGCTCCGCCTCGCCTTCGCGAGCGCCACCGACGAACGCGTACAGATTCCGGAGTTCTAACCGTAACGACGCAACGGCGGCCCATCCGAAGATGAGCCGCCGTTGCGACACAGAACGTGGAAGCCGAGTGGCTAGCCGAACAGAGTCCAGAGACCCCAGTCCTCTACGCGCCAGCTGATCCAGCCGTTTTCGCGCTGCAGGCTCACCAAGATCGAGTCGCGCTGGCCGTTATCGGGCTTTACAGCGCGGCACGTGAAAGTGTCACCCACAAGTACCGGCGGTGTTGCCGGGCAGTCGAGTTCGATGTTGGCACCCAGCGTTGCCGCCTGAGCCTGAATCGAATTCTCGATCTGGTTGCTAAAGGTCTGAGGGATGAGCGAAATGATCAGCCCTGGAAGAATCAGCATTCCGATCACGAGCGACACGAGAGTTGCCGACCACGTAGCGATCGGAGCAATTCCCTTGCCGGTCTCGCGCATCGTGCGGATACCGCGGATCACGAGGTAGACGGGAGCCGTCAAGAATGCCCATGCAGCGTTCGCTGGGTGTTCATGACCCCACACCTGCAGCAGAAGGTTGTCGTAGGCGGCAAGACCCAGCACAACAACGTAAGGAGCAATCCACACAACAAGCAGCAAAGGCAAGTTGTCGCCAAGACCAGCAACGGCAATCAAGAACATGCTGACAAGAAGCTGCAGGAGAGGAAGGACTGCGATGAGCCAGACTGCGGGGTTGTAAGTGCGGTGTTGACGAATCTCGCGCTCAGGCGCTTCTTCTTCTTCCGCGTAAGCACTCAGGGTGGATGCACCGGGCATCGTGTTCGCGTGAGCAGCAGCAGACTTCGGCAGCAGCAAAGGCTCTTCGAGCTCGCGAGACTCATCAACGGGAGCTTCAAGCTCGCGCAGCGTCATTGCGAGAAGTGGTTGAGCGCTCAGCTCGTCATGAACAGGGGCCGTCTCGGGCTCTGGCTCGCTACGCGTCTCAGTGACGAGGAAATCGTCATCGGTGCGTTCCCGATCACGTTGCTCTCGTCGCGACGGCAACTCGCTTGAATCGTCGTCGAAGTCATCGTCGGCGAATGCCAGCTTGGTCGCCGGCTGCACAACGATAGGGGCGCGAGCATCTGAGGTGTGCTCAGTCCAGGCTTGGGCATCCCACCAGCGCAACTGGGGCAGACCCAAAGGGTCTGGGTACCATCCCGCTGGCACACCGAAACTGTTGTCTTCCACGTTGAATAGAGTAACGGGCGCAGACGGGGGATAGAAAGGCCTGTTTATAACATTGATGTTGGGCTGAGTCTGGATGTAACCCGAAAGAGTGCCGAAAAAGGCCCGAAATGCTCTCTTTTGGGCTACTTGTCCCCTGAACTGGGTCAGGTCGCGAGAAAACGCGCGCGGACCAAACTACGGAAAAACTTGGCAGCAACGCCCGTCACGAAAGTGTGAGGGCATCCAGAATGTCATCGGGCGACGCTTGCATAGTGTGAGGGCCTGCGACGTCGAACCAGACAGACTCCAAAACACCCTTATTAGTCTCCAAGAATGCCCTCAACTCATCGGCACGATAAGCGACAACCTGATGGTCAGATTCCTCGGGCACCATGGCCACGTAGGTGTCGACCGAGGAGAACAACAAGAGCATGTACTGGTCGGCATCCCCACGCCGAAATACGCGAACTTGAGGCTCCCCCGCCTCCTGCGCGTCATCGCCACTACTGACATCGACCAGCATGGGCACCATGACGCGATCGTTGCGCAAGGCGAGCGCCACCGACATGGGGTCACCCGCTTCAAGAGCTTGCGCGAGCATGGGCGAACTGAATTCGGCGCTCTGCGCCGCGGAGGTTGAAGAAGTCATGACCTATCCGGGTTAGTTCAACAAGAACTGTTTGGTGCTCTCAGAGCTAATGTCGCCAAGTGAAACCTCAAGGTGATAGCTGGCACCACCCGCGGTAACGACAGGACGGTCCGACTCACACGTGTCTGTCGCCGAGCGGGTACGGTCCCACTCGATCGAGCTTGATTGCACCGGAACTCCCGGCTGCAGCACCACAGTGCCCGCTTCACCGCCAGTTTGGCAGTGCTTAGAGTTCCAGATTTCGTCTTCGCCGCTAGTAATAACGAACTCTTGGATGTCGCTGCCCGCCTCAACAGAGCACCGCTCCGTCATGGTGCTCTTGATAGAGAACGACAATTGGGGGTTCTGACCCTCGTCGTAACTGGAAGCGTCGGTGACCGCTTCGAGCGTGAGCTTGGCGGGGTCACACACAGTAGAGCCCGCGGCATCCGTCTCAACTGGAGTATTGGATGACGCGCCAGCCGGTGTCTCACTCGGGGAGGGAGAAGCGGGATCTGACGATGCTTTGGGGCCGAACACAATCAACAGGATGATTGCGATCACAGCGAGGAGACCTAGCCCGACTATCAAGCGCCGGCGCCAATACACGCTGCTTGATTGTGGGCCGACAGGGTTCCTAAACGTCGACATACCGCAAGGCTAAACGTCTGGGGCCGCTAAAGGCGCTTCAGCATGCGCGTGTTGCCGAGGGTATTGGGTTTTACACGGGAAAGATCCAGAAATTCGGCCACACCTTCGTCAGGCGACAGCGACAACTGGGCGAAAACGGCAGGATCGACCAGTTCTTCTTCTACCGGCTCGAAACCGTGGCGACTGAAGAACGCGGTCTCGAAGGTCAAACAAAACAGGCGCTCGAGGCCCAGCGCGCGGGCATCCGTCTCAATATGGTTCAGGAGCGCATGACCAACTCCTTGTCCAAGCCATTGCGAAGAAACCGCAAGAGTGCGCACTTCGGCCAGGTCTTGCCACATCACGTGGAGGGCACCGCAACCGATGACGGTGCCGTCTGGGGAGACCGCAACCCGAAACTCTTGCACTGCTTCGTAGAAGACAACGAGATCTTTACCCAGAAGGATGCGCTCGTTGACGAGAGGCTCCACGAGGCCCTGAATTGACCGAACGTCGGCGGTGATCGCCGGGCGGATGCTGAATGTGCTCACGCAATAACGCTACCGCTCGAGACCCTCGCTGATGACACGGCCCGACCGCATCAGCCCCGAATTTTCGGATGCCGTCAATGCCACGCTCGACATGACCCTCGCCACCGGGGTAACAGCTCTTCTCGTGCACTCCGACCCTGAAGCGATGGCGTTCGTTGACCTTGCTCTCGCGCGCGGAATCTCAATTCCGGAAGACCTGTCGATCATCGCCTATGACGACGAAGTGGCTCAATTGTTCACGCCGGCGCTGACGGCAGTGAGCCCTCCACGAGAAGCGGTCGGTGCTGCTGCAGTCGGGCTGCTCATTTCACGCATCGCGGACCCCACTCGCCCAGTCAACCGCGTGGTCTTGAGCCCGAGCCTCAACGTGCGCGGATCGACGGCTCCTCCGCGCAGTTCCAGTGAGTCAGGGGCCTGATCGTTGATTGACCCGCACCAATTTTCGCCGTGGAACTTCTGGAGTTTAGCGAGCGCCGATGCTCACGAGTTGCAGCGTCAGCACCAGGCTGAACTTCGCTCGACTGGACCCCGCTACAAGCTTGGTGACGAGTGTTTCGTCTCTGAACTTTCGAACGTCGACTGTGAAAGTCTCCGGCTTGGCGATCGCAGTTATATAGCGGCGGGCGCATACCTCACTGGCACGATTCACATCGGCCGCGATTGCAGTATCAATCCTTATACCGTGGTGCGCGGCACAGTTCACCTCGGCAATGCGGTGCGGATGGGCGCCCACACTTCCTTACTTGGCTTCAACCACACCATCGCTGACACTACGGTCGAGTTTTTCCGGCAACCTCTCGTGAGTCGTGGGATCACTATCGGCGATGACGTCTGGATCGGTTCGCACGTCGTCGTGCTAGACGGCGTTACCGTGGGTAACCAGACGGTGCTCGCCGCGGGTGCTGTTGTCACGAAGGACGTTCCCGACGGCGCCATCGTCGGCGGCAACCCGGCACGGTTCTTGCGGTGGCGAGTCGAGCCGGCTGCGGTCCTCGAACCAGTTGACGTCGTGGCCCAGCAGCCCTCTGAGGTCAAGAACGTGGCCTCAGAGGCACAGATACCGACACCGACACCGACACCGACACCGACACCGACGGATGATCGTGCCGAACGATTACGCGACTTCGGCATCCAGGCACGCGCTCAGGCCACGCGCATCCTCGACCGCTCCTGGAACCCTTCGCTCGCGAGGTTTATCGACCGGCCCGGCGCTGAGCCGACCGTGCGAGCCCACTGCGATGCCATCGAAATCGCGGCGCTGTTGCTCAACGAAACGCCACCCCAGCTCTCGGCAGAAGAGCACGTGACGCGGCTCACGTCGTGGCAGGACCCCACGACGGGCGCAATCCCGCAGCTCAGCAGCGACGGCGCTCAAATGATGCCGCCGTCTACAACAGGCACCGTGCCTTCTCTCGGCCTTGACAATTTCGACCCCGACGCGGGCTATCACGTGCTGAGCGTCGGCTATGCGCTTGCCCTGTTAGGCGAACAGCTCGAGTGGCCGCTTCGCCTCGTCACTGAGGCCTCGCCTGCACAGCTCAGCGCATTCTTGGGTGAACTTCCGTGGAAAGATAACGCGTGGCACGGCGGCCACTGCGTCGATATCATTGGCACGGCGATCCAGTGGAGCCAAGAGCGGGGCGACACCGTGCCTGCAGGCTTGAGAGAAACGCTGCTGGGGTGGATGCTCACCGCCGTCGATCCGGCGACAGGAATGTGGGGCAGCTCGAACTCACAGGATGGACTCTTGCAGGTCGTTAACGGGTTCTACCGCGCGACTCGCGGCACCTTCGCGCAGTGGGGCCTTCCTGTTCCTTGTCCAGAAGCCGTCGTGGACACGGTTCTGCGTCACAGTAGAGAGCCGAGCATCGTCGAGCCGCAGGAACAGAATGCGTGCAACATTCTCGACATCGCGCATCCGCTCTGGCTGACTCGCTCACACGGCTATCGCTCCGCGGAGGTGCGTGCCGTCGCCGAGCAACTGCTCGATCAGGCGCTCATCCGCTGGGTTCCCGAAGAGGGATTCGGCTTCCGCGCACCGGGCAGCGATTCTGCCGAGACGATGCCGGGGCTTCAAGGCACGGAAATGTGGCTTTCCACGATCTGGTAGTTGGCCGATATCGTGGGTTTGTCGGAGAGTCTGGGTTATCGCCCTCGGGGTGTGCACCGTCCAGAGCCAGCGCCCCGCCGCGACCTCAGTTAAGCGAAGCCCGCCACTGACCCAACAACTCGGCGGTAGCGATACTGTCAGCCCACGGCATCTCGGGGATTTCAACTCGCCCGTCGTCGAGGGCAAGTGACACCGCATCTGCTTCTGCCGCCATCGGGTCGACGGTGGCGAAACTCATTGTCTGTGCGGGCCTTCCGCTCGGGTTCAGGATGAGTTCGGTTGCGCTCTCGTGCCGACTCCCCCAGACGTTAGAGACTTCGATCGCGCCCCGTGTTCCCACAATGGTGCACGATCGAGGCAGGTCAGCAACGATCGAGGTGCGGATGCTCGCCGCGAAGTCACCGCTCGATACCTTCGCCGTGGCCCACTCGTCAACACCGGTCGATCCGATCTCTCCTTCACCGGAGGTAACGGATAACCGCCGTGGGCCCGGTTGGCGAGTTCCGTGTGGTGCCCAGGTTGCGATGCCCACCGCGAGCGATGCCGGGTAGGCACCAGCATCCAGAATGGCACCACCTGCAAGCTGCGGATCGAAAAGGCGACCCTCACGATGCTCCGCCGTGAACCCGAAACCCGCCTCTAGCTTCTGAATGTCTCCGATTTCACCGGTCGCGATGAGGTCTCGCAGTGTTGCGGCGAGGGGACCGAACCGGTATTTGAAGGCCTCCACGAAGGGCACGTGGGCGTCGCGCGCAGCCTTCAGCACGCGCAGCGTCTCATCGAGAGTAGGACTAATGGGCTTTTCGCACAGCACAGCTTTACCTGCAGAGAGCGCAGCTATCGCGAGCGGCGCGTGGGTGGTGTGCACGGTGCCGATGTAGACGGCATCGATATCGTCGCGGTCAAGAACGCTCTCATAGCTGCCGCTCAGCGCAACACCGTGGTTGCGCGCAAAGTGCGCGGCCCGCTCGGCGTTAGAGCTTGCGACGGCGTGCAGGATGCCGTGCTCACTCTGCTGAAGTGATTGTGCGAAATCTGCACTGATCGCTCCGGGGCCGAGGATCGCCCATCGTGTCGCTCGCATCCGGCGAGAGTAGCAGTCGAGGCGGATGCTCGGCACAGTGACCTCGTGAGATAAGCCTTAAACGACACCAGCGGTTGGGCACTCACTCGAAAGTAATGCCCAACCGCTGGTGGGTGGTGCGTTGTTTAGGCTTCGACCTCGGCCGGTTCCTTTTCGGGGAGTCCGGGCTGGCGGCTCGTGACGAACACGAACTTGTTGTCAACGAAGTCAACGTGAACGTGGTCGCCAGCGTTGAGTTCACCGTGAAGGATCTTCTCGCTGAGCGCGTCTTCGACTTCGTGCTGCACTGCGCGGCGAAGCGGTCGTGCACCGAGGGCGGGGTCGAACCCGACTTCGATGAGACGCTCCTTGGCAGGAACCGTGATCTCGACCGTGAGGTCGCGATCCATCATGCGCTCCGAGAGACGCTTGATGAAGAGGTCGACAATCTGCAGCAGTTCTGGCTTGCTCAGCTGCGGGAAGACGATGGTCTCGTCAACACGGTTGAGGAACTCAGGCTTGAAGTGCTTCTTGAGTTCTTCAACAACCTTGCCGCGCATGCGGTCGTAGGTTGTTGAGGAGTCGCCTTCCACCTGGAAGCCCATGGGGCCAGCGGTGATGTCCTTCGTACCGAGGTTGGTGGTCATGATGATGACGGTGTTCTTGAAGTCCACCACGCGGCCCTGGCCGTCGGTCAAGCGACCCTCTTCGAGGATCTGCAGGAGCGAGTTGAAGATGTCGGGGTGAGCCTTCTCGATCTCGTCGAAGAGCACAACGCTGAACGGCTTGCGGCGCACCTTCTCGGTGAGCTGGCCACCCTCTTCGAATCCTACGAATCCGGGAGGGGCACCGAACAGTCGCGACACGGTGTGCTTCTCGCCGTACTCACTCATGTCGAGCGAGATCATGGCCGACTCGTCGTCGAACAGGAACTCGGCAAGAGCCTTCGCGAGTTCGGTCTTACCGACACCGGTAGGACCGGCGAAGATAAACGAACCGCTCGGACGGTTGGGGTCCTTGAGGCCTGCACGGGTACGACGAATGGTCTTGGAGAGAACCGAGATGGCTTCCTCTTGACCGATGACGCGCATGTGGAGTGCCTTCTCCATGAAGATAAGGCGGCTGGATTCTTCTTCGGTGAGCTTGAAGACGGGGATGCCGGTTGCTGCTGCCAGAACTTCGGCAATCAGGCCTTCATCCACGATTCCGCTTGAGCCGACGTCGCCCGACTTCCACTGCTTCTCGAGGCGCAGGCGCTCTCCGAGCAGCTTCTTTTCTTCGTCGCGCAGGCTAGCGGCCTTCTCGAAGTCTTGGTCTTCGATGGCACCTTCCTTGCGCGAGCGAACGTCGGCGATCTTGTCGTCGAATTCGCGCAGCTCTGGCGGTGCCGACAGGATCGACAAGCGGAGGCGTGCGCCAGCTTCGTCGAGCAGGTCGATGGCCTTGTCTGGCAAGAAACGGTCGGCGACGTAACGGTCGGCGAGGTTTGCTGCGGCAACAATGGCACCGTCGGTGATGGAGACCTTGTGGAACGACTCGTACTTGTCGCGCAGTCCCTTGAGGATGTTGATGGTGTGCGGGAGGTTAGGTTCGTGCACCTGCACGGACTGGAAGCGGCGCTCAAGCGCGGCATCCTTCTCAAAGTGCTTGCGGTATTCGTCGAGGGTCGTCGCACCGATGGTCTGGAGCTCGCCACGAGCCAGAAGCGGCTTGAGGATCGAGGCTGCGTCGATGGCGCCTTCAGCAGCGCCGGCACCGACGAGGCTGTGGATCTCGTCGATGAAGACGATGATGTCGCCGCGAGTGCGGATCTCTTTCGTGACCTTCTTGAGGCGCTCTTCGAAGTCACCGCGGTAGCGGCTACCGGCGATGAGGCTTCCGAGGTCGAGCGAGTACAGCTGCTTGTCTTTCAGCGTTTCAGGTACGTCGCCCGCAACAATCGCGTTGGCGAGGCCTTCGACAACAGCCGTCTTACCGACACCGGGTTCACCGATGAGCACCGGGTTGTTCTTGGTGCGGCGGGAGAGGATCTGCATAACGCGTTCCATCTCCTTCTCGCGACCGATCACGGGGTCGAGCTTGCCATCGCGAGCCGCCTGAGTGAGGTTGCGGCCGAACTGGTCAAGAACCTGCGATCCCTTGTCGGGCGCTGACTCATTGCCGCCAACGGCAACCGCCTCTTTGCCCTGGAAACTACCGAGCAGCTGGATGACCTGCTGGCGAACCTTGTTGAGGTCAGCGCCGAGCTTGACGAGTACCTGAGCGGCAACGCCTTCACCCTCACGGATGAGACCCAACAGGATGTGCTCGGTGCCGATGTAGTTGTGGCCGAGCTGCAGCGCTTCGCGCAGGCTCAGTTCAAGTACCTTTTTGGCGCGCGGCGTAAAGGGGATGTGGCCGGTCGGCTGCTGCTGACCCTGGCCGATAATGTCTTGCACTTGCTCGCGCACGGAATCGAGCGAGATACCCAAAGACTCCAGCGCCTTTGCGGCAACGCCTTCACCCTCGTGGATGAGGCCAAGCAGAATGTGCTCAGTGCCGATGTAGTTGTGGTTGAGCATCTTGGCCTCTTCTTGGGCCAAAACGACTACACGACGGGCGCGGTCGGTAAATCTCTCAAACATCTCTTCACTCCTTAGATACCGCTTCAGATTCGGTACCGATGTAAAGAGACTAACGACAGAAATCGTGAAATAGTCCCCTGTTCGCCCTAGGCGTGACTGTGTGCGGCCGGCGCTCAGGGATGCACGCGCCGAGGCCTGCACGCTGATGCGGAGGTGTGGCCCACTCGCTAGTAGAACTCAGGGATGCACTGCCCCGGCGCTGCCCCTTCCAGCAGGGTTACCCCGCTCGCCCGCACCGCGTCGACGAGCGCTTGATCGTCGACGGTGGGTTGCACGGTCCCCTCGCACGTCGAGGTGTGGAAGAAGAAGTCGCGATCGGAGGCGTAATACTGGAAATTGAGCCCGGGTAGTTGAGAGGATGCCGCGGCTGCGGCGACAATCGCGGGCCAGTCCGCCTCGGAGTATTCGGGGAAAAGCAACTCCACCTGACGACCCTGCTGCTGCATGTTGTCGTTCGCCCAGCGAATGCTGGCTCCTTCCGGAAAGCTACCCTCGGCCTCGGGCTCCGAGGTGATCCAAGGGTTAGCGCGCAAGGGAAAAAGACTGCTGAGCCTTTCGGCTAGCTCCGCCACTCCACGGGGCGGAAGCGAACCAGACGACTGCAAGCCCGGGATGGACCAGAGCTCAAAAACTCCCGTGCCGTCGGCGTAGAGCGCATCAGCGGGCCTGCCTTCCGGAGAAGAAAGTGAGGCAAGTCCGTCGTAATGGTCAATCATCTGGTGCAGAGGTTGTAGTGGATGCACGTCGGTCGGAGCCGAAATGACGCGCATGTCATAGTCTCTGCGGGAAACAGTCGAGTGAAGATCCATCCTCATCTTGAGCGCCATCACGGCGGTGATTTCTCGCCAGTATCGATAGTTCTCAACGACCTGGTCGCGCGGAAGGCCGAGCCCAAAAACCGTGAATCCGGCGTCATCGTCGCCGACGAGACGAATACTGAACGAAACCGGCAGGGCGGGATTGTTACCGCCCCCGTCGTAGCGATTCATCGTCGCGGCTATCGCGCTCACTTGCTGCTCTGCAAACGCTTCGCTCACCTCGACCTCAATTGTCGCGTAGCTCTCCCAATACGTCTTCGGAGTTGGCGTCCACGACACCTCACTCACCCCCGGGATTGCTCTGAGTTCGGCAAGACTGTTCACGAAATCGCGGCGCTGTTCCTCAGAGAGTCCTTCGATGCGGAGGTCGGATGCTTGCTCATCGCTCACGGTGCACCCGCCTAGCGCGGGCGCGAGCAGCGCCAGAACAGCCACCACGCTCAGGATCCGCCGAGGAAAAACACGACTCAAGCTTACGTTTCGTTCCCGGGGAGGCTGCCGGGGAATTTGCGTATTCGACAAGGGACGCGACGTGCAGTACGTCCAGCGCTTGCGCACCCTATCGATAAGCATTATGTTAACGATTATCGATAGTATCGAAAAACGTTAGGAATTCGGCATGAAACTCCAACCAAAGACAGAGCAGAGACTCGAAGTTCTCAACAATCGGGGACTCCGCGCGATCACCTTTGGCGCACTAGCAGTCGGAGTCGTGAACCTCGTCGCCCTTGTGCTTCGATCAGTGCACTTACTTACCGCCAGCGAGATCAGAATTGACGGACTCGAAATCGCCAATCCCGGCTCCCCAGACTTCGCCGACAGGGTTACCGCCATCAGTTCCGCCAGCTATGAGTCCGTGTCCCTCGTCATCGACGGCTTGCCCACCGCCATACGCGTGCTCTTGGTCGGACAGGAGACAGTCGGCGCCCTTCTGGGCCTCGGCCTCTCTGTAATTGTGTTCATTCTCGGCACGCGACTCCTCAAGAAACGTCCCTTTGCACGCTCCGCCACATGGTCGACCCTGGCTGCGAGCGTGCTGGTAATGGCTACAGGAATGTTCGTTCCCTTGATTCAAGGGATCGCGAACGCTGAAGTCGTCAGGTTTCTGGGCGAGCCCGTTCTCGCAAGCCACGACAGCGGGATAGCCGGAGAAGGCCTCATGGTGTTTGGCGTACTGGTGGACTTCGCTCCCCTCGCGTGGGGTCTCGCCCTCGGCGTCGTCGGTGCCGCTTTCGAATTCGGCGAGCGCCTCCAGCGCGAGACCGACGGGCTCGTCTGATGGTGCCGGCGGACGAGAACGACGCCACCGGCATCCACTGTCGGCTCGATGAACTGCTCGAGCAACGAGGGATGACGCTCACACGGCTGAGCGAAATTGTGGGCGTGAGCGTCGTGAACCTCTCCATTTTGAAGAATGACCGGGCCCGCGCCATCCGATTCTCGACGCTGTTTGCCGTCTGCGTAGCGCTCGATTGCGAAGTCGGTGACTTGCTCGTGACCGCTGACCGGTAGTCGCAGCGAGCGCCACCCAGCCAAAGTTAATCATTCTGTAACGTTATGTAGTGGTCGTTTGGCCATAAGGTGTCGTTATGCAGGACGCACCTGAAGAATCCGTCACCCTTGACGAACTCACTCGCGCGCTCGACCTGCACATGCTGCGCATTCTGGTCGCGATCGCCGAAACCGGCAGCGTTTCAGCCGCAGCTCGTCGCCTGGGATTCAGCCAGCCCGCCATCACCCAACAGCTCAAGCGCAGCGAAGCTCGCCTGAACATCGCCCTCGTCGCGCGCACCCCGCGCGGCATGGAACTCACCGAAGCCGGCGCCCTCCTCGCGCGCCACGCCCCCCGCATCGACGCCGCCATCACCGCCGCCGCCAGCGACCTCACCGCCCACCTCGGGCTCGACCGCGGCGCCGTTCGCCTCGCCGCCTTCCCCGCCGCCGTTGCCAGCATCATCGCGCCGCTGCTCTCGCGCCTCGATCGAGAGTTTCCGGGCATCCACGTCGAATTCAGCGAAGCAGCACCGGATGCCGCCCTCAAAGCCGTTGCCGATGGTCGCGCCGATATCGCCCTCGACTACCGCTACGCGAGCGACCACACCACCGCAACGAGTTCGCACACGAGCGCGGAGGGACTGCGTTCGCGCTTCCTGCTCTCCGAAAATGTGCTCGCGATTGTTCCCCGTGCGGTTGCCGACCAGCTGGGTTCGACGGCGAGCGTCGCCGGGCTCCTCCCCTTCACGTGGATCGGCGGCCCAGCGACCTGCACCGAACAACTTGTCGCCGTTGCCACCGGTCTGGGCGAGAAGCCCACCCTGCGGCATGGTGTCACAACAACGGGCGCGGCACTTGCGCTCGTGGCATCCGGAATCGGTGTGACGTTCCTCTCAGAGCTCGCTCTCGCCACGACCGCACTGCCCGGCGGCGTCGTTGCCCTCGAGTTGCAACCCAAACTTCGTCGACGCATCTATGCGACCACTCTCGACGACTCAGCCGACACCCCCAGCATCGCCGTAGCCCTCCGGTTATTGGCCATGCGAGAGGTGGCCCGGAAAACCAGCAGTGATCGCGCGGCACTGTCGCAGCATTCTCATCTCCAACGCGCGAAATTTTCATCCGCACCCTTCACCCCTCCTGTAACGCTCACCGAAAGGCACGAACTTCGCATGAGAACTACTAACTCCACCCTGGCCAAGGGGGCGAGGGCATCCACCGTCGCCGTTGCTGCCTCGGCCCTGTTGCTCGCTGGCTGCGCCACATCGAGCACCCCCACCGGCGACGGCAACATTGACACCATCACTGTTGCTCTGCCCGGCTCGCTTTCCAGCCTGTATGTAGGCGCCGAGAGCGGAATCCTCAACTACTACATCGCCTCCATCACTCAAGAGGGCCTCGTCTCGATCGATGCTGACGGCGCCTTGCAGCCCGGCCTCGCCGAATCGTGGGACCAGCCGGATGATGTGACCTATGTCTACGAGCTGCGTGACGATGCCCAGTTCCAAGACGGCACCCCGGTGACCGCTGATGACGTTGTGTTCAGCCTCGAGCAGGCGCGGGACGAAACCAGTTCACCCGGCCTGTCGTACTACTTGGGCGGCGTGGAGAGTGTCGAGAAGACGGGCGACCTCGAAGTCACCGTGACCCTGTCAGCCCCTGATGCGGCATTCGCCGCCAACATGAGTACGGGTGGTGCAGCTTTCATCACTTCGCAGAAGTTCTGGGAAGAGAACAACGGCGAAGTCGGTACGAGCAGCGCACTGCTTCTGGGCACTGGCCCTTACAAGGTCACCGAGTTCGTGCCCGACTCGCACGTGAACTTCGAACGCGTCGACACGTGGTGGGGCGACCTTCCCGAGGTGAAGAACATCAACGTCAAGTTCATCCCCGATGAGGGCACTCGCTTGCTTGCCGCCCAGTCTGGCGACATCGACGTGGCCTTCAATGTGCCGCTTGCTCAGTCGACCCAGTGGGAAGACCTCGACAACATGCGTGTTGACTACGTCAACGACCTCTCCTATGTCGGCATGTACTTCAACACCGCACTCGAGCCGTTCAACGATCCGAAGGTGCGTGAAGCATTCGCCCACAGCGTCGACCGCACCACAATCGTCGACAAGCTGCTGCGCGGTCACGGCGAAGTTGCCACCGCAATCGCTACCCCGGAATCCCTCGGAAGCGTCTACAGCCCCGATGACGCTCGCGACTTGCTCGCGACTATCCCGCAGTACGACTTCGACCTCGACGCGGCAGCCGCAGCACTGGCAGCCTCTGACCACCCGGATGGCTTCGAAACCGACATGCTGTTCCCCTCGACCGGCCCGCAGCTCGGCACCGCAGCGCAGTCACTCGCCGAGAACCTCTCCAAGATCGGCATCACGCTGAATGTTCGTGAAGTTCCCATCGAGGAATGGCTCGCGAGCCTCGAGCAAGACAGCAGCTATGGCGTAGGCCTCATGTGGTACTTCTCCACTCTGGGTGACCCTGCCGAAGTGTCGACCTACATGCTCGGCGACTACAACATCTCGAACTACGAGAACCCCGAAATTCTCTCGCTGTTCGAACGAGTTGGCGCTGAAAATGACCCCGCCGCCCGCATCGACCTCCTCATCGAGGCTGAAACGCTGCAGGCCGAAGACGTCATCAGCGTTCCGCTCTGGTGGGGACAATCCGCAACCGCGTTCTCGAAGAACATCGACATGAGCAACTACAGCTCATTCGCGTTCATCTCCTCGTGGCCAACCCTGCTCACTCCCGCTGGATAATCTGTGACAACCACCCCGATTGCACGCGCATCACAAGCTCGGTCCTTGGGCCGCATGCTTGTGGTGCGCGTGCTCGGCACCGTCGGAATTCTGTTGGTGCTCTCGATCATTGTGTTCTCGATGCTGCACCTCGCTCCCGGCGACATCGTCAAGAACTTGCTCGGCAACCGTGCATCATCGCCGGAGGCCATCGCCGCTATCCGCGCGCAGTACAACCTCGACCAGCCGCTCTATATGCAATACCTGATCTGGTTGGGCAACACTCTCACCGGTGACTTCGGGCAGTCCATCCGCCTGCAAGATTCCGTCTCGAATGTGATCGGGTCGCGGCTCGGCATCACAGCAGCGCTGAGCGGATTTGCCTTCGTGCTCGCCGTGATTGTGGCGGTTCCCCTCGGCGTCCAAAGCGCCGTGCGTTCGGGAAGCTGGATTGACCGCTTCGCCACCGGCTTCGGAATTGTGGGCCTCAGTGCTCCCACCTTCGCCGTCGGCCTCCTCCTTCTTTACGGGTTCGCGTTCTACGTTCCGATCTTCCCCGTCTATGGTTCCGGCGACGGCGGCCTCGACACCCTCTGGCACCTCGTGCTGCCCGCCATCACTCTGGCACTCGGGCTCGGCGCGATCATCCTCAAACTCACTCGCACGGCCATGCTGCGCGAGCTCGAAAGCGACTATGTGACCTTCGGCCGCGCTCGAGGCCTCCCCGACCACCAAGTGCACATGATCGCTCTGCGCAACGCCGCCATCCCCATCGTCACAGGCGCGAGCCTCGTGCTGACCTTCCTCGTGGGTGGCACCGTTCTTGCCGAAACCACGTTTGCGCTGCCGGGACTCGGCACCCTGCTGCAAGGCTCCGTGCTCTTCAAAGACATCGCCGTCGTGCAAGCACTCACCCTGCTGGTCGCGGTGACAATTGCAACGATCGCCCTGCTTGCCGACCTCGCCTACATCTTCCTCGATCCCCGCATCCGCGCTAAGGAGGGTGCACAGTGAGCAGCACCGAAGCCATAGTTCTCGCTAAAGCACCCGGCTCGCGCCGCCGTCATCCGGTTGCCGTGTGGTTGTCTCTCGCCCTGCTCGGAGTCGCCGCGTTCCTCGTGCTTTTTGGCAACCTCATTGCCCCGGATGCCACAGCCCAGTCGATCCTCGATTCCCTCTTGCCCCCTGGCAGCCCTGGCCACCTTCTCGGCACCGACGAATTGGGCCGTGACGTGCTCGCGCTGACGATCGCGGGAGCAGCATCCGCTCTCGTTGGTCCGGTGTGTGTTGCACTCGGGTCGATGCTTCTCGGCATTCTGCTTGGCACGGTGTCTGGTTATCTTCGTGGTCCGATCGACTTCATTATTGGGCGCTGGACTGACCTTCTGTTTTCCCTCCCTCTGTTGCTTGCCGCGATTGTGGTTGCTGGTGTGTTTGGTGCTGGCTATTGGATGACGGTGCTGTTGTTGATCTTGTTGTTCTCGCCTTCGGACATCCGTATTGTGCGAGCCGGGGTGATGGAGCAGGCGGCGCGACCGTTCGTGGAGGCGGCCCAGATGCTGTCGCTGTCGAAGGCGCGCATCATGTTTACGCAGGTGTTGCCGAATGTGTCGTCGCTCATCATCACGAACTCGATGCTCAATGTCGCCTTTGCGCTTGTGGCGTTTTCGTCGCTGTCGTTCTTGGGCGTTGGCGTTGCTCCGGGCACAGCTGATTGGGGTCGCCAGTTGACGGATGGTCGCGCGATCATGGTCGACAATCCGGCTGCTGTGCTCGTTCCGGCTTTGCTCATCATCGGTGTCGCGTCGGCCGCGAACCTCGTCGGCGACTGGCTCGGCCAAGTTTTGACCAGAACGGGACGTTCATGAGCGAGAACCAGGTAGCCGTTTCCGGCTTGAGAGTTGATGGACCCGCTGGGGTTGTTGTGGAGCCGTTCGATTTCTCTATCGCGCCGGGTGAGACCCTTGCCCTCATTGGAGAATCGGGTTCGGGCAAGACACTCTCGGCGAAAGCCATTGCTGGTTTGCTGCCGAACGGCTTCACGGCGCGCGGCACGATCACGCTCACGAGTTCCACGATCGAACTGCCGGCCACGGATGTTGTCTGGCGCGCCACTCGAGGTCGCCGCATCTCTCTGCTGCTGCAAGATCCTTTCACGAGCTTGAGCCCCGTGCACCGGTGCGGCGCCCAGATCGGGATGACGATTCAGGCCGCGAGCGCTACTCGCCTCAGCGCCGCAGAATGCGCCGAGCTCGTCACTCAACGGCTAGCCGAAGTGAACCTGCCCGCGGATGTTGCGCGCGCCTTTCCCCACGAACTGTCCGGCGGAATGCGTCAGCGGGTTGCCATCGCGGCGGCGCTCGCCACTGACCCCGAGCTGCTCATTGCTGACGAGCCAACCACAGCTCTTGACGCGAGTAATCAGGGCGAGATTCTCGACCTACTTCGGCGACTGCAAGCGAAGCGCGGCATGGCTGCCCTGCTCATCTCGCACGACCTCGGCATGGTGCGCGGGCGTGCGGAGCATGTGCTTGTCATGCGCCACGGTGAAATTGTGGAGCGCGGCATCACGAGCTCCGTGCTCAATACGCCAAGCCACCCCTACACGCGGGCGCTCATCGAAGCCGACCCCTCGCTGACTGACCGCTCCGCCGGGGTCGCGCGGGCGGCATCCGGGGCGGCCGTGTCGGGCGATGTGTCTGCCACGGGAGGCGAGATTGCTGCGGCAACCGATCTCGTTGTTGCGACCGATGTCACCAAGAACTTCAGCGGCAAGGCCGTGCTGCACGGAGTCAGTGTCACTGTCGGCCGTGGCGAGACCGTCGGAATTGTCGGCGAGAGCGGTTCGGGTAAGACCACGATCGCGCGCTGCATTGCGGGCCTTGAACGAGAGTCGAGCGGAACAATCATGTTCGACGGTGTTGCTCTCGCTCCCGGCCGTGCTTCGCGCACGCCTAAGCAAATGCAGATCGTGTTTCAAGACCCGTATTCGTCACTGAACCCGATGATCAGTGTCGGCAGGTCGCTGAAGTTGGCGTTGCGGGTGGCGGGACGTCCGGCATCCGACCTCAATGGTTTGCTTCACCTGGTGGAGTTGCCGCTCGAGTTCGCGCGCAAGCGGCCGGCCGAACTGTCGGGTGGGCAACGTCAACGGGTAGCTATTGCTCGCGCTCTGGCGGTGCAACCCGAACTGCTGATTTGCGACGAATCGGTTTCGGCACTCGATGTGTCTGTGCAGAAACAGATTCTCGACCTGCTGGCGAAACTGCGTGTCGAACTCGGCCTCTCGATCCTCTTCATCTCGCACGACCTTGCCGTGGTGCGTCAACTGGCCGACCGCGTCTACGTGCTGCGCCACGGCGACGTCGTGGAGTCTGGCCTCTGTCACGACGTCCTCAATGCGCCGACTCATCCCTACACTCAGGCGCTCGTTGCAGCGTCAATTCACGAAGCACCTACTCACTGAGGTCGGCGCCACAAGCGCCCGCTTCGCCCCGAAAGGACCCCGTGGACAACTCCACTCCTGCTCCCACTCCCTCTCCCGCTGCCGGTACTGCCGGTACTGCCGTCGACGCTGACGCTGACGCTGTCATTCAGTTCGCGCCCGCGGACGCGCCTGCTCACCTCATCGAAGCTCTCGGGGCTGAGCGGGTTGCCGAGTGGCAACGCGATCGCGGACCGTACGACCCCCGGGTGTGGATGCTCAACTCCCCCACCGGAATGGCTGCGGCTCTCACGTCGGGTCGCCCCAATACGCGCTACACGAAGCTCGTCGAACTCTGGTCTGATGGCGGCTCTGCCGGAGCAGCCTCCGCGGAGACGGCAGCCCGCACCCTCCTCGGGCAGGTCATTGCGGCTTCCGCCGAGCGCGGTGACGCTTGCCTCAAGTGGCAGCTCCCCGCGCATGCCGAGCTTCCCGCCTTCGCGAGCGATCTCGGCTTCACCGCGCTGCGCGACCCGATCTCGTCGGCGGATGGCACTCAGGGCGTTCGCGGTTTCGCGCTGTGGCACGATTTGTGGCCGCACGAGCAGTTGCGTTACTACGGTCAGACGACGATGTTCACGTGCGGTGCTGTCGCCGCGATGACGGCGCTCAGCCATCTCGGCCTTGAACCGTTCGCTGATGCTGAAGACGAGGCCGCGCGTGAGCGCGAGCTCGCTTTTTGGCGCGCGGCTACGAACTTTCCGGCCTGCGAGCCTCTCGGTCTCGCGGTGGCCGTGCACGATGCGATCACAGAGTCAGCGTCCCCCATCCGTCTTGAGTTGCACCTCGACACCACCGCTCCCACTCTTCTCGAAGGCTATGAGGGGGACGAGCGAACCTTCCGTGAGCAGCTGCAAGAGCAGTCTCGTGCCGAGGTCGCGAGCCGCGGCATCCAGCAACACACTGACCCGTTGTCGATTGAGCAGATTACCGAGCGCGTTGCGGCGGGAGAGCTCGCCGTGCTGTTGATCGAGGAAGAGCCCATGCACGACGTCTCCACACCGCACTGGGTTGTTGCCCACTCGGTGAAGGGCGACACTGTGCTGCTCAATGACCCCTGGATCACAGCACAGCAGGGCGAAACGTGGGTCGATTCGCACGACCTTCCCGTCTCGGTCGCGGTGCTCGATCAGATGATCGCCTACGGTGACCCGGCTTATCGCGGGGTGATTTTTGTGGCACGCTAGCTCTCAGCGACGTGACGATCGGGTGAGGAGCCACCGTGAGCAACCCTGAAGAGAATCCCGCTGAGGTGCTGTGCGAAACGCAGCAGGGTACTGGCGTGCAATTGCTTGAGCCTCGCGACGTTCCGCTCGGTGGCCCGCGTGCCATGAATGTGCGGCGCACGCTTCCCCAGCGTTCTCGATCGCTCATCGGCGGCTGGTGTTTCGTCGACCACTACGGGCCAGAATCCACCCGGATGCACGTGCCGCCGCATCCGCATACGGGCTTGCAAACCGTGAGTTGGCTTTTTGCCGGCGACATCGAGCACCGCGATAGCGTCGGCAGTCTCGCGACCGTTCGGCCAGGAGAGTTGAATCTCATGACGGCCGGTCGCGGCATCTCGCATTCGGAGGTCTCGCCTGCCGAACCGACTCTGCTGCACGGGGCGCAGCTCTGGGTTGCTCTCCCCGACGCGCACCGCGACACCGCTCCCACTTTTGAGAACTACGCGCCGTCCCCTTTCGAGCATCAGGGCGCGAGCGTCAGTGTGTTTATCGGTGAACTTGCCGGGGTCTCCTCGCCGGCACACGTCTTCTCTCCCCTGCTGGGCGCACAGCTCAACATCCCGGCGGGCACGACCATCACGCTTTCTGTCAACCCGGGATTCGAGCACGGCGTGCTCGTGGATGCCGGAGACGTGACTGTCGCCACGGTGCAGACCCCCACCGATCATCTCGCCTACCTCGCGCCCGGCCTCACCGAACTCACCATCACTGCCGCGACGGATGCCCGGCTCTTGCTTCTGGGCGGCGAACCGCTCGGCGAAGCCATCATCATGTGGTGGAACTTCATCGGGCGCAGTCACGACGAGATAGTCGATTTTCGCGCGCAGTGGCAGGCTGACGTGATTGAGGGCACAAACCCCTCCGGACGTTTCGGCACCGTCGAGAACTTTGACGGGCATCCGCTGCCCGCACCAGAACTGCCGACGATCAGGCTGAAACCGCGCGAGTAGGGCGGCGCGGCTGAGAATATGTTGGTCGAAGACTACGACTCGCTCGGGTCAGCGGCTTGGGCCGCCATCTTGGCGCGCTCTTCTGCCTCGATCTTGGCGTAGCTGCTGCGTTCAGTGCGGTCGGAGCGAATGATCGCTGCCATCACGAACCAGAAGACGAGCCCAACGGCGATCGTCGGGACAACGGAAAAGATCGCGTTCGACCAGAATTCTTGAGGCACGTTTCTACCCTAACCGTTGACGAGGGTGACTATCGCGATGAGTACGACAAGTCCCACGAGAGTCACAGTCATGATGAGTCGCGACGATTTGCGATCCACTATTGAGCCTTCACAAAGACGCCGACGAGTCCCGAAATGAGCATGAAGAGTCCAGCGCCAGCCACCAGCACCCACAGTGCGATGCGCAGAGGGGTGACCGTCGACTTCGCCGGCTCTGAAGAAGCCGCGGGCGTTGCCGGGGTGTCTGGGCTCTCGTGGTCACTCATGGGGACTACTTAACCAGCGGGAAGAGGATGGTTTCGCGGATGCCCAGACCCGTGATGGCCATGAGCAAGCGGTCAACGCCGACACCGATTCCACCGGTCGGGGGCATGCCGTGCTCAAGCGCCCGGATGAACTCTTCGTCGAGGCGCATGGCTTCAACGTCGCCCTGGCTGGCGAGCAACGCTTGCTCGACAAATCGTTCACGCTGAATAACCGGGTCAACGAGCTCGGAATAGCCGGTGGCCAGTTCGAAGCCGCGAACGTAGAGGTCCCACTTTTCGACAACGCCCTCGATGCTGCGGTGGTCGCGCACGAGCGGGCTTGTGTCGACGGGGAAGTCCATGACGAAGGTCGGGCGGTCGAGGCCCGGCTTCACGTAGTGCTCCCACAATTCTTCGACATACTTGCCGTGAGTGGGCTGAGTGACTTCGATGCCGACGGCATCCGCAAGAGTCTTCAACTCGTCAGCGGGAGTCTGCGGAGTGACGCTGAGCCCTGCTGCTTCGTTGAGGGAGTCGTACATCGAAATGCGCGCCCAGTCACCACCGAGGTCATACTCGGTGCCATCAGACAGCGTGACAAGCATCGAGCCTGTGACGGCGACGGCAGAGTTCTGAACGAGCTCTTGCGTCAGGTCAGCCATCTGGTTGTAGTCGCCGTAGGCCTGGTAGGCCTCCACCATCGCGAACTCGGGTGAGTGCGTGGAGTCTGCACCCTCGTTGCGGAAGTTGCGGTTGATCTCGAAGGCACGCTCGATGCCACCGACGACGGCACGCTTCAAGAACAGTTCAGGAGCGATGCGCAAATACAGTTCGGTGTCGAAGGCGTTGGAGTGCGTGACGAAGGGGCGAGCGGATGCTCCACCGTGCATCGTCTGCAGCATCGGCGTTTCGACTTCGAGGTAGTCGTGCGCGGCAAACGTTGCCCGCAGGCTCGCGTTGACCTTGGCCCGAGCACGCACAGTGAAACGTGCTTGGTCGCGAACGATGAGGTCGAGGTAGCGGCTACGAACACGCTGTTCGTCGCTCAACTCGGAGTGCAGGTTGGGCAAAGGAAGCACTGCCTTGGCGGCAATTTTCCATTCCTTGACCATGACGGAAAGCTCGCCGCGGCGGCTCGAAATGATCTCGCCGCTGACGAAGAGGTGATCTCCGAGGTCAACAAGTTCTTTCCAGAGAGCGAGTGAATCTTCGCCAACCTCGCCGAGAGAAACCATGACTTGGATGCGCTGGCCGTCGCCAGACTGCAGCGACGCGAAGCACAGCTTGCCGGTATTGCGAAGGTGCACGATGCGACCCGCAAGACCGACAACATCACCCGTGGTGTCATCCGCTTCAAGCGAAGGATACTTCTCGCGCACGGCCGGGATGCTCGTGGTGATAGCGACGCCGACCGGATATGCTTCAGCACCCGAATCGATGAGTCGCTGACGCTTCTCTAAGCGAACAGCTTTTTGCTCAGAAACTTCAGCCTCGGTGGGCTCGGGGGCGTTAGCGGCGTCATTCACGCCCTCAATCGTAGCCGGGATAGCGACACGCTGTCGCGCCGCTCGCTGTGCCCCCGTTAGCGTGGAGTAAGGCCGCCGTCTCTCGTCGCTTCGTGCGGCAGAATAGGGCGATGATAATCCGCACGCTCAGCTCTTCTGACGTCGACGCTGCGGCTGAACTGTGGCACTCAGCTGGACTAACGAGGCCATGGAATCCACCAGCATCAGATCTGGAACGCGCGCTGACGGGCCCAAGTTCGACGGTACTGGGATGCTTCGACGATCAGACACTCATCGGCACCGTCATGGCCGGGCACGATGGCCACAGAGGATGGGTCTATTACCTCGCCGTCGCTGACCACCATCGAGGAAACGGAGTGGGCAAAAGTCTTATGGCGTCCGCCGAAGACTGGCTACGCGAGCAGGGTGCCGTGAAGGTTCAGCTCATGGTCCGCTCGACAAACCAACAGGCAACCGGCTTCTACGACCGCTTGGGCTACGAGAATGCGGATGTCCAGGTGCTCGCCAAATGGCTGCGGTGAAGCACACACTCTCAGTGCATTGCGGCGGTTCTTGGCGTTTAGCGGGGCCACGAGAGACCCCCGCTGCCCTAGCCGACGTAGAGGCTTGAGTTGTCGATCAGTCTCGTCTCACCAACACGTGCTGCCACGAGCGCAACGGCGGGCCCGCGGTAGCCGTCCGGCACCGGCATGAAGGTGTCGGTGTCGACAACCGTGAAGTAGTCGAGCTCGACGCGTGACTCGCCCATTAGCGCACCCTGCGCCGCCGCAATGACAGCATCGAGGCCACTATCGGCGGCCGAGGTCGCCGCTTTGAGAGCAGCCGACAGAATGGATGCTGCCTCACGCTGGCTGGCATCCAAGAACTGATTGCGGCTCGACAGGGCGAGGCCGTCTTCTTCGCGAACCGTCTCGATGATCTCGAGCTGCACCGGGATGTTGAGGTCGGTGATCATCTGGCGAACGAGAAAGAGCTGCTGGGCATCCTTCTGACCGAATGTGACGAACTGGGGGCTCGTAATGGCGAGCAGCTTAGCGACGACTGTGAGCACAGCGTCGAAGTGGCCGGGACGCGTCTTGCCTTCGAACATTGTGCCGATCTGGCCAGCAGAAATCGTGGTGGAGGTTGGTCCCTTCGGATACATCTCCTCAACACTGGGCGCGAAGACATAAGGAACCCCCAGCGTGCCGAGCATGTCCAGATCTTCATCCATGGTGCGCGGATACTTCTCAAGATCCTCGTTGGCACCGAACTGGGTGGGATTCACAAAGATGGAGACGATTCGCACATCCGCCAGTTCCGCGGCGCGCTCAACGTGAGCAAGATGCCCCTGGTGCAGGGCGCCCAGAGTGGGCGTCAGTGCAACGGTGCGGCCTGCGGAGCGCTCATGCGCCACCACATCGCGCATACCCGCGACGGTCTCAATAACTTGCGGGCGGGGGTGTGAACTCACGAGGGATCCTCCGGTGAATAGGGCCTCGGCTCGGGGTCGAGCAAGGAAACATCGATGCTAGTAGCGGTTGCTCGCGCAAGCGCACTCTCGACCGAGGAACGTAACAGCGGACCAAGAACGCGAGCGGGGGCATCCACCCCGACGCTACCGAGCAAATCTAAGGATTGACCGACGATCGCGGCCGAGAAACTTGTCGCGGTACTAACGGCTTCGGCCCAGACGGCGCGCTCACTCTCGCTGATCACGATGGGTTCAGCACCCATTTCGACGACGAGCGCTTGCGCGATCGGCAACACCGGCGTGGGTGCGCTCACCGCACAATACGTTTCGTGCAGGCGCGAGAGGTCGAGGCTTGTTCCCGTGAACACCATGGCCGGATGCACGGCAAGCGGAATCGCACCCGCCGCAAGCGCTGGCGCCAGCGCCTCATAGCCGAGCCCTGGCGCAGTGTGCAACACGAGTTGCCCCGGTTGCCAGACACCAGCATCGGCGAGCCCTTGAGCGAACGACTCAATTTCGCCCTCGGGAATCGCCAGAATGACGAGCTCGCTCCGCTCGACGAGAGTCGGGATATCGAGCACGGGAACATCAGGAAGTATCGCACTCGCTCGCTCGAGGTTGCGTTCCGACGTCGCCGCGATGCCCACAATGGCGTGGCCAGCGCCCGCAAGTGCTGCCCCCAGAATCGGGCCAACTTTGCCCGCGCCAATAATGCCGATTCCGAGCCGGCCTGCTGCCTGCGCCACTACGCCTGGCCCTCGGGTGGTGCGGACTCGTCAACAGGTGTTGTCGACGGCTCGTTTGCCGCTTCAGGCTGGTTGGCGCTTGCCTGTGCGCTTGCGCTGCGCCAGCGGTGACTCGTATCCACACCGGCCGCGTGAACAGCAGCGTGCGCAACTTCGTCGAAGAATCGCACGACATCGTTGCGATCGAGAGCACCGATCGTGGCCGCGATGGGGCCAGCAACGGTGTGCACTCGGAGTTCCGCGAGACCCATGCGGCGCAGTAGCGGGCCCTCGTTCATGCTGACGCTTTGCATGCGCGCTTCGGGCACAAGCACGAGGGAACGCCAGATAGCTCCCTTGCGCAGCGCTACGGCATCCGCAATGAGAACAAAACCGTTGCGGCGCCACGAGAACCAACGCAAAGCCGCAGCTCGCTTCGGCGACGTGACGTAGGCATCGTCGTGGGCTCCGGCGGCGAGTCCCGCGTCGAGCAGCTCGCGCGATTCGTCATTGGCGAGGCTCGGCAGAATTAGCTGCAGTACACGGTGCACGTCGTTCAAATCACCGACGGGCAAAAGTGTTGTCTTGGCCGTCGCACCGCCTGAGGTTGCTGCTTGCGAGGCAGTGTTGATCTTGATTTCCCACCATCCGGCGATGCGCCACAACAGCGGCTGCGAGACCTCAACGGCGTGAATGCGCCCGGGCGGGAGCGTCTCGTTGGTCGTCGACAGCAGACCATAACCGACCCGGATGCCGTCATCCGTCGACGCAATCGAGTACCGCAGTGAGCGCGTGAGTCGCGATGCCAAATAACCACCGAGACCCAACAGGCCAGGCAGTAGCGCAAAAATCCAGCCATACTCGCCGGTCACGACGGTCGTCGTGATGATGCCGATGCCCACCAGAATCGCGATGACGGTCGCTTCGCTCAGCACGAGCGATCCAATAAGGCGCGGGATGCTAATGCGAACGATCGACTCGGGTGGTGCCGCGTTCGGGTCAAGCTCGGGGGCCAATAACTCATTCACCCGCGACTCGACGAGGCCGCCCAGGCTGTCCGGCGCTGCGGAGGCCGCCGCTGCTTCGGCCGCGCGCGTGCCCGAGGCAAGCTGTAGGATCGCGATCCGCAAGTCATCGGCTCCCGCAGAGCCCAGATAGGCGAGTTCAACGTTGGCGTCTTGACCAGCAACGTTCACTTCGAGCTTGGCCGCGCCAAAAAGTCGCGCAAGAAAAGGCCGCGAAATATTGATGCCCTGGATGCGATCAAGTCGGCCACGGCGGTTGGTGCGGAACACGATACCGCTGCGCACCTCCACGAGCTCATCGGTGATGCGGAAGGTGTGCATCCGCCACGACAGGTAGAAGCCACCGACGCTCAGAAGCAGGATCACGACAACGGCGAGAATTGCCAGCAGAATGAGACTGGATTCAGCGAATCGTTCCAAGAACCGCAGCTCCCGGCTTCCACCACCGAAAATCGTGTCGAGAAAAACATCGCGAGCATTGACCACGATGACACCAATGATCGCCACAAAAGCGATACCGCCGCGCAAGAAGGGCGTGGCCGGGTGCAGCCGATGCCACTCTCCGTCAGCGAGACGACGCGCGCTCTCGGGCACCTTCAGGTCGAGTGCGGCGGGTGCGACAGGCACTTCAGCAGCCTCGGCAGCAGCCGCAGTCTCGGCCGGAGCGACTGGCGCGACAGGCTGCGCTTGCTCGGCCGCAGGCTCGCGGGGGTCGCTCACAGTCCGGCCCTGCGGCTCTCAGCCAGGGCGACGAGCGTGTCTCTCAACTCCTCAGCATCCTGCTCAGGCAGTCCAGGAATAACGACCCCGGTTGATGCCGCCGCTGTCACAAACTTCAGCTCGCTCAGCCCGACGGCACGGTCAAGGGGCCCGCGGTTGATGTCGACGAGTTGCATGCGGCCGTAGGGCACAGCAACGACGCGACGGAACATCAGCCCGCGGCGAAAGACGAGGTCATCTTCGCGCAACATAAAGCCGATCGCGCGCACTCTGCGCGGGGTGAGGATGATGTTGATCAGAAAAATGATGCCGAGCGAAATGGGGATCGCCGCGAGCCACGAAATACTCGTAACGAAGGTGGGGATCGAGGTGCCGATGGTGAGAATGATGCCGAAAATGAGAAGGCCCCCGACTTCAACGAAGGCGTATTTGCGGGAAACTCCGCGCCACTCGGCGTCGGGAAGATCGAGTCTCTCGGTCACGCTGCTCCTTGGGGGTCCATCGGACTCTGCGACGACGGGTCGTCGTCATCAGGCGGAATAGTGCACAAACGTTCCGCAATCAGTCCTGCGACCAGCAAGACTATCGCGCCACTCGAAACGACAAAACTGGTGGCGATTGTTCCGGCGCCGGGCGACACCGTACGGCTGAGAAGATAGAACGAGATCGCGAGCGCGCCACCGCCCAATAGGGCCCCCGAAAAACTTGCTGCTTTCGCCAGCACAACGACGCGCAAGGCGAAGAAGGGGTTGACGCGTTGCTTGCGCAGCCCGCGCGAGGAACGGAATACCTGCACGGCCAAAAGCACCACGACGACGGCTATCAAGAACAGCGAGACTGCCAAGGCGATCGAGGGCAGCACAATGGGCTTTCCGGAAGCTGTCAGCAGCACTTCAAGCAACCAGCCGACAGCGGCACCCGCTGCTGCCACTGCCACCAGATGCAGAACAGAGGTGCGGGCTACCACAGGGGCGCCGCCTCATACTCAGTGGTGTCGTTCTCGATACCGGCGAGCAACTCAGCGGCAGCACCTACTCCGACAAGATTCGCGTGGGGATCAAGCTGCATCAGTGGCACAAGAACGAACGCGCGGTCAGCGGCGCGAGGATGCGGGATCGTCAGGAGCTCGTCATCCACGTGGAGGTGGGCGAACGAAATGATGTCGATGTCGAGAGTGCGATCGCCCCAGCGTTCTTCACGCACGCGGCCATTCTCGGCTTCGATGCGCTGCAGCTCAGCGAGGAGCGCGTGCGGCTCCAGCGCGCTCCGAGCTGAGACGACCGCATTGAGATAGGCGGGGGCCGAGTGGTCAATCCCGGAGAGTTTAAGAGCCGGTGTTTGCACGATGCTCGAGGCCGCATCCACGGTCACTCCGTCGAGCGCATTGATGGCGTGCACGGCATCGCGCAGGGTGGCTTCGCGGTCGCCAAGGTTGCTGCCGAGGGCGAGCATGACGGGCAACTCAACGCGGAGTCGTTGTTGACGAATCATGAATGTGCCTGCGGGTCGGCGCTGAACCCCACGGTGTGCGGGGCTGCGGCGCGGTGGCGAGTGATCGTGACGGACACGTCATCGAAGGGAACAGTGATGGGCGCTTCGGGCTTGTGGAGTGTGATCTTGGTGCTCACGGCAGCGTCGTGCGTGAGCACAACCGCGGCGATGCGCTCGACGACGGTCTCGATGAGATCGACGGGGTTGCTCTCGACAGCAGCCACAATTTCTTCGGCCAGTTCGCCGTAGTGGATGGTGCGGGCAAGCTCGTCTGTGCGGGCGGCGGCCGCGAAGTCGAGATACACCGTCGCGTCGATGACAAAGAGTTGACCGTCACGCCGCTCGTGGTCAAAAACGCCGTGAAACGCTGTTGCGCGCAAGCCTGTGAGGGTAATTTCGTCCAGTGCGGGATTCATCGTCTCCTACCCTTCTGCATTGCGCGGTACACCGACAGTGCAATCTGTGTCGAGGGAACATCGTGCACTCGCACCGCCCACACCCCGGCTTCGGCGGCAACATTGCTGATTACAGCGGTGGCGAGATCTCTCTCGGCTGGCGGAGCGTCGGCGGGCAGCATCGATGCAAGAAACCGTTTGCGCGAAGCGCCGATGAGAACCGGATGCCCGAGGGACGTGATTTCGTCTAGTCGCCCCAAGAGCGCCCAGTTGTGACGCGACTTCTTCGCGAAACCGAGACCGGGGTCAAGAACTACCCGATTGGGCTTTACTCCCCACACCATCATCTCGGCCAGCCGGGCCTTGAGTTCGCTGCGCACGTCGGCAACAACATCGTCGTAGTGAGTCAGTTGGTCCATTTCGGTGCTGTGCCCACGCCAGTGCATCGCGATGTAGATCAGATCAGTTTCGGCGACGACGCGATACATTTCGGGGTCGGCAAGACCGCCGGAGACATCATTGATGATGGATGCTCCCGCATTCGCCGCGGCCAGTGCTGTTTCGGCGCTCATGGTGTCGATGCTCACCGTCACGCCCTCGGCCGTGAGCGCTTCGATCACCGGGATTACCCGCTTCTGCTCAACCGCAGGCGGCACCCGTTCGGCACCGGGGCGAGTCGATTCGCCGCCGACGTCCACGACATCCGCGCCGTTGTTTCGCAGTTCAATCCCCCGAGCAATGGCGGCATCAACGTGCTCAAATTGGCCGCCGTCGCTGAAGGAATCGGGCGTGACGTTCAGGATGCCCAAGATCTGGGGGACGGTCACGCGAGGGTTTCTACGCATTGCCGCCTCGGCCGATAAGGGCGATGACTTCTGCTCGCTCAACGGGGTTGCTGAGGGTTCCGCGCGAGGCGAGTGTCACGGTCGAACTCGCTGTCTGTCGCGGGCCTCTGGTCGAGACACAGCCATGAACCGCATCAATGACGACGAGCACGCCCGTGGGCGAGAGACCCTCGTCGAAAGCGTCCGCGATCTCTTCCGTTAACCGCTCTTGCAGTTGAGCGCGCGCCGCGATCGTTTCGACGACGCGAGCAATGTTGCCGAGCCCAATGATGCGCTCATCGGGAACGTACGCCACGTGGGCGACGCCCAAGAACGGCAGCAAATGGTGCTCACACATTGATCGGAACTCGATGTCGCGCAGCACAACCAGTTCACCGGTCTGATCCGCTTTCGCCGTGAACTCGATGCTGTCGGAGAGATGCACGAGAGGGTCGACCTCGTTGCCCGCAAAGAACTCTGAGTACGCCTCGGCGACCCGACGTGGGGTGGCGGTGAGGCCAGCCCGCGTCGGATCTTCGCCGACGGCATCCAGAATTTCGGCTACCGCAGCTTCAATGCGCGCGATGTCGATCGACATGCCGCACCTAGGCCGTTGCTACACCCGGCGACTTGCGTGGCCGTGGGGTGCGTGCCGGTTTCGATGGCGTGCTTTCGTCGCTGTCGCTCGCTTCCGCTTCGGTGACCTTCTTCTTGGGCACCTTGATCGGAGGCAGCTGCGAAACAGGGCGCGCGTCGCTCGAGAGCCACTGCGGGCGCTCGGGAAGCTTGGCGATCCCCTTGAAGATCTTGTCGAGCTCAACGTGGTCGAGCGTCTCTTTCTCCATCAGTTCGCGGGCGAGCTTGTCGAGCACCTTGCGGTTCTCGTTCAGCATCTGCCATGCCTCGTCGTGGGCCTGGTCGATGAGCATCCGAACTTCATCGTCAATGATCTTGGCGAGGTCGTCGGAGTATTCGCGGCTTGAGCTCATGTCGCGGCCCATGAAGGGCTCGCTCGAAGCGCTACCGAGCTTCACGGAACCAACTTTGGCGCTCATGCCGTACTCGGTGACCATGCGGCGAGCAATCGAGGTGGCCTTTTCGATGTCGTTGGATGCCCCGGTCGTCGGGTCGTGGAACACGATTTCTTCCGCGACGCGGCCACCCATCGCATACGCGAGCTGATCGAGCAGCTCGTTGCGCGTAACGGAGTACTTGTCTTCGAGTGGCATAACCATCGTGTAGCCGAGGGCACGACCGCGAGGGAGGATTGTGATTTTCGTGACGGGGTCGGTGTTGCGCATCGAGGCGGCAGCGACCGCGTGACCACCCTCGTGATACGCAGTGATGAGCTTCTCTTTGTCGTTCATGAGGCGCGAACGGCGCTGAGGTCCGGCCATCACACGGTCAACGGCCTCATCGAGCGCACGGTTGTCGATCAGTTGCGCGTTCGAACGAGCCGTCAGCAGAGCGGCTTCGTTGAGCACGTTCGCGAGGTCAGCACCGGTGAAGCCTGGCGTCTTGCGAGCGAGAACCTCAAGGTCGACTCCCTCAGCCATCGGCTTGCCCTTGGCGTGCACTTCGAGGATCTGCTTGCGACCGATCATGTCAGGAGCATCGACACCGATTTGGCGGTCGAAACGACCAGGGCGCAGAAGCGCAGGGTCGAGAACGTCAGGGCGGTTGGTTGCAGCAATCAGGATGACGTTGCTCTTCACGTCGAAGCCATCCATTTCAACCAGCAGCTGGTTGAGGGTCTGCTCGCGCTCATCGTTACCGCCACCGATTCCGGCACCACGGTGACGACCGACAGCGTCGATCTCGTCAATGAAGATGATCGCGGGCGAGTTTTGCTTAGCCTGCTCGAAGAGGTCACGAACGCGGCTCGCGCCCACACCCACGAACATTTCAACGAAGTCAGAACCAGAAATCGTGTAGAACGGCACTCCAGCTTCGCCCGCAGTGGCCTTCGCCAAGAGGGTTTTACCTGTACCGGGAGGGCCGTACAGCAGTACGCCCTTCGGGATACGGGCACCGACGGCCAAGAACTTGGCTGGCTCTTTCAAGAAGTCTTTGATCTCTTCAAGCTCTTCAATGGCTTCGTCAGCGCCAGCAACATCCGCGAATGTGGCCTGTGGGGTGTCTTTGCCCACGAGCTTGGCTTTCGACTTGCCAAACTGCATGACCTTGCCGCCGCCACCCTGCATGCGGCTGAAGATGAAGAAGAAGATGATGCCGATGATCAAGAACGGCAGCATGATCGAGAGGAAGGAAACGAAGAAGTTCTCCTGAGGAACCTTGTCGTTGAACTCCTTAACGTCGGCGCCATTGATCGCCGAAACGACCTCGGTGCCACGCGGAGCTACATAGTAGAACTGCACCTTGGTGCCGTTATCGCCGTCAGCCTTGGAGAGCTCAAGGTCAACCCGCTGCTCACCATCGATGATCGTGGCAGAGGAGACTGTTGATCCCTGAAGAAGCTCAAGACCTTCTTGAGTGGTGACCTCTTTGAAGCCCTCACCCAAAAGAAAGCTCGCGGCGATCGAAACGGCGGCAATACCGATGATGATGTACGGAACCGGGCCGCGAAAAATGCGCTTAAAATCCATGATGTTCCGAGTCGAATGACCCAGTACCTCTCTCTGAAGAAACGTGCTGCAAGGTTACCGTCATCGCGCTGCAAGACCACTGCGTGTTTTCCCTCGGCGTAATGCCGTTTCAGGTTGCGATCAGTTGCGCTGCCGTGACCGGAGTCACTGCGAGCCCCGGCGCTCGGCGCGCTAGTGGTTTTCGGTCGTGACCGCGAACGTTTGCACGCGCGGTGGAAGCTCCGGGCTCATCAAGATGTGGCACTTGATTCGGCCACGCTCACCGTCGATCGTCCAGTTCGTGACTGCCGGAGTATCGCTGAGCGTGCGGGGCAGTTCCGTGAGCGGAGCGGCAGTGAGCGGCCCGACTTCTGCCACAGCCTTCGCAATCGCGGCAACGCGTTCGGTCCACGGAACATCGAGCGCCAGGTTCACCGCAGCGAGTCCCTCTGCGGTCGGGGTATCCCACTCGCGCACAAGTCCATCAAAGACCTCGCGTGCCGCAAGAGTCTCTGGCCAGGCTGCCGCAGGGGTTGTCAGCTCGCCATAAGCATTGAGGGCCGCCTGCAGGGCCTGAGTTGCCGGAATCGAGGATGCCGCAAAAGTGCCATTCTCGAAGGCCACGATTCCGAGCCCGGTCGGCGCATGCCAGCGCATGTGCGCGCTGAAGCCGGGGTAGCCGCCCGAATGCGACACGATCTTCGTCGAACCCTCGTCAACAAATAGACCATAGCCATAACCGTGAGCAGTTGGCTCCGAGAACTCGGCAACCTTCGAGATCCCATCCGGAACAACCCGCTGAATCTGCTGCAACTCCCGACGACTTGCCGAAGACAGCGGTCCCTCTGATGTGCGCTCCGCGTCAAGGGCACCAGCGAGCCACAGCGACCAACGCACCAAGTCAGTCGCGGTAGAAAACAAACCGCCCATGGCCGAAAAGACACCGGGCTTAGTGAACGGCTGAACCTGCCACACGCCATTCGCCAGCCGGTAACCGAGGGCGATATCGGCATCCGGGTCTTCATCGAAGCGTGTCGAGGTGAGACCAAGAGGCTCAAGAATCTCGGCGGTCATTGCCTCGATGTAGCTGCGACCCGTGACCTCCGCGATGACTTCGTTGAGCAGCGCATAGCCAAGGTTCGAATACTCGAAACGGGTGCCCGGCGTGCTCGAATAGCGGATGCCCGTCGCAACGAACTCGTCGAGTTCTGCCCTCGTCATCTCCTCCATGCGGTCGCCCCACGGGTTATCGGTGGGGAACCCGGCCGACATCGTCATGAGCTGACGCACGCTGGGAGTGACAGGAGCGGCCTCGGGAGCAAGCGCTCGGAATGCCGGAACAAAATCAGTGATCGGCGCATCAAGATTCAGCTCGCCGCGGTCGCGCAGAATCAGCAGCATCGTGCACGTGAAGCTCTTCGTGCACGACGCGATACGGAACACCGTGTCGCGATCGGGAGCGGTGCCCTCACCGAGAACCTTCTCGCCGTAGCCGCCCTCCAGAACAATGCCGTCCGGGCCGAAGACCGCAAAGAACGTTCCCGGAGTTTTCTGCTCGGTCACCCGATTTTCAAACAGACCAACAATCTCGTCGGTGGCCTGATCAATTGCCGCCTGCGCCCTCATTCAGCGAGCCCTAGGCGTAGACGTGGGGTGCGAGCACTGCAACGCCGCGCAGATTGCGGTACTTCTCGGCATAGTCGAGGCCGTACCCGACAACAAAAGCGTTGGGGATGTCGAAACCAACGTACTTGACCTCTACTTCGACCTTGGCAGCCTCTGGCTTACGCAGCAGGGTGCAGATCTCCACCGAGGCGGCGCCACGGCTGCGGAGGTTGCCGAGCAACCACGAGAGCGTGAGGCCCGAGTCGATGATGTCTTCAACGATGAGCACCTTGCGGCCCTCAAGATCGCTGTCGAGGTCTTTGAGAATACGAACCACACCCGAGGACTGTGTGCCAGCGCCATACGAGGAGACGGCCATCCAGTCCATCTCCAGCGGCAGGTTGAGTTCACGCGCGAGGTCAGCCATGACCATGACGGCTCCGCGCAGCACACCGACGAGCAGCAGCTTCTCGCCGGCATAGTCGGCTTCGATCTGACGCGCCATGACGGCGATCTTCTCGTGGATCTCATCCTGAGTCAGAAGGACCTCGCTGAGGTCTCCTTCGACATCGCTAAACTGCATCGCGTTCCTCACTGTGGGCCGAAAAGTGGAGAAGGTTCTCTCGTCGTTCAACCCTAACGCCGGGAACGTCAATCGGTCCCTGCCCCCTCCAGTCGGTGACGAGCCGTGCAATCTCCAGAGTGTGGCTGCGGCTCAGTGAAACATGGAACTCGCTCGCGACCGCCAACCTAATTAAACGCTGGCGAAGAGCGGCAGGATTGGCAGCGAGCGCACGCACGGGCAACGAGATTCCGGCCTCCGAAATATCGGCCAAATCTTCTGCCATTTCTTCGGCAAAATGGTCGAGCGCTTCCGCGTCTTCGCGTGCCTGGTCGGCCGTGCGCACTAAAGCGTCGCGGATGCCGGGGCCAAGTTCACTCTCCAGCAACGGCAAAATAGTCTGCCGAACCCGCACTCGCGTGTAGGACGTATCGAGATTGTGCGGGTCATTCCACGCCACGATTCCGGAGTCCTCGCAGCACTGAACTGTCGTGGCGCGGGTGATGGCGAGCAGCGGACGTAGATACTGCCCGGTGTCGACTGCCATCCCCTTCAGGCTGCCCGCGCCACTGCCGCGGGCAAGCCCGAGCAGCACTGTTTCGGCCTGATCGTCGAGAGTGTGGCCGAGCAGCACCCGGAGAGCACCGTGCTCGGCAGCGGCAGCGGCGAGCGCCGCGTAGCGCGCGTCACGGGCGGCAGACTCGGGGCCTCCGGCGTCACCGACGAGAACCGAGCGGATGTCTACGGGGTCAAGCCCTAAGTCGCGTGCTTGCTGCGCGGCGGCGGCTGCGACATCCGCTGACCCCTCTTGAAGATTGTGATTCACGATCACGGCACCGGCGCGCACGCCAGCCTTGGACGCCTCGAAGGCGGTCGCCGCCGCAAGCGCGAGAGAATCAGGGCCCCCGCTGAGGGCGACAAGCACGAGCGGCGTCGACCCGGCACCGGGGCTGCGTGACTCGTCGGCGCCTCGTCCTCGAGCGGCGGGGCGCCCCTCGCTCTGTGGCACCAGAGCAGCCAGTGCGGTGCGCACAGCACGGCGGACATCAGCAATAGCGGGAGTCAACCGGGGGCGACGTTCGGAGTGCATCCAGTAACGTTATTGCAGCAACCCCCCAATTTTCTTAGGAGCACCCAGATGGCCGCATACGACGTTGTCGTTGAGATTCCGCGCGGAAGCCGGAACAAGTACGAAGTTGACCACGAAACTGGTCGTGTTTATCTTGACCGTTACCTCTTCACGACCTTCGCCTACCCCACCGATTACGGCTTCTTCGAGAACACTCTCGGCCTCGACGGTGACCCAGTTGACGCCCTCATTCTGCTCGACGCCCCCACCTTCCCCGGTGTTGGCATCTCGGTTCGCCCCGTTGCTGTGCTCAACATGAGCGACGACGGCGGAATCGACTCCAAGATCATCTGTGTTCAGGCCAAGGACCCGCGCTGGTCGCACATCCAGGATCTGGAAGATGTGCCAGAGTTCACGCGCCGCGAGATCGAGCACTTCTTCGAGCACTACAAGGACCTTGAGCCAGGCAAGTGGGTCAAGCTTGAGGGCTGGGGCAACGCGGCCGAGGCTGAAGACATCGTTCTTGCCGGCTTCGAGAAGCTCAAGGCCGAAGGCCACTAGCCTTCTCTGGTCGCGGCCTTATCGGGCCGCACTGGCGGCTTAACGCGAAATGGCGGATGCTTTCGGGCACCCGCCATTGGCGTTTAAGTAGTGAAGCGCAGATCGTTAGCCGACGCGGATGCCCTGCCTCGACATGAACGAAACCGGGTCGGTGGTGTCCCAACCACTGGGGCGAACTTCGTAGTGGAGGTGGCACCCGGTGGAGTTTCCAGTAGTCCCCACCTTGGCGATGAGGGCACCGACTGCTACGCGCTGGCCCGTGGAAACGCGAAGGCCACCGTCAAGGGTATGACCGTATGCGGTGCGCAATCCGTTCGCGTGCTCGATGATGATGTAGTTCCCGTAACCACCATTCCAACCGTAACCTGCGTAGATAACGGTTCCGCTCGCGGCTGCGTAAATGTTGGTCCCGCAACTGGCCCCAAGGTCAACACCCTTGTGGAAAGTCGAACCATAGTTCGAGCTGTAGCCGTAGACCGAAGTGATATATCCCCTGACAGGGAGAGCCCAACCGCTCAAACTAATTTCACCGGCATCAATATTGGGAACCTGCGCGGCAGCCTCGGCTGCGGCTTGAGCAGCGGCACGTTCTTCTTCACGCTTGCGAACACCGGCGAGGTAGCTGGTCTCTGTTGCCTGGCGAGCAGAAGTGAGGGCGGCAAGCTGAGCGTCGAACTCAATCTTGCGTTCTTTTTGTTCCGCGAGCGCAGCTTCGGCGAGCCTGGATGCCTCTTGCGCCGCAACGAACGCTTTTTCTGCAGCAATCTTGAGAGCCTCAAGTTCAGTGCGAGCAACCTCTGCGGCATCACTTAGCGACTGGGCGATATTGCGGGCTTGCACGGCGCGATCAAAGAGTGCGGATGTCTGCTGCGAAATCTTCGACGACATACCCAAGTTGTAGAGCAACGCGTCGGCGTCTTGTGAGTTGGCGAGAAGGTTGGTGGTCACGTCGCCACTTCCGCCACGGACAAGCCGTGCGGCAAGTTCACCGATGCGCTTCTCAGCTTCGTCTGCTTCGATCGTCGCGGCATCAGCCTGCTCTTGAAGCGTCGCGGTTTGTGCAGACTTGGCCTGGTACTTGGTATCGGCATCTTGCCAGATTGTGCCCTTGTCTTCGGTATCCTTCTGAGCTGCAGCGGCTTGGCTTTCAAGCTGAACGAGAGCGGCCTTGATGCGGTTGACGACCTTCTTGGTCGCGGCCTCGTTGTTGCGGGCGTCAGCGACGTCACTCCAGGTGGGGTACTCAACGGCGAATGCGGCTTGGCTACTACTGGCGGAGAGCGTTGCTCCGACAACAAGACTGAGCACGGCAGTGAAGCCGATTACTCGAAAACCCAGCGCGCGCAACGTGAGCTTCGATGCGGTCCCCCGACTCGCATGTATGACGTTCATAGTTCCCCTCGACCGTGATGAGCGCAGACCAGCGGACACCAGTCACACCAATAACACTGACCACACTAACAACAGATTGAGCAAAAGTCTCAACCTTTCAATGAACGTAGTATCTGTAGGTCCAAGAGTCGAGTACATTTAAGCCTGTTGGAAAACATGTTTTCGGGCGTTGCTTGGCTGGGCTGGTTCTCGGTTTGGTAATTCGCGAAAGGCACCGTATGCTTTTCCCTCGGTAGCTAAGAAGTTCTGTGACTTCGAGGCCCCATCGTTTAGTGGCCTAGGACACCGCCCTTTCACGGCGGCAGCACGGGTTCGAATCCCGTTGGGGTCACCAGACAAACACAGAATTAAATAGCTAGGCCCTGTAGCGCAGTTGGTTAGCGCGCCGCCCTGTCACGGCGGAGGTCGCCGGTTCAAGTCCGGTCAGGGTCGCAAACAGAACGCCTCTTCGAAAGGAGGGGCTTTTTGTGTAGTAGGGGGAAACCTTTACGAGTAAGAGGCAACTCTTACGGCTCTGTAGCTCAGTTGGTAGAGCGCACGACTGAAAATCGTGAGGTCACGGGATCGACGCCCGTCGGAGCCACCATTAGATTCCCAGCAGTAGCTGGATTGTGCGGCTTCTTCACCCCCTTCAAGTTGACCTATCGATTTCGTGGCATAGACGCCGCTCAGTGCCGAATGCGCCACAGCGGGGGACCAGTGCCCGAGGATCGCGTGCACGTCCGGAGCAGAGAGTCCTGCACAAAAAGTATGACCGCGGCCGTGTGCCGAAGATCGTACCCGTGCAGATCTGGCTTATGGGCCCAGAACGTGTGGATGGGTTCGGGCGTGTGTCATGTCTCCTGCCTGCCCATCTGATCTGGCCCAGAGGCCTTCTTCGGCTGTTGCGGTGGTGTCGTTGCAACTCGGCTCGGGCTATTCCTCGGTCTCAGATGTGTGTGCTGGCTCTTGGTCGGGTGGTTGCGTAGTTCTCGGGACAATGCGCGCAGGCGTCGGCCTGCGTCGGTGCGGATACTAAGGATGAGATGGCCGAATGTTCACCTACACGTGGAACAGACATTGTTGTGTCCGGGTTTCTATCCAGACACGGTGCACCGCTGACGCAATTCCAGCACCGCCATCACCAGCGACCACCGCGGGGCCGGGGATGCGTTCCAATAGTGCCGTCCAGACTGCAGTGGATTCACGGGCGCGCTACTGCCAGGCAAGGATCTCGAGTGTTTCGGTGACCGCGATCAGTAGACACCAAGATCCGACCCAGACCCCGTCGATGAGGATTTTATGGTTGGTGGTCTCGACTGGTCCGAGGCGGGGTTCAATATCCCAACACCATGTGTTTGAACGGCGAAGGGATCGGCCAGTGGTGGTGCCCGTGATCTCCGTCAGGAGAAACCGCCGATTCCAAACTTAGGGCGTACCTCGCTATGAATCCCAGAGGACGTGCGGGTATCCCAACGAGGGCCAGCAGCGCTCACCTCCACATGGTGCAGCGAACGAACGGTCGCACTCGCGATAACGACATTGCTCCACCTCCTTCATGTCGGGAACTACCCCTGAGGGCAGTAGGCAACCCAGGTCGAACTCTGGGCGAGTCCGTAAAGTCCGCCCACAGCTTCGGGATCTTGAAAGCGGGCTTCAGCCATGATGCTTCGCCCGGCCGGTGCATGACGCGACAATCCACGAATTGGTCGTTCACTGGCGAGAGTGTCCATCTCAACCGCCCGCGTCCCGAACGTGATTTCTTGAACGCCCTCTTTACGTTCTGCGACATTGGCGCGCTGCTGATCGGCCTTAGTGTACCCGTCGTCGCCCTTGGAGCACCCGAACAGTCGTCTCCCACCCTGACGACAGCTTCCGTCGAGACGCTGCCTCCCGAATCACAAAGCTTGTAAGTCTCAACCTTCCCAAGCGCCCCAACGCACGTGATACTTTCGGCATCGAGACGATCTCGCCCTTACAGGTCACGTCCGCCGCGGAGTCCGGAATGCTGGAGATGTGGCCATCCAATCGCCCGTAAACGATGGATATGGGTGGCGCGACGGTGGCAAGTTCCACAATGGCATCGATATCATGGCTGGCTATGGCTCACCCATAATCGCTGCCTCGTCCGGCATTGTGACGGCAGCGAGCCAGGACAGGGGGTGTGGGCAGTACGTCATGATCGGCCAGGTTGGCGACACCGGCTATTTGACCTTTTACCACCTCCACCTTGAGGTATGTATTGACGGTTCCAGAGTGGATCCATACAGCTAGCTACCTAGAGGATAGCTCTAGATTCAGACGAGCAGCTGGTTTGCGCTGGCCCTTTCACCCACTCTGGTGGGTGCCGGATACAGGCTTGCGGGACAGCGTTACGGAACCGCTTTTCGGATCGTTTGAGGTTGCTGCAGCGACAGCGTCGTCGTCGGACGATTTCACGTAGGCGGATCGGAGCTTCACGGGTTCCGTTCCCTCACCCCGCCGCTTCTCCTGCCTCGCCTTGTAGACAAGGTTCAGCGCTTCAACCACAATCGCGAACGCGATAGGCACGTAGATCAGGGCCTTGTCGATTTTCGCCTCGAAGCCGTCGGCGATCAGGGCCACGCCGATAAGCACGAGGAACGCGAGTGCAAGCATCTTCACTGTGGGGTGCCGGTTCACGAATGTGAAGATGAACTTCGAGGAGAAGAGCATCACTCCGAAGGAGAGAACGACGGCCGCGATAATCACCGGAAGGTTGTCGACCATGCCGACCGCCGTGATGACGGAATCGAATGAGAAGACGATGTCGAGCAGCAGGATCTGCACGATTACCGCACCGAAGGACACGGCTTTGCTCCCTGCAGCCCCCTCCGACTCGGCGCCTTCCAGCTTTTCGTGGATCTCTCCCACTGCCTTGTAGATGAGGAAAAACCCGCCGACGATGAGGATAATGTCGCGGCCGGAGAACCCCATCCCGAACAGTGCGAAGAGATCGTTTGTGAGGGAGATGATCCACGATGCGACGAACAGTAGCCCGATCCTAGTGACCATCGCAAGGCTCAGACCGAGGTTCCGCGCATTAGCTTGCTGGTCGATCGGGAGCTTACTGGCGAGGATAGAGATGAAGATGACGTTGTCGATCCCTAGAACGATTTCGAGCACGAAAAGCGTCAGGAAGGCGGCGATGAGGTCAGGCGACAGCGATAGGTCCACACTCAAGGATACAAGCGCCACGAGCTTGAATCTGCCCCCTATCTCCCACCAGCGTTAGTGCATCAACGTCGCAGTGTCCAAGCAGCCACCCAATCTACGATGACAACTTCGTACGCCCGCGTGCGACCTGGGCTCGAGGAGGCCTCGACCTATGCAAACAGCCGGGCGGCGGTTCACAGAAACTGCATCTCGTTGCGAGCCGAGACGATGGGCTCCGGTGGAATGATCGCTGGCTAGACTGTCGCAGGACCTGCGTGTTTCAGGCCACTGCTCCCGCTTGTGGCCACGATGATCTCCGCGGTCGCAGCAGGGGTAACTTTGGGCGCAATATTCCCGGACGGAGGAGTCAGCGTACTTGCATTCCCAGTTATCGCGATGATTCTGGTGACCTTACTCGGCCGCGGTGTCGGGGTGCGACTCTGGTTGGTTTCATCGGTGGGGTCGCCTTTTACCTAGCTCACATCGAGTAGGCTTTCCTCTTTCTCGGTCGTTTGCCGATGGCTGCACTGGTGCTACTTCACTCACTTTGGTTCACCGCCGGAAGCCTGGCCACTTCGCCTGCGTACCGCTCGCTTCCCGAAAGTCTGGCCCTACACGTTCGGACGGCTGGGGTTGCTGCCCGTAACTATCGCCGGGCTCTGGCTGCTGAGGGATGCGATCGCCTGTACGCGACCGTACGGCGGCTTCCCTTGGGGACGCGTCGCAATGTCGCAGTCAGATAGCTCGCTGTCCTTCCTTATCGGCTGGGTTGGTATGTATGGCGTTGGCGTAATTTTCTTGGTCGTACTCGCTGCTGCTGGCGCGGCAGGAGTGTTTCAGTTCGGGGCCCACCGGCTACTTTGATGACCGCGGCCCGGGAAATCTGCTCGCGGCACGACGTTAGGCGAGGATTCATCTCTACGGTTAGCGCATCGACGTCGTGCTGTGGCCAGAGACATCCGCAGCCCGCAGTCCGCTTAGAGATACCTCTATGGCGACGATATTTGACGATATCTCGCGAAAAATGGCCGCGCCTCTCATTGGTTGGGGAATCACAGAACGCATTGGCCTCACCTACAATACCGAGATCCTTTTGGGGCCCCAGCCAGAGCGCAGTGGACTTCTAGGATAAGAAACGTCCCGTCCCGTTCCGTTCCGCGAGTACGTCTGCGGCGGTGATTTCTGGCGCCCTTTTGCCTCCGATCTCATCGACCTGATCCAGAGGGACTTCACGCCCGGCAGCATGGATTCGATCTTCACGATCGGCGACGCTGCAGTGGGGATCAGCCTCTGATTCGACGTCGTCGACAATCAGGTGTTGCGATAGTCGGCCAGCGACGGCGCCCGTGTGATGTGCGCGTCCTCCAACAACGCCGACTTCGGACGCACCGACCAGAGCGCCCAGCAGTTGGCAATCGACAGAATTCGAGCATTGGATCTGGTTCAGGACGTGCCCCCTGATCGAGTCGACAACATCTGCGACCCTCGTTGGTCGCCAGCTCGAATGGCAAACTATTGGGTTGAGTCTCGGCGCGCTCGCCGCCGCGGCGATGTCGCGCCCTCGGGTCAGCAGACCCCCGCGAGGTCAACGGTGAATTGCTCAAGCAGGGTGTCCACGGCTTCTTGGTCCACTGGAACACCCGTCGTCGCGTCCTGCGCAATCACGACGAGCTCACCCAATGTCGACTTAGCGTCCGCGACAGCTGACGCGGCGGGCTCGGCCGTGATTCCTAGGACGCCAACCCCCAACGCGTCCTCGGCGGCCTTCAACGTCGCGAGAGCCGCGGCGGGGGCAACGGCGATGTCGCCGATAGCAGTGGTCACGTCCGTGGCAACCCGTTCCGCGACTCCAGATCCAGCGCTGCAGGCCGCCCCACTGACTTGACCAGCAACCACATCGGAAACCACGGAACAACCTGTGAGCGTCGCGCCGGCGATGCTAGCCAGCACTATCACTTCTGCGCCCCTGGCGATCCATGAGCGGTTTCGTCTATTTGCCAGCGGGGCGGGTGTGGTCATCTGCATGGTGGCAACCATAGGCAGGCTTGCTCCGGTTTTGCTGTGTCGTGCACGCCCTTGTTTGACGGGGCCTCGAAGCTGGCTCCTGCGTGTACGTTCAAGCGACACCAGCACTGGAGGAGGAGCATAACCACCGACGCTCTGCTCGCTCTCGTGCGAAAGCGCTACCTACGTCCCCCGACTACAAGGGCCCACGCCTTCACGGAAAATCCGTTCGTGAGTGGAGAGACTGCGCCATCACACTGGTGCAGGACAAGCGTTTACAGGTCATTTCAAGCCACGATTACCTGAACACATACATCTGGTCGAGGCCAGCGAGACGTTCCGTAGACCGGCAGGTCCGGGATCTTCGCGAACTCAGGATGCGATAGATCAACGACTTGGGGCGCTGAATGGCATAGCTGTAATTCCCTGTGAGGTTGTGGGCGCGGTCTGAGGGTAATTGTCCGCCGATGCCGGTCGGGTCTGTGGTATTTATAGTGGTGGAGCCAGTGTGGGTACCTGGCTGCGCGTGCTTTGTGGGTTGAGTAGCTGCTCGAGTAGGCCCATTCCTGGGCGAGGGTGCGGTTGAAGCGTTCAATTTTCCCGTTGGTCTGGGGTCGGTTGGGGCGTGCTAAGGACGTGGTGCGGCCCTACCGCCAAACCAGCCCCTTGTTCATATCTGATCAAATGATAAGATATTCATATGATCCGAAGACTTCAGTCCATTCCCAACCCGTCCGGACCGCTGGACGGCGACGGCCGGGCACGGGGTGATGTTCTCCAAGGGGCGCTGCCCTTGACGGAGGATATTGAACGGGTCGCCAGTGTGTTCCGGCTGCTGGGGGATCCCGGCCGCGTCCGGATCCTCGCCACTTTACTCGAAGTCGGCGAGGTGTGCGTGCACGACCTCGCCTCAGTGAGCGGCCAGAGCGAATCCTCGGTTAGCCAGGCCCTCCGCCTCATGCGGGCGCAGCGCGTCGTGAAGACCCGCCGCGCAGGCCGCGTCGTTTTTTACCGGCTCGACGATAGCCACGTCCGGATGCTGCTGGACATGGCGATCACCCATGTCGGTCACTCCCCGGCTATTAGCTCAAGCCCTTCCGGAGTCGAATCCTCTACCGAACCCACCCATCAGGAGTCACTGTGAACCCTTCGCTCGCCACTCCCACCTGCCCCAAAGACGGAGCGGAATTGCGCCCCTATGAAGGCAACGGTGTCGTCATCAATCAATGCGACGGCCGCCGAGGAATCTTCTTGGATCGGGGCGAGCTCGAGTCGTCGATGGACGTCGAAAGCTCCTTCTACGTCGGCCGGAATCCCGCGCCCGGATACCCGCAACCCCAGTACCCAGACCAAGGGGACAGCCGCCGCGGCGGCCACGACGGTCGCGACTCAGGACACGGGGAGCGGACCGACCGCCGGAAGCGCGGCGGATTCCTCAGCAACCTGTTGGGGTAACCCCGACGCCTTAAACCAACACTCCTTACCCGGCTCCACCCTGACACTGGGAATGAACACTCATGGCAACCGACACTCAACTTGACCTCAACACTGTGCTACCCGAGGCATTGGATGAACAGGACATCTGCGTGCAGCAACTGACCGCCGGTCTTCAGTCCCGGGAGGGCGTCATGAATGCCCACGTCAAACGCGCAGACGGCACCGGAGCAGCCCAGCTGTGCGTGCACTTCGAACCGGACGTTATCAGCCTGCAGCGGATCCGTGAACTGACCGTGTCCCTGGGGGCACGAGTGGACAGCGACTTCGGCCACCTCAGCGTCGGAGTAGACGGCATCTCGCGGCCGGCCCGGGCGCGGCTGCTCGAGCAGCGGCTGCGCAGCTTGGACGGCGTAGTGGAGGCCCATGCGTCAGCCACCGGTTCCGTCTCCGTCGAATACCTCACCGACCGCACCTCGGACCAAGCGATCCTGGAACTCCTCGAGCACTTCGGGACACCGCGAACCGGCCAGCCCGGCACTACAGAAAGGCTCGAGTCAGGTGCTGCCCCATTGTCCGCGCACGAGACAGAAGGGCACAAGAAGGATGATCACAAGCACGGCGGGATCTTCGGTGAGCGAAGCGAACTGATCTTCGCGGTTCTGAGCGCCCTTACCCTCGCGACGGGCTTCTTGCTCGGGCTGAGTTCCTCTGTTCCGGACGCCGTCTCGACGGGGCTGTACATCGCAGCCTATTTCTTCGGCGGCTACTTCACGCTCAAGGAAGCCATCCAGACGGTGATGGCCAAGCGATTCGAGATCGACTTCCTGATGCTGGTCGCAGCTGCCGGCGCCGCAGTGCTCGGGGAACTGGCCGAGGGCGCCCTGCTGCTTGCGTTGTTTAGCATCGGCCACGCCTTGGAGAGCTACGCCATGGGACGCGCCCGGCGCGCCATCCAGGCCCTGGCGGAACTCGCTCCGGTGAGCGCGATCGTGAAGCGCGACGGCACCGAACAGGAGATTCCGGTGGGGGAGCTGCGGCTTGGTGACACCGTCATCATCAAACCCAACACTCGCATCCCCTCGGACGGTTTCGTCGTCGTCGGCCAAAGCAGTGTGGATCAGTCAGCTGTGACCGGCGAGAGCATCCCGGTCGACAAGGCCCCGATCAGGCCGGGCGATTCCCGTGTCGAACAGGACATACCCGCGGAGAGCCGCATCTACGCCGGCACAGTCAACGGACCAGGCGCACTCGAGATCGAAGTGACCCGGCTGTCCAAGGATTCCACGCTCGCCCGCGTAGTGCGGATGGTCAGCGAAGCCCAGGCCCAAACGTCCCCGACCCAACGCTTCACGGACCGGTTCCAGCGCGTGTTCGTCCCCGCCGTGCTGATCCTCGTCGTCGTGCTGCTCTTTGCCGGCTTTGTCATTGACGAACCGTTTTCCGCCACGTTGTACCGCGCCCTGGCTGTTCTGGTCGCCGCGAGCCCCTGCGCGCTGGCCATTTCGACACCGAGCGCGGTTCTGAGCGGGCTGGCCCGTGCCGCACGCGGCGGGCTGCTCATCAAGGGCGGCGGTCCGCTGGAAAACCTCGGCACCCTGCGTGCGATTGCCTTCGACAAAACCGGCACCCTCACGGCAGGCAAACCGGAGCTGACTGATGTCGAACCGGCTGACGGCGTCAAGGAATCCGAGCTGCTCAGCGTCGCCTGGGCTGTCGAGTCGCAGAGCGACCACCCTCTGGCCTCCGCTATCGTGACGGCGGCCCGCACCCGACTGGACGGAACACCCCTCCTTTCCGCCGGAGCAGTCACCAGCATCACCGGCCGTGGAGTCAGCGCACTGATCGATGGTGAAGAGATTCACATCGGCAAGCAACGGCTCTTCACGGAAATCGACGGAGCACCGCTAACGAAGAACATCACCGACTCCACCGCCCGGCTCGAGGCGGCAGGGCGGACCACCATGGTGGTCCGCCGGGGATCCCGGTACCTGGGCGTCCTCGGCCTGATGGACACGCCCCGGGACTCCGCGGCGACGGTCGTTACGCAGCTGCGTGCCGCCGGCATCCGTCACATGATCATGCTCTCCGGTGACAACCAAACCGTCGCGAACGCGGTCGCCGGGAAGCTCGGACTCGACGAGGCCCGCGGTGATCTCCTGCCCGAAGACAAGGTGAAGGCCGTGATCGACCTGCGCACCAGGGAACACAAGGTCGCCATGGTCGGCGACGGCGTCAATGACGCACCGGCCATGGCCAACGCCACCGTAGGAATCGCCATGGGCGCGGCCGGCTCCGATGTCGCCATGGAAACCGCGGATGTAGCCCTCATGGGTGACGATCTCGAACGGCTCCCCTTCGCCGTGAACCTGAGCCGCCAGTCCAGCCGGATCATCCGCCAGAACCTTTGGGTCAGCCTGGGTGTCGTCGCCGTCCTCATCCCGGCAACCATCACAGGGATCTTCGGGATCGGCCTCGCTGTCTTGGTCCACGAGGGATCAACCCTACTGGTGGTGGCCAACGCACTGCGCCTGCTAGCCTACCGGGAGCCCAAGACCAAGTAACACTTTCCGACGTGCCTCATCTTCATTGCGCGCGAGGGATTGCTTGCTGCCTCAGCTACTTAGAGCGCGAAGCTTGCCTGTGTGGAAGGCAAAATTCCGATGGCCGCCAGGCGACATGTCACGAACAAGCTGCGTACTGCGTATCGGCAGGCGTCCAAGATCGACCGGGGCCGTATCCTTGATGAGGTGATGGCGACGACGGGAATGAGCCGCTCGAGGCGGATGCGCACTGGCTCGGCGCTGCCTGACCCTGCCGAGCAGGTCAGTAAGCGGCGGCTGCGACCGGAAGGGCTACAGCGACGAGTCCCTGCTGCCGGAGCATGTGTGGGCGCTGATGGGATGTCTGCGGGAAGTGCCTGACCGTGATTCTCGGCTTGTGACTGCCGCTACTGGCCGAGGTGGGCGATCTGGACAAACCCTTCGTCACCGTGCAGAGCTCGCCCTGCTTGGCGAGCTCTGCACGGTGGTCTCGGCGCGGTTGAACTTCTTCACCTCGACGAAGAAGCCCACCGGGTATGCCACGACCGCCGACGGGCGCCGCAAACGCGTCTACGACACCCTTGGAAACGTCGACCCGTCGAGCCCAAACGATCAGATAACTGCAAGCCCTCGCGCCCACAAAGCGTGAGGCACCAACTCACCCCTCGCACTCACTTTTCAGTGAGGAACCTCGCTTTCGTGCCGATCACTTCCCTCATGTCCCGTCGGCGGCGGTAACCTGCTTGAATTCCAGTCATCGTCGCAACACCCTGAACGTGAGGGTGTAATGGTCAACCGGCTGACGGGTCTAGAGAATGTGCAGTACAAGTCGAAAGAGCGGAGGAGTTTTTCGCCGGTTGGATCGTGGGGGGTGCGGTCTTTGCCCTCGCGGCCGGGTCAGGGCTCAGTGTTAACGCGTGCTATCGCTGGCGTCGGGAGGCCACTTGCTCTATCCCACGGGCGAAGAGCAGGTCGTGCGCGAGCTCGGGTTCGGGTTCGTGAGGATCACTTGTTATAAATGGGCGCATCAGGCGGGGATTTTCACCGCCACGGACACCGCGCCCAACGTGCACAGTTCCAACGCCTCCGCAGCGATGCTGTCAGCGGCGAGCTCCTTCACGAGCGGGTAGAGCCTTTTCCAGGCAGGTTAGCCTGCGACAGGTACACCGCAGCCCAGCGAAGAACTTCGACCTCCCGCTCGAGCAGCCGGATTCGATTCCGGGCCTCTCGAAGCTCGGTCGACTCAGTCTGGCTCTGACAAGGCTCCGAGCCGTCATCGACCGTGGAACCGCTGGAACCGCTTCTGCAACGTCATCGTGTGAACACCAAAGTCTTACGCAATCTGCTTGATCGTCACACCAGACTCACGGTTACGCGCAACACGAACGACGACGTCGCGGAAATCACGGGGATAGGGCTTAGGCACAGCAACGTCCTTCAGGCCACCCTCTCTGGCTAGCCAACTCAGATGTCACCTACCCGTGCAGCGGACCCATCCGGCCCGATCTCAATGAAACCAATTTCAGGACCGGGAATCGCAAACGGAAACATGTGGCGGTTTTCCTTTCGATCGGGTGAGTGCTGTCGTGAAGCGCGGTGCTGGTCTGGGGCCTGTTTACGAGCCAATCTTCGCTTTCATCCAGACGTACGGATCAGTCGGAGTGACTCCGTCAAGGAGGATCTCGAAATGCAGGTGAGGGCCAGTGCTGATGCCCGTGTTACCCACCTGGCCGACGAGATCGCCTACTGAAACCCTGTCGCCAACTGCTAGTGGCGATGAACCTTCGACCATGTGGGCATACCGGCTACTAATAATCTGACCATCGATCTGGTGGGTGATTATGAGGTTGGTCCCGTAGTCCGCATCATTTGCGCCCACTTGAGTGACTATGCCGTCGGCGATGGCCTGAATCGGAGTACCCAATCCAGGAGTGATGTCGATGCCTTTGTTGAAGACCGGGCATCCATCGCAAGTGCGGTATCCAAACCCGCTGCTGATTGGGGCCCCCACCAAGAAAGGCCACTGGATCAGCGAGTTTGGGTCGTTAGTGAACGTGTCGGCAGTGAGCGAGTATGGTGCTGCCCCAGGGACCGCCTTGATTGCGCTGAAGCTATCACGTTCCGGAAAGTCGTCCTGTCGTGTCGGGCGTGTGTCCGCGACACTCAGCGACTGTATCGGCACAGATTGGCTAGCAAATACTTCGGTTGCGCCGCTCTCTGGCGTCGCGTACGCCGGTAGTAGGTACGTGCCCGCCAGCAACGCGATTAGAATGATCGCGATACCACCCCTAGCACCGCTGCGCGCGGGGCGCCAAGTAGTTGCCCCCTCAGGCAGGCGGCGTGGTGATGCTGCACGGGCCAACGTTTCCGAGGATCTGCGGCCTCGCGAGCGTTGTGCGTCGCGCTCGAACTTGAGACTTTGGCGACGAGTAACTGCTCCCCGAGGAGCATGGTTGCGGTAGTTCATTGTGTCCAAACTGCGTGACGAGTGGCGCCGAGAGTAAATACGGGCGGCACTCCCGGAAAAGATGGTGCTGAAGAGGATGAACTGACTGGGCATCACGTGCCTGTACTGGGCTCCCGAAAGAACCAAGCCCGTGTCGGGCAAAGCGGCTACGGGTCCGACTGTTCTAATCCTCAATCACGTTCTCTTCTATTGGTCGAATGTCGTGAATCGCTTCAGCGCGTGCGAAATTTATGTAGCACAGCTGGGCGAACGCGAATCAGGTTCGACTAATAGAAAGGATCAGGAGCGAAGGTCGAGACGCCGGAACTTGTACAAAAAGGCGCTGCATTACGCTCTGGAATACCTGCCTCGGGCTTTCCAAATCGAGGCGCAAAAAGTGGAAGAGTATGAAAAACACCGAGACTAAAAGTGCGAGCACACATGCCACAGCTACCAGGTCGTGGACGGGACCGCAGGTCTCTATGCACACATCACTTAAAGCAGAATCCCCTTGAACTGCCAAGAGTATTGGCGACCCCACAGTTGAAGAACTCACAGCGTGAGGTGTTGGCACCTGAGATTCTGCAAGGAAAAAGTGCACCGCAAGTAGGGCGATGAGAGCCGCGGGAACTACGATGAGGGCAATCCCGACGCGCCTCCAGCGGGATTGCGGACGGTGCGAAAAAGCCAGCGTTTCACCCATCAAGCCGTCCCTCTCCTTTCACAAAGTACTAGCTTAATGGCCACCTGTACCTCGAAGCTGTCAAATAGCCGAACGGTCCCTCACCCTAGGGATTGCGAGCTAGATATTCGCGGGTACGGTGCGTCCACGTCGCCAACTGTTGAACATCCGCGACCTTTCGTGCAGACCACCGCAATCGTGGGGACTACCGAACCAACGATGCAGAAAGACGATAGCCTCAGCCACTGATGAGTTTGTGAGATAATTCTCGGATCAACGAAAACCTTCCACTCACTCAATTTATCGACTACAGCTAGAGCAGAACGCCACGGGCCGGTGTCGTCGTCTCGGATCGCAGACGCACAGCCTCTCGTTCGTAGGTTCCATTTTATTCATACCGTTTTCTACCATGCCAACTTCTTCGAGTCGCTTACTCAACGCTGTCGCTGCCTCAGCAGTTTCTGGTGAGGCCAGCCCTCGGACGCTCGTACTTTTTCTCAGAGGACCTGCCAATTCCTTGATGCCGGGCAACAGCGAACGCCAAAAGAATGGAGCTCCGCAAGTATGAATGCCGACTGGGTGAGCATTCCTGATTCCCCTCCAAGCCTTGGCCAGTTCCTCGCTTTCGACCTCCAACCGGTGCCTCTTATCCCCATCATTGGCGTGGCACTGGCCGCGGTGTATTTGCTGGGAGCCGTTCGGCTTTGGGCAAGCGGACGTCCGTGGCCAGTGTGGCGAACTCTCACGTTCCTGTTGGGATGTTTGATAATTGTCATTGTCACGGGACTTGGCGTTGAAGGCTATGGCTACGTAATGCTGTCCGTATTCATGTTCCAGCAGTTGACCCTGATGATGCTTGTGCCCCCGTTACTCATACTTGGACTGCCAGGAACGCTGCTCCTTCGCGCAACCCCTCATCACGGCTTGGGGCGCTTTGTGCTCCGCTTTGCATTCATCGGACTCCGAAGCCGAGGCAGCCGGTGGCTGTTGCATCCTGTCGTTACCGTCCCGCTTTTCTTGTTCTTCTTCTATGGTCTTTATCTCGCAGGTTTAGCTGACCTGATTCTCGCTCTTCCGTTTGGCCATCTCGGCTTAGAACTCAGTTTCCTCGCCGCGGGAATTCTCTTCACAATTCCTATCCTCAGCGACGACCCGCTGCCTGTTCGGATGTCGTTCCCAGCCCGAGTGCTTGACCTCACCGCCGAGGTCGCACTTCACGCGTTTTTCGGTGTAATCGTCATGATGAGCCCCTTCCTGCTTGCCGACTCCTTCGGCACGCCTCCACCGTCAATGGGCGTCAACCCGCTCGCCGATCAGGGCATCGCAGGGGGGCTTGCCTGGTCATACGGGGAAGCTCCTACCGTCCTCATGATGCTCTACATCCTTCGTCGGTGGTTCCACGACGATACCTCGAAGGCGGCTCTAGCCGACCGGCGATCCGATGTGCACGGCGATACCGAACTGGACGCCTATAACGAGTACCTCGCGGAACTACGTAATCGTGAACTCAGACGCCCGTGGTGAGAATCGCCAAAGAAGATGATGCTTATTCACAAGGGAGCAACGGTCCGCAACAAGGAAATTGACCCGAGAATTTGTCTTTCGGGCGTGGGCTAGCAGGTCGCTCATGGGCGGGACGCGGTCTGCTGCGCCGTCTAGTTGACGTCTGAAATAGCTTGCCCGGGGCCCCCATCGTCCACTGGGCCTTGTTGGATCCACGGAGGCCTGAAGTTCGGGTACCACCGTAGTCAATGCTTCGCTGTCAGCGGACCGAATAACTTCTGGCTGACGGATTTCACTGAGCACCAGAACGATGATCACAAACTGCACTTGCACACCAACTCGCAGATTCCCCTGAACCGAGATCGTCGGCTACGTGATCGAATTGCAGAAGAACTCTCGTTGGGCAGTTAGACCGTGCAAACTAGCAGCCATGCAGCGGTGAAGCTCGGCCGGCCGGGTCCTATGGTGCACTCGGGTTGTGGTCAGCGGCGGGTTTGGGTTCGCGGGGACAGCAACGTACCTAAAATGAACAGTGCTACCCCTGCGGTGATGAATACGTCGGCAAGATTGAATGTGGGAAACCAGCCGGTATGTAAGTAGTCGACGACACCGCGCCCGTCGAGCCTGTCAATGAAGTTGCCAAGCGCACCACCGAGAAGCAGCGCCGCGCCCGCACGGGAGAGCGCGGTCATGGTCGGAGCAACAGAGACCGTGTACCAGATCAGCCCAATGATTATCAGGCCGGTTCCCGCGATGAGAACCCCGGCAGGAAGATTAGTCCCAAGGCTGAACGCAACCCCCGAGTTGTAGAGCAGCCTAATGTTCATCAGTCCCAGGTCGACGACGTTCCCACGGAAAAGTAGCGCTTCGACGAGTGCTTTGATTGCTAAATCGGTGGCAGCTATGAGTACCGCACTGACCAGCAGCACGGTTCTAATCCTGCGCGCGGATCGGGTGGGTGTTTTGGGCATGGAAGTTGTGGCGCTCATACGGTCGACTCCAAAGCCGAGGCGAATTGGCTTTCCTTTAGGGTAGTTTTACGGGTGATCTGGCCGGCCCGGACGCCATTGCCAATCACGACAATTTCGGCAAGTTCGTGGATCAGGACCACTGCGGCAAGACCCAGAACCCCGAAAAGTGCGAGGGGGATTAGCACCGCGATCAGAAGCAGGGACAGACCCACGTTTTGGAACATGATGCCCCTGGTCCTGCGCGCGTGATCGAGCACCTGGGGCAGGTGGTTAAGATCCTCGCCCATGAGAGCGATGTCCGCCGTTTCGATGGCGACGTCGGTCCCCATGGCGCCCATGGCGATGCCAGTATCGGCCGTTGCCAAAGCCGGAGCATCGTTGATGCCGTCGCCGACCATCGCGGTGCCCTGTCGGGCCTTGAGCGTGCGGATGATCTCCGCCTTATCCTCAGGGCGCAGATCCGCATAGATCTCTGGGATGCCTGCCGCCTTGCCGAGTGCAGTGGCGGTGATGATGTTGTCACCAGTCAGCATCGCGATAGTGTAGCCGGACGCCTTGAGCCGGGTGACGACCTCGCGGGCCTCGGGACGCAGCTCGTCACGGACCGCGATCGCACCGATTACCAGCCCGTCGTCCTCAATTAAAACCGCGGTGGCACCCGCATGCTGCATCCGTTCGATGTCGGGGGCCAGTGGCCCGGCGTCGATCCAGCCCGGACGCCCGAGCCGGACGATCCGACCCTCCAGCCGACCTTCCAGGCCAGCACCGGGAACAGCGTCCACGTCCGTGACGGCCGCACGGTCCAGGGTCGCAGCGAGGATGGCGCGAGCCAGAGGGTGCTCACTGCGGGATTCGAGGCCTGCGGCGAGAGCGAGCACGTGCTGGCGGGTCGCGGTCTCGGTGACCGCGATGTCGATCACGGCTGGCTTGTTGCGTGTGAGGGTTCCTGTTTTATCCAGTGCGATGGTGCGGATCCTGCCGAGGGTTTCGAGAGCACCTCCGCCCTTGATCAGCACCCCGAGGCGGGTGGCCGCACCCACGGAAGCGACGACGGTGACAGGTACTGAGATGGCCAGGGCGCACGGCGAGGCTGCAACTAGGACTACGAGGGCACGCTCAAACCACAGCAGCGGTTCGCCGACGATGAAGCCGTAAAGGATTATCAGGGCTGCAACGATCAGGATGCCAGGAACGAGCTTGCTGGCGATCGAGTCGGCCAGGCGCTGGCCCGGGCCTTTGCGGGACTGCTCGGCCTCGACGATGTGGACTATCCTCGCCAGCGAGTTGTTCTCGGCTGTGCTGGTGACCTCGACTTCGAGCGGGCCTGTTCCGTTGATGGACCCGGCATAGACCTCGGTTCCAGGCCCGGCCTCAACCGGGACAGATTCCCCGGTCAGTGCCGAGGTGTCCAGGGAGGTCCGGCCCGTGATGATCCTGCCGTCGGTGGCCAAGCGTTCCCCGGGCCGGACGACCATGCGGTCCCCCTGGGCGAGCTCTGTCGGGGCGACGGTGGCTTCCGCGCCGTCTCGCAGGATGGTCGCCTCAGCCGGGACCAGATCCAACAATGCGCGCAGGCCTCGGCGGGTTTTCGTTAAAGAGTATTCCTCTAGCCCCTCGGAGATCGCGTAGAGGAAGGCGAGGGTTGCCGCTTCCTCGACCTGCCCGAGCACGACCGCGCCGACGGCAGCGATGGTCATCAGCGTGCCGACCCCGATTTTGCCTTTCGCGAGACGCCGAATTGTGGAGGGGACAAACGTCCAGGCGGCAACTAGCAGCGCCGCGATTTCCAGAGGCAGCGTCAGCCATTGCGGGCCACCCAACAACCCCGCGATCCACGCCACGATCAGCAGCCCACCGGAAATCGCAGCGGCCCGGATCTCGGTCACGTGCCAGAATCCTACGGCTTTCTCTGGTTCGTTGGCTCCTCCGGTTTTGGCCTGTTCATCGCTGCAGCCGCAGGCATCGCTCATCGGGCACTCTCCTTCGTAAGTGAGGCGACGCCGACACTGCCCGTGCCGTAATTTGGGCACAGGCTGACCGCGCTACCGGTGGCAGCGAGGAGGACCTCGGCCTGGGCAAGCATGTCCATGAGTTCCGGGCGTGCGAGTGAGTAGTACACGCTGCGTCCCTGTACTCGACCCTGAACAAGGCCGCAGTCGCGCAGACACGCCACATGCGCCGACACCGTGGACTGGGCTAGGCCGAGTTCGCCGACGAGATCGCCTACTCGCACCTCCCCGCCGGTCATTCGCATCACGATGCTAAGGCGGGTCGGGTCGCTGAGGGAATTGAACAGCGCCACGGCAGGATTGAGCTGTCCGCACGCGCCCACTTGGGCCTCATTTTCAATCGTCATCTGACGATTATAGCGCCAATTCGGGATGTTGCGACTTGCGGGTATGAGCAAGGGTGAGCATCACTGTGTGTCAGCTCCATTGCAGCGCTACTGATCTTCAGCAACCATGAACGCTTCAGGCGCGACCCTGCTCAACGACCGTCAAGGGAACCCTCGTCCTCGTCACATTCGCGGTACGTCGAGAGTTCTGCTCGCGAACCTGCTATGACGTTCTCGGCGGGTAGATCGTCTCTGGCGTTCCTCACAAACTGAGTGGACTAATCTTCATAGATATTGCCTTCCCTGCCCACCAACCCGATGACAGGATCTTCACAGTGAAACCCCGCAACTCAGAGTCACCGATGCCTCCCGCCGCCCGCAAAGACCTCACAGTGAAGCAGCAACGTGCTGAGAATCGTGCTGTAAAGGTCGCCGCTCTCAAAAAGAAGCAGGCCGCGGAAAAGCGCAATCGCCTAATCGGCATCGTGACGGGCATAGTCGCAGCGGTCGGTGTTCTGGCCCTGATCGTCACCATTGTTGTCACGAACGGCACCCCAAAAGTGAGCCCGGATGCCATCGAAATCACCGGATTGCAGAACTATCCCGATGTCGTCGCAGGACATGTCGAAGGCGTGGTCGACTACGCGCAGAGCCCTCCCGCCGGCGGCGAGCACGCCCCAGCCTGGCTCAATTGCGGAATCTACACCGAACCCGTTCCCAACGAGAACGCCGTGCATTCACAAGAGCACGGCGCTGTCTGGGTCACATACAACCCGGATCAGGTAACGGGCGACGATCTGAAGGCACTCCAGGATGCTGTGCCGTCGACTTTCTCGGTACTCTCCCCCATGTCCGACCTTCAGTCCCCCGTCGTTATCTCGGCGTGGGCGAATCAGGTAGAGCTGGACGGCGTTGACGATCCTCGGCTTCAGGACTTCGTCGACAAATTCTGGCAGGGCGGCGACGCGCCTGAGGCGGGTGCCTCCTGCTCCGGTGCGATCGATGGCCCAGGGCGGATCGCGTGAATGACGCAGCAGATGCGCCGTTGAGGCGGCCTATGCCGCAAGTAGTCGCCGCAGTGCTCGCCGCGGTCCTGTTGCTGATCGCTGGGATCTTTCTTGGGCGCCTGGTATTCCCGGTAGCACCATCAACCCCATCGACGACGAGCGCAGAAGCCGGCTTCGCACGTGACATGCAGGTTCACCATCAGCAAGCGATCGAAATGTCTATGATCATCCGCGAGAAGAGCAACAACGAAGAGATCCGCACGCTCGCGTACGACATTGCTACCGCTCAGGGGCAGCAGGCGGGCCAAATGTACGGTTGGTTGACGATGTGGAAGTTGCCGCAAGCTTCCGCCGAACCCTCGATGACATGGATGATGCAGCCGACGCTCGATGGCAGCCCAAGCGACATGGGTTCCGCACCCCACTCGGAAATGGTGATGCCCGGCCTAGCCACCTTTGAGCAGATGGAGGAGCTGAGGACAAGCACTGATAGCTCCGACGCAATTTTCCTTAAGCTCATGATCGCGCACCACACCGGCGGGGTCGAGATGGCCCAAGCACTCCTCGACCGGTCGACCAATGAGGTCGTAACCTCTCTTGCGGAGAGAATGGTGCGCACCCAGAAGAGCGAAATGACCTACATGAAGGAGCTCCTGGCTGCACTGTAGTTACAACGATCGGTCGCAAGGAGTCCGAGCGCAAGCTCCGGCATCCAACTCTCTGCCGAGCATGTGGTCACTATGTTGGCCGAGACGAGGGGCCCTGCTAGCGTGTGGATTAGGTTCGTGCACACGGAGGCGAAATATTCTCTCCAGTTGATTCGGATCAATGGGCTCCAGCGCGACGATGTTTCTTGCAGTGGCCTAGTGCTCCGTTTGTATCGTTCACCCAAAACGGCAGCTGCTGGCGGGGCGTTCGCCGATGCATTCGACTCATCGAATACAGCGAACATTGGTCTCTCGGTCTTTACGTCGCCATCGCTCAACCCGCCGTAGCGACCATCTTGATTGAGCACCCCCTCTCGCTATCGCCGTTTACGACTTTCGGATACTCTGCGCGTGCCTGTTTATGCTCTCCGAACCCACAGGCCTCGGAGTTTGCGAGCCGCAGACTACGACCACCAACAACAGCGCGCCTGCGAAGTATGCAAGAATGTTCAGATATGGGATCGAGATTTATTGGAGCGCTGGCTCGAATGGAAGTCATCGAACTGCCAACGTCAAGATCGCGCTCCTGCGGGAATTCTAGGGAGACGGACCACACCAAATTTTTAGGGAGAGGCTGAGCTATGGGCTCTGATCATTCACATGCTTCTGCAGTGAGCGCGGCTGGGCAGCATCGCAAACCGCTGTTCATTGCGTTCGCGCTGACGGCGACATACATGATTGTCGAATTCATCGCCGGTTTCACCTTCAATTCACTAGCTCTCATCTCCGATGCCGCACACATGGGCACCGATGTTCTTGGTCTCGGCATGGCATTGACAGCGATAACCTTGGCATCTCGGCCGACCACGACGCAACGAACCTACGGCTTTTATCGGCTTGAGGTCCTCGCCGCCCTAGCAAACGGTATCCTCCTGTTCGCTGTCGCAGGGTATGTCCTCATCGAGGCTATAAAGCGTTTCAGCAATCCTCCCGAAGTGCCAGGACTGCCCCTATTTATCGTGGCGTTCATCGGTTTAGTCGTCAACCTGATCAGTTTCAGACTCTTGATGGCGGGGTCCAAGGAGAGCCTAAACCTCAAAGGCGCATACTTGGAAGTCTTCGCGGATCTATTGGGTTCCGTCGGAGTTATCGTTGCCGCAATCATCCTGTATACAACGGGATGGCAATACGTTGATCCAATCATTGGGGTCGGCATCGGATTGTTCATCCTCCCTCGTACCTGGAAGCTCACGAGTCAGGCCCTGCGGATCCTGATGGAGGTCGCCCCTCCGCATCTTGATATCGAAGAAATTCGTCGCGAGATTCTGGCACTTCCGGGGGTGGCAGAGGTGCACGATCTGCATGTGTGGACAATCACGTCAGGTTTGGAAAGCGCCAGCGGGCATGTGGCAATCGATTCCGACAGTGATTATCAGGATGTACTCGATGCGGTTCTCGGACTGCTGGACGAGCGCTACAACATCTCTCACGCAACAATCCAATGTGAACCGAGAGAGTACAACGAGACGACCAACGCAGTATAGTTATGGAGGAAATGTGTATCCAGTTGGACATATGAGCAGACGCAAAGTGAACCAAGACAGACAAACGGTGCCTCGGGTTCCACCCGCGATCGCTCTCGCGCGCACCGTAAATGCCGAGCATGTCCAGACTGCTAGATCGAACATGCCGTTGGAAGCTGACATCGCAAACTTGGCTGACGTATTCAAACTATTGGGCGAGCCGAGCCGAGTTCGGATCCTGATCGCTTTACTCAACGGTCCTATGTGTGTTCGTGATTTGGCTGCAGCCATCGACCTCAGTGAATCTGCGGCGTCCCACGCACTTCGTTTGTTGCGTGCGCACCGAGTCGTCGAGGTGCACCGGAGCGGACGCGTAGCCCACTACGAACTCGCGGATTCCCATGTGCGAGTTCTGTTGGAACTGGGACTCGAACACGTAGACCACACGATCATGCTGCATGCAGCGCCTCCTACAGCACCCAGTGGAACATTCAGCGGTCAGACGCTCTGTTAGCCGAACCACTATCGCAGCGTGGAGTGCGGGCGCTAGCCCTTCAACGTTTAGCTGGGTCACGCCGTCGACGCTGAAGCCGGCTGAACCTTTCGGGGTGAGTGCGACGTGAGCGTTCAGCCGTGGGGCGTCAGAGCGGCGTGGCTGACCTGAAATAGGGATGCCTGATGCCCGTGTTGAACAAACACCAGGTGAAGATTCGGCCGAATTCCTTACCGTCGTCGGTCTGGACTCGTTCGTCAACGAACAGCAGCTTAGAGAGCACATGATCCATGAAATTTAGGTAGCCCCCGGCTTAGTGCCCTGAGCATTGGATCTCATATGGCCTGTAGCGCTCGGACGCTGGGGCCGACTGAACCCGACTACGTTCCGGTTCGTCCATCGCCGGGCAGGTTGATCGTGATGGCACCAGTGCGCTTCACATACGAGGCAACGTAGTGCGATCCGAATCGCGCCTGAGGCGCGACCTACGGACGCGCTAAATTATCACAGGCTACGACGCGTACGGCGAATGGTGCGGCACGCTGAATCGATTGCTCAGTTCTGCGAACCGCCCATCTTCAATCAGTTTGCGCCGTGTGAAATACGCGGTCCCGGTGCCGGTGTACTAACGGTAATTCGCCGCCACGCTGCCGTCGAATTCCTCGAGTTGTCGAAGTACAGCGAGCTTCTCTTTCGGGCGGAACCCGAGCTCCCTCTCTGGTCTCAGTCGAACAGGTTGCTGAGCCAACTTTCCTTCCGTCTGCCGTATTGCTCGCGTTGCGACCCGTGACTCTGATGACCGTGACCACTGCTTCGCCTAGGCGGTTCTTGCTCGTATGGAGCCGAGGAGGCTTCAGCCTGCGAGCGCTCCACGATCTTGTCGAGTTCTCCTCGATCTAACCAGACTCCTCGACACTGCGGGCAGTAATCGATCTCGATTCCGGATCGTTCGGAAAGAAGCAACGTCTCGCCATCGTTAGGACACTTCATCTGACACCAATCTCTTGCGGGACGGCGGATCCCGTCCAGACTCGTCAACGTTTGTTGCCGTCGACTAATCTTCCAATAAGTAGGTTGATTGATGGCTGTGAAACGTCTTCCTCAGAATTGATCGATGCGGTCGACTCATTTTGACTACCGGTCGAATCTCAACGACTAAGCACGTGGAGGGGATGCGAGCGAGGTCATACTCTCTCGGAGTACAGACGGACAGCAGCGGGACTGGGCAAATATCGCCGAAGTCCGACTGGACGAGGGCGCAGCCATAGCCATCAGCCTCGAACAACTCTGGTACGAATAGCTTTCTCGATCGTCGTTGAAGTAGTCCTTCCGGTGCTGGAGCCCGTCGTTTTGCAGAATGACACCGTCGATGACCTAGATCTTCGACGAGCAGGTGTAACTCTTCGGAGTCGATCCGGTGTGAGCATTCGACCTTGCCGTTGAGGCAGGGTGTGAGCTCGAGGAGTCATGTCAAAATGAGCTCGTAAATTTGTTCACGGCATTATTTCACAGTGCGTGCCGCGAAGTAGTTGGTCAGCAGCTGCTGCAGCGCCGGCGAAGATCCCGCTCGCGGTGATCTCAGCAATCCAACAGCCGCCGGCCGCCGAACCTATCGAGTGGGCTGCGTTTGGATACTTAGCCGTGGTGAGTATGTTCCTCGGTTTCTTCGCGTGGTACCGCGGACTCGCAATCGGGCCGATGGCGCAGGTCAGCCAGGTGCAATTGGTGCAACCGGTATTGAGCATCGCCTGGGCCGCTCTGATTCTCGGGGAGGAGCTCACGGTTCCGACCATCATCGGCGGTGCGGTCGTGACTCTCTCCGCCGGGGTGGCAGTTCGCATCCGCTCCTCCGCTACCCTTAGAGCATGAAGACCATCTCTGTTGTCGCCGTTCTCGGCAAGCTTGCTCTCGTCGCAATGGGCGGGATCGTTGCGCTCACCGGTGTCATCCTTCTTGTGAACCTTGCCGTGCCGAGTCTGCTCGCCGGCTTCACGCACTAACAACCCCGCGATTCTTTCGGTGACTCCTGCGCAGGAGTTCTAGGCTAAGAGCCAACCGAAGGAGAACGTGATGCGTGAATCCACTGATGTGGTCAGGCAGATCACCGTCGCAGCGAGCGCAGTTTTCGCCCTCGTCGGGGCCTTCGTCGGCTCTGGTGCCGCGGGCGGGACTCCGATTCAGGATGCTGCGGGCGGTGCGCTCAGCGCCGACGCCACCGTCATCGCCCCCGCCGGTTCAGCGTTTGGCATCTGGAGCGTCATCTACTTCGGCCTCATCGCGTACGCCGTATGGCAAATGTTGCCGAAGCAGTCAAGCACCGAATTGCACCGCCGCGTCGGCTACTGGGTTGCTGCCTCGCTGGTTCTCAATGCGGTCTGGATTCTCTCCATCCAATACGGCCTGCTTGCACTTAGCGTTCCCGTGATCATCCTGCTGCTGATTGTGCTCATCAAGGCATACCTGACCACCGTGAACTTGCCCGCAGCTGGCGCGATCGATGCGATCGTCACCGATGGCACCATTGGCCTCTATCTCGGGTGGGTGTGTGTTGCGACCGCAGCGAACATCACGGCGTGGCTGGTCGCTATCGGATTTTCCGGGTTCGGAATCCACGAAGACGTGTGGGGTGTGGCCATCATCATCGTCGCCGGAGCAGTGGGCATCGCCCTCGCCGCTCGCGGCCGCGCCCACTTTGCGCCATCTCTTTCGCTCAGCTGGGGGCTCGCGTGGGTCGCCGTCGGCAGGCTTACCGGAGACCGGATCTCAGAACCCACCGCGGTTGCCGCAATCATCGCTGTCGCCGCCGTACTTACGAGCGCAACAGTATTCGCAGTTGCAAGGCTGCGCTCCGAGCAAACCCAACCTGCGAGTGGTTAAGGCTGCCGACAACACCCCTTGTGTTTGAGCCGGCAGCCTCCAAAAATTTCGGAGGGCGAGCGCGCTAGCGTCGCTTCTTCTGCTTCAGATCCTTCTCGTGCACCGGCTCCTCGCCAGATGCGCGACGCTCGGCGTAGTAGTCGCGCGCCTCGTTTTGGCGAATGGCTTCGGCACCCGAGGCGATCGGTGCACGCACCAACTCGTCGGTGAGACCAAACGCGGCAACGAGATCCAGAGCCTGCGGGCGCAAGCGCGGCAGCAAGCGGTCATCGATGTAGTCGGTGATCGCCTGAGCACGGTTCGTCGAGATGCGACCGTGCATGAGGTACCACGCGAGGTTCTTCTCGATCAGCGAGAAGCCGAAGAGGTCACGCAACCAGGTCATGACCTTCGCGGTGTCCTTATCCTCGATCTTCTCGAGGGCCCGAGTGAACGCCTCCCACTGCAGCAGCTCGGCATGCGCGTAGGCCGTCATGATGAGCTGATTCTGGTGACTGTTGAAGAGAGCGGCAGCCTCAGCCTGCGGAAGCTTCGTCGCCGGACGCAGCTTGCCCGCGACATCCGCCACCATCGTCTCCACGCGATCCGTCAACAACTGGCGCTGTGAATCAGTGTCGCGCACATACCCGATCGACCGGGCGGTGGAACCGAAGTCAACAACGTTCTGCGCAAAACGGCGCAAGCCAGTGCGGTTCACGGCGGCGTCGCTAACCTGATCGGCAACGTACTGGGCGAGCGCTCCCGGATCTGCGCTAGCGAACTTGCGCGAGTAGTCGGTGAGAAGGCGCTTGGCAACCAACTGCAGCAACACGTTGTTGTCACCCTCGAAGGTGGCGTACACATCCATGTCGGCGCGCATCTGGGTGAGACGGTTCTCGGCCATGAAACCAGAACCACCACACGCCTCACGGGCTTCCTGCAGAATGTCGAGGGCAGCCCACGTGCTGAGCGGCTTCAGCGCTGCCGCAATCGTTTCGAGGTCCTGGCGGTCGGCATCAGTGTCGGTTCGACCAGAGAAGACGCCATCAAATTTGTCGAGGAATTCCTCGTGCGCGAACGACATCGCGTAGGTCTGTGCGAGTCGCGGCAGCAGTCGACGCTGGTGACGCTGGTAGTCGAGAATCACTTCTTCTTTGGTGTTGCTGGATGCCGTGAACTGTCGGCGCTCCGAGCCGTACGTGATGGCAATGGTGAGGGCTAGCTTGCTCGCGAGCACTGCGGCGCCATCGAGAGAAACACGGCCCTGAACGAGCGTGCCCAGCATCGTGAAGAAGCGACGGCCGGGGCTGTCGATGTCAGAACTGTAGTCGCCGTTGTCGTCGACACTGCCGTAGCGGTTGAGGAGGTTAGTGCGGGGAACACGGACGTGGTCGAAAGCCAAGCGGCCGTTGTCGATACCGTTCAAGCCGCCCTTGAGACCGTCATCCTCGCCCGAGATTCCGGGAAGGAATCCGTTGTCGTCACGAAGCGGAACGTAAAACGCGTGCACGCCGTGGTTGACGTCCTTGGTGATGAGCTGCGCGAAAACCGTGGCTGCTTTGCCGTGAAGCGCAGCGTTGCCGAGGTAGTCCTTCCAGGCCGCGCGAAACGGGGTGTTGATGACGAACTCGTCGGTGTCGGGGTCATAGGTCGCTGTCGTGGCGATGCTCGCGACATCCGAACCGTGACCGATCTCGGTCATCGCGAAAGCGCCAGGAATCTTGAGACTCATGATGTCGGGGAGCCACTTGTCGTGGTGCTCTTTCGTGCCGAGGTGCAGAACGGCCGCGCCGAACAGGCCCCATTGAACGCCAGATTTGATCTGCAGCGAGGGGTCAGCGAGAACGACCTCTTCGAAGGCCGCAATGTTTCCGCCGTGGTCGTCGTTGCCGCCGAGCTCAGCCGGGAACGCGCGCTGAACGGCGCCGTTATCGACGAGAAGTGAAAGCTGGTGAAGAACCCGTTCACGGTGGTCTTCCATCGACAGCCCGTCAACGCGGTGGAACTCGGGGTTCGACATGAGTGCGCGTGATTCCTTGCGCGCTTTCGCCCACTTGCCCAGAAGATATTCTCCCAACCACTCAACATTGATGGCGGGGTTGCCAGCGGGGGTGGCAGCGTCGTCGCGGGCGGGGATGGATGATTCCGGCGCCGTCTCGGTCGCCGTGTGGTCGTGAACCTGGGTCATGGCTATCTCGATTCCTGAAAGTTCGGTAATTGTCACGGTACGAGCCTTGCGGGCGGGTGCAAAGTGGCTCGTTGACCGTCAACCAAGTGGATGCCGGACCCACCGCATCCCTTTGTGGAAAACCGCAAATCAGCCGCCGTAGCGTTGTGGGAATCATTATTCAGTTGCCGTTGTTCCGCTCCGTGAAAGGATGTAACTATGTCGACTATTACTCTCACCGCAGAAGACTTTGGCCAGACGGTCACCAAAGAAGGAATCACGCTTGTAGATTTTTGGGCCGAATGGTGTGGCCCCTGTAAGCAATTCGGCCCCATTTTTGAGGCCGCGAGCGAAGCTCACCCGGACATCACGTTCGGCAAGGTAGACACCGAAGACCAGCAGGAGCTCGCTGGCGCTGCGGGAATCACCTCGATCCCGACCCTCATGGCGTTCCGTGACGGCGTGCTCGTGTTCTCACAGCCCGGCGCACTCCCCGCCCCTGCTCTCGAGCAGGTCATCGAGGGCGTCAAGAACCTCGACATGACCGAGGTTCACAAGCAGGTTGCTGAACAGCAGGCCGCAGCAGAAGCTGGCGAAGCTCCCGCAGCTCCAGCCAACTAGCCTGCGCTCAACTCCTGCAGACGCCAAAGGGCCCCGCC